>Ga0209544_1000410_pt1 | contig 62066 bp, 60 predicted proteins | sample MesohylPK_FD_187297 | JGI IMG/M metagenome (GOLD analysis project Ga0209544, IMG submission 187297) | Host-associated microbial community of the marine sponge Aplysina aerophoba from Gulf of Piran - sponge mesohyl, lysed by proteinase K... | ecosystem: Host-associated > Porifera > Sponge >... | reverse complement strand
CCCTGGAAGGCAACGTTTTCATCGCTTATTGGCATGCCGGACCGGAAGCGCAATGCCACCAACAGGTGATCCTCAACCTCGCGGAATCCTACCTACGCGGCGGCGTCGACGCCGTGCCCGGGGTCCGATACTGCTGATGAACACCCAAGCGGCAACCTCGGAATGAATCTACACCTCGGCAACAGTCCCGTCAGTCGAACATCGACACGCAGACGACCGGCAAGGTTAAAGCCGAGGTCTGGCAAGCCAGCAAAACATGGACTCGGCAACCCCCGCTAGAGTTTGTCTCTCTTTCATATACATCTAATGTCCACTCGGAGGTACAAGCACCATTTGCGGATGCGCCTACCGAGGCACTCAAGCAGCAACGAGGCGTTCCCAGGGCAGATGTGACCTGATAGGAGCTTGACCGAAGGTTTCCGCAGAACCGGGGAAGTTACTTGCTCGGTCGAACCTCTCACCGATGCTTACCCGGTCGAAGTGATGGCGATCACTTGATGACACTTAACCCCCGATCTGCCTCTGACCCGGGCCCGGGGAACTGCTGAGCAAATCCCAATTTCTCTCATCGGTGACCAGCCAGCGTGCCCAACCGAGGAACAGCCACGCGGGAGCGCCGCAGCCTTCGATTGGAGAATGTGACGGATACTCTGGGAATATCTGTTCTGATCTCCTTGGGTGTTTGACTGTCGGAGTGGTGTTTGGCCAGTGTGGTTCAAGGTTTGTCTATTGTCTCAATGGATGGGTTCTGGTGGGTCGTTTGATGGGATGTGGTGTGGGTTCTATTCGCAGGCTTTGCCGTCTTGGTCTCGGTCGAGTTGGTAGGGATCGACGCCGATCTCTTTGACCCGCACGGGCCGTTGTGCGGCGGTGAGGTCTCCGCAGTTCAAGGCGTCGCCGGGTTGGTTGGGGAGGCACGGGTCGTAGGCAGGGTGGCAGTCGTTTGTCTGTGATGCGGTTGCGGCAGAGGCGGTTGTTGTGGTGGTGGGTTGGGTGGTTCCGGTTGTAGCTCTGGGTGGAGATTCGATGTTGATGTTGTCGGGACAGTCGTCCAGGCCAGCCCGGAGAGCGGCCCGTTCGGCGGTGTCGACGGACAGGTCGTATCGGTGTTTGACCGTTATGGTGCTGGCTACCCAGAAGCAGCGGCCTGCTGTGGTGATGGTGGTACCGGCACAGGTTCCGCTTTGCACCCTGGACCATTCTGCTGGGTCGCTGCTTCCTTTGGAGCGGTTCACGCAGTCCCGGGATGCCACAAGGTTCAACGCGTCGTTGCCGAACGCTTGGCGGGTTGGCCGGTCCCAGGCGTACCCGCCGGACTCGTGGGCTTCTTTCGCTGCGACAATGTGATCAACGTCACAGGTTTCAGGTTCAAAAGCCAGGCCGGTATAGGGATCGACACCGGGCGTGTCGCACAGGTAGCGCCGGTCGTGCTCGTAATCCGCCCGGTCGTAGCCGGCTGGGTCTTCCACCGCGGTAGACAACCCAGCGAGGAGATCGAACAGGGCATCGACCCCGGTGGTGCCTGTGTCGGTTGCCGTGGTTGAGCTGGTGGTGGAGGTGGTAAGAGAGGCGGCTGCTTGTTCCACGGTGACATCTTCGGGGAGAAGCTTTTCACAAGCGACACCATTGTCGTTGGTGTCGATGAGGGCTATGTCACCGTAGTGGGGCGCATAGGTGTCGTACCAGGCTTGGGCGTCTTCCCAGGTGTCGAAATCGGCGCAACTAACTGCGTCGCCCGGATTGGGTGGCGGCGCCGGCACAGTTGTGCTGGTGGTAGCAGATGCTGTGATGGGGTCGCCGTTCTGGGTTTCGTCGCAAAGCGCCACAGATATTCCAGTCTGGATCAGCCGCTCGAAATAGTCGATGCCCTCTTGGCTGTCGGTGACGTATTCCATCCCGAGCATCATCACCTCACCGGAGAAGAACCCCAACTCCTCCAAAACCTCCAAGGCGTCGTCATCCAAGGCTTCGATCGTGGTAAGCCACTCGTTGTACGGACCACCAATCGCGAACCCCATCTGGGCGAACTCCGGGTCGTCTTTGAACTCCTGCAACTGTTCATAAAGACGAATGACCTCCAACGACTTGGGTGACAGGTCCACTGGAACACACGCCATCATCGTCTCCGGATCCAAACCCCTGGTCATGGCATCGGCCGCCATGAATGTCACCCTCGCATATTCGAACTGGCGGCCTTCCCAACTGAAATAGCGAACAGTCCCATCCTCCGACAGCACCAGATACTCAGAGCGAATATCCCAAGGCTGAAGATCGAACCGGCGTTCACCGGGGTTTTCGGCGGGGCGTTCCTCCACCTCGAACAACACCGTTTCTTCACCTTCAGGGGAAATCGCCACAACCGACATGACACCCTGCCTGTAAACCAGTAACTCAGTCATAGTGAACCCACTCCAATCGGACTCCCAACTGGCCAACACTGTCCCATCGGTCACCCCGGCAGTGGTGGGCACAGCAGTGGTGGTCGTATCGGTAGCAACTGTGGTCGTAGGTGAAGAATCGTTCGTCGTTATCACCGCTATCCCAACTATGATGGCCACAACAACAAGAACACTGCCAAGACATCCCCGGCCCAGGCAGCCTCCGCCACTCTTCTTCGAGAGGGAGGGTTCTGCCATACTATTTGGTCTCTTCCGGTGGGTGAGCTTTCGTAATCTTACGTCCAGGGTTGCAACGATCGGCCAGCAGCCCGTTCCATAAGTGATGGTCCCTGGTTTCCTAAACCAACAAGACACTCTTCACAGCTCCCGGAGATTTGTTTTCTCTGGCCAGTCACATGGTCTTCCCGGCAAGTAGCATGACTAAGACCTGACGGTTCTTCTGCCCCTAAAGGGCCGTGCTGGTCACCCTTCCGTTCCAGCCGGGCGGCCAGCACCCGCCCTGCGCACCATCAGTTCTCTAGAGAGAGTCCCCTCGGATCATCGCTCCTGAGGGAGAGATGCCAGCCAACTCCGGCAGGTCCTGACACCCCAACCGGGTCGGAGCCAGCCATCTAGAATGGCAACCGGCAACCGACTCTACCAAGAGGTGCTCAGGAGGGTATGAACACCTCCTATATCGGCGGATCGGTGTTTTGTTGGGACGAGACAGGACAGCTGTTGTCTCTTGATGGTGTGTTCGTGTCTGTGGGGGTGGGTCATGGGGCGTGTGGTGTACGGTCCGAAAGCAGTGCGTCTGTTAGGCATGCCTCGACGAACTAACCCGCATGCGCCATTCAAAATGGAGGCGCTGCCGCGGAGCAAACTAAACGCGAACTCGGGCTTGTATAGAGGACCTGACATCCTGTCGAAGCCTGTCCCTGACTTCCTGATGTATATCGATCAAGATGCCCGGTTGGATCTCTAGTGTCGCGGCGACGCCAAACAACACCGGACTCCAGATGCGACCGATGGAGCCCCCTTCCTTGAGAGCGGCGCGGCTATTTGGAGTCCGAAGAGCCGGTTGTGGTTGCACTTCTGGGTGGGGCTTCGATGTTCATAAATTGTCAGGGCAGTCGGCAAGGCTGGTTCGGGGAGCGGCCCGTTTCGGCGGTGAGCGGGCTAGCCGCCTATGGATTTGGAACACGGTCTGGAATGTCTCCCCGCATCGGAGCTTTGACGGGAAGCCTCTCTGAGAGGATCGGGTCAGTTTTGGATGACACTTGCAGCCCGCTCACCTATCGAAGGGGACGATGTGCTGGCTACTGTTAGAGAGGTGGAAGGTCGCCTTAGCATACGATGCCCCCGGCGCTTTTTCTTAATGGCCGTTGGCACTGTTTTTCTCTTGGCAGGCATCGCTGCTCCATTGGGTGCGGACACCTCGCAGGGTTCTGAGAACTTTTCAGATGTGCCGGCCGGGCATTGGGCGGATGAGGCTATCGGGTGGGCGGTGGCTAATGACATAACCGAGGGAGTGGAGCCTGGCCGGTTTGACCTGAACGGTACGGTACCGCGAGCCCGGTTGGTTGATTTCCTGTATCGGTTTCATAACTTGGCCAAGGGAGTACCGAACCCTGCGGCCACCGATACCGACATCGCCCACCGCGATGCTCTATTTGACGCGTCTTCCGAGGCTTGGGATGTTTGGCGAGGCATCCGTGAGGCGCAGGTCGCTTACCAGATGCCGGAGCTAGATGAGGCAGCACTGGACGATGCCGTGGCTGCCTATAATAATGACGCTTTCCCGGCCTACCAGGCGGCCGAGGATGCTCTCCACGTTGCCGCTGCGGGTGTTGCCACCGGTGACACCGCCGCTTTGACGGCGGCTCTATCTGCCGCTCAGGATCGCACTCTTGGCCTGACGGCGGCTCACGATGCTCTAACCGTTGTTCAGGCCCTTCTAAAAGCGGATCGTGAGACCATCGAAGAAAACCTGGATGCCGACAGAGCGGCATTCGAGGCACTGAATGCCGCTCGGGACCTCGCCCGTTCAAATTGGCACGCTCGTCTTACCGCTGCGGATCTCGAAGCTCTTTCCGCCCGCGACAACGCCCGGGAGGCGGCTACTGCCGGGGAGTGGGAATCCTCAGGGGAAGCTCTTGATGAATGGAACGATGCTCTCTCTGCTTACCGGGATGACCAGAACGAGGCCGTTTCCGAGGTCGAGGACGCTACCAGCGCATATCATGATGCGGTACTGGCCTCGGCTATCGCCCAGGCTCGCGGTAGTGACGCTGCCGCCAATGCCGCAGACGTTCTCGAAGCTCTCCGCACCGCCGAAACGCAGACAGCTAGAGCGCTGGTAGCGATAGCGGGGAGTAGGGATGTGGAAGGAGACGGAGCGTTAGACGCTGTCCGCTCCGCTCTGACAGCCCGATCTGCACTCGGTACCGCCGCCGCGGCTTACGGCACCGCCAGTGCCACCTTTGAAAACGCGAACGACGATTGGTGGGAGGCTTACGATGCCCGAGAGTGGGGAGGGAGCTTCGCTGATGTCAGCCCGTGGCATTGGGCAGATGAAGCTATCAGATGGGCGGTGGCAACCAAGATGACCTCTGGGGTGGGAGAGGGCCGGTTTGATCCAAGCGGCACTGTAACCCGGGCGCAGATCGTGACCTTCCTCTACCGCCTCCACAACTTCCTAACCGACCAACTCCCATCCGACTTACCGCCGGGCTCTGACACCTTTACGGATGTGCCAGCCGGGCATTGGGCAGACGATGCGGTGGGGTGGGCGGTGGCAACCAAGATGACCTCTGGGGTGGGAGAGGGCCGGTTTGATCCAAACGGGACTGTAACCCGGGCGCAGATCGTGACCTTCCTCTACCGTCTCCACAACCTATTAGCCCCCTGATCCTCAAACGCGAACAGGCTCACTGGAGTACCTCTATCCTCATTAGGGACGCTGTCTGGCCCTGTCCGCATCAAACATCTGGCCGATCACACCGGCACCGAATATGTGGATGCCGAACGCCTACGACGCTGGCTCGGTGCCGGAGAACCCCATCCCGAACTCGCCGAATTCGTAACCGCCGCCCCTCATTCGGTTGCTACCTCATACCCAAAATCACCGTGTAACGACACGATCTCAACCAATGCGTGAACTACTACAACACAGACCGAGCACACACCCGAAGATGGAACCTGGAAGGCACCCCCCAACAAGTCCTCGGGAAACCTAAAATGTGGCCCAAACCATCAACAGGAACCGTTGCCACCACCCCGCGATAGGACAGTCCTAAATTGAAAGTGGAGCCGTGTGTATTGGCAGGGAGGTTGGGGTGGTGTGGGTGATTGGACGCGTAGCTGGCTTGGGTCGCGGTTGAGCGGCCCGCGACGCGGCACAGATGGTTGCGTACCTTCGGGCTGTACGTTTCCTGCCCCGGGTTGGATGTAGTCGTGTTTTCTTCGTTAGTGGTTGAACTCTTCCACTTGCCACCAGTGTTCGGGGCAGAATGCATTTACCCCCGGACCCATGATCCCTGCATCTGCCATCAACTCCTCCTCGGTGAGAACCGGGTCTATCACAATATCGGCCAACACCAGGGTCCATGGGATACCAGCATCTAGAAGGTCACACGCCCCTGTGGCGAGTTGAACGGCTTGGTCAAGGGTTGCCCCCAATATGGCAGTCTGCTCAGCGATGGTCACGGCGAACGCGGCGAGGATGCAGTCTAGGTCGGCTCGGCACATGGCTTCGGCTTGAGCATCGCTAATGGGTGCTGTCGTGGTGGTGGGTTTGGGTCGGGTCGTTGTAGTGGTAGTGGTGGATGTGGTGACACGGGGCCTGGGGACGTTACGCTCGGGGTTCTGATAGCCGAATGATGTTGCAGCTCGGTTGATCTCCGCTTCCAGGGTACCGACCGTTGCTAGAACAACCGCCAATGCCTCCGTACGGGCCTCACCCGTGTCAGCCGACCTCAACCCCGCAAGGATTCCGCCGGTGTGTATGCGGATGCGGTCTAACTGGGAACGTATCGCGTCATGCACATCCGACCGCGTTAAGTCTGCTGGTGGGACGATCTGTTCAAAAGCGATCCAAATGCCCTCCGCCGTTTCTGTCTCTTTCACGAGGGCGGCATCTGTTACCGACAGACCCACCTCACGGTTGTCCCAGCCTTGGTTTACCTCTTGCAATCGGGCAGCCAGGTTCCGAACATCCTCCTCGACTACCAGCAACTGATTGATGTAGTCATTCTTGATTTCGGTGATGCGTGTGGCGATGGGTATTGCAACGGTGGTGGTCGCCCGTTGAGTGGATGTCGTAGCGACTCTCGTTGCAACGGCGGTGGTGGTAGGCCCGGCAGTGGTTGGGGGTCGGTCGTCGCCAGTGTCCCCACTGAAACCTGTGCAGGCGGCAACGGCTCATACGATCAACACGAGCCACGACCCTAGACGAAAAGCACCCAATCTGCGACACTCCTTTGTCTGGTCAGTCGGTGTCGCCACCGAGAAGGGGTTCCATCGATTTCATCCTGTCGTCAACCCTATTCTCGATTGCTGACAATCGCTTCGTCATCTGATCGAACCCTTGACGCGCTCACCAGGATAGGATCGATTCAAGTGTGCCCCAACTTTTGTGGAGTCGGGTTATTTGAATTGACGGTGTGAGCGACCCAGAGAAGGGGGGTCTTCATGCCGTATAGATATCCGCCGGAGTTTCGTCGCAGGGTGTTGGATCTGCTTGCAGCTGGTAGGTCGGTGGCTTCTTTGTCGGAGGATCTTGGTGTGTCAGACCAGACCATCCATGACTGATGACATCAGGACCTGGATTGACAGCGGTGTCGAACCCGGCTCTACTTCAGCAGAACAAGCTGTATTGCGGGCTGTATAGGCGATCACCGAAAGTCCTCCATCATCGCCTCCGGATCCAATCCCCTGGTCATGGCATCGGCCGCCATGAACGTCACCCCCGCATATTCGAACTGGCGGCCTTCCCAACTGAAATAGCGAACAGTCCCATCCTCCGACAGCACCAGATACTCAGTCATAGTGAAGCGGTACGCGGCGCCATAGTCGAGTCGATCACGACTCTGCCCCAACAGGTCCGCCGGTCGTTGACCTGGGACCAAGGCGCCGAAATGGCCCAACACGCCCAACTCCGAAAAAGCACCGGCCTGGACATCTACTTCTGTTACCCCCACGCGCCGTGGCAGCGTGGAACCAACGAGAACACCACGGTTTCTTACGCGAATACTTCCCCAAAGGAACTGATCTCAGCAGACACTCCAGAAACGACCTGGACGCCGTAGCCACAACTCTCAACAGCCGACCCGCTCCCCCGTAGGCGGTCTGTCCCTGTCCATCGTGAACCGGACCCGCCTGCGGTTCGGTTGTTTCACGCCCTGCGCATGCCCGAGTGATGGCTGCTACTGGTCTGTCCCGGACGACTCTGTGGCGTCTCAGCCAGTGCGGGCAATTCCCGAACCCTGTCCGCTTTGGGCGGGAGCATCTCCCGGGCTGTCGGATGGCTTCGAAGAGACATCGAATGTATGGGATCCACACCAGACCAGGTGCCCTCAACAAAATGGCCGAAGCCCTTCAAACAACGGCTCCACCCCGGGGAGTGCAAGGGGGAAACCCGCTCGGCGGCTGTTTCGGCTCACAAGGGAGCAGAAGCCAAGTGCCACAACGGCAGGAGCCGCAGCACCAGCAAAAAGGCGGATAGCTTTCAGCCCGTCCCATGCGGCGGGTCTGAAGGCACCCCTCCAGGTTGGGAGAAGCCTGATGTCGTGAGTGGCATTTGCTATTGTGGCCTGGCATGGATCGCGAGCGAGACACGGCCAAAACAGAAACCATTGACCTCTCAGGAGAGGACAACTGGGTGCTACATGCCGACAACGGTAACGTGCTACCCCGGTTTTGCGACGGTTCCTTCAGGCTGATTTATATCGATCCGCCGTTCAACAGCGGGAAGGTCCAGCGCCGGAAGAAACTTTCAACCGTTCGTAACGATGATGGGGACCGGGTGGGCTTCGGTGGTCGCCGATACCGCACAGTTTCCCTCGGTTCCACCTCGTACTCAGATGTATTCGATGATTACCTTGCTTACATAGCATCACGGCTTGAGCAGGCCCACCGTCTCCTGACCCCCGACGGCACTCTGTATTTCCACATTGACCAGCGGGAGGCCCACTATTGCAAGGTTCTACTCGATCAGATCTTCGGCCGGGACTGTTTTATCAACGAGATCATCTGGGCTTACGACTACGGCGGACGTTCGCGTAGACGGTGGCCTGCCAAACATGACACCATCCTCGTTTACGCCAAAGACGCTAAAAGCTACTTCTTCGATCAGGAGGCCATAGAGCGAATCCCCTACATGGCCCCCGGCCTCGTATCGAAGGAGAAAGCGGCCCGTGGCAAACTCCCGACCGATGTCTGGTGGCACACTATCGTGCCTACCAACGGAAAGGAGAGGACGGGCTACGCCACGCAAAAACCCGAGGGTATCCTGCGCCGGATCCTGAGTGCCTCGTCACAGGAAAACGATTGGGTCTTAGATTTCTTCGCCGGATCAGGAACTACCGGTGCTGTGGCTCAGAAGATGAATCGGCGCTTCGTGATGATCGACAACAACGACGAGGCCATTACGGTTATGGCCCGCCGCCTGGGTTCCCATGGGATACGCTACGTAGACGGGGCATTGAACCTTCTCAATGTTGAACAGACCCAATCTGGTCAGCTAGGTTTTTTCTGATGACTACTCAATATCACAGAATCGAGGACCCTGAAGTACGGGAGTTGGCAGCCTATGCGGAGATGATCCGCTCCGACTACCCGGCAGACGAGTCAGATCCTTGGAGAGACAGCCCCTTCGGCTGGATCAAGACGCGACCATCAAGGCAAGTCGGGGCCATCGCCGAGAAACTTGTCGCCGCTTGGTGCGCGGCTAAGGGGTTTGATGTCGTGAGAACCGGCGATTCGGAAGCAGACCGTGTTATTGAGGGCTACAGGTTCGAGATCAAGTTCTCGACTCTTTGGAAGTCTGGTGTCTATAAGTTCCAACAGATCCGGGACCAAGATTACGACTACCTATTCGCTTTGGGAGTATCGCCATACAACGCACACGCCTGGGTTCTTCCCAAGTCGATCCTGCTCCAAAAAGTGATCGGCCACATGGGCCAACACACAGGCTCCAGCGCCAGGGATACGGCGTGGCTCAGCTTCACCATTGGCAATGAGCACGAGTGGATGAGGCCATACGGAGGAAACCTGGCAACAGTACGCAATATTCTCTCCAGGCTGGGGACGAATCCCCACATCTAGAAGGTGGCTCGCCTGCCTAGAGTGGACTTGGGATTCCTAATGGTGAGACTGTGAGGCTAGTCGAACAGTTTCTGCTTCACCGAATGCCATAACCGTGGCCATCTTTGTTGTGACCGCAGCATCTTCTTGACCTCTTGATCGACTTCGTCTAGATCCTCATGCAGAAACCCTTGGACACCTGGTTCTCCTGTTGATGTGTGGTGGAGTTGCCGGAGAACATCAAGTAGGGATGACTGGAACAGTAATTGTGGGTCGCGTAGGTTCATACCGATAAACCTGATCAGTGTTTCGTAGTCCATAGCCCGGTTGTCGCGGTCATTGAACCAGGCGTTAATGACGGCTTTTACGCGCTGGCGGCGTCGGCTCTCTGTGTACCAGTTGACAGTTATGGGTGTAAAAAACCCGATTCCGTAAGCAGTGAGGATGGTCAGCACATCGTCCATTTGGGGGTTCTCTCTTTCTGCTCCTCGTCTTGGGCGACCCGGGAGTCATGTTGGCGACGGGTGGAGCGCACCGCAGCGAACTGACGGGCCGGGGATCCAGATCACTGAGAGTCCCGGCCCGATAAGCCTTGACGAGGATCCGATTCTCGAGCAGTGCCAACTCTAGACTCTCAGCGGAGCAGTCGTATCCCTCGACACCCTGGGGGATGGAGGTCGGGTCCACTCATCGAACTGGAACCGTTGATACGCCTCGTGGACCAGCAGAGCAACCAAACCAGGCGAATTGGACTCAAGTTCAGCCCCTCCATCCTCGCCGATCAGCACGAACGTATCCGTCCCGCCGACATCGAGAAAGGGTATTGGACCGTTTGGCCTCTGACCTTGCAGCCTGGCCCTCAAAGTGAACGACGACGGAAGAGTGGGAACCGGGCGACCATTGTCGAGTAGGGATCAAGGTCACCTGACAGGGAATAGCACACTGGGGGCTCTTCGGATTTCAGCGGGGAGTGATGGTGGCGAGGAGTTTCCAGTTGGGTTTCCCGGCGTATAGGAGTGCTCGGATTCTGTAGTTGGCGAAGCTTGCGGAACCCGAACGCTGCCCGTTTGATCCTCTTGATGAGATTGGTCAAGCCCTCGGTGGGTCCATTGGTCACGGCCGAGTGGTGCCAATTTGTGATCTGGGTGGCCCAACGAGCGATGGTCCGACCGAGACGGTTCACGTCCGGCGGGAGTGACCGGTCTTGAAGATCCCCCGGCAGCCGGTGGGTGAACTCCGAGGCCAGGTTCGGGTCTTTCGATTTGGTAAATGTCCCGAATGCTCTCCTTGGGGCCTCAGGCGTCCCGTACCTCTCCGTAGGGGTCACCAGCCCGAAGCAGCCCTTGGATGCGTTTCTCGCCGCGTACGTCGAGACGTTCAGACGCCATGATCAACAGGCGCCTGATCCGATAAAGCGGATCACTCCTCCGTCCTCGGTGCACCGAGTGTCTCGTTCTGGACCCTCCGGCGCACCAGATCAACACAGCGGTTGGCCAGCCGAACCACATGGAACGGGTCGGCCACCTGAAATGGGCGTGGGGCAACACCCGGTCGTAGGCGACCCGGTAAGGGCCTGACATGCCCCGACACCGCCCGCCGAACCGCCTGACCCTGATGAGGCTTCGAGGGGGGCGACGCCAGCTTAGGTGAGCGAAGGCTGCTAGGGGCCTAGGTGGGACCATGCGATGTACATCTGAGCGGCGATGATCGGGCCGACACCGGGCTGGTTCAACAGTTGAGGGGTTACCGTTTTGACCAGTTCGGTGATGGTTGTTTCCAGGTCGACTGCTTCGGTGGTGAGACCCTGTATTCGCCGGGCTGCGGAACGCATGGCCCGTTTGGTGGGGTGTCGTCCGTGGAAGGCACCGGGAGTTACGGAGCAGGTGTCACCAGTAACCTTTCTGCCCGGGGTGAATGGGTGGCGGAGTTCAACAAATCCAATCCAACCAGCGGCGACGGCGCCAAGACCGACACACTGGACGCTCCCCGGGCCGCCCGCCAAGTGTTGGGCCGCTCCGGGCTCTCCACACCACGGATTGAGCGTTGGGCAGGTGAGCCCGGCCCACCGCCTGGGCGGCGATGTCCCCAATCACCCGGGCAATCTCCCAATCACCAGCGGGGAATGCGAGTCTGGTTACGTTTCCAGGTAGCGAGCCCAGTCTTCCATGATCGGTCGTCGTGCTTTGAGGAGATCGCTTCTGGCGTAGGCGCCTTCTACGCCTCCCACGGTGTGTGCTAATGCTGCCTCGGCTATTTCGCGAGTTACTCCCGAGTCTCTGCACCAGTCACGGAAGGATGATCGCATCCCGTGTGGAACGGCGTCTATCCCGTTTTCGCGGACCAGTTTGGAGATAGTTGAGTCAGACAGGGGCCTTCCTGTGGGTGATGGGAACACCAGCCCCGTTGCGCCTGTGAGGGCGGCAGCGTTGTTGATGATTCTCCTTGCCGCCCTGCTGAGGGGCACCCGATGCGGGCGACCGGTTTTGGTGCGTTCACCGGGAATCTCCCATGTGTCCTCGGTGAGGTCGATCTCGTCCCAGGTGGCGTTTCGGACTTCGCCGCTTCTGGTTGCTGTCAAGGTCAGGAGCTTGAATGCGGCGATGGTCGCCCAATGGGCGTTGGACGCTTCGATGGTTCTGATAGCGGAGCCTACTTCCCTGTGTTTCAGGGCTCGCATGTGGTTGCGTCGGGTGCTGTTCTTGCCCAGCCCGGCGAGAACGGCCGAGGTGGGATCCGACTCCAGGTAACCCTCCGCCATGGCCCATTTCATGATGGCGCCGATGCGTTGCCGGACTCTTCGGGCTGTTTCGGGTTTTTGGTGCCAGATGGGTGAGAGGCATTTCATGATGTCTTTGCTGGTGACCAGGTTGACCTGTTTGCGTCCGATGTGGGGAAACACATGAGTCTTGAGGCTCGATTCCCAGATTCTTCGGCTCCGGCTTCCCGGTCGCCATTTGCCGGAGTGAAGGTCGATCACCTTGGCGGCTGCTTGTTGGAAGGTCGGTGTTCGGCCCGATCGCGGGTTGCGTCCTTCTTCAAGGGATTGGCGGTTCCTGAGGGCTCGTCTTCGGGCTTCGGCAAGTGTTACGGCCGGGTAGCTGCCCAGGCCCAGGTTGGTTTCCCGCCCGTTGAGACGGATTCGCTGGCTCCAGGTCTTCGATAAACGACTCGGGATGTTGGTGGGTTGGACCAGTAGACTCAGCCCATGGCCGCCTCTGCCGTCTCCGTATCGTCCTGGTTGCCGGATCGTCTTGACGAAAGGGGCCGACAGGGTTTGTGGTCTTTTCAAGGGTTGTGTTTCCATTTGTTTCCTCTTGGCCTATCCGGGCGCTTATCAGTTTCTATCAGTGTAGGGGTGGGATCTGGGGTCGTCGGTGGAAATCTGTGTGAGGGCTGATCTGTGGTGTGACCTGGGATGATGGCATCTCATGGGTTTTCCTCGGAATTCTAGGGGATGGGACTTTGGTTACCCGCACCTCCACCATGGCCTATGGTCCACTTATCAAAAATAAGTGGGCCAGTTAGGCCATTTTTCTTGCCTTTTCGCCCTGTTTTCGGGCATTTCCGTCGCCTGTTGGCGTGCCGTGAGAGGTTTTGGGTGTGTTGGGCGGCTCGGATGGCTGGTTTGGGCCTTTTCGGACGCGCTAAAGCCGACAGTAAGGGTTTACTGTCGGCGCTTGGGGTGCGTCAGAGGTTCTAGCCGGGCGGTGCCCTCGGGGTGAGACTGTCCGCGGTGATGTTGCGGCGGGTCGGCTGGTGACTTTTGGGTCGGGCCGGAGCGGCAGGTGTGTCGGTTCGGGTTCTTTCGATCTTGAGGGTTTGTTTGACGTTGTGAGCGACGGCTAGTGCCAGCACGCCGATGGTGTGAGCGGCCAGGCCGAAAGAGCGGCACCATCCGGCTTTGAGGCCGCCTTTGTCCTTGAGCATGGAAATGGTTTTCTCGCTGGGGTTGCGACGCCCGTAGCTTCGTTTCCAAGCGGGAGTGCCGAACGGAATGTCCTGGTACGAGTCGAGCAGGTCCACTGGGACGCTGACCATGCCATGGCAGCATTGTTCGCCTTCGATGGGTAGGTGTGGAGCGGCTTCGGCGGGAATGGTGTCTGGGTTGCGGGTCGGGGCGTTGGTGGTGACCCTCCCGGCGCATTGGGGACAGCCGAACTGGCCACCGCCGTCGACGAGTTTGCGGTTTCGTGTCCACCGCCACAACCCACGGTTCGCATACCACTTGGTCACGTCTTCGGGTTCGGCGTCATCGGATGGGATCTGCCTGCTTTCGGGCATCCACGGCGGCAGCAGCGTTCCCGTGGAGTTGAGAAGTCGCTGACCGTTTGTTCCGACCTTGATGAAGTAGGGGTTGTTGATCTCCGTGATGGTGTAATCCATGGTCACGTTGATGCCCATTTGGTGGAGGGGCCGGACGAACGAGCTTCGTTTGTTGGTGTAGGCACGATCAGCAACAACGTCGCTGATGCCTGGCGCGATCTCATGTGATTGGAGGGCGAGTTCCAGGCCGATGGGTCCGGGATTGGTCGCCCCGGGAGCGACGTGGACAGCGAGGATGTATCCCGGTGGGGATGATTTGATAGCGACCTGTTCGGGGTTGCCTGACCACATTGCCCCGGCGACGGCTACGGCGATGTGCGCATCATATCCGAGGAACAGAGAGGCGGGTTCTTTGTTGGTGGCGCTTTTGTAGCCGGGTCGGGCTTCGATGTCGTAGCTGCGGATGTACCTTCCGTCGGGACCGACCGTGCCGACTTTGCCTTCGGAGTAATCGATGGGTTTGATGTTGGGTTCTGGAAGGTCCGGCGTTTCGAGGGCTTCGAGGCGGTGTTCGGCGAGCAGGTCTTTTTCCAGTCGATATTCTCGGGTACGCGCCCATGTCGGGTCGGCGGTGCTGTCGATAGCAACCGCGGCGATGGTTTTCAAGTACCGGTTCGGGACGCTGGCGGCGATCACTTTGCGTAGCAGCCAGGTGAAGTTGCGCGGGGTGTCATCTTCTGCGACCCAGCCCTGGCGAAGGGCTTGTTCGAATCGTTTGCTTTGTTTGCGTACCACCACATAGCTGAGCGGTTCCCACTCCTGGGTGTCGCACAGTCCCAGCGAGAACGCTACTTGCGAATCGAGCCCGTTCGCGACAGAGCACAGGTCTGTCCGGCGGGCAGAGTCGCCTTTGTAGGCAGCGAGGAAGTACAACAGGAGGAGAGCTTTGATGCTCAGCTTGGATTGTTGCCCTGGTTGGGTCCGAAGACGCTGTTCAAGGTCGACCACGACGCCGCTTCTATCGATAATGTCGAGGAATTTGCGGGCCACGTTTGGGAGTGTGATTATGGGGTCTTCTGGGAAGCTGGGATGGTCCTTGGGCAGGCACCGGTCTTGGTTCAGGCGGTAGGCATCGGCTACGCACAGCCGGCCTTTTCTGGCGGCCCGTTCCCGGCGGCGGCGTTCACCCCGGGCGCTCATGCTCGGAGTCCCTCTATCACCGCGGTGTTGTTGTCGAGACCAGCCGCGGCGTCTATCAGCAATTTGTCGACGGTGTTGGCCGACAACGGCCCGGCGATACGTCGGAGCGCCGGTAGTGGTGTCCCTGCCAGCAAGTGGGCTTGGAGCCAGGTGGTACGGGAACGCCGTAGCGACAGGCCCTCGCCGTCGCCGGTGTCAAGCTCGCTGCTGATCCAGTAAACAATGTTCCGTCCCGCAGTCCTGATGAGCCGATCAGCGGGGCAGTGTTCCAACGCTTCGCGGGTCAGGTCGGTGTATGCCCGGCGGATAGGCACCATGCGAGCCTTCGCCCCTCGCGTGGTGACGACGAGGCGACCGTTGGCGATTTCTTCGAAATCATCGATCGTCGCGGCGGTGATTTCTGTGCCGTTCAGTCCCCCTCCGAAAGCACCGGCCACTACCCACAGGCGAGCAGCACGGTTGGAACGACCCGCCAGGCGGGCGGTTTGCACAAACCATGTTTCTTCCACTTGGGTGTAGGGCACGGCGACTGTCTGGCGACCCACCTGCCGCGGTGTCGGCCATCCCGCCGGATAGGCGGCCCGTCCCACCGCTCGCAAGGCACCGCGTGCGTTTTCTCGCCAACCCGCCGACCGGTCAGAGTTGACCGACATCACCCAATGCTCGACATTGCGGGGATCCAACACCGTGGCAACATCGACAGTGCCCCACGTTTGATGCGCCCACACCGCCAACATCGCGGATGTTCGCAGCATCCTCCGCGCCACAAACGGGTTGCGCGGTGCCGCTTTGGCAACCCACTCCGTAACCGTGTCCCGTACCTGTTCGAGCGCACGAAGGTCAGAATCGGACCATTCTTGAGGATGCCACCGTTCCAACACCCTCATCACGTCCGGGGGCAACACGGGAAGTCTCTTCACGACAACAGTCCTTCCCGGAGGGTTGCCCACAGCCGGTTCTTTCCAACCGCCCGTGTGTTTCCGCCGCGTCCCCGGGAGAGGCAACCGTGAACACCGCTGCTTCGACGCGATACTGTTGCGTTGGCGACGGTCGGGACTGTGCGCAGTGCCGGCATCCGCACACACAGCCGCGTTGGCGGTGTAAACGGCGGGTGTCCCGGTTCGGGTCTCACAGAGAAGAAACTGCGCATACCCAAGAGCTCACCATGACTTCGAGCCCAAACCTAAAACAGTTTGACATGTTTTTTGTCGTAGGACCTGATCAGCGTCCAAATAATGTCCATAAAGATTTAATTTAGGGGAGGGGTGTGACGCCTTTCGGGTCGCTTTTACTACGATTTATGCGATGCGCGTGTCCCGGAAACACCCAGCCACATACATCGCGGACCATGGCGTATTCCCCGAAGGGCCGTACCGGAAAGGCACACCATCGGAAGTGTTCCTAGCCGCCGGACTCGCTCTGCGACTCAAAAAAGAAATCGAGAAAGATTCCATACGATATGTAGCAAAAATGGCCAAGCTCAGCCCCCAAACACTTGTCAACATCCTCCACGGAAAATCATGGCCGGACCTGCTAACCATCGCCCGGCTCGAAGAATCGCTCGGACGCAGACTATGGGGAAGCGAACACCGAAAACGACCCGAGTGGCTTCCCGGCGACCTCTACATACCACCAGGCCTAGATAAGGCATCGCGGAGAAAACTCATGGACCTTCTCGAACCCCACCTCGCACCTTGGAATAAAGGCACCTACGTCCGCATCCTGAGACCAACAGAACACAACCCCGACGAATAGCCGCCGCCACAAGACCCGGCCACAGGATCCAACCCGCCCCCGCCTGTCGGGAACGCATCGAAAAAAGCAACACTGTGGCAGAGGACTGCATCGCATCCGACAAGCCGGACACCCACAGCTCGGGCGAGGTACCGTGCCTTCGCCTCATAGAGAACTTACTTCGGAGTTCCTACGCGTGAACTTCCTCAGCCCCAAGCCGCCGAAGAGGCGACCACCACGCCCCAGTTCGCGGCCCTTTGAGGCCACGCGTAACGCGTAACGCGGTTTGTGCCTCCGCGAGCGACCACAAAACCCTACACGAGGCAAAAGGGGTGTAACGGGTGAAACTTCCGTTACACACCAAGTTCGAACCCGGTTCTGTTACACCGCCAATCTAGGCTTCCCAGACCACACGTTGGCGCTGCAACCTTCGACTGTCAGCTAGCTTTTAGCGGAACCCCATTGCGCAAATAATGGTCGGTTCGGCCTGTGCCGTGGTTGGCGGGGCGATGCAGAGCATGCCGTTTTGCCAGAGATTCACCACAAGCGCGGCCAGGTCTTCTGGGGAGCGTTCGTTCACCGCTTTGGACAGTGTTTGTGTGGCAGATTCGCGAAGTGGGCGTTCGTTCATAGCGTCGTGGGCTGTCTGAATATCAGCGAGGGTGAACAGGAGATTGTCCTCAAATGTGTCCATGTGGGCATCCAGTTTTTGCCACACTCTGCCTCGGACACCCTGCAATGCGCCGGTGGCTTGGCCTGGTGGGGTACGAAGCGGTCCTTTGAAGGCTGCTGCTATGAGTTCATAGTGATCCTTGAGCCGTGGCACCGGTGGGGTGGACGGCTGGCACGCGGCACGGGTTAGCGCTTCTTGGGCTGTGACGCGCTTCTGTTCACCGTCTGGGCTGACGAACGCGAAAGCGTCGGATCCAGTGACTGTCTGGGAATGGACGAGTACCCCCTCGCGGTGGCTTCCGGCGGAAGTTGCTTGGGTTGAGCAAACGACGTTGGGGAGGTCGCCCCTCGTGTGGTAACGATGAAGCACCCGCCGGATACTTCTGCGAGGTCATCGAACTGCAAACTGCCTACCCGCCGAAGCGAGGAGCGGCTTCTGACTTCCCCCAGGGCACCGAAGAAACTCCTACGTAAAACGTTACTTCCCGGGGGTTCCCATCCTAGAACCGAGTTGTAAACTAGATTGGTAACTGATTACAATCTGCATTACAAATAAGAAAGGGAAGCTGAAAGGCGGAGGAGGTGCCTATGCCGAAACGTTGGATCCAGGTGAGTGAGGATGTGTTCTCCGAACTGCAGAGACATGCCGAGCCGCTGGTAGATGATGCCGACTCTGTGCTACGCCGGCTCTTGGGCTACGACTCTGAGGGGGGCAATTCCAGTACAGGCAAGTCTGTTGAACCGAATCAGGATGCGGCGGGTCTTTCCCTTCAGGAACACCAGCCCGCCCAAGAGAGGCCGAGACGACCCCGTTCGAAGGCGAAAAACAAGGGAAGGGTGAGCTCGGATAGAGCTCCAAAAGGATCTTTACTTCCTGAGGCCGACTATGTTCTACCGCTCCTCGAGACTCTTGTGGAACTTGATGGCTCGGCACCCATGTCCAAAGTCGTTGAACGCTTAGAGACAGAGTTGGAAGGCAAACTGACCGAGACTGACCGGAAGGTGCTCCGCTCTGGGAAGGTGCGATGGAAGAACCGGGTCCAGTTTGTCAGGCTAACGTTGATCAAGAAGGGTTATATGGCAAAAGACTCTCCCCGTGGTGTTTGGGAGATTACAGATGAAGGAAGGGCACACGTCCAAACTGCAAGGAGGACTTCATGAACAACGCTCAGTTGTGTCTAGCTCTCATGAGGGCAGACACCGAGGATACGGTTGTTGAGTTGCTGCAGGTGTCTGGGTACTGGGACAAACCAAGTGCCTGGCGGTATTTGGGCGACCAGGAGAACAACTACAGTTCCATCGGGAATCAACAGAGCAATGCGATTCCTGCTTTAATCGAAAAGTTGGTTAACGGTGTGGATGCGCGATTGCTCAATGCCTGCCTTGAACAAGAGATTGATCCTGAGGGTTCGTCCGCGCCCAACAGCATAAGAGAGGCTGTTGGGAGGTTCTTTGAAGACCATGGACCGACAATGCCATCTGATGCTGGCCTGATTTCGTCGTGGACCAACAAGAAAGCAACCAGAGAAGGACAACTCTTGACTCTTGCGGCGACAGGGTACGGACCGCGGGCTGGATCAAAATTGCCGAGCTTAACTATTGCAGATGCTGGCGAAGGACAAACTCCTGACAATTTCCCATACACTTTCCTCTCACTTCATCGGAGCAACAAACTCCGTGTCCCATTTGTGCAGGGCAAATTCAATATGGGAGCGACCGGCGCATTGCAATTCTGCAGTCCCAACCATCGTCTCCAATTGATTGTTTCCCGTCGGAATCCTTCACTGTTGTCCTCCCCTACGCCCAAAGATGAGGAATGGGGCTTCACGGTGGTGCGCCGCGAATCCCCGACAGGTGGGCGGCGAAACTCGGTTTTCACCTACCTGGCTCCGTTAGAAGTCAAGAAAGGAAGAGATGGTAGAGTGCTCTCTTTCGAAGCGGACATGTGGCCGATCTTTCCCCGTGTTGACAGCGAAGGGCGAGATGCATATGGCCGCGAGGCTGAGCACGGTAGTCTCATCAAGCTCTATGAGTACGGGTTAGACGGTAATCGATCCAATATCGTGTTCACTGGCGGCGGCCTTCTTCAACGGGTTGACTTCGGCATGCCGCAACTTGCCCTTCCAATCCGGCTCTACGAGTGTCGAGGGATTTATAAGGGTCACTCAGGAAGTTTTGCGACGAATGTTCTTGGTGTTGGTGCCCGTCTTGACCGAGACCGCAGAAACAAGCTGGAAGACAGGTTTCCTATTCATGAAGTCCTCAAGCTGGAGAATCGGGAATTGCGTGTTCGTATATATGCGTTGAAAGGCAGCGCTAAAGAATACCGGTCAGGAAGAGACGCCATAGTGTTTACGATCAATGGACAAGCTCATGCAACGAAGCCCAAAGATTTCTTCACACGGAAGGCTGTCGGCCTTAGTCAGCTGTCGGACTCTCTGATGGTGGTGGTGGACTGCTCCAACATTGAAGGGCAGCTACGAGAAGATCTCTTCATGAATAGCCGCGATCGTCTTCGTGATATACCGCTAAGTGCCCGGCTTGAACGGGCACTAGAGAAAGTTCTCAAGTCTCATCCTTACCTAAAGGAGTTAAAGAACCGAAGACGGGAAGAGGAGATTGCCGAGAAACTTCGGGATGAAAAACCTCTCGCGGAGGCTCTTGAGGTGTTGGTGCAGCAAACCCCCAACTTATCGAAGCTATTAACCCCGGGCCACAAGATTCCATCTCCGTTCCCAAACAGGGGTTCTGAGAACGGCCCGAAGCCGGACACGTTCTCCGGCAAACGATTTCCGACCTTTTTTCGGTTCCGTAACAAGGCGGACGGAGACATTCTTGAACGCAAAGCCCACCTTGAATCCACTTCCCGCATTAGGTTCGAGACGGATGCACAGGATGACTACTTCGGTCGCGACAGAGACCGCGGGTCCATAGATGTGGAAATACTGCGGGATTCTATTGAAGACTGGGAGCCGCTCGCTGATTTCCACTTGAATGGTCCATCGGCGGGCATTGCAAACCTTTCGTTTGATCTTCCTCAAGATACCGAGGTCGGTCAAGCCTTGATTCTGCGCGTTCGAGTTACCGATCCGTCGCGGGTTGATGCCTTTGAACTCGAGGCGGTATTGGAAATAGCTAAACCGGCCCAACCGTCTTCTGGTACATCTGGAAAGGATCGGAAGAGGAACACCGGTTCAGGTGGAGGCGATGACCCCGGGCCCGTTGGCCTTCCCAATGTCCGGCCGGTTTATAAAGCGGAATGGGATAAGCACGACTTTGATGAACTTTCTGCCCTCAAGGTGGTTGGACAGGGAATTGATGGAAAGAAAGAGATTTACGACTTCTACGTGAACTGTGACAACAAATATCTCTTGACAGCACAAAAGGACCCTCAGCGTGATCCCGAGATGCTGAGAGTACAGTTCCTGTACTCTCTGGTTCTCTATGCGATGGCCTTGTTGAACAGGGAAAGATCGAAAGCGGAGCCGAATGCAGACTCTCTTATATCAGAGGAACAGTTGGAATCATTCATCCGGGAAGTGACCCGTCGCCTGGCCCCCTTTGTCCTGCCTACGTTGGAAGCTATGGGTTCACTAGATGGGACCAGCTGATGCCCGAGGGACGAACTGACGCCCGCTAACGACGACGGTGGATCAAGATTACTTCCCGAGCAGTGTGAGGTGCAGTGCCTGCGCGGTTGCCCGCTAAGACCCACCACCTTCGCCCTGGCACTTCACGCCATAGGCGACCGTCGGACGAGTTAGCCAACTTTGGGAAGGTAATCTCCTCTAAGCCAAGTTCGCTCATCAGGCTCAGATACTGCATGAACTGGGCGTTCCCTTCACTGAACCCAACTGCCTGCACGAGCCATGTGTCTGCCGACATAAGGCTAACAATGCCAGCAAAAGCCTTTCTCAGTTTTTCGAAATATAGACGGAGGGAGTCCCCATTGCGAGCGGACAGGGTGTAATGGTTTATTCCCCGCCCATCCAAGCAATCTGCGAGCCAAAACGGCGCTGGCGTTTCTCTTCTACTTCGAACCTTCCAGCGGTGATATAAGACGTAAACTCCCGGATAAGGCGGAGAGGTAAGGACAAGGTCGGGAGGGCCGCTAGAAGTCATGGCTGGGTGTTGTGCAGAATCAGGCAACCCGCTGTTGATGATTTTGGGACGCGTCATTTGGCCTTCCCACTCATCAACTACGCTGCTGTAGTGATGGGATGCAGCCAAGACCATCGCTTTGATGTCTTTCGACAGCTGGGTTCTGAATTGGTTTACCGTCGGCACAACGTCACGCATGTCAAAGGCCCACTGTCCAGTGCGGAGTAAGGCGCATCTACCAAGAATCTGCGCATCATGTGTAGGCAAACCCCTAACGGCGTCGATGCCATTCAGGAGGAGATTGCGAATTCGCCACGTCTGCTGGGTTGAGATATTCCGCCAGTATCCATCCTGTGCCCACTTGTTCTGCAATGAGCCACTTGCCTTAACGGGCAGATTGTGTACGGTATCGGAAAGCTCTCGAAGTTGGTCAAGAGTGTTCTCGCTGTATAGGGTGGTTTTTGCTGTTGTAATAAAAGTTGCAAGGGGATTGGTATCTGCGGCAATGGCGTAACGTCCCAGCAGTTGCGCCTCCACTACGGAGGTCCCTCCACCGCTGAAGGGATCAATAACCAAGTCTCTCGGCTTGGTAAAGGTTTGGATTGCGGCACGGGCAAAACCCGGCGAAAAGCGAGCCGGATAGCGATAGAACTCGTGAACAGATGCTGTGCGCCGGCCTCCAAGCGAGACATAGCTGGTGTCCAAAGCGGCCAGGCGAAGATTCCTGAGGGCTTCCTGCTCAACGTCGACAGGCATCAGCACCGACGAAAGTATTGGAGGAAGGAGGAAGGGCATTCCCCTCGATCAGCAGGTTCTCCAGGGTTTCCGCCACGGTGCACTCCTTCGTCGTTTCTTGACTCGCTCCCCGAATTCGGGGGTGCTGAATTCGTTGGGCAGGCCGATGATTTCCCGATATGGCCATGGTAGACGGCAAATCGGCCGCGGCATGCTGCCCTCACCTGTGGAGCAAAAGGCAAGTGCCTGTCAATCGCTTAACGGTCTGGGGATACCACCAGTCCGATCCGTGTGCTTCATCCTACTGGAGCTACCGGTATCGCGGCGGGAACGAACCGAACGGCGTTCCGCTTATCGCCAGCGGCGTTTGTGCTCCTTATAACCCGGGGTGCCCGGATCCGACGAAGCCTTGGCGAGCAGGGACTCCGCCTTGGCGGCACCTATCTGCTCATGGGACAGGCACACCACTAGGTGGACGGGGCAATCGGCAACTTTTGGCCACTACTTAGAGTCACACGCGGTGCAGGAAGCAAGCGCCCAGGTTATGACAGTTCCCAACCTGGAGGTCATCATGGGACCCACAGCCAGTCTAGGTCCGAGAAGGCGAGTTCTCGGTTGAAGTTCTCGATGTTGTCGTGAACGTTGAGAATGAGGCATCGCTCATCGCCACCGTTCTTCGGTCCACGTAAACCTCTTCCGATCATCTGGAAGTAGAGGTTCGGGCTGTACACTGGCCGGGCCACGATTATGGCGCGGGTCTTTGGAGCGTCGAATCCTTCGGCGAATACGCCATAGTTGACTAACGCTTGGATGCGGTCGTCACGAAATTCTTGTACGATTCGTCGGCGGGTTGCTGGTTGGGTTTCTGCACTAACTGCTCTTGCAGTGGTTCCTCTTTTGTTCAGGAGGGCCGCAACGGTCTGGGCATGTTCCACCGATGTTGCGAAAATGAGGGTGGGCCATTCTGGTCGAATGTGCATCTCATACGCATCAAGGATGCGTATGGTGCGTTCGGCATCGCCTGCGATGCGGTTTTCGGCGCTCTGGGGAAGCCACACTTGGGAGAATCTTTGCTCTGGATCCCCTGATCCTCTCAGGAATCTTGACATTATTTCTAGTTCTTGAGGGGTGAGTTGGAAGGTGCTGCCCGGGATGGTTTCGTGGTCGGCTTGGGCGAGGACCTGCATGTCTTGTAGCTCTGTGACTACGGCTTGAGGATCGTTGTTTTGGAAGGCTCCCGCATCGAGGCGTCTGTTGCCGTACCGCCGAGTGAGTCTGGCTGTCTCTTTCACATCTCTTCCTCGATACGGGGTTGCTGTCAGGCCTAGGAGGAACGGTTCGTCCGCTCTTTGGTAGGGGGTCATGCCGATCTCCTGCATCACAGATGTTGAGGTTGGTGCCAATGATCGGTGCGCCTCGTCAAAGACCACTAGCCCAGTTTCCTGTAGGAATCGGTATTCGCGAGGCTGATTTGAAACTCTGGCGTGGAGTGTCTGGACAGTTGCAACAATTACATGTTGACGATCAGTTGGCAGCGGTCTGCTCTGCCCGGCCCACAATCTGGAGATGCGAAGCTGTTGTGCTTCGGCGCCTAAGCTGGCCCACACCTGGCGCCAGGCTTCCACCGCTTGCTCGCACAACTCGTCACGGTCCGCCACCCAGAGAACACCTCCGCGGAACCCATCTTCACGGATCGCTTCAACGATTGCCTGCACAGCCACGCGGGTTTTTCCGGATCCAGTTGGCAGGCTGATCATTCCACGCCTGTCAGTGCTCCTCCCCGCGCCGTTGGCCAGCACGGCGCGCACGTTCTTGGCAATGGTCTCCTGGTAGCTGTGCAGCGGTGGGAGGTGATGAGGGCCGTCGACCTCAAGATATGGAGATCGTCGCTTGTTTCGTTCTCCAGCCCACTCGCTGGAGAACCCTAGAGAACCCACAAAGGCTACTGCCCTTGTCGACGCAGCCCACTGTACCGGTGGGTCGAGGTGGCCTAGCCCCTGCCTGTATTGCCTTAGGGCGTCGGTGTGGTAGGTCACTATGGCGGCATCCGCTATATCGATCCCCGTTAAGGTGTCACCGTCGATCTCCAAGACCCGGATAAGCGAGCGGGGGAGGCCCCTACGTAGGGACTTCTCGCCCACTGCGGCCAAGAGACGCTCTGCATCTGTGGTCAGCTGTCGTATGGCCTTTCGCCGTTCCTCGACTTCACCGGGGGTGCGGCGTTGCAAGACAGCTTCGATTTCCTGGTCGTTTAGTCCGAGGTCCATTTCCTGGATAACGAGCCTTAGGGCCTTACCTTCATCGTCATCAATGCCGTTGGCTAGATAGATGTTGGGCGTCTGGAAGATGGCGGGGCGTTCCTGGCCTGCTATGAGGATGCTCTGACAGGGGACCAAATGACATGTCCTGTGACGAGGGGGTAGGTAATCCTTCAACCCGGGCCAGACGTCGGTCAGTGGGATGGGATCTTGTTCACCAAGCATCTCCGGCGTAGGGTCCGACAGGCGGAAGAGGGATTTGATCCGGTCGGCGTTGGGATGCTGTAGCAAGGCCAGCAGGGCTGACGAGTTCGCTGGGTGCGGTCCGAGAGCATCTGCGAAGGGCACGATGCCACCATGGATCCGAAGGCGACCATGCAACCGAAGCATGTGAGCAGTAAGCGACTCGAACGCCATCTTGGGGTACGAGTCCCGGTTGTGGCCCTTGTGCCACATTAACCACGGTTGGTATAACGCATCCGTTCTCAACGCAGCGTCGGTGTAGAGCGCCCGGCCTTCATCGGAGAGCAAGGTGACGACCTCTACTGGACCTACACCTATGCTCGACGTGAAACCCAGGAGTCCCCGCCGCGGTGTATGTGGAAGGTCATCTCGCTCCCGATATCCTTTTTCACAGCGTTGCTTATAGCGTCCGTAACTCGGTTCCTCAGCTAGGCAGCGCTGATTTTGCGGTTTGTCGGATGCGCCCAAGAGTCGAAGGAGTGCCTTATCTCTCGCATGGAACTCCATGTCCACGGCGACTTCGCTGTCGCGGCAGCCGTCGTCGGGAACGATGGCACCCGGCATCAACACCGAGTGAAGGGGGCGCCATTCGCCGGCTTTCGTTCGAACACGAATGCTTTTATTCCAATTGCTGTGTTCGCATATGACCTGGTAAGCACTCTGGGCTCCGATTCTGCGTGAGGCCATCCAGAATCTTCGGTTGAGGGTCCCGTCTGCTTTGCCGGAGAGTCCAATCAATTCTCTTGCGACTTGCCTGAAGATGCTCTCGCGCGAAGGAGGCCGCAACCCAAGCTCCCTTAAAGCTGCGAGCGTCTTAGGCTCCGACACCAGACTCGGATGGACATAGGACTGACGGTCCTCAAGGGCATGGCCGGTCTGTGACTCGGTACCCAGGAAGAGGGAGATGGGATCTGGAGACCGCCAACTGTGGTCTGACGTCAATACGATCTTCCCCAAGGCAGATTTGGATCGAATGTCCTCGGGGATGAGAACGGCGGTTAGGATCGCCGCCCTGGATGCTTGAATCCGGTCGGAGTGATCGGAGTCTTCTACGAGCGCCTCCAACCATTGTCCAACAGTTGCTCTCTGGGCTCCTCTGAACGGTCCAGGTTCGCCATCGGGATCAAAGAGCCGATCCACTGCTGCAATCCTGATACGGGTCAATGCGGTGTGGTGAAGCCATTCGGAGGGGCGTCTCGGATAAGATGCCCACCGCTCGAAGGCGGCTTCGCATGTTTGGGTTTTTGAGGTCAGTTGCTTGGGGGGAAGCGAAATCTCCTGGGCGACACGCAATTGTCCATCCTGATCGGGAACAATCTCACTCTCGTAGAGATGCCTAAAGAGATGCCTGCGTAGTCGGACAGCCTGAGCAGAATCGCCCCATTCCCGGCGGCGGGGCAAGGCGTCCAGATGTCGAGCAGGATCGTCGTCGGTTGCCATTTCCGGTAGCACCGCGGCGATCATCTCCGCGGCGACATCGATCAACTCACTGTTGTATGGTCCCGCCAACAGGTTCTGACGATCCTCGTTGGTCTTCCAAGGTGCATTCAAGATACCTGCCACGAGACTCGCGGTCTTAGTCGGAAAGAATGTCCAGAAAATGCCGGGACGATCGAGCCGGTCCACCGGCGCGGCCCACCATATCGGAACAGAGGAGCGTTCGTCGCCGGGACGACGGTCTGCACAAGCCCTCGGAGACAAGCTATGACTGCGGCTAAACAGTCTCCACTGACTTATGTCATCTCCATCTGCGAGGAGGTATTCGGCTCCGACCCTCTCCACTTCCAGCAGGCGTTTTACATCCGGTGAGCCACTTGTCAACGTGACACGCCCAACATGCGAGACAAAGAGGAGAAACTCCGCGGGGAACTCCCGCATCTGCTGAGCAAGGTCTTCGTGGGCTCTTGGCAGAAGGGGCAACCTAACTATGTTCGTCGCCCAACCCATCAACTCCTGAAGGACTTCGTCTTCCTCCCAACAATCGGCGGTGTCAATTGGCTTGGGGAGTCGGAGGAGAGGATAGGCGGGTGCATCGGGCACTATTCTTTCGATGCGTTTTCGCGATCCAGGGCCATCGAAGCGGAAGGATCCGGACCGGCTGAAGAACTCCGGCGCGTCACTTACACCGAGAACAGACTTGAAACCAAGGCCGAAGGTCCCGATCTGACCAGTCCCCCGCTTAGGAGACAAACGCGAAAACATGAGTGAAGTCACGCCCTCTCGGTCAATCGGGTCTCCATTGTCGGCGCAGTAGAGACTGGTGGATGTCAGCCGAATCTCGATACGCCCACGCTCCGGTTCGCCATTCCCTACTTCGGCGCTATCAGCGGGCCACAGCGCATCAGCGCCGTTCTGCACCAACTCGAAGAGTTGGCGGTGCTGGTAACCGCCGGCTGCTATGTCCTGTTCGATGCTTACGTGCTCCGCCACCAGATGCGGCTGCGCGGCATATGCGTCAAGGGTTCCAGCAGACTCCTCAGCGATGTATCTGCCCAAAGCCCCGTCCGGCCCAGCCCACTCATCCAACATCATGACGCTCCTAGGCAATACCAATAATGCGTTCAAAGAGTCCTTGACCTTGTGGGGCTTCTTCGATTACCGGGGAACCAGTGTGGGTGTTCGAATCCCAAGTCCAGACTTGGTCGAGGTTTCGGAACTCCAGGTCATCGAACAAAGGGAAAGACTCCCATGACCCGTGGCCGGTTTGATGCCTCGCCAACGCTGCTAGGTTCGCCAATGCTTCTTGGTGAAATCGAGCAGGTCGCTCCCGACTAGCCTCTGGGTCGCGTTGCCGGTTCGCACGTAGAAGAACTTGTCTTCACCGACGCTCTTGTTTCCTTTTGCGGGGTGTGCCGACTTAGTAGGTGTTGCGAAAACGGGCGCGGATCCTGGGTTGATCTTGATGTAAGCAACTGTTTTGCCATCGAGTTCACAGTAACGGGGTGTGACAGTCGTGGCTTCGATCTTGCCCAGGGTCATGCTGACCAGATTGCTCAACCATAGCTCCCATCCATCCCTGTTGTGCGACTTGACGAATGGGTAGTCTTCTTCGATCCCTACAGGCTGGCCCCTGTCGTCAATTCCTATCACCAATTCTCCACCATCAGTGTTGCTGAAGGCTGCAATTGTTTTGACGACCGACCACTCCACGGCAGGATCGCGGTGGCCGCTGTAAAGGTTCTTGCGTCCCGTTGATTTGAATTCAAGGGTGTCCCGCTCACCGGCTGCTATGAGACTGCCCACTCTTTCCTCCAAGGCTTCCCTTGACGCAAACGGGCTCTCGTCACGGTCGCGGTTTCGATTGGCAGCCTTGCCTGTTGCCTGCTCGATGAGTTCGATCATCCTCTCAAACCGCTCGTTGAAATAGGACGGAAAGTCGTTGCCGCGCAGAGCCGAAGGATTGATGTGATGCGAAAAGAGGATTGAATCCAGGTTATGGGTGTCGATGCTGTACTGCCCTTCTAACTTCCACAGGTACTTACTTGGCGCACTGCCGCCAATGAGACGGTGGGTGTGAGAATCAATTGGGGTCTTGTTGACAATGCTGTCTGCTACGCGTCTCTCAATGTCATTCCTAACACACCATCCCCTGGGAAAGACATGGCGTATGTCAATGCTGTTATCGAAGTAGACATTGGATTCGAGAGTCACGCCCGACTTGAAGTCGCGACTGCCGCTCTTCATCTGTAGCGCGTACAGACCTTTGTAGGCAGCGCTGATCCTCGTCCTCAGGGTTAGCAGTCGTTCAGCTTGGAACTGGGCTTCCGTCACTGTTCGAGGCTGCGTCCCCTCTCCCAGCACCCAGTCGACGCACTCTGGAAGGTCAAATGCGAACCGAGTCTCGGTGGACCCCCCATACATTTCCCCGAATACTCCACACCAGAACCACTGACGTATCTTCTGCAGGGCGGCATAGTTGTGGGCTTTGTTTCCCAGGACCGCAAAGATCGTCCCTAATGGGACCAATTGGGTGGGATAAGGTACATCGCGGGCCGTGAAAATGTACTCGCCGCGGAGGAACTCCACGGCTCTGCACAGGCCATCCGCGACTGGATCGGCCCACTTCTTGTAATCCTCGACCTGCAGTCGCAAGATGTCTCGCCTCTTACATGCCACTGCTGGCGGCACAGGATCGTCTAATTGGCGCATCCTACGGTTGTAAGTCGTAAGCAGCGTCACTGCCTGGAGGAATTGGGGTGCCTCGAAGTTGGCCAATACGGGGTAGTTGCGGAATCTGGCCTCCCGTTTTTGCCAATCCTCACGAAGATCAAAGTCATCAGCAGCGTATGTAGCTGTAAGCAACTCAAAGACCGTCAAGGACACGCCACCGGTGTTAACTTTCTCGAACACCTGGCAGACGGCTTCCTTCGAAGTGTCTTTCGACAGTTCGATCGTAGGAACCTGGTAGCGGCGAAACGGGGTGATGATCGTCTTATAAAAGGCCTTCCACTTCTCGATTCTGTTCTGGTCGTCAGGCGCAGACGACAGGTACTCCAATTGCCAATCCATCGTCTTATCTGCGTCGAACACGATGTCAAGGGGGAACATTTCGCCAGCAATCTCGTCTTTGCGGGTCCGCAGATCAAGAGTGATTCTGCGACCGAAGTCGGTGGTGACCAGTCGACTTTCCGGAATGCTGACAAGCCCTTCGTCCTCGCGGTTGGCATACGGATCGGGACCGATACACCGGTTGATGTCGGCGTAATAGTGGCGTCCCACCTTTCTCCCCCGCGTGTCTCGGGTGACCACTGCATCGGGTGACCGCAGAGCAAAGTAGAGGGAAGTAAGGCGTTGCTGCCCGTCAAGCAACAGGAGTCCCGGTTCCTTCGAATCGACCAGATTAACTCCTTCCAGCAACCTAGGACGGAACTTGACTCTGGGATTCCCGGTGGCCAGCGTCATCACAGCACCAATTGGAAAGGAAAGTGAAATGGATGCCAGCAGACTCACAATGTGCCTGTCGTCCCACACCCAACCACGCTGAAAGTCAGGGAGTTGCAACTCACCTTGAGCAGCGTGTTGCAACAAGTCGGCTAGAGGCACATCATTGATTTTGAACGTCTTCTCCATCTCTCTCAACTCTCTTTAGGCTGAACTGCCAGCCATTGCGTATTAATACGGAGCCACCATCCGAACAATAACAAAAACCACCAAAGCCGCGACACACTCCACGAAGGAGTGGGGGATCAGCCGACCGGACTACTCCTCGGGAGGCATAAGGGTGTCGGCGATCAGTGCGTCTACCACGGCCTTGATGGCTTCGTCGTCGGTGGCGCCGGAGGCAAGGGCCTTTTTGTAGACGGCTAGTTGGCGATCGGCGGATGTGCCTCTTTGGCAAATCACGCGGAGGTGGTCTATTTCCTCGGTGCATCCCAAGGCTTCGGCGTCGGTCTGTACCAAGCCGATGATCTCTTCGACCAGGTCGGTGAACGTTACGAGCGTGCCCTTGCTGAAGTCGATCATCTTGCCTTCGATGCCGTAGCGTTGGGCGCGCCATAGGTTTTCTGCTATCAGAAAGCTGGCGTAGCCCCGCCACCGGAGGTTCTCCGTCTTGAACCTCCACAGCATTCGGAGAAGGCACACGTACAGAGCGGCGATGGCTATGGTGTCCTCCATCCTGGTGGGTAGATCGGTGACTCTCATCTCCAGCGTGGGGTAGTGGTCCGAGGGTCTGATGTGCCACCAGATCTTGGTGGAGTCCTCGATGACTCCCGCTTTCACCAGCACTTCGACATGCCGTTCGTATTCAGCCCATGAGTCGAACTTCTCAGGTAATCCCGTCCGGGGTACAGGGCTGAACACTGCCGTGCGATAACTCTTGAGACCGGTGGGTGTTCCCTCCCAGAAGGGCGAGGAGGTGGAAAGGGCCAGCAGGTGAGGCAGGAAGTAGGTGACCTGACCCATGAGGTCGATTCGCAACTCGGGATCTTCGATGCCCACATGTACGTGCATTCCGGAGATGATCATTCGGTCTGTTAACGATTGGAGGTCCTCGGTGAGGGCTTGATAACGTTCACCCTCGGTGATCTGTTGTCCCTTCCATCTTGCTATGGGGTGGGTGGAGGCGGCTATGGGGGCGAGTCCGTATTCCTCGGCGGCCTCGTTGACGGCCCAGCGCAACAGGCCGACGTCGGCTCGAAGCTGTTTGACGTTGTGGCAGATCCCCGTGCCGATCTCGATCTGAGAGTCGAATAGTTCGTGGGTCACCTGCCCGTACCGAAGTTCTGTGACCCTGTCCATCAGCCCGGGGGGCTGTGTGGAGATGAGTTCCCCGTTCTCCCGATCAACGAGGAGGTATTCCTCCTCGATTCCCATCGTCCAAGCAGGTTCGTTCATGAGACGCGTAACTCCAATCTGCTGGTCAACAACCTCCAACCTGCCGATAGACAGTAGTGCGACAGGGGCCTGCAAACGAGACGGCAGGCTGCGCGACCCATGCCCGTCCATCTCCCCAGGCCCGTCCGGGGGGTTGTCCATCGCGGGAAACGAACTGTGCGCACAAAACAGGACGCTCAATAGCAGTGACGACGACACAGCGCTCTTCGGCAAACCCGCAGCGGGTCACCTACAATTGCCGCAGACCCCACCAGCGAACTACCGGGTCAGCCACCCACCATCAAACTTGTACCCCACTCTTCGTGGAAAGGACGCCTAGCGGGCGAGTCGAATCTCGCGGAGCAATCGTGATCATCCTGGCAAACGGCAAGACGAAAGAGGTTGCCCAACGGAGCGACGACACCGAGAATCTGTGGGTGCGAATCGGCGATCTTCCCCGCGCCACCGGGTGGCAGATGAAGCGGCGTGGCATGTGCTTCGGCGACCTGTGCGTGCCGTTGCCGGCGAACAGACTTGAAGAGTGGATCGCCGACGCCGAAGACTGGGTGTGGTTCTGCTACTCGGACTTTGCGGACATGATCGGCCAAAAGCACGTGCGCGACGGCGATGTGTGGAGCCTCGGCTCGGTGCCCGAAGTCCGCCGCACCGGGTTGGAATCCGCAATCGCCCCCGACTTCGAGATGACCGAACGCAACGGCAACACCTTGCGGTTGTCGGATTTGCGTGGCCGGAAGGTGGTGCTGTTCACCTGGTCGTCGTGGTGAGGGTGCCGCTTCAGCCTGCCAGGTTGGCAGGAGTTGTACGAATCCATCGGTCCGGACCGGTTCGAGTTGATCAGCGTGGCGCAGGACTCGGGGGGTCCCAAGGCGGTGGACAAGTGGTTTGACCGGGCGTCGCCCACCTTCCGGTGCGTCGTCGACCCGACCCACCAGATCAGTTCTCTGTTCGGCTGGGTGAACGTGCCGTCGGCGGCGTGGATCGACGAGGACGGGACCATCGTTCGCAGCAACGAAGGGGCCTACCCGGCTGAGTTGACCATCGGGTTCGGCCTCGGCAAGGTTCGGGTGGGCGACAACTCTTTTGCCCGGGCGACCCGCGACTGGATCGAGCGGGGCCCCGACAGTGAGCACGTCTGGTCGAGCACCGAACTGGCCGAGCGGCTCAAGCCCGTTGACGATGACACCCGGTTGGCAGAAGCGACCTTCAAGCTGGCGTTGCACTTTGAGGCGGTGGGCGACAGCGAGCGCGCCTTGAAGCACTTCGCGGCGGCGCATCACCTGGCGCCCGACAACTGGAACTACCTGAGGCAGGGCTGGACTCACAAGGGAACCCTCTATGCCAGCGTGCAGGTGCTGAAGCGGCAGAGCCACCTGAACAAGAACACCGACAAGAGCTTCTACGACCCCATGGGCCTGCCCGGCGAGAACCATCGCCGTTATACCCAGCCCGAGTGGCTGTGGACCCCCGCGGTCCGGGGGCTCAAGCGACTGCTCCGTCGGTAGAGAGGCATGCGACGACCGCCTGGAGTTTCCCGGGCCGGTGGGTATTGGTGATCGTGTGAGAGGCGTTCGGGCCTAACTGGAGCAGGAAGCGGAGAGCCGCCACCGGGAGGGGTGCAGGCATGGAACGATCATGGAACGCCAGGGACTGCCGTTGATCGATGACATCATCACCTGGGTGGATGAGCAGATCGGAGAAGGGCCGCGAGACGAAGAGCAAGCAGGCCGGTGCCGTTAGCAACAAGGCGCTTTTGCGTTAATGCACCCTGAACAGGGGATCCTTCAATTGTCGACCCATGGTTACCGGCAAGCGCCGTCGGGCTATTTCCCGTCGGTTTCCACATGCTCGGGTTCGGTGGGGGCTGCGGGGGGAACCGGGGCGAAGTAGCCGACGATCAGAAGCAGAAGGCCGACCCCGAGGAATGAGACCACCCTCGCCACTGTGCCGGTGTTGCTGAGGTCGAAGAGGAAGAGTTTGACGACCACCACCCCCATCAGGGAAGCGCCGCCGACCCATACCATCCGCCGGGCCGAGCGTCCGCCGACCATCATCCCGCTCAGGCCGATCAGACCCCAGACGATCGACAGGGAGGCCTGGAGGGTGGTGGATGCCGTCATCGACTCGAGGTCGAACGGGACCCCCTGCCAGTGGTGGACGGTACGCGCCACGGTCATGGTCAACAGGACGATGCCGGTGACGGCCAACCCCGGCGCCCAGTTTCCGCCGACGAACTCCTCGAGTGGATGGCCTGCCTCGGAGGCGGCCAGTCTCTTCCAGGCCAACGCTGCGACCACCGCCAGGACTGTGAGGATTTCCAGGGGATTCAGCAACGGCAGGTAGGTGAGCGGTGGCGCTTCGCCGTTGGATGTCAGGTTGATGAGCAGCACTGTGAAACAGGCGACCAGGACCACAGGACCCGTGCACCCCATCAGGTACGTCCGCCAAAGGGCCGCCAGAGGCCATGACAATCTGTCCCGCGCCAGCAGAGTCCCACCCACCAGGGCCAGCACCGTCGCCAGCGCCGCGGTGATCGGCCATACGCCGGAGGCGACTTGATCGACCTGCCAGTGGACCTCGGCGCCCAACAGGACCGCCAAGACCCAGTAGCCGGTGACGTGCATCGCGGTGACGACCTGGGGGAAGGCGCTGCTCCGCAGGCGCAGGACCGTGTAGTACATCCCGAAGGCCACGATCCAAGCGGCCCAGCCACCCGCCTGGAACGGGTGGTCTTGGAAAACCAGCGCCAGAATGAACGACAGGGGCAGCACGGGCAGCAACAGGGCGCCGCAGGCACCCAGCCTCGGCCAGCGCACCGCGGGCGCCGCCAAGGCCATGGCTCCAAGGGAGACCGCCGCGAAGGCCAACGAGGCGTTCACACGGGCATCCTCGGGGACCTGACCGACGATTTCCATCAACCCGCCCAGTAGCCACCATCCGGTCCCCCAGAAGAGAAAGAACCACGGGACGTCCTTGTTGCCTCCGAACAGGTTTTCTGCGCGGTCGACCATTCGAGAGGTGAACAGTCCCGTTACGGCCAGCAGGGCCGCTCCCAGGAAGTACCCGTTGATCAGAACGGTGGTGCCGTCGGGGTAGGGCAGCGCATCGGAGAGATGGGTGAGGAAGACGCCTCCGGAGAGAAGTTGCAGGACACCGCCACCCACCACGAAGATGAAGAGGCCGTGGCGAAGGCCCACCCAGACCATCATGGCTCCCTGCAAGGCCCAGACCACCGACGAGAACTGGGCGTCGAACGCCAACGGCGCCGCGATTGCCACGAAGGTCATCGCCAGCGCCCAATAGACACCCACCAGGGCCCGGGCCTCCTTGCCGAACCGGTGTGTTACCAGCGCGAACACCGCATGGATTACCGCTAGCGACGCTGCGCTGATTGCCGGCCCGAACTCGAAGTGGTCGGTGAGAAGAAACTGGAAGACAAGACCGATGAATGGGACGCCGAACAGCAGAGGGCTGGTCATCGGGTCTCCGATCCTGGGAGGTCGCCGCCGCGCCATCAAGAGCGGGATTGTCATGTACAGCAGTATCAGCAGGGCGATCAGCGGCTGAGTGGTTGCCCAGCCTTCTTCTTCGTACCTGAACAGCAACCAGAATGCCGTCAACCCCACGGTGAAGCCCAGGCCGACCAGGTTCAGCACCGGCCACACCTTGAACCACGCCACCGTCACAATGGCGATGCTCAGGATGACATAGAAGCCGAACACCAGAATGTGATCGCTGGCATCCGAATACGCCAGAATCGGAGCGAGAAAACCGCCGGTTATGCCGAGCACCGCCAGAGAACGGGAGTCCTGGGAGACCGCCAGTACGCCCGCTGCCACGGTGACGACTATCACCGCCGAAGCGGCGGCCGAGGCCGGCAGCAGGTCGTAGACCGCGTGTGCCGTGTAGGTGGTCAGGTAGAGGACCCCGATGCCGCCTCCCTGAAGGCTCAACCCGTAGACGGCGTTGCGGGGGCGCGCCCGCCATCCCATCACCAGCAGCAGCACCCCCACCAGGGCAACCAGGATGTGCCGCACTCCTATCGACAGGGTGATCCAACCCTGTTCCAGGGCCACGCCGAGCAGGAACCCCAACCCGATGAGCGAGAGGAGCACCCCCACCTTGACAGGTACGTTGCCGGTGGTCGCCCAGGTCTTGATCGGCTGGATGAACCGGGGCAGGTCCCCGAACGAAGGACGCTGGTAATAGGCCACGGGTGGTTGCACCGGTGTTGGAGTCTCGGCAGCGGAGGGTTCGGTAACTTCGACGGGTGCCGGCTCCGCCCGAGGGCGAGGGTCGGGTTCGACAGAGGTGGTGGAGGCAACGGCCGGCAGCCTGGCGCCAGGCGGTTGCTGTTCGTCCCGCACCGCACCGGGTATGGGCTCCCCGACGTGGGTGACTGCCTCGGAGGTGGCCCGGGTTGCTTCGATTTCTCGGATGCGGCGCCGCAGTTTCAACACCTGGGCGGTGAGGACCCCCACCAGACCACCGAACAGGAAGCCTCCGCCTCCATCCAGCAGCACAGCGCCCAGGACCAACCCAGCGAAAGCAAGAGCAATGGTCACGCTGACTGGTCTTCCACCCTCTTCACCTTACCGGAGAATGCCATAGCAACGGGCTGGAGCGTGGGTACGGTCAGACGATGCGACGGTTGCTCGCCCAGTGGGCCAGTTCGTACCTGCTGGACAGTTGCAGTTTCCGCAGCACCGCCGAGACGTGAGACTCCACCGTCTTGACGCTGATGAACAATCGCTTGGCTACCTGCTTGTAGGGATAGCCGCGGGCGATGAGCCGCAACACCTCCTTCTCCCGGGAGGTGAGCCGGTCGAGTTCCGGATCCGAGGGTGGCGGGACATTCACCGAGAAGGTATCCAGCACGAAGCCGGCCAGCATGGGAGAGAAGACCGCGTCGCCCTCGTTCACCCTCCGTATGGCGTCGGCCAGTTCCTCGGGTCCGATGGACTTGGTGACGTACCCCCTGGCGCCGGCCCTGATCATGGCGATCACATCCTCGGCGGCGTCCGATACCGACAGGGCCAGGAACTTCACGTCGGGATTGGTCTCCAGGACGTTCTCCACCACGGCGAGTCCCCCTCCTCCCGGCATGTGCACGTCCACGAGGGCGACATCCGGGGGGTCATCACGAATCTCCTCGATGGCTTCGTCGACGTCCTGGGCGGTGCCGCTGAGGGTGATGCCGCCCCGGCCGGTCAGTTCGGCTCTCACCCCGGAGAGGAACAATTGGTGGTCATCAACCAAGAACACTCTGATCATTGCGGTTCTCCAATCAGTTGGAGGTGTACTTCCGTTCCTTCTCCGGGTACCGAGGCAACCACGGCGGTCCCTCCATGGTTCTGCATCCGGCCGACTATCGACTCGGATATGCCCCGTCGGTCAGACGCTACCCGGCTGGTGTCGAAGCCCCGGCCCAGGTCTGCCACCCACACGTCGGTTGAATCCTCGGCCACCTCCGAGTAGATGGATATCTGGTCGGCGCCCGAATGTCGAGCGGCATTGGTGAGAGCCTCTCCCGCCGCCGCCACCATCGCCCGGACCTGGTCGTCCACCGGGCGGTCGCCGACGGTGACCAGTTCCACGGGAACATCGAAGGTGTTCTCGATGCGGTCCGCCTCCTTCTGCAGCACGCCGGACAGTACCTCCTGGCCGTCGGCAGGGGCGGAGTCGTACAGCCAGCGGCGCAACTCCCGTTCCTGGACTCGGGCCAGGGTGACCACCCGTTTGGGGTCGTCCGTCCGCTGGATCAGCGCCAGGGTCTGCAGGACCGAGTCGTGCAGGTGGGCAGCCATGTTGGCTCGCTCCTCCTCGCGGATTCTCTTGCCCCGTTCTGCTCCAAGGTCGGTGACCAGCCTCCACACCCATGGCCCGAACAGCACCGCCATCCCCACCGTGGTCACCACCACGGCCAGGATCACCGTCTCAACCGCGGGGACGGCCGCGGCGCCCAAGATCGACAGTCCCACCACCAGGAGCAGGATTCCCATCACGGCGCGGCTTCGGACCCGGCCGCTTTTCGGGTCGAAGAACGCCAGGATCGCCGAGCGGGGATCGATGTCTCCCCGGTCCATGAGGAACGCCACCCCCAGGATCACCGCTGCTCCGGGCCACACCAGTTGATCGGTGCTCCAGACCCCGATCGCACGAAGGATCAGCAGACCGCCCGCGAACATCAGAAAGTACCCGACTTTGCGTTGCTCGCCCAGGCGGGGCGCGGGTGGTGAGTGGTGGGTGCGGTCCAAGGTGACTGCCCACAGCACCAGGTAGACGATCGCCCCGACTCCCCATATCAGTGCCAGCACCAGGAATCCGGCGCGAACGTACAGGTCCACCACCCCCAGGCGGTCGGCGATCCCGCCCGCCACCCCGGCAACCACCCGGTTCTCCTGCCGCCGCGACATCATGCCTCCGATGCGCTGCAAGGGGGAGGATCGGGGGGTCCGCGTGCTGAACACTGTCTAACTGCAGAGTAGGCGCCAATAGACGGGATATGCCCGCAACAGGGCCGCTTTCAGGGATCAACCAGGGTGATACCCCATGGGAACCAGGGTGATACCCCATGGACAAGCGAAACCGGGCACCTCATAGTTAAAAGGCATGAGCGACAGAACCACATCACTTCACCGTCCCGAGGAGGGCCGCTGGTTAGCCGGAGTGGCGGCCGGTCTGGCACTCCGCCTAGCAGTCTCCGTCTGGTTGATCCGAATCGTCTTCGGCCTGCTGTGCTTCGCCGGGGGACTGGGCGTCTTCCTCTACGTGGCGGGATGGCTGCTGATCCCGTCGGAGGGCGAGACCGAATCGATCGCGCAGGGCTGGGTGGGAACCGGCCAGGCCCGGCAGTGGGCCGGCGTCATACTGGTTGGCCTCGCCATCATCATCCTTGCCAGCGAGACCAGGCTCATCAGGGGCGATCTGGCCTTGGCAGTGGTGTTGATTGGCATCGGGGTAATGCTCTACCGAGGAGACCTCGGTCGGGGCGGCCGCCGACCCATCACACCTCAGTCGACCGATCGGGAGGAACCGCCTGAAGCAACGGCAGAGGCGACGACCGCTTCCGAGAGTGCCGCGGCGGAGTCGTCGGCCGTGTCTGCGGTTGCGGCGGCGGAACCGGTGGCCGTGTCTGCGGTTGCGACCGCGGAACCGGTTCCGGTCCGTCCCCGGGAGCGTTCCTACCTCGGCCGGGTCTTTGTTGGAGTCGCCGTGATCGCCTTGGGGGTGCTCGGCCTGCTCGACACGATCTTTGTGGATCTCCGTCCTGACTTCTATCACTACGTGGCTCTGGCGGTCGGCGTGATCGGCATCGGTGTGGTGGTGGGCGCCTGGTTCGGTCGAACCGGCGGCCTGATCCTTCTCGGTTTTGTCTTGATTCCGATCCTGTTTCTTTCCCGGCTGGTGGCGGCGGGAGGGGTGGACGTCATGTCGATCGACTTCACATCGGTGGGGGACATCCGTCATCGACCGGTGTCGGTGGAGGACATACGGGAAAGGTATGAGCTGGGTATCGGTGGGCTGACCATCGACCTGCGGGAGGTTGACTTCGAGGGGCGGACAGTCCAGTTGGAGACAGAGGTGGGGATCGGCGAGGTCCACATCCGGCTTCCCGAGGGCGTGGCCGCCGACGTGAGCGGCCAGGTGGGTGTGGGCGCCTTACAGGTGGGCGCCTGGGACCACGGCGGAATCGGCGTCGAGGCCGACCTTCTCCTGGAGGGGATAGGGGGCACGCTGGTACTCGATGCACAGGTCGGCGTGGGCCAGGTCGAGGTTGACGGGTTCCCTGTGGATCGCTTGCTCTACCCGTCCCGCGTGGAGGATGCGGATTTCGAAGACGAATACCGAATCTCGGATCCGGCGGACCTTCGGAGTGACTACACCCTGGCTTCCGGTTCGCTTCGGCTGGACCTGGGAGGACTGGTGCTGGAGGATGACAGGAGCGTTCGGATCGCGGCGGGCCGCGGCGACGTGTGGGTGGTCGTCCCGCGGGACATAGGCCTGCAGGTCACCGGCCGGGTAGACCGCGGGCGCCTCACCCTGTTCGACGAAGTGCGAACCGGCTCCAGTATGAGTACGACGTACTCGAGGCAGGTATTCGGCGCCTCCCGGCTTACGCTGGACATTCGTGTCGAAGACGGCGACCTGACCGTGGTGGAGGAAAGATGAAGCGTCATCCATTGAATCTGTTTTCGTTGGTGTTTGGATCGGTGTTGATCCTGGTGGCTGCTTGGGCGGTGTGGATCGGCTTTCCGGCCCGGGGGTGGTTCTTCGATGCTTCCCATTGGTTGTTCCCGGCTGTGGTGATCGTGGTTGGTGTGGCGCTGATGAGTCCGTTGTTCACATCGATGCGGAAGAAGACCGGCGAGGATGAGACCGAGGAGGATCTGACTGCGGTGGAGGAGAGATGAAGCGTCATCCGTTGAATCTGTTTTCGTTGGTGTTTGGATCGGTGTTGATCCTGGTGGCTGCTTGGGCGGTGTGGAACGGCTTTCCGGCCCGGGGGTGGTTCTTCGATGCTTCCCATTGGTTGTTCCCGGCTGTGGTGATCGTGGTTGGTGTGGCGTTGATGAGTCCGTTGTTCACATCGATGCGGAAGAAGACCGGCGAGGATGACGCCGATGAAGACGCTTTTTCGCCGGCAACCGAGAAGCCTGCAGACCACCTGTAGCATGTCCCGTTCGTCCGCCATCTGGACCGGCGCACGCAAGCTACAGGCGATCCCGGACGGTTGCGATGCCCTTCCTCCTCGCCACAGGAGCACGATAGGGTCGGGACCCATACACGACGTGACTGACTTTTCTTGAACTTGAATCGGGTTCGACGGCGATTCGACACCGTTTGGAGTCGGTGCCGCCGGGTGGCCCAGACGGTCTGGAATCTTTGGATGCTCCTTTCGGTTCAAAGCCGGGCGAGTGCCGTCTCGGCCATCGTCTTGGCGACGAGTTTCTTTTTCCTGATCCGCCCGGCGCTGCAAGACCCGCTCGGTGTGTTGTTCTGGTACTACCTATTGATGCCAGTCGCGGCGGGTGCCTGCATGGGGATGTTCCCCTTCCTGTCGAAACGGTTCGGCCAGGTGATGGACGGCCACGGTCACAGTGTCTTGTGGGTCGGATCGGTGGCCACCGGCGCAGTGTTCGTCGGGGCATCTGTCTTCGTGAGTTTCGCTGACGAGGCGTGGGTGGACTGCCTGGTGGCGCAGGACCACACCGGGACCGGAACCCTGATTGTCTTCCTACTCCTGACGATGGGAGTGGCGACCTGGGCGACCTTCACGGGTTTGGTCCATCGAACTCTTCCTCACACCTGGACCGCAACCCGATCCTTCATTGCCGGCCTGGCCTTCGTCTCCGCTGCCTTGGCGCCGGTGTTCTTTGCGCTCCTGGTCTTTCAGGCTGCCGAAGTTGCAACTGCCCAGATACAGTGCTCGCCGGAGATCATCGAGGGTCTGTCACAGTTGAAAAAAGGTAGCGTGGTCCTCTAGAGCGGCCTCGAAGGCATCCGCTTTGGCGTGAGTCTCTTCAGAGTTCCAGGAGAGCTTGCTCCACGACCTCCGGCAGGGCGGGGTGGATGTAGTACTGTCCACCGGCCATCTGGTCGACGGTCAGGTCGAAGTGCATGCCCTGGATGAGTTGCTGGATGAGGGTGGGTGACTGCGGTCCGATTATGTGAGCACCCAGGAGGCGGCGGGTCTCGGAATGGGCGATCACCTTGGCAACGCTGTCAGTGTCCTCCATCGCCCAGCCATAGGCCGCAGCCCCGTAGGGCTGGACGTGGCTGACGTAGGGGATGCCCTGGCGGCGACATTCACGTTCGGTGAGTCCGACACTGGCGATCTGGGGATAGCCGAACACCGCATGAGGGATGAACCGGTGGTCCACGTTGGCCGGGTTGTCCGGGTTGGTGAGGTTGTGTCGCACCACCCGGGCCTCGTGGTTGGCGACATGCTTCAGTTGCACGGGGTTGGTGATGTCGCCCAGGGCCCAGACACCTTCGGTGTTGGTTCGCAATTGTGGATCGGTGACTATGAATCCCCGGCTGTCGACGGCGATCCCTGCCGCGGCCACGTCCAGTTGGTCGGTGTTCGGTCGGCGGCCTGTCGCCACCAGCAACTGGTCTCCCCGCAACTCGACCTGCGAGCCGTCCTCGCCGATCATGCTGACCACCACCTCGTCCCCGTCTCGGTTGACCTCGAGAAGCCGGGTGTGCATCCGCACGTCGAACCGGCGCGCATAGGCTGCCGTGAACCGGGTGCTTATGTCGTGGTCCTCCCGGCGCAGGAACGTGTCGCCTCGCAGGAGGAAGGTGACCTTGGAACCGAAGGCGCCCATGACGCCGCCCAGTTCCGCCGCTATGTAGCCGGCGCCGATCACCAGGAGTCGCCCAGGTAGGTCGTCCAGGCGCATAATCGTGTCCGAGGTGTGGTAGCCACTGTCTGCCAAGCCTGGCACCGGCGGCACGGTGGGCCGCCCACCGGCGGCGACGACTATGCGATCGGCGGTGATCACCTCGTCGCCGACGGCTACTTGCTTGGGTCCGACGAACCGGCCCGATCCGCTGTAGACGGTGACATTTGGGAGGTCCTCGCGGTAGGCGCGGCCCCCCTCGGCAATCGGGTCGATCCGGCCGAACACGCGGTCGCGTATCGCCGGCCAGTCGGCGCCGTCGAAGCGGGTTCGGACCCCCAGGCGCTCGCTGTCGGCAGCCAACTCGGCCATCTCGGCGGCGTAGACGAACATCTTGGATGGTATGCAGCCGACATTGAGACAGGTGCCACCGAAGGGACCTCGCTCCACCACCGCGATGTCCCAGCCGTCATGCTCGGGTCCGATCACCGAATTGCCGGATCCGGTTCCGATGATCATCAGGTCGAAGTTGCGCATCAAGCTGTCCTTATTAATGGTCGGAGAAAGGCCGCCGGCATGGCCACATTGTATTGGTATCTGGCGGCCGGGGGGCCGCAATGAGATGCTGGGGGTATATTTGGGGCGGCATTCGGGAGGTCCGTGGTGACCTTTCGTTCGGGAGGTGACAAGGAGGATCGATGGCGGGCCGTCTCCAAGACAAGGTAGCGATAATCACCGGCGGGGCCACCGGGATCGGCCGGGCCGCGTCGTTGCTGTTCGCCCGGGAAGGCGCCAAGGTGGCGGTGGGCGACCGCAACGTGCCGGAAGGTCGGAAGACCGCTGAGTTGGTGGAGGAGACAGGAGGTGAGGCTCTGTTCGTGGAGACGGACGTCTCCAAGGCAGCGCAGGTGAGCAACCTGGTGGAGCAGACGGTGGAGCGTTTCGGCAGGCTGGACGTGCTGGTGAACAACGCCGGGGTCCTGATCCGTACGCCGCCGCTGGCGGAGGTCTCCGAGTTGGTGTGGGATCTGACCCTCGACACCAATCTGCGCGGGGTGTTTCTCTGCACCAAGTACGCCATTGCGCACATGATGGAGCGGGGCGGCGCCATCGTCAACGTCTCCTCGGGCGCCGGGATCAGTCCCACTCCTCATGCCGTCCCCTACGGCGTCAGCAAGGCGGGAGTCATCCAGATCACCCTGACCACCAGCGCCCAGTACGCACCCCATGGAATTCGCTGCAATGTCATCGTTCCCGGGTCGGTCGACACGCCCCAGGCGCGGGGTAGCACCGGCAGCACCGAGGAGTTCGAGCGGATCACCTCGCAAATCGCCATAGGTCGGGTTGGGACTCCCCGGGACATCGCCAACCTCATGCTGTTTCTGGCCTCGGAGGAGTCCTCCTACATCACCGGATCCGCCTTCAGGATCGACGGTGGCGGGCGGTTGTAAGGCGAGCAGAGGGAGAAGGAGACCATGTCCCAGCAGGCACTGAGGGAGATCATCGATCAGGCAGTGGTCGACTACGGGTTCCGACTGGCTGTCATGTGGGGGACCGACGACATCGTGGCGCGCTCCGACCTGACGTCCCAGGAGGCCGGGGTTCTCCGCCGGTTGGTGGTGCCGGAACTCCAAAGACTTCCCAACCCGGTCGAACCCGACGACCACGCCGCGGTCCAAAAGCGACTGGCGAAGTTGGCGGACTAACTCCCTCTTTACCCCAACTCCCTCTTTACCCCAATCCTGACGCTTGCGATCCGAACGGAGCGATGGTGCCGTCACGGGAATGCCCGGCCCCAGGGGCTTGACGGGTCCCTTCCAAAGCACCTCAATGGCTTTCAGAGTCTCGTCTTGGAATATACCGATAGTTCTAGTTATAATAGAACTATGCTTTGGAAGATCGACACTCAGTCCTCGCAACCTCTGCACGAACAGTTGGCCGGCCAGTTGCGGCGTGGCATCGCCACGGAGGCACTGGAAGAGGGCGAGAAACTGCCGGCGGCGAGGGAACTCGCCAAGGGCCTGGGCGTGAACGTGCACACCGTTCTCCGGGCTTTCCAAACGTTGCGCGATGAAGGCCTGCTGGAGGTCCGCAGAGGCCGCGGCACATCTGTGGCAGCGGACGCCAAGTCGGCCACGCGGCACGTCGAACTGGCTCGCAGACTGGTCCGAGAAGCCCGTCGCTCGGGAATGGGTGATCGTGAGATCCTGAGACTTGTGGAGGTGCAGCTATGAACGAGAAGATGAGACGATTGGCCCTGGGTGCCGGAATCCCGCTGGCCGTGGCGGGGGTGGGACTCGGCCCATACCTGGCCTATCGCTCCGAGTTGCCCGACCGGGTAGCGGTCCACTACGACAGTGCCGGCCGCCCGGATGGTTCGATGGGAACGGAAGTATTCCTCCTGGTCATCGGAGGGGTCATGGCGATCGGACTGATAGCGTTGCTATCTATCGCCCTGACCCGCCGGAGGTTCCAACCGATGGTGGCGCCCGGCGTTTCGTCCATGGGTGCTTTCGTAGCAACCCTATTTGCGGGGATCCTGGCGCTCACCGCTATCGAACAACGAGGCTTGGACCGATGGCAGGATGCCACGCTTTCGCCCGTAGCCGTGATCGCCTGGATCGGCGGCAGCATATTGATCGCCGGCCTGGCGGCGTGGATCGCTTCGTCGTTGCCCTTCAAGGCGGACACCGGGACGGGCGCCGCTCCACCCTCGATGACGCTGGCGCCGGGGGAGCGGGTGTTCTGGAGTTCAACCCTGACCGCTCGGTGGCCGCTGCCGTTGAGCATGGTCCCTCTGGCGGTCGCCCTGGCAGTGGCGCGGTTCGTGGAGCCGTGGGTCGTGCTGCTCCTGCTGGTTGCCGCTGTTGCGTTGGCCTCTTTCGGTCGCATCCGCGTCACCGCCGACCGGTCGGGCCTGCAGGTGCGCTACGGGTTCCTGGGGTGGCCTCGCACGTCAGTGCCAATCCATCGGATCGCCACCGCCCAGGCCATAGACGTCCGTCCGGTCGAATGGGGTGGCTGGGGATACCGGGGCAGTCTGGCTGTTATGAGGCGCGCTGCGGTGGTGTTGCGCGCCGGGCCGGGCCTTCGCCTGGACCTGCACAACGGCAAGGTGTTCGCGGTGACCATCGATGATCCCGATGAACCGGCCCGCCTGCTCAACGCCGAAGTCGCCCGCCTTCCGACTTCCGGGACTCCGTTGGCGTAGCGAGCACCGGGGGATGAGCGGTGTGGAAGGGGATGGCGCCAGTCTGTCCACCACCTGAAAACCGCTACAATCGGCATCCTGGCTCCTTTCCTCGATCCGAGCCGCAGGTGGCATTCACATGATCTTTTGGGCCCTTCAATCCGGCGCCGCAGCCGAGGTGTGCGGCGACAGGGCGAGGTACGTCTGCGAAAGGGTCTACGAATGGTCCGATAACCTGCTCCTGGCCCGAATCGCCACCTGGCTGGTGGAACCCGGTTTGGCGGTGCTGCTCATCTTGCTGGGCGGATGGCTGGTGTCTCGTTTTGTCAAGCGGGCAATCGACCACTTCACCGAGCGCATAGACCGGCCGTCGCTTCGCGATGTGGGGCGGGATCCGGAGGTTTCGATAGAGGCCGAAAAGCTGCGAGCAAAAGCCAGAGCCGAGACACTCGCCGGAGTGCTTCGCAGTGTGGCCTTGATCTTCATATCGGTGCTCACGGCGCTTTTGGCCCTGGGCCAATTGGGCATCAACCTGGCGCCACTGATCGCCGGCGCCGGGATCGTCGGCGTGGCGATAGGTTTCGGCGCTCAGAACGCGGTCAGGGACTTCTTGAGCGGTCTCTTCATGATGATGGAGGACATCTACAGTGTCGGGGACGACATTGATTTCGGGAAGGGCCGGGGAACCGTGGAAAAGGTGACACTGAGATCCACCTCCATCCGCACCCGCCAGGGTGTGGTCTGGAACGTTCCCAACGGCAAGATCGACTTTGTGGGCAACTACTCCCAACTTTGGGCCCGGGCACAGTTGGACATCGAAGTCACGTACGAATGCGACCTGCGCCATGCCATGGAAGTGATCCAGCAGGCTTGCAGGGACATGTGGGAAGACCCGGAGTGGGGTGGGGACGAACTGTACGAGGAACCCCAGGTCAAGGGTGTTCAGGTGCTGGGCGAGTCCGGTATCGCCATAAGGGTGAGGGGCAAGACCAAGCCGTCGGTGCAGTGGAGGTCCGAGCGGGAGTTGCGCCTGCGAATCAAGGAGGCCCTGGACGCCGCCGGGATCGGGATGCCCTACCCGCACCGCACGGTGATCCTGCAGCGCGGTCAGGTTCCCGAAGAGAACTAACCGGCGTCCGGAGGGCTCCCCACGCGCTGGTCCGGCCTCCTGTCGACATGTCGAATGAGGCGCTCAAAGTGAGGCTTAGACCCCCGGATGTCAGTCTTTGGGGCATTCCTACTACAGTGCTAGGTAGGTAGAGTGTCGACATTCTCCACCAGAAGCATGGTTTGCAACTGGTGAGCGGCCGTCGGCAGCAGTGCTTTACATGGAGGTTTCAGATCCTTAGACCCGGCAAGAAATATTCCCGATCCGATGTCAGTGAGTTGCTAAGCCTTGGGAACAAGGCGAAGAGCGGAGTCTGGATCTCGGGGATTCGGGAACATGAAGGTGAGTTCTTCATCTTCACCAATGTTGGAACCGCAGGGACCATAGGTGGGGACAACAGCAACCGGTGGGACGGGGAGCGACTCAAGTGGTACCACAAGAAGAATTCTCACCGGGACTGGCCAAGTGTCAGAAAACTCCTGGATGCGGGCCGAGCGCACGTATTCTGGCGTCCTTCCGCCCAGGACCTGTTCGAATACGCGGGTTACGGACAGATCGCCGAGGTCTCGGGGTCCGCGCCCGTGGGCATCCTCTGGTCGTTCGATGGCTCGGCCGTCGGCAGCAGTGTGTTGCATAGTCTCGGCGTCCTCGCCCAGGAAGGAACGGCGGCGGACCGGCAGGGTCTGGAGATTGGGGACCGGATTCGGCATCCCGATCATGGATTGGGTCGTCTGCTGACATTCTCCGCGGACAGTGAGGTCGCCTCGGCCACCGTCTTCTTCGGCGGGTTGCGGGAAAGACGGGAGACGCCGCTCTCCGAGGTGGAGAAGGTGGCGGGTTTCGGTCCGGCCTGAAGGCGAGTCCAGGCTTACGGACTCCTTTTAATCGAGTTCCCGCCGGGTTGTGGCGGGACAAAAGCCCTTAGCGGCACCGTCCGGTATTGGCCAACCGTCCGCAGTTGGGGGCCCGGTCCGGGAGAGTGGGTCCTTGAGGGTGGTCCCTCAGGTCAGCGAGGATCGGGTCAACCCTTGCCGCGCCAGGGTATGAGCCGCTTCTCGGCCATGCGCATCACCACATCCATGGTGACTCCCAGGATGCTGATTAGGATCACCGCGGAGAGCATCAGGTCCAACCGGAAGAACTGACGGGCCTTGAAGATGGTGAATCCCAGGCCGGCGCTGGCGCCCAGGAGTTCGGCCGCTACCAGCGTCCCCCAGCACACCCCGATGGCAACCCGCACTCCGGTGAGGATCTCCGGTAGGGCATTGGGCAGGATGACATGGCGCAGTATCTGCGTGCGGGCTGCTCCCAACGAGTAGGCGGCATGAACCTTGCTGACGTTCACAGCCAGCACCCCTGAACGAGCCGCGATCACCATGATCCAAATGGAGGCGAACAGGAGCAGGTTGACCTTGCTCTCCTCGCCGATCCCGAACCACACGATGAACAGAGGAATCAGGGCCAGTGGCGGGATTGGCCGCAGCAACTCGACAATCGGGTCGAATATGCCGCGCCAGCGATTGGAGAGTCCCATGGCCAGACCGATCGGGACGCCAAGGACGATTCCCCAGAACAGTCCCTTGGCCATCCGGCTGAAGCTCAGCCACAGGTGGTCCCACATGGTGAACCCGCTGTATCCGTTGCGAGCGAAGTCCCAGGTGGCGTCCCACAACTGTGCTGGGCTGGGCAGGACCCGTTCGCTGATCCATTGCCTGTAGGAGCACTCCGGGAGACCCGGAAAGTCGGATGGGTTGGCTGCGGAGGCCACGCAGTCCCGCAGCAGGTCACGTTGAGCGTAGGCTTCATCCGGCCCCAAGCCCGCTCGCACCTGCTCCCCGTGGTCGCTCCACTCCTGTGGTAGACCCCAAACGTTGGTAGCGACGAACCACACTGCCAGGATCACCAAGAGGCTGGGGATGGTCCATGCCATCGAGCCCTTGACCTCGGCCGCGTCCCCGAAGGTGACCGTCTTGGCGGCGCTGGAAGACCCTCGGCCGGGCCCCAGTCGTCTGAAGAGGGCCCCCAGCGTGCCGGTGATGGTCCCCACGCCGCCCGTGGGGCGATCTCGGTCTGAAGCCATCAGCCGCCTCCCTCGGTTCCCATGATCTGTTCCTCCATCTCCCAGATCATCGAGAGGATCTCCTCGCGCGTCTGGATGAACTCGGGCGAGGTCTTCAACTCCCGTGCGTCGGTGTTGAGCGCCTGCCGGGCAAAGGGGAGGTCGTAGGTCCTCTCGATTCGACCGGGGCGAGGCGCCATCACGAACAACTGGTCACCCAGGTACAGGGCCTCTTCAACACTGTGGGTCACCAGGATGATGGTCTTTCCGGTCTTGTCCCACAGGTTGAGCACCAGCCCCTGCATCTTCTCTCGGGTCAGGGCGTCGAGGGCTCCCAGGGGCTCGTCCATCAGAATAATCTCGGGATCGTTGGCCAGGCAACGGGCCAGAGCCACCCTCTGTTGCATCCCACCGGACAACTCGTACACCGCCTTATCCCCGAATCCCTGCAATCCGACGGTCTGCAGCAGATCCTGCACCGCCTCCCGGGAATCAGGCCGGGACCTGCCGTTCATGCGGGCGCCGAAGCCTACATTGTCGTTGACGGTGAGCCACTCGAACAGCGCCCCCTGCTGGAATACCATGCCCCGGTCCTGGCCGGGTCCGGTGACGGGGGTGCTGCCGAGCTTGACCTCACCCGAGGTTGGAGCGATGAAACCCGCCGCGATGTTGAGCAGGGTGGTCTTGCCGCAGCCCGAAGGACCGAGCAAGGTGAGCAAACGCCCTGGCTCCAAGGTGAAGCTGACGTCGGCAAGCGCCTCCACCTGGCCGCCGTCGGGAAGTTGGTAGATCATGCCGACGCTGTCGAGCACCAGCGGATGGTCGGTGCGCGACTCGACCTCCGCTTCCGATCGGGAAGGCTCGAAGCGGACTTCCGGTCGGCTGTGAAGGAACCAGGCCCGGGCAACCAGCAGAGTCAGGCCGAGCAACGTCAGGTACACGATGGCGGAGCCGGAACGCACCGCAAAGGCAAGGGCGGTGGCAGCACCCACCGCAACGGCCAGTGCCACCCAGACGACACGCGTCAAGCGGACCTGCCGGTTTTCGTCGGAACGTCGGTAGATCAGGAGCACCACCAGCAATGCAGCGCCCCCCAGCAGGGCCACCACGGGCTGCCATGGCGAAGACGCCTCACGGAGGGCCAGCACCACACCGGTCACCAGGGACGCGGCAGCCATGAGTTGCCCGATCAGCAAAGTGCCGTCGCTGGGTCGCCCTGCCCGGTCGGAAGCGATGAAGCGGCGCGATGGCGTAAGCAACAAGTCAACGGTCATGGCAATTGCTGCTAGCGCAGCCACTCCCAACACCACCCAGGCAAGGACAACCGCGCCGTTGGCGACCGCGGCCGTCAGACCACCAAAGGCCTTTGCCAGTCCGTTAACGATGGATTCCACAAGTCCTCCTGAGAGTGGTGACCGGTGAGTTGCGGGTGCCGCCTAGGTTAGGCCGCCCTTCCTTTCACCGGTCACCATCGGTGGTGTTTCGATTGCTAGTTGACGGCTTCCAGGAAACTGGTGTCAATGAAATCGTCGTAACTGGCCAAGGCCGAGTCGATTTCGCCCTGTTCCACAAAGAAGTCCATCTGTTCCTTCATGACACTCTGAACGGTCCCGCCCAGCCATGCGTCGGAGAGTTGTGCGTCCCTCTCTGGGAAGGAGAAGGCATCCAGCAGCGCGATGGTGGATGCCCGGTCCATGCCCGCCGCTGTGGCGATTGTGTCGATGAACGGATCCCGGTCTTCGTTATAGGCCCGATTGGCGTCCTCTGTCACCTGCAGGAACGCGGTGATCGCGGCGGGATGCTCTGCAGCGAACGTGCCGGTTGTCGAGATGATGTCGAATACGCGGATGCCGATGTCCTCCTGCTCAGATCCCGTCATCACCAGGTTGCCTCCGTTGGCAATCATCGCGTTGACGGCGCCGCCGAACGCGCAGGCCATCGCCACGTTGCCGGTGTCCAGAGCAGCCACCGCGGCCGGTCCGCCTTCCGACTGGATCAACTCGACCGTGTCGGTGTCCACTCCGAGATGCTCGAGCATTTTCAGAAGTTTGAAGTGGGTCACGTTCCCCAGCGGGGTGTAGATACTCTGTCCGGTCAGAGTCTGGGCGGCGTTCTCCTTGGTGACACCGTAGTCCGGGTGGGCTACGCAGTTGTCGGCGTCGGCATACGCCACCGCCACGCCTACCAGCAACAGGTCTGAGCCTCCGGTGACAAAGTTGGCGAAGGGGGTCAGTCCTTGGGAATAGGAAATGTCGATGTCTCCTGATTCCATGGCTTGAGCCATGTCTCCACCGCTGGCAAAGGGAATCCAGTTCACCGTCACACCGAGTTCCTCGTCATAGGTCTTCTCCGCCTGAGCAACCTGGTTCGCCGTGGGCCATTCCAAGAAATATGCGACGTTGAGTTCGTCCAAGGTGATTTCGGACTCGTCATCGCCGCAGGCAGCGGCGATCAGGCCGATCACCAAGAACGCTGCGATAAGTCTTCTCATTTTGATCTGTCCTTTCTTGCTTCGAGTGGCAGGAGACCATGGGCATGGCCCACCCTTGGGGCATGGCCCACCCTTGGAGTGTGGTGAAATACTAACAGATGGCATTTGATGGGGTTCCGCCCGTTGACAACCGTGATGTGCGGAGAAGTTGTTTACAAAAGACGGAAAGCCTTACGAAATACGCTTGATTCTTGTTCCCTATCACCCCTTTCTTTGTCCGACAAGTATGAAGACAAGTATGAAAAGGTCTTACGCCATATTTGCAGGTCGACATTTGTAAAAGGCAATTGTTGTCTCTGAGCACCAAGAGCGAGTAGCGGGGGACAGGTCGACTGCCACCAACGTGCCACAGAACGAAACGCAGGCGAGGGTGTCGTAGTTGCGGCCATCCGAATCTCCAGCCCTGACTGCGTTGCCTTGCCGGCCGACGGGAAGCAATGATCCGGTTCCTGCGGATCTTCTCGCGTTCAAGCTGGGAGACACCTGGTGTCCGGCTAACAAGAGCCGCGGAGGTCTGTGAGGTTTCTTTGGGGCTTTTGGAGATGTGGCCTCAGCGCTGATGCCGAGGGCGTTCGTCCGGGGTTAGGCCGGCCAGCGCGGTGATGGAGGTGGGAGCAGCAGTGTCACCCCGCAGGTCAGGGGAGGCGACGGGCGGTTGGAAACGGGTCGTGAGGGGCACCAGGCCTGCCCACCACGGGCCTGACATGTCATCGGGTTCGTCCTTGGGACCTCCTTCCCGGACTTTCGCCGATGCTTCCGCCAACGGGAGTTCCACCACCAGGGTGGCTCGCAGGTCCGAGGCAGAGGGTGGGCGACTGGTGTCCCAGTTGGGCACGATGTGGTCGGTGATGAGCCGCAGGGCCCGCAGTTTTCTGTCTCCGTCCGCGATCCGGCGGGCCGGGCCGCGGACCACTGCCGAGCGGTAATTCATGGAGTTGTGAAAGGGGGTTCGGGCCATGACCAGGGCATCGAGATGGGTGACGGTGACGCAGACCTCTTGGCCGGCGCCCGAGCCGAGCAGATGGTTGGCCAAGGCGCCGTGCAGGTAGATGTGGTCCTCGTCCCGTCCGTAGGCCATCGGCAGCACCAGTGGACCCTCCGGAGTCATGACCCCGACATGGGCGATCAACCCGGCATCGAGGATCTCCAGCACCTCGGACCGCTGATACCGGGCCCGAGACGCCAGGCGGCGAACCCGCACCCGCTCCGAAGGTGGCCCGTTCTGTTCTGGAAGAGACTCAACCATGGTGGGCAATGCTAAATCAGCCCGAGGGACGCCGAAGGCTCATTTCGACGGTGACGGAGGCAGTGAGCGAGACGGCGCCGCGAATCAGCGCCGTCGGGTGAGACGGAACCTACCGGGAATAGGATCGAGCCCTCGGGTTGCTGCGGTTTCGCCGCTGGGGGCGACTGCGCAACGCCCGTTGGCCATTGCGATTCACCCTTGGAGAACCCGGCCGCCGTCGGCCATTGGCCGGTTGGTTCTGGACCTTGCTACGATTGCGGTCCTCACCGCGGGGGGGAGGCGCGGCAGTGGACTTCGTGTCGATCCGGTCCGGGCTGGTGATGGGTCCTTTCAGGTCAAGCTGACGCTGGATCTTCCTGGCGGCGGCAACCTGGTCGGGCTGGATCAGCGACACCACCAGGCCGGTCTCGCCGGCGCGGGCAGTCCTGCCGGAACGGTGCAGGTAGGTCTTTTGATTCTCCGGGGGGTCGTAGTGGATGACCGTTGCCACGCCCTCGACGTGGATACCCCGGGCGGCGACGTCGGTGGCCACCAGTGCTTCGATCTGGCCTTTGATGAACCCGCGGAGGGTTCGGGTGCGCCGACTCTGCGCGTGACCACCGTGGATTGCTGCCGCCCTGACTCCCCGCTGGGAGAGTTGGCGCGCCAACCGGTCCGATCCATGCCTGGTCCGGCAGAACACGATCGTGGAGCCCTCGGAGTTGATCAGGTTGACGCAAGTGGCGATTCTCTCCGCCTTGGCAACCCTCCAGAATCGGTGTTCGGCCGCCTTGATGTCGGGCTTGGCGTTGCCGACTCGGTGAGTGACCGGGTGGTGCTGGTAGTCACGGGTGAGTTTGGCCACGTCACGGTCGAGGGTCGCCGAGAACATCAGAGTCTGGCGTCGAGGGGAGGTCTGGTCGAGGAGACGCCGGACGGCGGGAAGGAAGCCCATGTCCGCCATGCGGTCGGCTTCGTCGATGACCACCTGATCCACCTCGTGCAGGCTGACGGCCCGGCGGTCGATCAAGTCTTCGAGTCGGCCGGGGCAGGCCACCAGGATCTCCACGCCCTGCTGCAGTTGCTTTGTCTGGGCGCCGTACCCGACCCCGCCATGGATGACCCCCACCCGGATACGAGTGGACAGCGTGCGCAGTTCCGATGCGATCTGGCCGGCCAGTTCACGGGTTGGTGACAGAACCAGGGCACGGGGCCGTCTCGATTTGGCTCGGGCCGCATTGGCGACCAACGGGATGCCGAAGGCGAGAGTCTTGCCCGACCCGGTGGGGGCGCGGCCGCAGATGTCGGCGCCGTCCATGGCGTCGGGGATGGTGAGGGCCTGGATCGGGAAGGGGGTGGTGATGCCGGCTCGCTGCAGCGCCCCGCAGATGTTTTTGGGCACGCCCAGTTGGGCAAAAGTGGGTGACATGATTTCTCCTCTCCTGTGCAGGAAGGCACGGGGATCGTTGATGCCTTGGAAAACGTCGGCGAGGCAACAACGCGGTATTCGGGCGGTTTACACAGGATCAGCGCCGAACTTGGCTGCGAACGCAACCAGCCACTGTTGGCTGGGCTAAGGGCAATGGTACCACCTTCAGCCGCAAATCATCGCATCTGTGGAACCGCCGGGGAATCGGCCGTGGTGGGCGCCGGCGCCGCGGCGTTCACCGTGAGTCGCGATCAGGGGAGGCGGGTGACCTTCATCCCGCCGTCAGGTGTCCATGAAACGACCAGCAGCGACGGCTTTTCCACCCGGACCAGCACCACTCGGGTGATGTGGGTGGTGAACAGTGCCATCGCCGAAGTGTCTTCGATCGGAAACCGGTGGCCTCTGACGAACAACGCGTACTCGCTGTCCAGGGCCGGCGCCACCCGGCCTTCAACCCGTGCATCTCCTTGCGACAGGTCTTCGTGGTCGGGAGCGCTATGAATCGAGAACCTGGGATCTCGCCGCAGGTCCTGCGCCATTCGTGAAGCGGTCTCCATGGACAGCCACAGGCGCCCGTCTCGGATGGGAGTCTCGATGCCCGACAGTCGAGGGGCCCCATCGCGGCGCAAAGTTGCTATCACCCCGTGCCGGTGGCTTTCGAACCTGTCTCGAACCGATGAGGCGAACTCGGGTTCGGAACTTGCGAAGTCCGCCCAAGTCACCCTTATAAGAAACTCACTTCTCCTGCGAAACATAGCAGGAGGAGGGCTTGGCAGATGAGGCCAACTGATAACCGGGCGGCCTGGATGCGTAAGGTATAAACTTCCATCAACGAAAAGTTTGAGAGAGCCTGGAAAGGGAGTGATCTGGTATGAGCAGAATGAGTCGGCAGGTTGCAGCCTTGCTGTTGGGTCTGCTTTTGGTTTCCTGCGGTGGGGGAGATTCCGAGGAGGCGGATGCAATCGCATCGAGGACGCCCCGGGGGACCGAGGAAGCTCAAGCGGCTCTCGACAGGTTTCTGGACAACCCCTTCATCACCGAGGAACAGGCCGAACAGAGCAAGGACATGGTGTGGAGAGCCTGCGCAGCCATGCAGGACGGAGTCGGTTACCAGGAGTTCGAAGCACAGGAATTGGCGGTCCTCGAGGAGGGCGGCAGAATCTTGACCGACCTCGAACTCGGTGGAATGCGCACCGGCGCCTCGCTGGGCATCTCCGCCTACTGCCCCCAACACGAAGACCAGTCGCCGTAGGTCGTCCAGGGGCGAGGGTCGGCAGGGCCTGGGTCGGCTCTTGCGCTAGAGCAATCGGCCCTGGCCATTCTTGGGTGACGCCGGGGTTCTCGGTTTGGGGGATTGGCGGGCCGGGTTCGACTTGCGGCGTCCTGAGGGGGAGGGGCGGGGCAGGTAGGAGCGGTTCCCGTACAACTGGTGGTAGGTTCCCACCAGATCGGGGAACTCCTCTGCCAGCCACTCCATGTAGTGCTCCTTGACGCCGGGGCGTAGATGAAGGCGGATGGGGGCGGCGAAGTCGGCGCCCGCGTCTCGGCAGGCCCGCATCACCTCGGCCACTTGACGGGGAGCATCGGAGATCCCGGGTAGCAGTGGCGCCACCAGCACCCCGGAGGGGATCCCGAGTCCCTTCAACTTGCGAACCGCCTCCAGACGCTGGCGGGGATGCGGCGTGCCGGGCTCGGAACGCTTCCACACGTCGGTGTCAAGGGTGCCCACCGAGAAACTGACCGTGACTTCGGCCCGGCGTGCAGCCTCTGCCAGGAGGTGTCGATCTCGCAGCACCAGGGGTGACTTGGTGAGCAGCGAAAACGGATTGGCTCGTTCCGCCAGCACTTCCACAACTCCTCTGGTGAGGCGGTACTTGCCCTCCGCGGGCTGGTAGGGATCGGTGTTGGTGCCCATGGCAATGGAATGCCCGGCCCAGTGTCGGGGCGCGGTCTGGGCCCTGGTCATCTCCACGGCATTGACCTTCACCACGATCTTTCGATCGAAGTCCTCCCCGATGCCCAGCCCCAGGTAGTCGTGGGAGGGGCGGGCGAAGCAGTACACGCAGGCATGAGAGCATCCCCGGTAGCAGTTGATGGTGTACTCGAACGGAAAGTACCTGGTCTTGGCCACGCGGTTGATGATGGTCTTGGACTCGACTTCCAGGAAGGTGAGGCCCCGGTACCTGCCCTTCCCCACCACCTGGCGACATGTCTCGAAAAGCCCGGTGGGTTTGTCCCCGGCCAGAGTCCAGCGTAGGTCAGAGGTCATCGGAACATCCACTATACCGAACATATGTTCGATGCCCAAAGGTTGGCGGACGCCAGGTCTGAGTCAAGTGTGAATGCACACCGGCACAACAGTCGTACAATGGAAAAAAGACGACGAGAGGAATTGGTTGGAGCCTCCCAGCATCTACGAGACCGAGGAGTTGGCAGCCATTCGTGTGGAGACGAGGAGGTTTGTCGAAAGGGAGGTGGTTCCCCACGGGGAGAAGTGGGAGGATGAGGGACGGGTGCCCAGGGAGTTGTTCACCAAGTTGGGGGAGATGGGGCTGTTCGGGTTACGGATACCCGAGTCCCGCGGCGGGGTCGGGTTGGGTCACCTGGCCTCGGCAACCGTCGCCGAGGAACTCGGCAAGAGCACTTTCGGTGGGGTGATGGCCAGCGTGGCGGTCCACAGCGAACTGGCGATGCCCTATCTGTACCGATATGCGTCCCCGGAATTGCAGGACAAGTACCTGCCCAGGATGATGTCCGGAGAGATGATCGGGGCCCTGGCAGTGTCCGAACCCGATGCCGGATCGGATGTGGCGGCGATGAAGACCCGGGCCATCGGCGACGGTGACGAATTCGTAGTCAACGGCACCAAGATGTTCATCTCCAACGGGTCGAGTTGCGATGTGGTGGTGCTTTCCGCCAAGACCGACCTGGCCGTGGCGCCGCACCGGGGGATAACCCTGTTCCTGGTGGAGAAGGGGACTTCGGGGTTCTCGGTCAGCCGCACCCTGGACAAGCACGGGTGGCGCTCCTCGGACACGGCCGAGTTGGTATTCGAGGACTGCCGGGTGCCGGTGAAGAACATCATCGGGGAGCGCAATCGGGGCTTTTACGCCATCATGCGCAACTTCCAGAACGAACGGCTGGTTTTGGCGGCCGCCGCCCTGGGGGAGGCCAAGAAGGCCCTGGAAATGACCGTTGAGTACGTCAAGACCCGGCGGGCCTTCGGGAAGGTGCTGTGGGCCAAGCAGGCCATCAGGTTGAAGCTGGCCGAACTGGCGGCGGCCGTGGAGGCCGGGTCGCAACTCATCTACCACTCCGCCTGGTTGCTGGATCAGGGGCAGGGCGCGGTCCGGGAGGTCTCCATGGTGAAGGCCTTCATGAGTGAGTTGGTCAACCGGGTCCTCTACAGTTGCGTGCAGTTCCACGGAGGGATGGGCTACATGCGGGAGTCGGCCATCGAGAGGATGTCCCGGGACGCCCGCCTGCACCCCATCGGCGGTGGCGCCACCGAGGTGATGCTGGAAGAAGTAGCCAAGAAGATGTGAGCAGGCCATAGGGCTGATTGAAATGGACCAGGAACGCCTCCGCACCCTTCGCACCGACTACGAGAGCGCCGGGCTGTCGCGATCCGACCTGACCGCTGACCCCTCGGCATTGTTCGCCCGTTGGTTCTCGGCGGCGTTGGAAGCGGGGTTGCAGGAGCCTCACGCCTTCATTCTTGCCACCGCCGGCGGGGACGCCAGACCATCGGCGAGGACCGTTCTGATGAGAGGGTCGGACCAGCGGGGAGTGGTCTTCTACACCAACTACGAAAGCCGCAAGGGCTCGGAACTGGCCGAGAACCCTCGGGCGGCCGGGGTCTTCTTGTGGCTGCCCCTCCATAGACAGGTGCGGGTGGAGGGCCGGGTGGAGAGGGTGGCCGCCGAGCAGTCCGACGACTATTTTCACTCCCGTCCTCCAGGTTCCCGTCTGAGTGCGGTCGTCTCACCCCAAAGCCGGACGGTGCCCGACCGGGTGTGGCTCGAGGAACGGATGGCAGACCTGTGGGAACGGCATCCCGACGGGGATGTCCCGCGTCCCACCGGGTGGGGCGGATACCGGATCGTCGCCGATTGCTACGAATTCTGGCAGGGCAGGCCCAACCGGTTCCATGATCGCTTCGAGTACCGGTTGATCGACGGCGCCTGGGTGGCGGAGCGACTCGCTCCCTGACACCCGGGGGAGGTGCGGACCAGGCTCGGTTACCGGAGGTCCTCGTCGGCGAACTCGCCCTCCTCGACCTGTTCTTCTCTCATCAGCAGGGCCGGCAGGATGGCTAACAGCGACAGGACTCCCGTGATCATGAACAGGTTCTGAAACACGGTGACTCCGGCGTCTATCAACACCGCTTCGGTCTGCTCGAACGTCGGTCCAAGCTCGAAGTCGCCGGTCAGGCTGTAGAAGCGCTCGATGCCCCAGGCCGACAGGGCGGCCAGTCCCATGGCCATCCCCACCATGCGGGATGCTGTGACCAGGGAGGCGGCGGCGCCCCAGTAGTTGCTGGGCGAGGCGCTCAGGGCACTGACGCCGATCGGAGGGATGACCAACCCGAATCCCAGGCCCGCCGAAACCAGGGGCAGGGTGAGCCGCAGTTCCTCCACCTGCGTCTCCCAGGTGCTCATGAACAGCAGACCCACTCCCATCAGCGCCAGGCCCGTTATGCACACCGATCTCACTCCGGTCCACCGGAGCACGTAGCCTCCGATCACCGCCCCCACCGGAATGGCCGCAGTGAGACGGAGCAAGTGGAGGACGCTCTCCAATGCCGATCTCTCCATAACGGTTCCTGCCATCAGCGGCACGGACACCAAGGCAATGATCAGGGCCACTCCCACCAGGAACTGGGTGCCGTTGGAGGACAAAAAGGCCCTGGACCTGTATAAGAAGGGGGCCAAAAGCGGCTGCTCCGTCCGTCTTTCAAGGACGACCAACGCTCCGACCAGGAGTCCCCCCATCGCCACCAGGAGATAGGGGTAGACGGAGGTCGCCGAGAACAGGTCTCTTTGGGAAAGGCCGGCGGTGAGGAAGATGAGCGCCCCTCCCATCACCATCGCCCCGAAGTAGTCCATCTTGGCCTTGGGGTTGGCGCGGTTGGGCAACAGGGCCATCAGCGCGATGAGAATGAAACTCTGGGGTATGTCCAGCCAGAATATCCACCGCCAGCCCAGCCATTCGATGATGGCGCCTCCATAGAGGGGGCCCAGGACCGACCCGGCTTCGGCCGCGGCTGCCACCAGTCCTATCGCGATTCCCCTCCTCTCCGCAGACACGGCTGCCACTGCCATGGCCAGGCCAATCGGGACGGTGGCGCCGCCGCCGATGGCCTGGACCACCCTGGCCGACACGATCCAACCGAAATTCGGCGCCAGGGCCACGAACGCCGATCCGATCGCGAACACCAGCAGGGCGGCTTGGAACATCTTCACGCGTCCGTGGACGTCCGACAGGCGCCCTCCCATCGGCATGGCCACGGTGTAGGCGACCAGGTAGGCGGTGACGATCCACGCCGCTCGGTCCAGGTCGGTGAGGGGGATTTCCAAGTCCACCATGACGCCCGGCAAAGCGGCGACCACCACGGTCTGGTCCAAGGCAGTCGAGAAGACTCCCAGGCAGAGAATGGTTAATACGACTGACTCGGATGAAGCTAGTGAGGTGAGACGATCCCTAAGCTCGCTCACGACCCGGATCCGAGGTCCGGAATCTGGATGTCGACGGGAACGTCAATGGCCGTGATGGAAAGAAGCCGGACGGTTTCGGGGTCGTCGTCGATGTAAACCTGGCCTGCGATTCTTATCTGCTGCAAGGTTTGCTCGGCCTCACTGATCCACAGGGTCAAGGCCACTTCAAGGCCCGGGTCCGCGGAGGTGATGAGGGACTGCAACTCGTCGGAGGTGAGTTCCGCCTCGACGAGAATGGTCTCGGTGTTCTGGACCGACTCCCGGCCTGCCACGGTGGCTCCGTCCTGGATGGTGTCGAGCAGATCGCGCAACGTGAAGCCCAACCCCGCGAAATTGAAAGGCACCTGCTCCAGGGGCAGGGCATTCCACGGCGCATCCTTGGAGAGCTTCAAGAAGGCCTCCTCTCCGACCGCCATCATCTCGATTTCCACGAAGCCGAAACCCGGCGCCTCCACATCCACCACCATCTTGAAGCTGTCGGGCGCCTCCACCTCGGCCTCCAAGCTCTTGAAGGTGGCCCCGAAGAACTTGGCGCCCGATTCCATTTCGTCCACCATGTTGAACGTAATGGTTGACATGGCGGCCAGATTCTCTCCCGTACTCGAAAGCAATGCACCCAAGTCGACGTCCGGAGCGGGTTCCGGCTCGGATTCCCCCCCACACGAAGCCAGCGAAACCAGGAGAACCGCCAACACGACGGTGGCTGACAACCCACTGCGCACTGTCCTGGACAAGTTCATCTCCTCACTCTCCTTGTTCGGCATCCTGTGAAGGTGGCAACCTTACGGGCACGGTGCAGTGACATGTCGAAGGCGCACACGCTGGGACCTGAGCACAAAGACCTGTCCGGCAGCATCGCCGCGAGAAGCAGTGGCGGGCGCTGCGTTACCCCAGTCATGACATCTGAGGTGACAGACGGTGCCCGTACCCTCTTTCATTGCCCTCTCACCTTAGCGCCCATGCCTTGGGGGAGCCTGTAAAGACCCACGCAGGGGAGGGCCGGATGTCCTGCGGCGTCACTTCACACCGGCTTGTGTTTAACCCGGGTGTCGGTGTATCCCGGTGTCAGGCCACCTAGTCTCTCCCACGATGCGACTCACCATCCTGGGATCAAGCGGCACCTATCCGGCGCCCTCCAACCCCGCCTCGGGCTATCTGATCGAGGCCGGGAGCACCCGCGTGTGGTGTGAGGCGGGTCCGGGGACCTTCGCCGCTCTCACCCGCCGCCTGGACTTGGCGTTGCTGGATGCGGTGGTGGTTTCCCATCGGCACCCCGACCACTGCATGGACCTGCTCTCTGCCTACCATGCCTTCGCCTACGGTCCGATGCCTCAGCGGGGGATTCCCCTGTACGCACCGGAGCAGGTCTTCGAATCCGTGCTGTCCTTTCTGGGTCAGGGCCCCGACGGCGGGTTCTCCAGCGTCTTCGAATTGCACACTGTCTCGGACGGAGACGAGGTCACCGTGGGAAACCTGGGGATCTCCTTCGCCGCCGCGGACCACACCGTGCCCACCGTCGCCTCCCGTTGGAGCGACGGACATCGGTCCATGGCCTATTCGGCGGACACCGGACCGAGGGGTGACTGGGCCAGGCTGGTGCAGGATGCCCATCTGTTCCTTTGTGAGGCAGCGATGGGCGCCGCGCCGTACCAAAGGGTGATACCCCATCATCTGACTGCCGAGCAGGCCGGGCAGATCGCTCGGGAACGGCAGGCCCGCAGGCTGATGCTCACCCACATCCCCCCCCACATCGAATCGCCGGAGGCGGTGGCGGAGGCAGAGAGGTCATTCGACCGGCCGGTGGCGCTGGCGGTGCCCGGGGCGGCGCATCGCATCTGATCGCTATACCCTTTAGCTGATGGCGAGAAAACGACCTTTCGATGAAATGCGCTCAGTGCGCCTGCACATGGGGTTCACCGATGCCACACCCGGCTCGGTGCTAATAGAGATGGGCGGCACCAAGGTGCTCTGCACGGCCGCGGTCGAGGAGAAACGCCCGCCGTGGATCACCGGACGGGACCACGGGTGGGTGACCGCCGAATACGCCATGCTCCCGGGCTCGTCCGATCGGAGGATCCGGCGGGACCATTACCAGAAGGGAAGGGCCCTGGAGATATCTCGGTTGATAGGCCGCTCCCTTCGTTCGGTGGTGAACATGAAGACCATGGGGGAGTGCGCCATCCGGGTGGACTGCGATGTGATCCAGGCCGACGGAGGCACCCGGACCGCGGCGATCACCGGCGGTTGGATTGCCATGACCGAGGCGCTGCGATGGGCGGCCGAGCAGGGCATTGCCTCCCGGTCGGCGGTGTTTGATCAGGTGGCGGCGGTGTCGGTGGGCCTGGTGGATGGGGAGGTGCTGCTCGACCTTGACTATGCCGACGACAGCAGCGCCGATGTCGACATGAACGTGGTGATGTCGGGAAGGGGTTTGCTGGTGGAGGTGCAGGGCAGCGCCGAAGGGGCGTTGTTCGACCGAACCGACCTGGACGTGATGCTGGACCTGGCTCATCAGGGCATCTCGGAGTTGCTCTCCGCCCAGCGGCAGGCAGTGGACTTCCCGGTGTCGTGACGGGGATCATCCCGGCGCCCGACCGGTTGGTGGTGGCGTCAGCCAATCCTCACAAGATCGCTGAAGTGGAGAGGATCTGGCTGGAGATCGGAGTGGGGGGAGAGATCATCAGGGGCCTGAGTTGGGAGGAAGTGGAGGAGACCGGGGAGACCTTGGAGGAGAACGCCCTGCTCAAGGCGTTGGCAGTGGTCGCCGCCACCGGACTTTCTGCCCTGGCCGACGACACCGGACTGGAGGTGTCGGCACTGGGAGGGGCGCCGGGAGTGCGTTCCGCCCGGTACGCGGGAGAGCATGCCAGCTACCAGGACAACACCGACCGCCTGCTCGAGGAGATGGACGGCCGCCAGGACAGATCGGCTCGGTTCCGCACCGTGGCCGCCCTGGCCTGGCCCGGCGGTCGGCGGGTGGTGGCCGAGGGTGTGCTGGAAGGCAGGATCACCTGGACGCCCCGGGGCACGGCGGGATTCGGATACGATCCGGTGTTCGCAGTGGGCGACCGGACTCTGGCCGAGATGACTGCCGCGGAGAAGAACAGCATATCTCACCGGGCCAGGGCGCTGCGTGCGCTGGCGGCCCTGCTGGGCGGCTGACGGGTAGGACGACTTAGATCCGCCGCCTTTCGGGGGGTCCGGTCAGGCTTGGTAGGCGTCGGGCGTCGGCGGCAGGGGCCTGCCGAGCCATCGGGGGCGTCGCAGGCCACCGGG
>Ga0209544_1000408_pt1 | contig 62276 bp, 49 predicted proteins | sample MesohylPK_FD_187297 | JGI IMG/M metagenome (GOLD analysis project Ga0209544, IMG submission 187297) | Host-associated microbial community of the marine sponge Aplysina aerophoba from Gulf of Piran - sponge mesohyl, lysed by proteinase K... | ecosystem: Host-associated > Porifera > Sponge >... | reverse complement strand
GAAGACCCGATGCCTCCGATGCCCCGAGGAGCCGATCGAGTTCCTTGGATACCGCATCGGCTGGAACTATCGCCCGACGGACGGAAGCCGGTACATCGGCACCCGGCCCAGCAAGGCGAGCATTCAAAGCATACGCCGCAGGATCAGGGCGCAAACGGAGCCACGTTACGAGGGCTGTCCAGCAGAGGAGGTCGTAGGGCGTCTCAATCGGATGCTGTCCGGATGGGCAAACTACTTCACACTCGGCCAGGTCAGTCCGGCCTACGCGGCTGTGGATGCGTACGCGGCCCTGCGGCTGCGACAGTGGTTCTGCCGGAAGCACAAGGTGAAATCAGGAAGATACGTGCGATTTTCCCACCGATGGCTGTGGGAGGAATGCGGCCTCACGCGCCTTGCGCTTACGACACGACACCTTCCGTGGGCGAAGGCATGATCCCGACTGAGAGCCGGATGCGGGAGATCCGCACGTCCGGTTCGATGAGCGGGGGCTGGAAACGTGACTACGGGAGCCGGTCTGCGGCCCGGAGCGAAAGCGACGGAATAGCCACCGGACCCTACGGTCGGCGCGCCAGCCCTCGACTCCACCGGGATTTTCGCCTCGGGCGATCCGCCGATGAGCTTCCGGCGGCAGCTCTCTCAGGTCGCGCTCATGTTTCCAACACCCTGCCGAGGCTCTGCCCACAAATCAAGACGCGGATTGGCGTTACCGGCCATGCAAAACTTCACAGATGTGGCCGTCGAAATCTGCACACTTCCGGGCCCGAGGAGCGGAAGCGGTAGGGGGTTGGATCCGAGGTTGGCGGGTGTTGCGGGACGGGCTGGGCAATCTTGCGTCTCCATTGAACGGAGGAGGCGCAGTGATCGAGAGAGAGAAACGGGTGCTCTTGCGACATTATCTCGAGCAGGGGATGTCAAAGGCCGAGATCGCGCGGCAGCTGGAGATCAGCAGGCGGACGGTGTACAACTGGATCGAAGCGGGGGAGCTGGACCGAGGTGCGGACAGCAAGGCGGTAAGGTACGGGCCCAGGCCACGGCGGCCGTCGAAGCTCGACCCCTACAAGGGCATCATCGACGCGCGCCTGGCCGAGTATCCGAAGCTGAGCGCCGTGCGTCTGTTCAACGAGGTGCGGGCGGCGGGCTTCGGAGGCGGCTACGGGCGGGTGAAGCGCTACGTGCGCGAGGTCCGGCCGCGGGAGCCTGTGGAGCCGGTCCGGAGGTTCGAGACCGCTCCGGGCCACCAGGGCCAGGTGGACTTCGCTGACTTCCGGCTGCCGTGGGGCAAGCGGCACGCGCTGATCGTGGTGCTGGGCTATTCGCGGCGGATGTGGTTGAGGTTCCACGAGCGCCAGACGATGCCGGTCGTGATGCGGGGGCTGGAGGCGTCGTTCGCCTACTTCGGCGGCGTGCCGTCGGAGTTGCTGTTCGACCAGATGAAGGCCGTCATCACCGGCGACAAGCGGGACGAAGGGCGGACGGCTGATCGAGAACCCGGAGTTCCTGCGCTTCAGCCGCCACTGGCGCTTCCGGATCCGCGCATGCCGTCCGTACCGGGCCCAGACGAAGGGGAAGGTCGAGCGGCCGGTCCGCTATATCCGGGACAACTTCTTCTACGGTCAGGAGTTCGTGTCCGACGACGACCTCAACACGCGGATCCTGCTGTGGCTCGATGGCGTGGCGAACGTTCGGATCCACGGTACGCTGAAGGAGCGCGTGGCGGACCGGTTCGACCGCGAGAGGCCAAGCTTGAGTCCCCTGGCTCCCTGGCCCTACCGTCCCGTGGCGCCGCGGCACGAGTCTTGGACGACACAGACTGAAGCACCGTCGGCGTTCCCCGTCGCGGAGGTTGAGCGCCGTCCGCTGTCCGAGTACGCCGGGATCACGGGAGAGATCTCGTGAAGGCGCGGTCCCGGAGCACGCGCATCGCGGCCCAATTGGCCGATCTTAAGATGCCCGGCGCCCTGGAGGCCCTCGATGACGTGCTCGCAGACGTGGACGGCGGCGGAGCCACCGCGGCCGAAGCCATCGAACGACTGCTGGCCGCCCAGATCACGCTGCGCAACAGCCGGCGCCTCGCCACGGCGATGCGGTCAAGCCGTCTTCCGGCGATCAAGACACTCGCGGACTTCGACTTCAGCTTCCAGCCCTCAGTCAAGCGGGAACAGATCGACTCGCTCCACGAACTCGGGTTCCTGGAACGGAAGGAGAACGTGGTCTTCCTCGGCCCGCCCGGCGTCGGCAAGACGCACCTCGCGATCAGCCTGGCCATCACCGCCGCCGAGAGCGGCTGCCGAGTCTACTACGGAACGCTGACCGACCTCATTGACTCCCTCGAAGAGGCCCAGGCCGCCGGCCGGCTCAACCACCGGCTCAAGACCCTCACCCACCCAGCGCTCCTGGTCGTGGACGACCCGTAGCGGCGCCATCCTGTTCTTCCAGCTCGTCAACCGCCGCTACGAGCATGCCTCGACCGTGGTCACCTCGAACAAGGGCTTCGAGCAGTGGGGCGAGATCCTGCACGACGAGGTCATGGCCGCCGCGCTGCTGGACCGGCTGCTCCACCGCTGCCACATCGTCAACATCCGGGGCAACAGCTACCGGATGCGACGCCACATGGAGCTCTCCAAAGCCATCCACCCCACGGCCTCCCGCGCCGTCTCCGCGGAGCACGCCGGCAACGGGGAAACAGGGTCATGACAGGTGTCCGGACTCCATCGGGAGCCCCCGCTCCGGTCGCTTCGCTTCCTGCGCGGCGCCTCCCGAAAAGTGTGCATTTTTCAATGGCCAGAAGTGTGCACTTTTCGGTGGCCATTGACAGCGCGGCCTCCGCGCGAGAGGCCGTCGCCTTCCGGGCGTGCAGGCGCGTCCAGATCTCGTACTCGAGCAGTCGGCTCGAAACGAGCGTCTCCGTCCAAAACGAGGCCGCGGGTCGCCGGTCTTCCGCGAACAAATGGGCCAAGGCGACCGAGGTGTCGACGTAGATCAACGGTCGCTTCGGTCGCCTTCGAGTTCATCGAGCAACACGGACAGCGGAGCCTCCGGAGGGCCGCCTCGGCGGGGCTGGGATCCCGGAGACAGTGCGGGCGTCAACCAACCCTTCCGCACCGCATCGGCAAGCATCGCGTCCGCCAGGATGGGACTCCTCGCCTCTCGCGGAGGGCCGATTTCCGCCACGACGCGCCCCCGGTCCGTGACGAGAACGATCTCGCCTCCGGCCGCCAGACGCACGTACTCACTGAGCCTGCTGTTCAGCGCCTTGATTCCGATGGATCGCATGAGCGACAACGTAGCAACAGGTAGCTACCAGCGTCAACGCAAGAGGCGACGCCGGCTTCGGACCGGGCCGGGGAAATGGCGACGAGGGACGCCAAGGCCGCGTCGATCACCCTAGAAGCTGATGCGCTCGACGGTGGCTCGACTGACAGCTCGCAACCGCCGGTCATAGATCTGGGTGGTGCTGGAGTGACGGTGGCCAACCAGATACTGCACGTCCTCGATTGCCACCCCTTGCGAGAGCAGGTCGGTGACAACCATCGCCCGGAACGAGTGGGGGCAGATGATGGCGGGGCAGGTCGGCGTCCCGCGGCCTCCGCTTGAGCATCAGACCGCCAAACAGTAGTTCGCAATCACGGCAAGAAGTCACGTAAATCCAACTAGGACCGCACGATCCCTCCTTCTTGCCTCTTGCAGGCCGTCACCATCCATCGGACCGAAAATGCCGGAATTTGGCAGAAAATGGACGGCAAGCACTCTTTCCGGGGTGGGAGGTGCTCTGGAGCGGAATGAGCTGCTGTCGGTGGGGGCTGTCCGGGGATTTCAACTGCTTCGGGAACAAGCCCGTCGGCTGGGACGGACCCGATTCACAGCACCGGCCACGTGCCGTTGCGGTAGATTTCGCCCTACGCGGCATCCCGGCTGCGCCTACCGCTTGCGCTCCCTCGAAGATCACTTCGCACGCCCGCCGGACCTCGCTGTTCGCGAACGCCGATGGCTCTTCCTGCAAAGGACGGATGGAGTGCAGCGACTCACCGGGGGGCGGTGGCATGGCCGTGTCCCATGCCGATCCGACCCGATGCCGTACAGGTATCGAAAGAGGGGCGCGCCCGCCAGCGAGGAATCTCGGTTCCCCGTGGCGGCCGCCTCCGGCCCCTGTTCCATAATGGAATCCACCTTAACGACCTGTCCAAGAAACCGGGACCACCTCACTCGGCCGGGAAGTTTGGGGACTGCGAGGCGAACTCAAGGGCCGGGACCTGATCGCTGGGAGAACCGACCGATGACTGGGAACCCGCACGACGAGTGGATGAAATCCCGTCCTCGGGTGCCCGTCGTCGCGAATAGCCGGCGCGACGACAACATCCGGAAGCAGCCGGAGTACCGATGCGTCCACCCGCTGCGCTTCGGCGACGAGGTGATGTACGCCTGCCTCGCGCTGGCCGTCCTCGTCAAGATCGTGCTCTGGATCGCTGACCTGTAGAAGAACCTCGCGTAACCCGGCGGCTCAGGGCGGCCACGAAGACCCCCGGTAGGGACCCCCACCACTCCCCGGCTTCTAAGGCCGTGCCTGCGAGAAGCACCACCGTTGCACGTCAGAACGCTCCCGGACGCAACTGGTCCGCCGATGGGTATGGCTGGCCCGTTGGACGCTTCGGAAGGCCTTGGCAACCCCGGCATGGATGTTGAGGACCCGGTGCTTGGCCGTTTCGCCGACCTGCTTGTCGATGTCCTGAAAGCCGTAGCAGGAGCCCAGCGGTGATGCGGGTTTCGCCCGTGCCCACCTCGATGCCCACACCCCCCGGGACCCCGAAAGTCGAATGACCGGGTGTCGAGGTTCGCGTTCCGGCAATCGTCGCTGCCCGCGGCCAGGACTGGAAGTTGGTGCCCCGCAGCAGAGGCACGCTGGCCGGGGTAACGTCCGGATCCATCTCTTCCCCTTGAAGCGTGTGAGACCGCGCGACGCGCGGTGGCATGTCCTGATCCTTGCGGCTATGCTGGCGGACGGGCATGCTACCACCAGCATGTTGCCGGCGGCAAGGACGGAGCGACAAGCCCCCCAACGAGAGGCAACCCAGACGACGTTCAAGCCGATGACACGGTACAGTCGAGCTATCCCGCGGCGGGAGCCTGCCGTCCGGCCGGCTGCTTGGCGGCAAAGCGACGCGCGGTGGCTACGGCGCAACCAGTGACCATGAACGCTTCATGCGGTACGGCGAGGCACGCCGGAACCGGGGGCCACTGGCCCCGAAACGCACGCGGAGACCGAAGCTGCCGAAGCCTCTTGGCTTTGGGGGCCGGTCGCGGAGCCGTGAATCGCGGTCGCCCCCAGTTGGTGGACGCGAATGCCGGAATCGTCACCGTTAAAAGCCCCCTCACGGGTACGGGGTCCCTCGTCGAAGCGCGATTCCGCGGTAATGCGAAGGCGGAAGGGGTTTGAGGCGGGGTTGGGGGTGCCACGGGTTGAGTGACGGAACGAACGAGGGTGCGTAGTGCCGTGACGGATGCCTCCGCAAGCAGGACGACGGGCACGAAGCCCGCGATCCGCCATGTCGGCATTCGGACGCGTCTTTATCCGAACGCGACGCAGGCGCATGCGATGGAGGCGTGTGCCGAAGCTCTCCGCAACCTCTGGAATCTTCTGCTCGGCCACTGCATCCGGCACCACGAGGAGCATGGCAGGGCCATGACCCCGAAAGAGCGGGAGGCGTTCGCGCGCCAGTGGAACCAGGCCACGGGACACACCTATCCGGCGAACTCCGTCTACAGGATCGCGCGCGAAGTGGGAGATGCCTACCGGAACTGGCACCGGGGGCGCGAGGCGGGGCGCGACATCGGGCTCCCGGCATTCAGGAGGCGTGGGAACCCCCGGGGCCTCTACATACACAACGAGAGCCTGCGCTTCGACGGCACCCGCGTTCGTCTGCCGAAGTTCGGCTGGATGCGCTGGCGCGGCGGCAGCCTGCCTGCCGGTCGCCTGCCGGGCCCCAAGAGGCGTGGGACGCGCGGTCTGCTGTCCGGCCGCCTCTGGCGGGACGCCGGGGAGCGCTGGATGCTCTCGTGTGCGTTCGAGTGCGAGCCGGTAGACGCTGTCGCGCCGGCGACGGACGCGGTTGGCGTGGCCTTGGGCACCAGCGACCTCGCGACCGTCTGCGACTCGCGGGGACGAATCACCGTTGTCCGTTCGGAGAAGTGGCTGCGCCGTGCGGAGAAACGTCTCAAACGGCTCCAAAGGTCCGTTGCGCGCTGCAAGCGGGGCAGCAATCGACGCGCGAAGGCGAAGCGCAGGCTGGCGAACCTGCACCGCGCGATCCGAAACCAGCGACTCGACAGGATCCACAAGGCCACGACGACGATCATCAGGATGGCCGGGCAGATCACAATCGAGGCACTGCCGATCCGCGAGATGATGGGCGATCCGCGCCTGGCGAAGGCTCTGGCAGACTCCGGTCTGGGCGAGTTTCTCCGCCAGATCAGGTACAAGGCGGAGTGGCACGGGCGGACGGTGACGGAAGCCAGCCTGTCGTTTGCTGGCGCGCAGGTATGCTCGACCTGCGGACACGAGAACGAGGACGGGCAGGGCCTCGAGCGCGAGACCTTCTCGTGCGCGAAATGCGGCTACGATACGGATCGCGCCCTGAACGCGGCGCGGAACTTCCTGCGGTACGGCGAGGCGCGCCGGAACCGGGGGCCAGCGCCCCAAACGCACGGGGAGACCGAAGCTGCCGGAGCCTCGGCTCCGGGGCCGGTCGCTGAACCGTGAATCGCGCGTCGCCCTGGTCGGCGGACGCGAATGCCGGAATCGTGACTGCAACAACCCTTCACGAAAGCGCGGGTCACGCAGCGCATGCTCGACCTGCGGACACGAGAACGAGGACAGGCGGGCCTCGGAGCGCGAGACTTTCTCGTGCTCGAAATGTTGGCTACGATACGGATCGCGCCATGAACGCGGCGCGGAACTTCTTGCGGTACGGCGAGGCGCGCCGGAGCCGGGACCTTGGCGTCCCGAACGCACGCGGAGACCGGGTTGCCGCGGGGGCTTCGGCTACCGTGGCGGTCGCTGAACCGTGAATCGCGATCACAGAGACCGGGTTATCCCCCGGGACCGACCCGGCGACTGCCGGAATCGCTTTGCCGTTTACGCGGGGCCAGCCCCCCGGGGCGCCACCAGAATTCTGACCCCTTGACCGTCAGAAAACCGTGAGCGACCGGTCCCGGGCCGGAGCGTGCGGGCCAAAATCCATGCAAAACCGGGCTTACCGGGGTGGCACCGTTGTTGCTTCCAAAGCCCGAGGAGCGAGGTGCCATGTTTCCTCGCCGACCGCAACCCACTCCCAGGAGGAATGATGAACCGTTTTACCAAGTACGGGCTGGCGCTACTGCTGGCCGTCACCTTCACCGCCTGCGACGAGGGCGATCCACCGCCTGTGGAGCCCCCGCCGCCGCCGACACCCGTGGGGACCATCTCCGGGTCCGTCACGATCGAAGGGACAGCGGCCAGCGGCATCACCGCCACCCTGTCGTCCGGTGCGACCACCACGACGGGGTCGGGCGGCAACTTCGCCTTCTCGGGCGTGGAGGCCGGGACCTACACGGTCACCATCAGCGGCTACCCCGAGGATGCGACGTTCCGCGACGTGACGCAGTCCGCGACCATCGCGACGGATGGTCAGAACGTTCCACTCAACTTCGCCGGCGAATACGTCCGCACGTCCGCGGTGGTCGGCAACGTGGTTGTGGCCGACGCCATGATGAGCGGCGGCGACGGCCAGCCCGAGACGCTGTCCGGCGTGACGGTCACGCTGGGCGGCGAGCACGCCATGGGCGAGATCGAGGAGACCGGCATGGACGGCGGCTTCGCCTTCACCGGGCTCCGCGCCGGCACCTACACGGTCACGATCTCGGACTTCCCCGAGGACGTCTCCTTCGAGACGGTGAGCGTCGAGGTAGAGGTCGGGGTGAACAAGATCGGCGACGCCGACTTCACCGGCCACTTCATCCGCACCTCCGCGGTCGAGGGCGAGGTGATCGTCGACGACGAGGGGCGTGCCGGCGTGACGGTCACCCTGAGCGGCGGTCCGTCCGACGAGAACTTCACGAAGACGACCAACGCCGACGGCATGTACCTGTTCGAGGACCTGCGCCCCGGCGACTACACGGTCTCGATCTCCGACTACCCTGTGCGCGACTACGAGTTCGCGGCCACGTCGCAGGACGTGAGCGTGGACCTGGGCGAGACCGGCACGGTCGACTTCACGGGCATCCTGCTCCGCACCTCCGGCATCAGCGGCGGAGTGAGCGTCGACGGCGTGGGCCTCCGTGACATCGCGGTCACGTTGTCGGGCGCGGCCGACGACACCACCATGACCGACGCGGGCGGCCAGTACTCATTCACGGGCCTGGCGGCCGGCGACTACACGGTCACGATCGCGGTCGAGAGCAACGCCTACGTGTTCGACTCGATGAGCCAGGACGTGACGCTCGGCGATGACGATCCGGCGAAGGTGAGCTTCCTTGGCGCGCACGCGCGCACCGCGAGCGTTGTCGGTCAGCTGTTCCTCGACGAGCTGGACAAGAACGGCGAGCAGGACGCAGGCGAGCACCCGCTCGCGCACGCCGGTATTCCGGTGACGCTGGTGGGCCCGGGGGTCAATGAATTCACGCCGGGCGTGACGGGCGCGGATGGCAGGTTCGCGATCTCGAATCTGCGCGCCGGCACCTACCAGCTGATCGTGGTGATCGAGGGCGATGCTGCAACGAAACTCGCGGCCGCCAGCGTCGCGTACGGCGGACCGACGCAGGGCTACACCCTCGATGTCGGGGTCGGCGAGCGCGAGGAGCAGGACATTCCGTTCGCCATCACGCACACGACGGTCAACTTCACCGTGTCGCTGAAGAACGGCGACGAGATGGGTGACGCGCTTCCCGGCGCCATGGTGACGCTTTCGTCGGGTGACAGCGAAATGACCGGCGACGACGGTTCCGTGGCGATCAGGGTCGCGCGCGCCGGCGTCGCGGGGAACATGGTGACGGCGAGCGTCACCCACGACGACTACGAGGACGGTGGCGGCGGCATGACCGAAGTCAGTTGGGATCCGCAGTCGTTCACGGCCGAGGCCTCCAACGCCAACGACATCGTCAACCTGAACGTCAACGTGAACATCAGCGGCGCCACGGTCGACCGTGGCGACTACGGTGGCGGCGAAGCATTGGGCGGCTGGGCCATCGACGTCATGATGGGCGATGCCGAGGTCCCGGGCGCGCCGACGGCGCTGGGCGACGACGGCAGCGTGGCGTTCACGACCACCGTTGAATCGGTCCCGGCAAGCTTCAGCTTCGCGGTCGCCGACGACCAGGACGACGATCTGGACGGCGGCGAGATGTACGCGTCGTCCGGCGGCATGTACACGCACAACGGCCTTTCGCTGGCGGGCACGGCCATGGACGCCGACCCGATCGTGGTGACCTACACGACGCAGACGCTCAGGGTCTACGTGCACGAGGAGCTCGACCAGGTCCGCGGCTACACGGGCAACGTCGGGTACCGCGACGAAAGGAAATCCGGACTGGTCGATATCGAGGTCCGGCACATGAGCGGCACGCGCACCAGTCCGATCTCGAGCGACGCCTGGGACTCCAGGGCGAACTCGCGCGACAGCAGGGGCGTATACACCTTCGCCCATCTGCCCGCGGACATGGACATCGTGGTTCGGGCGGACCCCAGGGACGGTTACATGATCCTGGATGATCGCGAGCTCGACACCTACCGCGACATGGACGAGAACGGCGTGACGGGCGGTGCGTTCGGCGATATGGGCGGCTGGGGGCACACGGTGACGCTCTGTCCGCTGATGGAGACCGAGCCCACCGGCCAGGACTTCGGCACGTGCGGCTCGTTCGCCGTCGTCAACACGTACGAAGTAACCGCGAACGTGTCGAAGATGAGAGTCAGGGAGTCGGGCGCCGGGTTCAATTCGTCCGACCCCAGCAGCACGCATCAATCGGGGGTCACGGTCAGCCTGGAGCCGGTCCCGGGCAAGAATCTCGCGGGCGTCGGACGGTCCTGGACCACCGCGGGCGACGACGCGACGACAGCGATCGACGAGCGCACGGACCACAACTTCGGCACCATGGCGGCCGGCACGTACGAGCTCGGTCTTCCTGACGGGTGGATGGGCATGGTCGGCGACATGGAGGCAGCCGACGCGCTCAGCCCCCTTGCAAGCGATGTCGACCTCGTCGTCACGCCGTCGACCGCGACCCTCTACGGCTTCGTTCGGAACGAGGAGAAATTCGGCCTCAAGGGCGTGACCGTGACCGTGAACGGCCAGACGGACACGACCGACGAGTGGGGCCGCTACACCGTGTCCGGCATCCCCAACATGAGGCGGCAGCTCTTCGTGCGTACCGCGAGGGAGGGATATGTGGAGACCGAGTCGGACTCCACCAACAACCCCGCCTACGACGAAGACCACGAAGACTACAAATCCAACCTCACCCCCATCCCTGCGTTCGCCGCGAACGCCGTGAACCGATACGACATTGACCTCCGTGGCGCGAACAACACCGTCACGATCACCGGCAGGGTCACGGAAAGCGGCACCGGCACAGGGATCAAGAGTGTGCGGATCAAGGTGGGCGGCAACGATCCGCTCAACGGTGATCCGACTTTGTCCGGCTCGTCAAAGAACGGGCTCTTCACGGAAGACGACGGCACCTACATCGCGGTTGTCCAAGCCCAGCCATTCGATGCCCCAACCGTCAACGTGAGTGCGAGCAGGACCGGCTGGCACTTCCTGCCCGAGGAGTTCCCCGTCCCCGCCATCCCCGGGTCGAGCCCGACCGCCAACTTCGAAGGCCGCCGGGCCATCGAGATTGTTGGCAGGGTGAACGCTCCGGGCGGCGGGCCCATGAGCGATGTTGTGGTCACGGCGTACAGTGACCGGGCTCATACAACCAGGGTAGCCGGGTCGGCGTCCCAAGCGACCGCGCTAACCACGGAGACCGGGACTTTCAGCGTCAAAGTGCCCTACCTCAGCGGCGCCGTCTTCCTCAAAGCCGAGCCTCGGAAATTTGGCACCAGCACCCGCGCTCCCAACTACAACTATCAGGCTGGCACTAACTACCAGAAGCTGCGGGACGCGGAGGACTATGTCTGGTTCGATGCCCCGGATGACAGACCCGACGGTCGGATCGCCGTCATCCCCGGCCAGACGTTACAGTTCGGCGTGTTCACGGGGAACAGCGTCCAGCCCCGAATCACGGACGTTGAGCGGGTGGAGGTCCCGGGCCCGGCCGCCGTTGGCGACCTCGTCAGTGGAGAACCCACGAGCATGATCGAGGTGACGTGGAAGTACGAGACCAGGAGTGTCTACGATGGTGCAGGCAGCGCCGCCGCCGCGTACTCCGCCTCGAATACGCCTGGGGAAGCCACCTTTGCAACCAAGAGCGGTATCAACCCAGCCTTTGCTGCTCCTACGGGCGGCATCACCGAGCCGCCCGCGTACAATTTCGGCACGGCCGCGACCCCGGCCACCGCCCGCGCCGCGGCGGACAACGGTACCGCCATCACGTCCACGCGGAAGACCACGTACGACATTCCAACGGGCGACGAGGACGACTACGGCGAAATCGAGATTCGGATCGGAAACCCCGTGATAGATGCGGCTGGAACGCCGCGGGCCGCCACCGTAGCCTTCGATGTTGCAAGGCTTGCCGCCGTGGAATCGGGTGTCACGGACCTCGATGTGGTACGCAAGACCAAGGTCGAAGGCAATACAGAAAGCGACACTATCACAGCTACCTGGGAAGGAAAGGGTAGCCCGGCGTTGGAGCACCGAATCGCCCTGTATGCCGAGGTCAGCACCGGTTGGGCATGGATCATCTTCCCCACGGACCCGCTTCCGGTCCTCGGAACAACAGCAACAGTCCAAGGATCCGTATCGAGGGAGACTGACCGAAGCTCCACCGACTACGAGCAATGGAGCATGGCAAAATTGCCCCTCCACGCGTCGACAATCGACGCCGGATCCTGGCGTTACGCCGCTGACGAGACCGCGCTCACCAACAACGTCACCCTGGATCAGCTGAGGGCAGCGACCCGCCTTCGCGTCGACACCAGGGTGGACGGGGCAGCGGGCGAGTGGAAGACGGGCACCGAGGCAGTCATTCCACCCTCCGGCAGCTAACCGACCCTCCAACCCATCAGCCTGACTGATGGCAGCAGCGACCCCCCGTCCGGTTCGCCGGGCGGGGGGTCGCTCCGTGATGACCGGGAGGAATTGGGACTGGGTGTGAGACAGTCCACGGGTGTTCCTCCCGTACGCCATGGTCGTCGAAGTCAACACGGCGGCCGATGTCACCCACGGAACGTGACACCGAAGATGGCGCCAACTCACTCGATGTCTACCTGGGCGGCAATGACGAACGGTGGAAACGTTGCAGCGAGTCGTTCTGCAAGTGTCGAACAGCTGGCCAGGCAGACGTATTCAACAATGACGACAACAACCCGGTCCCGGTCGCTCCGCCGAACGATGCCCGCGTCGGTCGCGGAGCCGGGGCCGAATCATCCCGCGGGCATGGAGCGAGAGAGCGACGGCACCCCGAACGACCGCACACGGATTCGCGTTCCGATGTTGGCGATCTGGGCGGTCGCGGCGTGGGCGTCGGGGTGCGGCGACGGCGCCACGGGCCCTCCGCCCGAGACGCGTCGCGTGGCCAGCGTGACGGTCACGCCCGCGGCCGCGACGCTCACGGAGCCGGTCGCGACCGTTCGACTGAGCGCGCGCGTGCTTGACGGAAACGGGCGCGCGATGCCCGGGGTGGCGGTGATCTGGACGAGCGTGCTCCCCGAGGTCGCGACGGTCGGCGGGTCGGGGCTGGTGGCGGCGGCCGGCAACGGGACGACCACGATCGCGGCGACGGTCGGCGCGGTCGCGGGCACGGCGACGGTGACGGTGGCGGTGGAGCATGGGGACCGGGCGGCGCTGGCGGCGCTCCACGCGGCGACGGACGGGCCGAACTGGGCCGACGACGAGAACTGGCTGGGCGACGGGCCGCTTGGGGAGTGGCGCGGAGTGGAGACGGACGCCTTCGGCCAGGTCGCCCGCCTGGACCTTGGCGGCCGCCGGGACGGGGAGACCGGGGAGTGGACGCCGCACGGCCTGCGAGGTCCGATCCCGCCGGAGCTGGGGCGTCTCTCGGGCCTGACATCGCTCAATCTGAGCGCCAACGCCCTGGAGGGTCCGATCCCGCCGGAGCTGGGGGATCTCTCGGGCCTGAGGTCGCTCAATCTGAGCGCCAACGCCCTGGAGGGTCCGATCCCGCCGGAGCTGGGGCACCTGGCGCGCTTGACGTCATTGAGCCTGCGCGCCAACGCGCTCGAGGGCCCGATCCCGCCGGAACTGGGCGCCCTCGGCGGTCTGGAGGGGCTGTGGCTCGACGGCAACCGGCTCGAGGGTCCGATCCCGCCGGAGCTGGGGCGCCTCGCGCACCTGAGGGGTCTGTCCCTGAACGGTAACGCGCTCGACGGTCCGGTCCCTCCGGAGCTGGGCGGTCTCGGGCGCCTGGAGTTCCTGTACCTCGACGGGAACGCGCTGGCGGGTGCGCTCCCGCAAAGCCTCCTGAGGATCGGCGGGCTGGTGCGGTTCCGTTTCGAGCGGAACGACGGTCTCTGCGCGCCGGGCACGCCCGGGTTCCTCGCCTGGCTGGACGGGATCGGGGAGCTCGGGAGAGGCCCGTTCTGCGACGAGAAGGACCGGGCGGCGCTGGCCGCGCTGCACGCGGCGGCGGGCGGCGAGGGCTGGACCGACTCGGGAGGTTGGCTGGGCGGCGCGGCGCTCGCGGACTGGCACGGAGTCGAGACCGACTCACTGGGCCGCGTCGCGACCCTCGATCTGGCCGGCAACGGACTCGCGGGGCGGCTCCCGGCGGGCCTGGGCGACCTGGCGGCGATGACGGCGCTGCGCGTAGGCGACAACGCGCTGTCCGGACGGCTGCCGCGCACCCTGCTCGACCTGTCGCTACGCGAGCTGGACTACGCCGGCACGGAGCTGTGCGCCCCGGCGGACGAGGCGTTCCGGGCGTGGCTGGACGCTATCGCCGTGCTGCGGGGCAACGGGGCGGAGTGCGCGTCCGCCACGGACCGGGAGATCCTCGAGATGTTCCACGCCGCGACGGTCGGGCGCGACTGGATCGACCCGGGGAACTGGCTCACCGACGCGCCGCTCGGGGAGTGGCGCGGGGTCGAGGTGGACGAGGCGGGGCGGGTGGTCGGGCTGTGGCTCCGGGACAACGGGCTGGCGGGCCGGCTGCCGCCCGAACTCGGCGACCTGGCGCACCTGGAATACCTGCGACTCAGCGACAACGGCCTCACAGGCACCATCCCGCGGGAGTTCGCCAGCCTGTCCAGTCTCACGCACCTGGCGCTCGACGGCAACGGCCTCTCCGGCCGGCTGCCGCCCGAACTCGGCACCTTTTCGGCCCTTGAGGAACTGCGCGTCGAGAACAACGACCTGTCGGGCCCGGTGCCGCCCGAACTCGGCGGCCTCGCGAGCCTGCGCGGGCTGGGGCTCACGGGCAACCCCCGGCTGGCGGGCCCGCTGCCCGCCGAACTGACGTCGCTCGGCCGGCTCGAGCGGCTGCTGGCCGGCGGCACGGGGCTGTGCGCGCCCGCGGACCCCGCCTTCGCGGCCTGGCTCGAGGGGATTCCCGCGCGTCGCGTCGCGCCCTGCGCCGAAGAGGAGGCGCCGGCGGCCTACTTGGTGCAGGCGGTGCAGTCGCGCGCGTTCCCGGTCCCGCTGGTCGCGGGCAGGCCGGCGCTGCTGCGCGTGTTCCCGACGGCGACGCGGGCCGCGGGCGCCGGCGCGCCCGCGGTCCTGGCCCGGTTCTTCGTCGACGGCCGGGAGGCGCACGTGGCGCGCATTCCCCGCGCCTCCGGGCGGGTCCCGGAGCGGATCGACGAGGGCTCCCTCGCCACGTCGGCCAACGCGCGGATTCCGGGGAACGTGGTGCGGCCCGGCCTCGAGATGGTGATCGAGATCGACCCGGACCGGACGCTGGATCCCGCGCTGGGGATCGCGAGGCGGATCCCCGCGACCGGGCGGCTGGCGGTCGACGTCCGGACCGTGCGGCCCCTCGGGCTGACGGTCGTTCCGTTCCTGTGGGCAGAGGCTCCGGACTCCTCGATCCTGGACGTCGTGGGAGAGCTGGCCGCAGACCCGGAGGGCCACGTGCTGCTCGCGGACGCGCGCGCGCTGCTCCCGGTGGGCGCGCTCGAGGTGACGGCGCACGAACCCGTCCTGAGCTCGAGCAACGACGCCCGCCGCCTGCTCGGGGAGACGGAGGCGATCCGCGTGATGGAGGGCGGGGGCGGCCACTACCTGGGCACGATGGCGGGTCCGGCGACGGGACCCTCCGGAGCGGCGTTCGTCCCCGGCCGGTCGAGCTTCTCGGTTCCCCGGCCGGGCACCATCGCACACGAACTTGGCCACAACATGGGTCTCCGCCACGCGCCATGCGGCGGCGCGGCCGACCCCGACCCGTCGTTCCCCCACCCGGACGGATCGGCCGGGGCGTGGGGCTACGACTTCGCGCGCGGCGAGCTGGTGCGCCCGGAGACCCCGGACCTCATGTCGTACTGCGGCCCGCCCGACGGGATCAGCGACTACCACTTCGCCAACGCTTTCCGCCACCGGCTGTTCGATGAGCGGGCGCCGCCGGAGCCGTCCGCCGCCCCGGCGAGGTCGCTCCTCCTGTGGGGTGGGGCCGAGGCCGACGGCGCGCCGTTCCTGAACCCGGTCTTCGTCGTCGACGCGCCGCCGGCGCTGCCGGACTCGGCCGGCGCGTACACGCTGACCGGCCGGACCGACGGTGGGACCGAACTTTTCTCGCTCCGCTTCGCGATGCCCCGGACGGCCGACGGCGCCGGCGGCTCCGGCTTCGCGTTCGCTCTTCCCGTGGAGCCCGGCTGGGCGGACGAACTCGCCGGCATCACCCTCGCCGGCCCCGGCGGAACGTTCGCTCTGAGCGACGACAGCGACGTCCCGACGGCCATCCTGCGCGACCCGGCTACCGGCCGGGTGCGGGGCATCCTGCGCGAGGTGCCGCTCCCGGCCCGGGCGGCGATGGCCCCGGCGGAACGGTCCGCAGGGCCGGAACTCGAGATGCTGTTCAGCCGCGGGCTGCCGGACGCGGCGGCGTGGCGGCGATGAGGGGGCCACGGGGCCCGAAGGCCTGCCAACCCATTCAGATGGATTCACACACAGGCACGCGCACGACCTTCCCACCGCACAAGGAGGCGGCAGGATGATTCGGAACAGACTGGGCCGACCGGCCCGCTTTCTCATGATCGCCACCGCGGCGGCGTGGTGGATTCCCTGCGTTCCCGCGGAGGCCGCGGGCATGCCGTTGGCTGAGGACCCCCCTTCGGTGCCGCTGAACCTGAAGGCGCTCGGCACCACCTACACCACCATCTTCCTCTCCTGGACCAAGCCGACTTCGACCGGCGGAAGCGCGATCGCCAGCTACGTAATCGAGGTGTCGAAACTCGGCACCGACTGGAATTCGCTGACGACCACGAGAGGAGATCGGATCTTTTACCAGCACGGGGGTCTCACGGCGGACACGACCCTCCACTACCGCGTCAAGGCGAGGAACGCCGACGGTGACACGGGGGACTGGTCGAACGAGGCGACCGCCACCACGCTGAAGGGCGTGCCACCGGGCGTGCCCGGCGACCTGACGGCGGCGGCCGCCGGGCCCACCGTCATCGCCCTGGACTGGGACGCGCCGTCCTCGGACGGCGGGAGCGCGATCACGGGCTACCGCATCGAGTGGTCCGCGAACGGTCGCGCCCCCTGGCGCTTTCTGGTGACCACGAGTCAGACCCATTACCGGCACACGGGTCTCACGGTGGGCACCACCCGCCACTACCGGGTCAGGGCGGAGAGCGCCGGCGGCAATGGGCAATGGGCGGGTTCGGTGAGCGCCACCACGGCGGCCGGCGTCCCCGGGGTGCCCCGCGGCCTGACGGCGAGCGCCGTCGGAGCCTCGGCGATCGACCTCGAATGGACGGCGCCGGCGCCGGTCGCCGGCGGCGCGCAGGTCACGGGCTACCACGTCGAGTGGTCCGCGAACGGCGTCACCAACTGGACGCCTCTGGTGAGCAACCTCCGCGACACCCGCCACCGGGACGCCGGTCTCGACCCCGGCACCACCCGGTACTACAGAGTCGCGGCGGTCAACCAGCATGGACGGGGGGCCTGGACGACGGACCGGGTGAGCGCCACGACGAGCCGTCTGCCCGGCAGGCCGACGCGCCTCACGGCCGAGGCCCGGGGGCCGTCGACGATCGAACTGGACTGGAACGCCCCGTCTTCGGGAGGAGGCTCGATCACCGGCTATCGGATCGAATGGTCGAGCACCGGGACCGGCGGATGGAGGTTCGAGGCCAACACCAGATCCGGCACCACCTACACCGACACCGGCCTCAGCCCGGGCACCACGCGCCACTACCGCGTCGCCGCGATCAACTCGGCGGGCACGGGACCCTGGTCAGCGGTCGCCAGCGCCACCACCGAAGTCACCGTTCCGGGCGCGCCCACGAGCCTCAGGGCGACTGCGCCCGTTGTGGGGGGGAGCGACCGCATCCTCCTCACCTGGAGGGCCCCGGCCTCGAACGGAGGGAGCCCGATCACCGGCTACCGCATCCAGTGGCGTTCCACCGGTACCTCGCGCTGGATCCCGCTCGTACCCGGCCCCACCGGCACGGCCACCACCTACACGCACACCGGTCTCGACCCCAACACGACCCGGTTCTATCGGGTGGCCGCGCTCAACGGCGAAGGGCAGGGAAACTACTCGAACGCGGTCCCAGGCACCACCCGCGCCGCACGGCCCGGCCAGCCCCGGAACCCGCGCGCGCGGCCGGCCGGACCGACCAGCATCACGCTCGCCTGGGAGGAACCGACCAGCGACGGCGGGGAGCGGATCACCGGCTACACCATTCAGTTCCGCGGCTCCAGCGACGGAAACTGGACCACGATCCCTCGCAACACGGGTCCGCGGGAGACCACCTTCACGCACACGGGCCTCCAGCCGGCGACCGCCTACCGGTACCGGGTGGCGGCGATCAACCGCTTGGGACGCGGCCAGTGGTCGTTGGAGGTGGGCAACAGCACGTACGCCCAGGCTCCCGGAGCGCCGGTCGGGCTGACGGCCCGGGTGGTGGGCACCTCGCGCATCGACCTGTCGTGGACCGCGCCCCGAAGCACCGGCGGCGCCCCGATCTTTGGCTACCGGATCGAAGCCTCCGACGACGGGGGCAGCACTTGGCGGACGATCGTCCGCAACACCAACTCGACGGGGACGACGTACCCCGACGTGGACCTCCAGCCCGCGACCACGCGGCACTACCGCGTCGCCGCGCGCAACACCGCGGGGACCGGGCCGTTCTCGAACATCGCGCGCGCGACGACCGAAGCCACCGTGCCGGGCTCGCCCCGAAGGCTCGACGCGGAGGCCGACGGCACCTCGCGGATCGAGCTTTCCTGGCTGGCGCCCACCAGAGACGGGGGCGCGCGCATCACCGGCTACCGCATCGAGGTGTCCGAAGACGGCGGCGTCCGCTGGGATGACCTGGTGGCCGACACGCGCAACACGCGCACGACCCACGTGCACAGGGGGCTGGAGCCGGCCACCAGGCGCCACTACCGCGTCTCGGCGATCAACCGGATCGGCGAGGGCCGGGCGTCGCGGGCGGTGAGCGCCATTACCGACGCGACCGTGCCCGACGCGCCCACCGGGCTGGTCGCCACCGATGTCTCGCCCACCCGGATCGACCTGTTCTGGGCCGCGCCCGCCTACGACGGCGGCGCCCCCGTCACCGGCTACCGCGTCGAGGTGTCCGAGGACGGCGCCGCCTGGACCGACTTGGTGGCCAACACCGGATCCAGGGCCACCACGTACCCGCACACCGGCCTGCTGCCGGGGAGCAGGCGGCACTACCGCGTCTCGGCGATCAACCTGGCCGGCACCGGTGCGGCGTCGGTGAGCGCATCGGCGGAAACGGACGACCCCGTCGGGCGCGCGGGGCGGCTGAACACGCGCGTGCTGCCGCACGTGGCGGCCGCGATGACCTCGAGCACCGTCTCGGCGATCGCCCGCCGCGTCGACGCGGTGGCCAACGGGACGGGCATGCAGCGGCGCGTGGAGACGAACGGGCTCTCGTCGATGGCCGCGAGCCTGTCCGCGCCGGACGCGGGGGGTCTCGGCCTCGCGCAGGGCGACCAGGCCGGCCTGGTCGCCCTCTTCGGCGGCACCTCGTTTACGATGCCGTTCGGCGACTCCGACGCGCAGCAGCAGTTGGCCACGGGCATGCAACTGGGCAGCTGGGGCGCGGGCGAGTACCACCACCTCGGAGAACCCGGCGCGAGCGCGCTCGACTGGAAGGGCAACATGGTGAGCGGCCACGTCGGCGTGGACGCGCGCATCGGGCCGGACATCCTGGCGGGTGTCGCGGGCTCGTACTCCTCGGGCAGCTTCGACTTCACCGACAAGACCGGCGCCAGCCCGGTGAGGGGCACCTACGGCACCACCATGACCAGCGTGCACCCCTACATGGCGTGGTTCTCCGGCGCGGGCGGCGCCTCGGTGTGGGGCTCGGCCGGACTCGGCCGGGGCGACATCGAGGTCGACGACGAACGCGAAGGGCTCCGCACCAGCCCCGCCAGCACCTTGACGGGAGCGGGGGGCGCCAGCTACCGGCTGCTCACGCGCGGCGCGGGCGGCGTCAGCCTCAAGGCCGAGGGCTGGGGTGGTCAGATCAAGGTCGAAGGCGCCGAGCAGATTGAGGCGGTCACGCTCCAGATGCAGCGCGCGAAGCTGGCCCTGGAGTTGACGCAGGGCTTCAGCACCAACAACGGGAACGAGATGGCGTTCGTGCTCGAGGGCGGGATGCGCTACGACGACGGTGACGGCGTGAACGGCACCAGCGCGGAGGTCGGCGGCGGGCTCCGCTACACGAACCCCGGGCTGGGACTGACCGCGGAGGGCCGCGGCCGGTTCGTGATCTCGGCGCGCAACGGTTACGAGGAATGGGGCCTTGGCGGCATGCTCATGTTCGATCCTGCGGCCCGTGGCCAGGGACTCTCGCTCCGGGTGGCGCCTTCGTACGGCGACCACGCGAGCGGGGTGAACCAGTTGTGGGAGCGCGGGGTCTCTGACGCGGTGGGCGGCCACGGCCTGGGAATGGGTCCCAACGTGGACGGCGAGGTCGCATACGGCATCGCCGGCTTCCAGGGGACGCCCTACAGCGGCTTCTACCTGGGCCAGGGTGGCACGCGGGCCTTCAGCAGCGGCGTGCGCTACGACATGGGCTCGGGAGTCGGGCTGCGCCTCGAGGGCACGCGACGCGAGAGCGGGCTCGCGGGAGCGCAGCACTCGGTGGGGATCCGCGGAAGGATCAAGCTCCGCTAAGGGGAGAGAGGATCGTCGTGGCTATCGAGCGGCCGGCCCGGCCCGGCCCGGCGCGCGCGCGGCCGAGCCGGGCCGGGGTTGCCCGCGCTACGTCGGCTGGCAGTGCCGCCTGTACCCGAACCGGCCGCAGGCCCGCCTGCTCGCCCTGAGCCGGCGCACCATCACAGCGTCCAGATCCTTCCGGCCCCGCACGTTGACGCCGCGGGTGAAGCGGTGCGGATCGAGGAGTTCGAGCAACGTCGAAAAGCTGTTGGAGTGCCCGTTGTGGGGGGTGGCCGACAGGAACAGCCGGTGCTCGAAGCGGCCGCAGAGATCCCGCACCGCGCGCGTGAACTTCGATTCGATCCCGTACCGGCCCCCATGGCTGGGAGCCGCGTGATAAGCCTCGTCGAGGACCAGCAGGCTTCCGGGTAGCATGGTGCCCAACCACGCTCTCATCGGTGCGGCGTAGGTGGGGTCGACGAGCAGGCCGTGCGAGACCAGAAAGCGGCTGTGCGTGGACCACGGATTGGTCCCGAAGCCACGGTCGCGACGGCTCATCGCCAAATACTGGCGGTCCAGAATCTGGAAGAGGAGGCCGAACCGCTCCTCCATTTCGCCCTTCCATTGCTCCAGCACCGATGGCGGCGCGGCGATGACGATGGTGCGGACCTTCCGCCTGAGGAGCAGTTCGCGGACGATCAGGCCGGCCTCGATGGTCTTGCCGAGTCCGGTGTCATCCGCGATGAAGAGGTTGACGCGCGGGAGCCGCAGCGCACGGCGGCAGGCGCGGCGGTTTTCCGCGGGCTTCGGGGACGTTAAGTTCTGGGAACCATACTCTGCACCCCCCGCGATAAGGCATGCCCCTGATGTTCAAGCGCCTCTACATCGACAACTACAAGTGCTTCGTGAACTTCGAGTTACATCTTCACGAGTTCACGCTGCTCGTCGGGCGCAACGGTGCCGGTAAGACCGCCGTCCTAGACGTGGTCTACGCCCTACGCCAACTACTCGAGGGCACCTCTAGGATAACTGACAGGGACATCTTCCCTCCGTCGTCGCTGACCAGATGGCAGAAGCGACCAATTCAAGTAGTCGAGGCCGACCTGGAATTGGATGACATCCAATTCACCTACCGCCTAGAGGTAGAACACCATCGCGTGGAGCGCCGGGCCCGCATCAAGGATGAGGCCCTTTCAGGGAATGGTGGTCCGCTTTTTTCGTTCAAGAGTGGCGATGTGCGGCTCTACCGTGACGATCACTCGGAGGGGCCTACGTTCAAGAGTGATTGGAGGGAGTCGGCACTCGCGCGGGTGCAGCCCGTAAAAGACAACATTCACCTTACGCGGTTCTTGGATTTCATGCGCAGCGTGTTGGTTTGCGGCCTGAATCCACCGACCTTTGCAACAGAAGCGGCTAGCGAAGACCAGATCTTGGCGAGGGATGGACGCAACTTCGTCGAGTGGTACCGTCACTTCCTTCAGGAGCGGCAGGATCTCAGCCTCTCATATACTCAAGCCATGCAGGATGTCTTGCCTGGGCTACGTGGATTCCGCTTGGAGAAGGTCGGCATCGACACGAGAGCGCTAGTCGGCGTTTTTGGTGACGAAGGTGAGGCGTACCCGTATAAGTTCCATGAGTTGTCCGACGGCCAACGCGCACTGGCCGTGCTCTATGCATTGACCCACCTTACCACGGATCAACGACGAGCGGTCTTGATCGACGAGCCCGTCAATTTTGTGGAGCTCTCGGAAATTCAGCCGTGGCTGGTTGCTCTCACCGATGCTTGTGGGAGCACTTGCGGCCAGGCCTTGCTGTCTTCTCACCACCCTGAGGTTATCGACTACCTCGGTGCGGACCGGGGCATTCTACTTTCGCGCGATGGTACTGGACCGACAAGAGCGAAAGTTCTGGCCGAAGGGTTGAACCACCTTACTGAGGAGGGACCTCTGAGGCTTTCGCAGGTGATGGCCAGAGGATGGGAGCTGTGATGGCGCAGCGGCGCGTGCAATATGTGTTAGTATGTGAGGACCGGCAGCATGAGGCGTTCGGACGCCGGTTTCTGAGGGAAATGGGGCTAGTCACGAATCCTTACAAGGTCCGGGTCGAGCGACCGTCTCTTGGGCGAGGCTCCGCCGAGCGGTTTGTCCGGGAGGTATATGTCCAGGAGCTGGAGGCTGGCCGCCGCAGTCATGTTGATCGGACTTTGATCCTTCTGACGGACGGAGACAACGTGGGTGTCCGTGGGCGCATGCAGCAATTGGCCGCCGCGTGCAACCGGGCAGGAGTGCAGGTCAGAACTGACGAGGACGGCGTGGCGGTATTTGTTCCCACTTGGAACATCGAGACCTGGCTCGCGTACCTGGACGGCGAAGAGGTGGAGGAGGAGTTTGCGAACTATCCCAAGTTGCAAAGGCCGCGTGATTGCGGGGCACACGTCAGGGGTTTGGCAGAAATGTGCAGGGGTAGGGCCTTACGGGAACCGGCACCATCGTCTCTTGTGGCAGCCTGCCAAGAGTACGACGGACGGCTGCGATGAATCAGCGCGCGCTCCTGCGCGGAAGCGCGCAGTCTTCGCGCTTGCCGGGCCGCCTGCAGGAACGCCTTCATGACGTCTTCGGGTGTGTCAGGGATCGTCTCTGGTGGAGGGGTGTCCGACGGGTCGATCCGGCGTTTCCTATTCCCCACTAGAGCGTCCGAGTAGTGACTGTTCTATCGTGATCCAGTATCCTGCTTGTCCGACGATGTGTTTCATTCTACGGGAGCCGGCAGATGATGCGGCATCTGCGCCGCGAGGGTGCCACGGCCGGTCGGCACCGGATCCGGCGGCTCATGCGGCTCATGGGGATGGAGGCGACGTATCGGTGGTGCCCGCGCACGAGCGTGGCGAACTCGGAGGACCGCATCTTTCCCTACCTGCTGCGCGGCCTGGAGATCTCCCGGGCGGACCATGTCTGGTGCGCGGACATCACCTAATATCCCTGTGACGCAAGGGTTTTTCTATCTTGTGGCCGTGATGGACTGGGCCACCCGGCACGTCCTCTCGTGGCGGCTGTCCAACACGATGGACACCTCGTTCTGCACCGGGGCTCTGGACGACGCGCTCATCCGGGTGACTCCGGAGATCCTGAATACCGTCCAGGGCGCGCAGTTCACCAGCGAGGCCTTCGCCGAGCGGGTGCTGGGTGCAGGCGTGGCGTTCTCGATGGACGGCCGGGGCCGGTTCCTCGACAACATCTTCATCGAACGCCTGTGGCGCTCGCTGAAGTACGAGGCGGTGTACCTGCATGAGCTCCGCGACGGGCTCGCATCATCGGCTCGTGGATCGACTTCTACAACCAGGTGCGCCCGCACTCGTCGCTGGGCGGACGGACGCCGGGCGAGACCTACCGCAACGGCGCGAGGGCGGCATGAGCAACCCGCGTCGCGTCCAGTCGGCCGGTGTCGAGTGCCCGCAGGCTCCCGTCCGAGCACTTCCCCCCGCACCGGGGCGCACACCCCTGAGGCCGCGGGCCGGAGGCACAGCATGCGATCCGCCGGCTCCGCGCGCCTTCCCCGAACGCTAGCAAGCCCCGGTCGACGGTCGGGTTCCCCTCCCGGCGACCGGGGCTTACGATTCACGTAGCGAAGGTTCCCGAGGGCTCTCAAACCCAGTCGGAATCCACCTTAACTTTGCCGTCGGACTGTCCAACGAAGTAGGACCACCCCAGCACATCACCCGAAACCCATTCACCCTCAACCCGGATTCCCCACGTGCGCTACGTCGGCTGGCGGTGCAGACTCTACCCCAACGCCTCGCAGGGCGCGGCGCTGCTACGGTGCCGGAACGCCCTGCGCGAGCTCGCCAACACGCTGCTCGCCAACTCCCAGCTCAGCTACACCGAGACCGGGCGGCGACTGACCCTGGCCGAACTGCGGAAGGTCACGCGGGACTGGCGCGGCGAGGCGCTGGACCAGGGCTGTCCCGCAAGCGCCATCTACCGCGTGGCCGCCGATCTCGACCGGGCCTTCCGCAACTGGTTCGCCAAGTCCGGCGGACGGAGACGCAAGGGGTTTCCGGAGTTCAAGGCCATCGGCCGGGAGCCCGGCATCTACGTGAGCAACCAGGCCGTCCGCTTCGAGGGCAACCGCGTGAGGCTGCCGAAGTTCGGCTGGATGCGCTGGAGGGGCGGGAATCTGCCCCCCGGCAGGCTCGCGGGGCCGTCCGGACGCAAGACCCGGGGCCTTCTCTCCGGGCGCGTCTGGCTGGACGCGGGAGGGCGCTGGATGCTCTCCTGCCTGTTCGAGTGCGCGCCGCTCGCCCCCGTCGAACCGAGGGCGGACAGGGCCACGGTCCGCGAGAAGGACGGCGAGATCACGGTTTCGGTCGATGGCGGGCTCGGGCGCGTGATCCGCGAAAGCGGGGCGCTCCGGAACGCGAGACGCCGGCTGGCGAGGCTGGAGCGACGGCTGGCGCGCTGCGAGTTCGGGTCCGAGGGCCGAAAGCGTGCCCTGGCCCTCATGCGCAACCAGGCGCGCAAGGTCAGAAACCTCCGGGCGGACCTGCTGCACAAGGCCACGACCGGCGTCGTGCAGGAGGTCCGCGAGATCGAAGTTGAAGGCGTGGGCGCCGAACTGCTGCGCCAGCTCGAGTACAAGGCGGAGTGGCACGGGCGGAAACTGAAGGTACGGCGAGGCCCGCCGGAACCGGGGAACGGCAAGCCCCGACGCGCGCGGAGACCGGGGAGCCGGTCGCGGAAACGCGAATCGCGGACGCGAAGGCCGGAAGCCCTGTAGCCGTCTGCGAAGGCCGGAACGAATCAGGGGCGAGAGGGCGGCGCCCCAACGAAAAGCGCCCCCGGGGGACCGGGTTCTCCCGGGGGCTTTCCGCTTTTACAGCGTCAGCAGCAGGTCCGGGTTGTCCACAGCGTCCAGCCAGTCGTCCAGCGACCCCGGCTCTTCCCTGCCCGCCCTGCGCAGGTCCCGCCGCCACATCCCGACCGCCATGGTCGCGGCCACGAACCCGTCGTCGGCTGACCGCTTGTCCTGCTTCGCCACCGAGTGCGCGAAGCTCACGCCCGTCAGCCCCGTCCGGAGCTCGACCGACTCGACGTTCCACGACAGGACGGGATTGTGCTCCACCCGGATGGCCCGGTCGGTCACGGCGCTCCGGATGTCGGAGATCGACTCGTTCATCCCGAGCGTGGAGTGCGGGTGCGGCGCCCCGCTCTGCGAGTGCGCCTCGAGCACCAGCGTGTCGGACCCGATCTCGCCGTCCCGCCACTCCTGGTAGTCGGCCTTCGAGAAAATGACGCGCGCCTCGAGCCCCGCGTTCGGGGCCGCCTCGCAGAACGCGCGGGTGAACTTCGTGTCCGCGCAGGCCCGGTGGTCGGGGTACTCGCTCAGGAGCTCGAGCAGGCGTGCCGCCACCTCCTGGTAGCGCACCTGCGAGCCCTCGCACGCCGTGATGTGCCCGCGCCGGCCCCACTCGTCGATCGGCACGCCGCAGAGCTCCGTCTTCCTCTCGACGCCCTGGGCGGGCATCCAGTACTCGACCCGGAGCAGCGGGGCAGCGGGGCGCCGCCGTCGAACGGCACGTAGAGCAGCGCGGCCGCGGTGAGGTCGTCCTTCCTGGAGAGGTCGAGCGCGACGTAGAGGCGCGCATCTACCGGCGGCTCTCCCGGCTCGACGCACGCGTTGTCCCACTCGGCGCGGCTGAACAGTTCGGCCGTTACGCCGCCGACGACCCCGAAGTTGAGGCGGAGCACCTCGGCGTGGGCCGCCGGCGTGTCCGCGGCGTCGATCCGATGCTTGGATGGTGGAGGCGGGCAGCAGATCACCCCAACACGGTCACGCCCCCTCCACCTCGTACAGAAGCCCGACGAGGCCGCCGTCGGGCTCTTGCAGCTCCAGCGACAGGCCCTTGACCGTCTCAAGCGACTCCGACCCGTCCCGCCGCCGGACCCGGATCCGGTCCCCGGGGTCGATGGGGCGGGGCCACGGGACGGTAACGGCCACGTGCAAGCCCAGCTCGGGCTTCAGCGGGTGGCGCGCCCAGATCCCTTCGCAGTACTCGTCCGACCACCGTGAGCGGGTCATGTTGCGATCTCTCCGTTCGGGCGGTTTCGTTTTTCCGGTTCCGGCAACGCCCAGGCCACCGTGCGCGCGATCATGGCAGATGTCGTGCTTGCGGGGCACCTTTGCGAGTTCGACGAACGACGTGGCAGGCACGGCGCAAACATGTACGGATTAGCGCAGTTCGCGCAAGGCACCGGCTACTCGGGGATGGCGATCAGCTCCGGGCGCCCGGGCGGGATGCACACTCGCACGGGAATCCAACCCGCCAATATAGCGCACGTCCTTCACGGAGCGACCGCTTGGTGCGGAAATCCATTCCGCGCTTCCGGCGTCGAGCGGTTCTGAGTGCCAATCCGAATGGTCGCTGGGTCCCTACAGCCTTCTCGAGACCCAGACCGCCCGTCCGACGACGCGGACCTCTTCGGCGGGCCACTCGTGGCTGCCGTATTCGGGGTTGAGTGACTTGAGTACCACCCGGGACGGATCGGAGTGCGGGACGTGCTCGATCCGCTTCGCGACAAGCGCGATGCCGTCCCAGATCACGAAGATCCCCGGCGGTGCGGGCACCGTCCGGCTCACGTCGATCATGATGTGGTCGCCGCTTGAGAGCAGCGGTTCCATCGAGTCCCCGTCCACCTCGACCATCCACAGGTCGCCGGGATCGGCCCTGAGCCGGTGGCGGATGAACGCATCGGCGAACATCCACGCATCTCCGGTCTCGCGCAGCTCGCCGTTCCAGGGTTCCTCCGCGTCCGGCTCCTCTCTGAGATCCGCCTCCGGCACGGCGCTGTAGCCGATCGGCGCGGCGTAGGCGTCGTCGGGCGGCGAACGCCGCGTGGCGTTCGTAGAGAGCCGGAAACTCCGGCCGTGCTTGAGCAGCTCGGGCCGGCAGCCCAAGTGCTCGGCCAGGATCTCGCGGTCGTCCTCGGCGAGGACCTTCGGCGTGCCCCGGTAGATGAACTGCTGCAGGTAGGCGTCGTTGCGGCCCATGGCGACCGAGGCGGTGCGCAGGTTCGAGCCCTTCGCCTCCAGCAGCCGGAGTAGCCGCTTGCGCACCGGATCGAGCCGCGCGGCGGATCTTTTTTTCTTTCGTCCCATGGGGCTGAAATAACCCCGCTTCCGGCCGGTTCCGCAAGCCGGGCGGGACACCGATGGAAGCCGACTTTGCCGGGTAGGCGCCGGGGACGCGGCCAGCGCGCACCGTCTTCGCTTGACCGGTCCCTCAGGACAGATCCGCGCCACGCCAACCGGATGATCGAACCCGGCCTCTGGGCTTGGTCCCCACCTACCGCCGCCGAGACCTCCCGCGAGCACCCAACGGGGGTGTCTTCCACCCCGCTGGCGCCGCGATCCACCGGGCTCACCCCCTTACGAGACGTCCATAGACGTTACGAGACAATTAGGGATTTCCCTACGGTTGTCTTCCTGGAGAGCAATTCTTCACCGTTTTGGCCATGAAGACGCGGGAGCAGTACGGCCATGGAGACGTTGGAGCGGTACTTCAACTCTCGGACAAGCGCGTTCCTCGAGGAGACGGGAATGGGAGCTACAACACTCGGAATGAAGGCGGTGGGCGACCCGAATCTGATGCGCGAGATCGCGCAGGGGCGTTCGCCGTCGCTCAGGATCGCGGATCAGGTGCTGGCGTTCATCGACAGTCACGAAAGGGATTCGGGCGGTGCCCGGGCTCCGCACCGCCGGCGCCGAGCGCCTTCGCCGCGGGCGAGGAGAACGAAGCGGAGCAGAGTGAAGAGCGAGCAACCGATGGAACGGGGACCGAACGCGCCGATGCGCTTCCTGCGGCTTCCGGAGGTGGAAGCCCGGACGGGTCTGGCGCGGCCGACGATCTACGCCCGAATGGCCGCGGGGACCTTCCCGCAACCGGTCTCGCTGGGTGGTCGCGCAGTGGGTTGGATCGAGTCGGAGATCGAGGAGTGGATGCGCGAGCGAATCGCGAACACCCGGGGCGGCGGATAGGCCGGCGCCCCCTGAACCCCAAAAGGGAGAGAACGGAATGAAGAAGATGTTTGGAACGAAGCTGGCGGCCGCGTGGGCCGCGCTGCTTGTGCTGATGCCCGGCGTGCTCCACGCGCAGGGCACGAGCCCGTGGGTGGAGGCGGTGAACGAGCTGCAGACGCAGTTCACCGGACCGATCGCGCGGGGGCTGTCGCTGATCGCGATCGTGGTGGGCGGGCTGATGTTCGCGTTCGGCGAGGGCGGGAGCAAGCGCACGCTGGCCGGGATCATCTTCGGGATCGGGATGGCCGTGGGCGCGGTCAACTTCCTGGCCTGGCTCTTCTGATGCGGGGCCTCACACGCTGGGCTGGCTACGCTGCGCTCAACCGTCCGCTGACGGTGCTGGGCGTGGAGCGCCGGCTGTTCCTGCTGGGCGCGACGCTCGCGGTCGCGGTGTGGAACGCGACGGCGTCGCTTGTGGCGGGTGGCCTGGTGTTCGCGGTTTGCTACGGCGCGGGGTGGCTGGCGGGCCGGAGAGACCCGGCGATGCTGGCGGTGCTCCGGGCCGCCGCGCGCTACCCGGCCCGGTACGATCCGGGCAAGTGGGCGGACGAGCCGTGGCACGTCTTCGTCCGCGGGGGTTCCCGGTGAGGGTCGCCGACGAACTCCGGGCCTACGAGGCGGCGGGTTCGCTGGCCGAGGAACTGCCCTACTGGGGCTGGCTCGAAGACGGCCAAAGCTGCCTGACCCGCTCGGGCGAGCTGATCGCGGCGGGCCTGATCCGGCCCGCCGTGACCGACGGGAAGACGCCCGAACAGATCGACCGCGTGCTGGGACTCTGGCAGAGGTTGCTGTCGGGCCTCGGTCCCGGCACGCGGCTCCAGTTTCACATTCTCCGGCGCCCGAGCCGCGCCGAGAGTCCGCAGGACAACGGTTCGGACATCGCGTCCTTGTCGGGGCGCAAGCGAGGCGCGTTCCTCGCCGGGCGCGTCCAGCGGCTCGACGCCTACGCCGTCTGGACGCACAACCCGGGGCTTCGCCAGATCGGCGGGAGTTCCGGGTCGGGACCGCTATCGCGGCTCAAGCGACGGCGGAAGCGCGGGGGCAAGACGGGAACGACCTACCTCGCGTCGGAGATCGAGGCCGCTGCGGGCCGGTTCCGGGCGATGATCGACGCGGGCCGCTCGCTCGTGGCCGAGCACACGCCCGTCGAGATGCTCGGAGCCATGGAAGCGTCTCGGCTTCTCTCCGAGTTGACGAACAAGCCCGGCACCTTCTGGGACGGCGCGACGGGCAGCGGCATGAACTGGCGCCTCGCGCTGTCGGAGCTGGAGGCGGAGCGTTCGCACCTGAAGCTCGACGGCGAGCCGGTGATCCTCTACTCGCTGCTGTCGCCGCCGGGGCAGGCGCACGCGAACCTGCTCCAAGACCTCTACTGCCTCGATGCGGTGACGACCGTCTCGCTCGAATGGCGGCCGTGGACTACTGAAGCGGCGCGAAGAAGGATCCGCAGCGCACAGCGCCACTACTTCGCGCGCCGCTACTCGATGATGGCGCACGCGCAGGACGCGCAAGGCACGGCGGCGGCGATGGTCGATTCGGCGGCGGCGGCCGAGTCCGACCGGCTGGGGAGCGCGCTGGTCGAACTCGAAGCCGACGGGGTGGCCTACGGCGAGGCGTCGCTCACCGTGGTGCTCCACGGCGAGCTCGAAGGGATCGAGCGGCTGGACGGGGATGTTCGCCGCCTGTTTGCCGCGCATGACGCGAAGGTCATTCGCGAAGGCTACGGCCAGCTTCCCGCGTGGTTCGCCCGGCTCCCGGCCCAGCCGCGCAAGCGGCAGGTGCGGAGGGTGTTCGTCTCCGCCGGGGTCGCGGCCTGCCTCGCGCCCGTGTTCGGTCCGCCGAGGGGGCATCGGAAGAGCCGCCATCTCGACCGCGAGCCGCTGGCGGTGTTCGAGACGCCGTGGCGGACCAGCTACCGCTACGACCTGTTCGCGGGCGATGTGGGCCACACGCTGATCCTGGGCGCGACGGGATCGGGCAAGAGCTTTGCGCTCAACTTCCTGCTCGTCGAGTCGCTCAAGTACGACCCCCGCATCCTAATCCTGGACCTGGGCGGTTCGTACCGCTGGCTGACGCGGTTCCTCGGGGGCCGCTATCTGGAGCTCGCGCCCGGCGAGACGGAGCCGACGCTTCGGCTACAGCCCTTCGCGCTGCCCCCGACAACGAGGACCTTCCAGTTCCTGACCGGCTGGGTGCTGCGGCTCCTGAAGCTCGGAGGGTACGAGGCCGACGGGTCGGACACGAGCGAGATCCGCGCGCGGATCGAGGACCTCTACGCGCTGGGGCCTGAGCGCCGGACGCTGAGCGTGCTGGCCGGCTCGCTCCCGGTCGCAATGTGGCCCGCCTTCAGCCGGTGGACGGAGGACGGCGCCTGGGGCGCGTTCTTCGACAACGCGCCGTCGGGCGCGGCGGACATCGAGTTCCGGGACTGGCAGGTGATCGACCTGGCGGGCGCGGCGGAGCACGCGGACCTCTGCGAGGCGGCGCTCAGCTACCTCCTGGAACGCATGCGCCTGGAGATCGAAGACCCGGCTGAGACGGCCCGGCTCAAGCTGATGGTCGTGGACGAGGCGTGGCGGTACATGCAGGACCCCGCCGTGCTGAACTACCTGGCCGAGGCGGCCAAGACGTGGCGCAAGAAGAACGCCGCGCTCGTGCTCGCCACGCAGTCCGCCGTGGACGTGACCGGGACGCCGGGAGCATCGGCGCTCCTCGAATCGATCCCGACCAAGCTGTTCCTCGCCAACCCCGAGTTGCCCGCCGAGGCCGGAGCCTTGTTCCGGCTGAACGAGTCGGAGGTGGCCCAGGTCCGGGAGCTGACGCCGAAGCGCGAACTCTACCTCCGCCGCCCGGACGAGGCGGCGGTGCTCCGGCTCGAAGTCGATCCGGAGAGCTACTGGCTCTACACCTCCTCGCCGCTCGACGCCGAGAGGCGCGCCGAAGCCGTGGCGAGACACGGCCTGGTCCGGGGGCTCGAAGTGCTCGCCCGGCCGAACCCATCCCACCACCCCCAAAACGAAAGGGACCTGACACCATGAAAACACCCACCGCAGCGATCCTGCTCGGGATCGTCGTTGTCCTGCTCACGCTGCTCCTGGCGGCGCTCCCCGGCGACGCCTGCGCGCAACAGACAGGCACCGATGCCGCCTACCTGCGCGTGCCGGTGCCGGAGGAGGGCGCTGAACGGATCCCCCGGCTCCGCGCGCGCGTGCGCCACACGACTGTAATCGTGCTCCCGGCCGAAGAGCGGATCCTGGACTTCGTGGCCGGCGACTCCGAGTACTGGCACCTGACCGGCGCGGCGAACATCGCCTACCTCAAACCGCTGGCCGAGGACGCGGCCACCAATGTCGCGCTCGTCTGCGAATCGGGGCGTATCTACTCGTTTCTGGTCTCCGAACACGGGGAGAAGCCGCCGCATCTGGTGGTCCGCGTCGAGGCGGGCGCGGAAGCGGCTGAGATGTCCGGCGCCGCCGGCAGACCCGCGTTCGTCGCCCGGAGCGAAGTCGCGGCCTACCGGCAGATGGCGGCCCAAGCGGCCAAGTCCGCGGGCCGGGCGCGCGAGGAGGCCGAGGCCGGGATCGCGGAGGCGCGTGAGCAGGCGGCTGCGGAGATCGAGGCGTTCCGCGCCTCCTACCCCGAACGGCTGCGGTTCGAGTACCGGCTGGACCGGAGGGCATCCGAGCGTCCGTTCCGGGTCGAGGCGATGTGGCACGACGGGCTCTTCACCTACCTCCGCTCGCGCGCGCAGGAGTCCCCGGCCCTCTACGAACTCACCGACGGCGAGCCGAGTCTGGTCGCGTTCGATCTGACCGAGGACGGGCTCTACATCGCCCGCCATGTCTTGGGCGACGGCTGGCTCCAGCTTGGCGACAAGAGGCTGCACTGGCGGTTCGAGCCCGGGGAGGGTTCCCGATGAGCGGCTGGAAGCAGTGGTTCAGGGAGCCGAAGGGCGCGCTGCCGGGCGGCCTCGTCACGAAGGTCGGGATCGCGCTGATCACCGTGCTCGTGGCGGGGCTGCTGTTCTCATCGACGCTCTCCGGTCCCGGCGAAACGGCCGAGGGAGCCGCGCCCACGGAGCAGCGGCCGGTGGACGACCGCACGGGCCGCTCGCTCGACGGGCGCCTCGATGCCGAGACGATGCGCCAGACTCAGCAGGCGGCGGCCGATGCGGACCGGGAGCGGCAACCGTCGGATGACGACGACGGGCAGGAACCGGACTGGCCAGGCACGGACGAGGGTGCCGGCAGCGCTGGAGTCGGCATCAGCCAGGCCGAGTTCGAGCTTCGCGAGGCGCTCCGGCTCGAAGAGGTCGAGCGCAGGACGCGCTCGCTCCGCTCGCTACCCGTCGCGCAGTCCCACCGGGATGCGAGCCGAGTCCGGGATGCGGCCGCGGTGTCTTCGCTGGAATCCGAGTCCCCCGATGCGGCACTCGACGGCGCGCTCGCGTCGCTTGGACAATCCCTGGCCGTGCTTGAGGCCGAGATGGCCGCCGGGCTGGCAACCGGAGAGCTCGCGCCCGGTGGAGGAGGTTCAGCTCCTCAGGCCAGCTCATCCGAGCTCGGCCGTTTGGTCGAGCCGCTTGACCCGCCGGGCTGGGAGCGCATCCCCGAGGGCTCGTTCCTCGAAGCCGTATTGCTCACCCAACTCTCCGGCGAGTTCCCCGGCCCGGTGCTCGCGATGGTGTCGGTGCCGATGTACTCCGCCGACCGGCAGCGGGTGCTCATCCCGCGCGGTGCGCGCGTCGTGGGTACCGCGAGCGCCGTGCAAAACCGCGACCAGAGCCGTCTAGCCGTGGCGTTCCACCGGCTCCTGCTCCCCGACGGAAGCTGGGTGGACCTCGAATTCGCCGGTCTGAACCAGGCGGGCGAGAGCGCGCTCAGGGACCAGGTCAACCGGCGCTACCTCTCGACGTTCGCGGCCGCCGGTGCGGTCGGCGCGCTGAGCGGTCTCACGCTCGCCGGAGCCTCCCCCTACGGACTGCAAGCGGGCGTCGGCCAGGGACTCGGAGGCAGCGCCGCCTCGATGCTGGACCGGTACCTGAACCGCATGCCCGAAATCACGATCCGCGCGGGCCACCGGCTCCGCATCTGGTTCACCGCGGATGTGCTCGTTCCCCGCAATACCGCACCTCGTTGACACGAAAGGACTCCCCCATGCGCCACCGCATCCTCGCCTCCGTTCTTCTCGTCCCGCTGCTGCTGCTCACGGATGCCGCTCCGGCGAGCGCGCAGTTCGACTTCGGAAGCTGGTTCCAGCGGGCCACGATCATCGCGAACCAGATCACGCAGATCTCGCATCAGGTCACCCAGATCCGGTCGATGGCCCGCCAGCTTACGGAACTCGAAGACCAGCTCGACCACATGGAGCGCGCCGCGCGCGGCGAGATCGACGCGCTCCTGCAACCGTTCTCCGACCTCGCCGCCGACCCCGTGGGTCTCGTGCGCGACGGACTCGGCTGGCGGTCCGACTTCACGGGACAGGCCCGCGGGACGGTGGACGCCGTCCGGCGCTTCGGCAACGGCCGCTCGTTCACCAACCTCTGGCGCACCGCACACGGCACGGCCGACCGAGTGACGGAGGCTGACGTACTCGGTCTCTTCCGGAACCTCCCGCCCCAGGCCGCGACCCGGGCGCTTGAGGATTACCGCCGTGCCCGCGAGGCGGCCGACCGGCAGCGGGTCCTCGACTACGCCGCACTCGATGCGGCCGCCGCGCTCGCCGGGACCATCGAGAGCGCGCAGGGCTCATTCGCGGACATCACGGCGAACGGCAATCTCTCCAACACAGCTCTACAGCAGGCACGGGTCGCCGCCGCGCTGAGCCAGGGGCGCATCAACGCGGCCGCCGGACAGGTGCTCGCGCACCAGGCGGCCGCCGAGGCGAGCCGGGCGAGGCAGGCCGAGCTCGCCCGCCTCGAATGGCTTGGACGTTGGCATGACGGCCGGACGCGCGCGAACACGCTCGCCGAGACGATGCGGGACGCCGCCTTGGTGAACCGGGGAACGCTCCGCGACGGGCTCCTGTTCCAGATCCCGTCGTTCTACCGGTAGGGGCACGCGCGCCATGCAACTGCCCCCGCAGTCGATCGACCCGAACGTCCCCACGCAGATCCCGGAGAACCAACTCCAGGACTTCAAGAGCTTCCTGGACATCGTGCTCGACACCGTCGTCGGCGGGGCCGCGCCCGATGTGCACACTCTCGGGCTTCAGCTCTGGGGCGGGCTCGCCGCCGTGATGGTCGCCTGGACCGGACTCAAGATCGCGTTCAGCGGCACCTTCCAGCCCTGGGAGATCGTCAAGCTCGTGATCGGAATCGCGATCCCCCGCACGATCCTCCACTACTACACCGTCCCGATCCCCGGCGTGGGGTCCACCTTCCCGGCCATGATCGCGGGAGGCGGGATCTGGCTTCAGAACCTGTTCCTGTCCGACGTGGTCTCGGCCGGCTACACCGAGATGACCGCGCTCGTGCAGGCGTACTCGGCGCACCTGAGCGCGGCGTGGTCCACCGGCAACCTGCTCTCGATCTTGGCTGCGGGCGGGACCGTGATCTTCTCCTCGCTGGTCACGCTCGTGATGGGCGCCTCGCTCGTGTTCTGTCTGCTGGCCCTGTTCTGCGTCACCTACGCGCAGGTGATCTGGGCGCAGGTCGCGATCGCCATCGCGATCCTGCTCGGTCCGGTGTTCATCGCGTTCCTGCTCTTCGAGCCGCTCTCCTTCCTGTTCTGGGGATGGTTCCGGACGATGATGGTCTACACGCTCTACGGCGTCGTGGCCGGTGCGGTGCTGCGGGTCTTCATGGGCGTCGGGCTCGGCTACATCACGACCTACGCCGATGCGCTGATGGGCACCGGCACGGCGGACCCGTTCGAGCTCTGGCTCTGGGCCGTCGTCCTCATGCCGCTCGTCGTCTGCGGCCTCATGGCCGGCCTCAAGGTCGGCGAACTCGCCTCGATGCTCGTCTCCGGCTCCGGCTCTGCCGGGTCCGGGTTCGTCGCGCTCGTCATGCAGGGCGCCAGCAAGGCCGCCGCCCCCGCCAAGCCCCCCGTCTGAGCCGCAAGGAGAAGCCAATGATGAAACGTGACCGTGACGCGGGCCGCGAGTACGCCGAGATCTGGGGCGAGGCGGTCGAGGCGAACCGCAAGCTGCGGAGGATCCTGATCCTGCTCTCGGCGAGCATGGTTCTCGGCGTGGGGGTCCTGCTCCGGATCGCGGGCGCCGAGCCGCCGAAGCCGATCGTGATTCGGGTCGACGAGGTGGGCCGGGCCGAGGCGCTGGCCTACGAGGCCGCCACCGCGCAGGCCGACCCGCTCGATCCGACAACGAAATACTTCCTGAACCGGTTCGTTCACGACTTCCACTCGCGGCGCCGCGCGACGGCGCAGGAGAGCTGGACACGCAGCCTCCGGTTCCTGAGCACCGATCTCGCGAACGCGGCGTTCCAGCGGGACGGCGCGGAGGTCGCGAGCGTCGCCGCGGGAACCGCCGACACCGAACTCGAGGTCGAGCAGGTGGTGCTCCGCATCCACCCCGCGCCCGAGCCGCCGCACGGCGCGACGGCGGACTTCGACCTCGTGCATCTCAGAGGCGAGCAGGAGCTGCGACGCGAGCGCTGGACGCTTTCGCTGCGGTTCGAGTTCCTGGACTCGATTCCGCCCGAGCTCGTCGTCCACAACCCGATGGGGCTCCTCGTCACCTACATGCGCGCCGACAGGGCGCTCGTGACCGGGGGCGACCGATGATCGCGCATCTCAGGGGCCGCGAGAAGGCACTGGAGTCGTTCGGCTGGACGGGCCGCGAGGCCGAGTGGATCGCGCTGGTGTGCCTCCACAGCGGCGTGTTCACCCGCGACCAGATCAGCGACTGGCTCGGGATCCACCGCCACACCGCGCGCCGCTTCGTCCAGGACATCACGGACCGGAGACTGGGAGCTGAGGACGCGCTTGAAGGCCGGAGGGTCTGCCGGATCGCCGCGCGCGCCGTCTACCGGGCGCTCGGAGCGGAAAACATACGCCACCGCCGGATCGCCTCACCGGTGGTCCTGATGCGCCGTCTGCTCTCGCTGGACTACGTGATCGCCCACGTCGGCCAGTCGTGGCTTCCGACCGAGCCCGAGAAGGTTGGCGCGTTCGAGGCGCTTGGGCTGGATCGCCGGGTCCTGCCCGTGCGCACGTACCGGGGCGCAGCGGGCGATACCCACCGCTACTTCCCCCTCAAGCTGCCCGTCGCGCTGGATGCCGAGGGCGCGGTGTTCGTCTACGTGGATCCGGGCCATGACACGGCGACCGGGCTCCATTCCTGGGGCCGAGTCCACCGGGAACTCTGGGAGGGGCTCCAGGAGCAGGGCCGAACGGTAGAGGCGGTCGCGGTCGTCCGCACCGACAGCGAGTTCGACCGGGCGGAGAAGGTTCTCGGCAACTGGGCCGATCCGGCCCGATCCCCCGGCCGCTCGAAGGGGTCCGCGACCGGACGCGAGATCCGCCGCGAGATCGAGCGGATCGAACAGGGGATCCGCAGCAGGGACAAGAGCGTGACCGGGCGGTACGGCAGCCTCCGGGGCTGCCTGGTGCGGCTCGCCGAACTCCGGGCGGCGCTCCCGACCGCGCCCTCGGAAGCGATGATCGACGGGTTTGCCGTTTGGCGATCCACGCGTCTCGCGGGGGACCCGTTTTGAGCGCCGGGCGCCCGTGCCGATGCCGATCCGCGAGTGTACATGGCACTCGGGGGGTCGCCGGACACGAAATCGCGTCTGCGATGGACACGCATCCGATTCCGTATGTCGCGGGCGCGCTTGCGGTTGCACCACGGCAGAGGGAGAGCCGATGCCGATCCGGCCATCGAAGCCGTGGCTGGGAGCGACCCCCCATCGAGGCATGCCTCGATCGGCATCGGGGCGGATGGCGATGTACAACGCCATCCGCCCCTCCGCTCCGGGGTCTCTCCCAGCCAGCGGTCCCTCCGGGAAGGGTGTTCCTCCGATGAGGTACGGTACCCTCGCCATCATCGGGAGCGCGGTCGGCGCAGTCGGCGGCCACGCGCTCAGGGCTCCGTTCCCGTCCCTCGGCGCGAACCCGTACCTCGACCTCATTGCGTCGCACGACCCGGGTCTGCACGCCGCCATCCGCGTCTGGCACTACGCATGGCCCGCCGTCCTGGTCGTGCTCGCGGGCTCGTTCGCGCTCTCCGTCTGGCGGGTCTGGCTCCAGCCGCTGTTCCGCCTCAGGCGGCGAGGCAAGCTGCCCGAGTGGCCCGTCTCGCCCGAGGACGAAGCGCCCTCGCTCGTGATCGGCGAGCTGCACCATCCGACCGTTGCGCGCGAGAGCGAGCAACCGGCCTGGCTCGTCATTCCCGAGAAGGGGCTCTACACCGGCACGCTCATCGTGGGCGCCGTCGGTACGGGCAAGACCAGCGGCTGCATGTACCCCTTCGCCCGCCAGATCCTCACATGGCAAGCGGACGATCCCGGCCGCCGCGCGGGCGCGCTCGTGCTCGAAGTGAAGGGCGACTTCTGCCACCAGGTCCGAGGCATCCTCGAGGACGCCGGACGCGCGGACGACTACCTCGAGATCGGGCTCGGCGGCTTGGTCCAGTGGAACCCGCTCGACGATCCCCTCCTCGACTCCTACTCGCTCGCCTACGGCGTCGCCTCGCTCATCAACCAGCTCTTCGGCAAGTCTCGCGAACCGTTTTGGCAACAGGCGTACACGAACCTCGTGCGCTGGATCATCGAGCTGCACCGGCTCCTGCCGGGCGGCTGGGTCACGCTCCAGGACATCTACCGCTGCACCGTGGACGCGGAGCTCCTGGCCCAACAGATCGGCGAAGCCCAGAAGATCGCGGACCAGGTATCCCCGGTGGACGCCGTCCTCACCAATGAAAGCATGATCTCCCACGCCGATGCGCTCAAGAAGTGGAACTGGGAGGAGGACGGCGACGACCGGGTGCGCGCGCGGCTGGACGCCGAGCTTCGGGCCAAGCTCGCGAAGCTCAAGCTCACCTATGTGGTGGAGGCGGCCGGGGGCGGCGGAGACGGCGAGTTCAGGGAGCGGGTCGAGGCGATCGAGCGGTGGTACGACAAGGACTGGTCGAAGCTGGACGTGAAGCTCCGCACTTCGATCGTCGAGGGGATCAGTGTGTTCCTCTCGCTGTTCGACCAACCGGACGTAGCGGAAGTCTTCTGCCCGCCGCCGCCGGAGGCTGCCAAGCCGGAACCCAAGGGCGGCGGTGACGCCGGCGAAGAAGACGAAGACAACGACGCCGACGCCGTGAAGGGTCCGCCCATGCAGGGGCTCCGCCGGAGGCTGCCCCCGCTCTCGGAGTTGATCGAGGGCGGCAAGGTGCTCGCGCTCAACATGCCCGCGGGCGCGAACCCGGCGCTCGCCCGCGCCATCGGCGTGCTGCTCAAGAGTGCGTGGATGCAGGCGCTGCTCCGGCGGCCCGCCGAGGCAGCACAGCGTCCCGACCGCTACATGCGGCCCGCCGTGTTCATCTGCGACGAGTATCAGGCGTTTGCCACCGTGGGCCAGGACGATCCCTCGGGCGACGAGAGGGCGTTCGCGCTCACGCGGCAGTGCCGGTGCATCCCCATCGTCGCCACGCAGTCGCTCTCCTCGCTTCGATCGGTACTGCCCTCCGGCGAGGCGTGGCGCACGCTCGTCCAGACGCTCCGCACCCGGATCTTCCTGTCGCTGTCCGACGAGGCGTCGGCGAAGATCGCGTCCGAGATGTGCGGCTCCGTCATGAAGACCCAGCCCTCCTACACGTTCACCGAGACCACCGGCAGGCCCGAGTTCTCGCTGCTGTCCGGGCGCGCCGGAGGCGGACGCGGCACCATCGGCGCGAGCAAGTCGTTCCGCCGGTCGAGGGAGCCGGTGTTCACGCCCCGCGAGTTCACCTTGCTCGCCAACTATCAGGCGATCTGCCTGCCCTACGACGGCGTGAAGTCGCTCCCGGCCCGCCGCGTCTACCTCAAGCCCCATTACCTGCCCAGGACCGAGGGCTACTGGCGGCAACGCGAGGAGGGGCGGATATGAAGCGCGCCAGCGGCGTCGGCCATCTCACCCCGTTCCTTCCGGGGCTGGAGTCCCTGCTCGAAGACCCCGGTGTCTCCGAGATCATGATCAACGGACCCGCCAACGTCTGGGTCGAGCGAGGTGGCCGCCTCGAGCCCCACGAGGCGCCCGAACTCACCGCCGCGTGGCTCCACCGCGCGGCCATCCACATCGCCCGGCCGCTCGGGCTCGATCCCGCCTCGCGGCCCGTCCTGGACGCCCGGCTCGACGACGGATCGCGGGTCGCAATCTGCACCCCGCCCGCGAGTCCGGAGGTTGCCATCACCATACGCCGGTTCGGGGGCCGCGCGTTCTCGGCCACCGACCTGGTGCGCCTGGGATCGCTTCCCGAAGACATCCTCGAAGCCGCTCGGAGCACGCTCGCGTCCCGCCAGAACATCCTGGTCTCCGGAGGCACGGGCTCGGGCAAGACCACGCTTCTGAACGCGCTGATCGAACTGCTGCCCGAGGACGAGCGGATCGTCGCCATCGAGGACACGCTCGAACTCCGGATCGACCGGGCCAACTGCCTGCGGTTCGAGGCCGGAGCCACGCTTTCGGAGACGCCCGTCGAGATCCGGGACCTGGTGCGCCACGCGCTCCGCCACCGGCCCGACCACATCGTCGTCGGCGAGGTCCGGGGCGGCGAGGCCGCGGACCTGCTGCAGGCGCTCAACACCGGACACGGTGGGTCGCTCACCACGATCCACGCCAACAACGCGCGCTCCGCGCTCTCTCGGCTCGCGAGCTGTGCCATGCAGGCCGGAGACGCGCTTCCCTGGGAGGTCACCTGCCGGGGCGTCGTCGACGGGATCTCGCTCGTGCTGCACGTGGCCCGCCGGGAGGGCCGGCGGTTCGTCGAGGACGCGCTCGAGGTCTGCGGCTACGACGCGACGGCCGGCCACTGGATCACCGCGCCGCCGGGAGTGCGGGGCGGGACGCAACCGGAGACCGGAACCCACACCCATTCACCAAAGGAGGTGAACGCATGAGCTGGAACGCCAGAATCATCCCCATCAACACCTTCGAGGACTTCGACCGCGAACTCGCGCGCGACGGCCGCGAGACGCTCGAGGTCGAGGCCGAACTGGCCGACGAGTACGGCCTCTTCCACGAGGAGGTCGGAACCGAGGACGAGATCGCGGCCGCCTGGGACGATCCGTACGGCGCCAGCGGCGAGGAGGTGGACGAGCGATGAAGCACGACGAATACCACCGCCAGTTCGCCGACACGATCATCGAGCAGATCAGGCGAGGCACCGCGCCCTGGCAGAAGCCCTGGCAGCCGGGCGAACTCGTCATGCCAAGGAACGTCGACACCGACCGCTCCTACCGGGGCGGCAACAGCCTCCACCTTGCCGCAATGCAGCAGGAGCACGGCTACGGGGACGTGCGCTGGGGCACCTACCGCCAGATCCAGAACCGGGGCGGACAGGTCAGGAAGGGCGAGCGCGGCACCCGCATCCTCTCCTTCCAGGACAAAAAGCGCATCGCCGTGACCGACGAGCGCGGGCGGCCCCGGAGGAACGCGGAAGGCAAGAAGCTCTACCGCTACGAGAAGCTCAAGACGCCCTACGTCCGGCAGTACACCGTGTTCAACGCCGAGCAGGCCGACGGGCTGCCCGAGCGCTCGAACGCGTCGCCGGAGCCGCTCTGGAAGACCCATCAGGGGGCCGAGCGGGTCATGGAGGACGCTGGCGTGCCCGTCCGTCACGTCGCGGGCGACCGCGCCTACTACCACATGAAGCGCGACGAGATCGTGCTGCCCGAGCGCGGACAGTTCCCCTCCGCGAACCACTACTACCAGACCGCGCTTCACGAGTTGGGCCACAGCACGGGCCACAAGGACCGGATGAACCGCGAGACCCTCATCGAGGGGATCGCCGGCGGGTTCGGCTCGCCCCAGTACGCGAGGGAGGAGCTCCGGGCCGAGATCAGCGCGATGATGACGGGCGAGCGCGTCGGGGTCGGCCACGACCCGAGCCGGGGCGCGGCCTACGTCGAGGGCTGGATCCAGGCGCTCGAGGAGGACCCGCGCGAGATCCGGCGCGCCGCCGCCGATGCGCAGAAGATCTCCGACTTCGTGCTCGTCCGGCACCGCGAGCGCATCGCCGCTCGCGACCCCGTCGCCGTCGCGGCGGTCCGCACGCCCACGCGGGGACCGCAGAGGATCGTCGTGCCGGTGCCCCGGATCCCGGTCCCCGAGCGCGGCTTCGGGCCGAGCCGCTGACCCGTGAGAGGGAGAGAGATGTTCGGCCGCCGGGCCGAACCGGACCCGCGCCCCGCCGCGCCACCCAGCCGCAATCGCACCCGCAAACGCATGCGGAAAGGCCACCGCCGAGAATACGCCGCGGACCGGGCGCGCGGGTCCACCATCTCCTTTCCCGAACGCTGCGCCGGGGCGCTGACTGACATCGGCGTCTTCGGCGCCGTCTCCTACCGCGACCTCGCCGAGGCACGCTTCGGCGGCCATCCCCACACCACCCGGAAGGCCGTGAACGACTGGATCCGCAAGGGATGGGTCGAGGAGCACCGGGCCACCGGACCGAAGGGCAAGCCGTTCAAGGTCCTCTCGCTCACCCGCAAGGGTGTCACCAAGGCCCGGAAAAAGGCCGCCCGGCGTGGGATGGATCCGGCGCAGCGGATCCGGACGCAACGCATGAAGCCCGCCGAGGCCGCCCACGACACCGCCATCTACCGCGCCTACCGAAAGGAGCGGGCACGGCTCGAAGCGAAGGGCGCCACCGTCCGGCGCGTCCGTCTCGACACCGAACTCAAGAGCGCCGTCGCGCGGGCCAGCGAAGCGGCTCGCCGCAGGGAAGACAAGCGGGCCGCCGACGCCGAACGACACCGCGTCGCCCGCGAACTAGGCCTCCCGACCGACGACGAGGGGCGCGTGCTCTACCCCGACGCCCAGATCGAGTACGAGGACGCCAAAGGGCGGACAGGACGCGTCAACGTCGAAGCCGTCTCCGGCAACTACCGCGAACCGGCTCTGCGCGCCAAGGCAGCCGCCGGGTTCGCCTTGCACGCCAACGGACCGGCCGCGGCGGGCCTGCTCCGCAGACTTGGGCTCGGCAGCGAGGAAGGCTCCTGGCTCAGGGGGCCAGCCGACCGCGACCCGGCCTCCGTCGAAATCTGACCCAAGGAGAAGTACACGATGCAGCCCTGGAAGATCAGCGCGGGACTCACCGCCGCCCTCGCCGGATCGGCGTTCCTGATCGGCGGCTCCCGACTCGGATACCTCGCGCCCCACTGGCCCGCGATCCTCGCCGAACACGGCCTCGCGCTCGCGCTGCACGCCGTGCTCGCGCTCTCCGTCGTCGCGGCCGCGATCTACATGGTCGCCCGCGTCACCGGGCTCGCCGACCTCGGGAGCCGCGTCGATCTCGCCGAGCGGTCCGTGCGGCGAGGCGAGGGGGATGCGGACCTCATCGAGGCGCTTCGCAAGGATACGCAAGGAGACTGGGAATGAGCGCCCCCTCCCGTTGTACTCGTTGCGGCGCAAGGGTCCGGCCACGGGCGCCCGCCTGCCCGCTGTGCGGCGGCCTCGGGCTCTGTCCGTGCGGCCGCATCGCCGATCTCGTCCGCACCTCGAACCAGCGGCGATGCTGGCGCTGCGACGAGGGTCCGCGAACGCGCCGACCGAGCGCAGTTGACCGGCCATGAGCCGCTCCGGACGGACGCAGGCCCAGGTGGCCCGGGACTACCTGCGCTCAACCGGCAAACGTCTCGATGCGCGCGGCAGGGAATGGCGCGGACCCTGTCCGGCCTGCGGTGGCGACGACCGGTTCCGGGTCTCGCCCTCGGGACACTTCCACTGCCGCAAGCATCCCGGCGACCCGCAGCACTTCAAGGCCATGTGCGAGGCGCTCGGGTACCGGCTCGACACCCCGCCCTCCGACTGGTACGAGGCACGGGCCAGGCGCGCGCAGAAGGATCTGGCGCTGACCGAGGAAATCGCCGACGGACCCATCGGCCGGAAGGATCCCCACCGCGACCGGATCCTCGCGGAAGCGAGAGCCAAGGCCGCCAAAGCCGAAAGGGCGGCGGAGATTTGCAGGATCGTGGACGCCGCCGTCATGGGCGCGGCGCCGAAGGAGCTGGGCGGCGAGGTTCGCCTGGTCCGCGAATGCGTGCGCCGGGGCGTGCTGGCCGACCTCGCGTTGGGACCCGGGCGCGCGCGCCTCTACTGGACGGGCGCGGTCTGGGTGTGCGGGTCCGGCCGGGCCAGCCCGGGCAAGGCGGTCGCGCGGGTCTGGAACATCGGCGGCAAGCGCGCCCGGACCAAAGTCGCGCGCGCCGCTCTCGATGTCCTCTACGCCCATGCGCCCGAGCTGCAGCCGGACGCCGATCCCATGCTGTGCGGCCTGCCGGGCCGGGCGGTGGTGGACCTCAGGCGGATCGAGGACCGGCCGGCCCGGAGGGAGGACGGGGTCACACGCTCCCTGGGGTGCGCGCCGGCGGGCGGCAACGCCGAACGGTTCGATGCGTTCCTCCACGAGATGTGCGGAGACGACGCGGACGTCGTCCGGTGGCTCTGGCGCTGGTTCGGCTATCTGCTCACAGGACAGACCGTCGTCCACCGGGCCGTCTTCCTCTACGGACGCGGCGCCGCCGGCAAGTCCACGCTCGTCGAACTGCTCACGCGCATCATGGGCGACTACGCCGCCCGAATCCCGCCCGACGGACTCGTGTCCGCACGCGGAACCTCCGACCGCCACCCGGAATGGATGACCGCGCTCGACGGATCACGGTTCGCCTCCGCCGCCGAAATCCCAAGCTCGGGCCGCCTCAAGGCAGGCCTCTTCAAGGCGCTCACCGGCGCAGACACCATCCGCGCCAACCGGATGCGCGCCGACGGCTACTCCTTCCGCCCCACCGCCAAACTCATGCTCTACGGCAACGCCGAACCCCGGCTGCCGGGGTGGGACTCCGGACTCAAGCGACGACTCGTCGTCATTCCCTGCACAACCGCCAGACGACCCGACGAACGACTGCCGGAGACGCTCTGGCAGGAGGCGCCGCGCATCCTGGCCCGCATGGTCGGCGAAGCGAACGCCGGCTGGCAGCGCCACCAGGCCGGCAAGCCCTGGATCGCGCCCACGCTCCCCCAGGGCATCGAGACCGCGACCGCGGACCTCTTCGAGAGCATGGATCCCCTGGGCGAAGCCCTCAACACGCTGTTCGCGTTCGGCGACGCCTACGCAGCGGTTCCGGCAAAGAGAATACGGGAGATGCTGACCGACTACTTCGACAACAACGGGCTCGGCACCGTGCCCTCCGTCCGTGCAATCGCCGCGGAACTGCGGAGGCGCGGATGCAAACGCGCCAAACGCCACGGCGCGAGAGCCTGGTTCGGATGCCGGGAGGCTTGGAATGGGACCGATGGGACCGAATAGACCCATTGGTTGGGTTGTGCCATGGGCGCGCGCGTACGCAAGGGAAACCTACGAAGGGGTCCCAACCGCCCCATTCGGTCCCGGAGGCCACAACCCTGAACCCCTTCTCCATGCCGTCTCGCCCCCTACCGACGCCTCACCCGCCGCGCGTCCAGTCCGAAACCACCGACCCCAACCCACCTCTGACATGCAGGTCTGCTCATGACCAGGACCAGCCAACCCTCGATCAGGAAGCTGCCCGCCGCCTGGCGGCGGCAGGCAAAGACGCTCCGCAGGTACGGCGGCCAGGCGCTCGCCACCGCGCTCGAACGCTGCGCCGACGAACTCGAAGGCACGATCCGGGAACGCGACGAAACGACCCTGACGCTGACCGACGCGGCCCGCGAAAGCGGTTACTCCCGCGAACACCTGGGACGCCTCGTCCGCGACGGCAAGATCCCCAACGCAGGACGGCCCAACGCACCCAGAATCGCCCGCAGGCACCTGCCCCGAAAACGCCAGGACCCGGAATCGCCATTCGGCTCGCGGCTGGCGCGAGAGCGAGACCGGCGTCAGGTTTCCGGTCGAGGGATCGTGCGGTCCATCATCGAGAAAGGAATCGAATGATGGCACGCACAAAGAAGGGTCGGCGCTCCTACAGCGCCGGCGAGTGGGGCCGGAACCGGGTCCGGGTGTTTCCCGATCCCCGAACCGGAATCATGCAGGTGCAGTGGCATGAAGATGGGCGCAGGCTGACCCGGTCGCTCAGGCACCGTGACTGGGACCAAGCTAAGCAGCAGGCCGACGAGATCGCGGCCGGACTTGCCGAGCCGGTGGTCGCGAACGCGGCGGAAGCCGAGCCCGAGCCGCTCACCCTGGGAGCGCTTTTTGACATCTACGGTGATGAGGTCACGCCCACGAAGGCGAAGGTAACGCAGAAGCACGACCGCAGAGCGATGAAGATGTTCCTCCGGTTCTTCGGGAAACACCGAAAGGCCGCGACGCTCTCGCAGCGCGACTGGGACCGCTTTATCCGCGCGCGGCGCGCGGGGAGGGCCGGGTGGAGCGGCAAGCCCGCCGCCGACCGGACCATTCAGCAGGACCTCAAGCTGTTGCTTGCGATCCTCAACTGGGCTGCGAGATCGCGAGACGAGGAGGGGCGGCTCCTCCTCGATTCGAACCCACTCAGGGGACTCAAGACACCTTCCGAGAAGAACCCGACCCGGGTGATGCTCACACAGGCCGAGTACGAAGCGTTGTTGCGGGTGGCCGACGAGGTCGACTGGCGGTTCAGGGTGGCGCTCGTGCTCGCTCACGAGACGGGCCACCGTATTGGGTCGATCCGGCAGCTCCGCTGGTCCGACATCGAAATCGATGCCCGGACGATCCGATGGCGCGCCGAACATGAGAAGACCGGATACGAGCACCGGACGCCCATGACCGCCATGGCACGGGCGGCGCTGGTCGAGGCACGGCGGCGCAACCCCGGAATCGGGGACGCGCCCGTGATGCCCGCGCCGAAGGACCCGTTCGCGTGCATGAGCCGCTCGCTGGCGCGTGACTGGTGGAAGCGGGCCGAGAAGCTCGCGGGACTCGATCCCAAGCGGGGTCGCGGGTGGCATTCGCTCAGGCGGAAATTTGCCTCCGACCTCATGGACCTGCCGCTCAAGGTCCTCTGCGACCTGGGCGGATGGAAGACCGCCCAGACGGTCCTCCAGTGTTACCAGAGGCCCGACGAGGAGCGACTCAGGAAGGCGCTCGAGGCGTACCGGGAGGTCGGTTCGGGGTCCAATTTGCAAACATAATTTGCAAACATCGGACCCCCGAAATCCCGTAAGTCCAATGGGCCTGGGTAGATTCGAACTACCGACCTCACGCTTATCAGGCGTGCGCTCTAACCACCTGAGCTACAGGCCCCTATTGAAGTTACGGGATTTCGAGGTGGAGTTCCAGCTAATTGACTCCCGCTAATTAGCGGGAATGGAGACCCTCCGGCGGTCTTCGAGGGCCTTCCTGAGCTGGTCCTCGTCGGCCCTCTGGTAGCACTGAAGCACGGTCTGGGGCGTCTTCCAGCCGCCGAGCTGGCAGAGCAGCTTGAGCGGTTGATCCATGAGGTCGGACGCGAACTTCCGCCTTAGCGAGTGCCAGCCGCGACCGCGCTTGGGCTCCAGCCCTGCAAGTTTCTGGGCCTTGTCCCACCAGACGCGCACCCGAGACCGGTCGAGGCACCGCGAGGGGTCCCTCGGCGCGGGCAACACGGGAGAGTCCCAGCCCTTGGGGTTCTGCGTCCGTGCCTCCTCCAGGACGGCGAGCACCTCGTCCGTGACCGGCGTCCGGTGCTCGTACCCGGTCTTCTCGTTCTCGGCGCGCCAGCGGATGATCTTGGCCTCCAGGTCGATGTCCGACCAGCGGAGCTGGCGGATGGCACCGATACGGTGCCCCGTCTCGTGGGCGATCACCAGCGCCACGCGAAACCGCCAGTCCATCGCCTCGGATGCCCGGAGCAACGCCTGGTATTCCGCGTCGGTGAGAAGGACCCGAGTCGGGTTCTTCTCGGTGGGAGTCTTGAGTCCCCGAAGGGGATTGGAATCGAGCAGCAGCCTGCCCTCCTCGTCCCTCGACTTCGCGGCCCAGTTGAGGATCGCGATCAGCAGTTTCAAGTCCTGTTGGATCGTTCTGTTGCCCACAGGCCTACCACTGCGCCCGGCTCTCCCCGACCGCCGCGCCCGGATGAACCGGTCCCAGTCCCTCTGGGAGAGCGTATCGGGCCTTCGGTGCCTTCCGAAGAACTTGAGGAACATCCGCATCGTGCCCCGATCGTACTTCTGTGACTCCTCCGCCTTGGTGGGCGTCACCTCTTCACCGTAGATGTCAAAAAGCGTTTCCAGCGTGAGCGGCTCGGGCTCGGCCTTCTTCTTGCCGTTCAGCTCCGGCTTTGCGAACCCGGCGGCGAACTCGTCCGCTTGCCGCTTCGCGCGCCGCCAATCGCGGTGCTTCAGCGACCGGGTGAGCCTGCGCCCGTTCTCGCGCCACTCGATCTGGCACAGGCCGGTCTTGGGATCGGGGAACACCCTCACCCGGTTCCGGCCCCATTCTCCGGCGCTGTACGCGCGCCGGTCGCGTTTCGTGCGTGCCATCATTCGATTCCTTTCTCGATGATGGACTGCACGATCTGCCTGTTGGAAAGCTCGCTACGGCGGGGCTTCTCCGCCAGTCGCGGATCGGCGGGGACATGGGCTTTCCGGGGCAGGTCCTTCAGGGCGATCCTGGGCGCGCCGGGCCGTCCGGCGTTGGGGATCTTTCCGTCGCGCACGAGCCGCCCGAGGTGGTCGGCGGAGTATCCGCTCTCCCGCGAAGCCTCGACGAGCGAGAACGTGGTCTCGTCCCTCTCGACGAGGGTGGCTTCGAGGTCGTCGGCGCAGCGTTCGATCGCGGTGGCCGGGGTCTCGCCGCCGTAGCGGCGGAGCGACTTGGCTTGTCTGCGCCAGTTGGCGGGCAGGCCCTCGACGGTCGGTCGGTCCTTCATGCGCGTCATTCCCAGTCTCCTTCGGCGTCCCTGCGGAGCGCATCGGCGAGGTCGTGATCCCCTTCTCCGCGCCGGACGGACCGCTCGGCGAGATCGACGCGGCTGCCGAGATCGGCGAGCCCCGTGGCGCGGGCGACGCCGTAGATGGCGGCGGCGACGGTAAAGACGGCGAACGCAGCGTGCAGGCCGACGGAGACGCCGTGCCGGGCGAAGATGAGCGACCAGTGGGGCGCGAGGTATTCGAGGCGGGATCCGCCGAGGAGCAGGACGGATCCCACGAGCGCGGCGCTCAGTCCCGCGCTGATCTTCCAAGGCTGCATGGCGGGTTCCTCCCGTACGGTCAGAGTTCGACCGAAGCCGGATCGCGGTCGGCGCGTCCCCCGGTCCAGGCGCCGTCGTCGCCGTGGCCCAGGCCGAGCTTTTGGAGCATGCCCGCGGCGGCCGGGCCGCTGGCGTGCATCGCGAACCCGGCGGCGGCCTTGGCGCGGAGTGCCGGTTCGCGGTAGCTGCCGGACGCGACCTCGACGTTGACGCGTCCGGTGCGTCCCTCGGCGTCCTCGTACTCGATCTGCGCGTCCGGGTAGAGCACCTGCCCGGCCTCGTCGAGAGGCAGCCCGAGTTCTTCGGCAGTGCGCTGCCGCTCGGCATCGGCGGCGCGCTTGCCGTTCCGCGCCCGCTCCGCCTCGCTCGCTCGCGCGACGGCGCTCTTGAGTTCGGCGTCGAGGCGGACGCGCCGCACCCGCGCGTCCCGCCTGCGGAGCCGGTCCCGTTCCGTGGCGCAGGCGCGGTAGACGGCGGTGTCGTGGCTGGCCTGCGCGTCCCGGATGCGGGGGACTTCGATCCGCTGGTTCCGGTCCATCCCCCGCTGGGCGGCGAGCTCTCGGGCGTCGGCGACGCCGGCCGGGGTGAGCGTGAGGACCTTGAAGGGGTTGCCGTTCGGGCCGGTGACGGTGGTCTCGGTGACGAGCCCGTCCTCGATCCACATGTCAACGGCGCGGCGCGTGGTGTAGGGGTGCCCGCCGAAGCGTGCGTCGGCGAGGTCGCGGAACGATACCGCGCCGTGGACGCCGATGTCTGCCAGCGCCCCGGCGCAACGTTCGGGGAAGGAGATGGACCCGCGCTCCCGGTCCGCAGCGTATTCTCGGCGGTGGCCGTCCCGCATCGGCAAGCGATTGCGGCTGGGTGGCGCGGCGGGGCGCGGGTCCGGTTCGACCTTGCGGTCGAACATTCCTCTCCCTCTCATCGGTCGTTCAGCGGCTCGGCCCGGCGCTCCGCGCGGGCGTCGGGAGCTGCGGCACGGGGACCTGGATCCGCTGGAGTCCCTGCGGTCCGGGCACGCGGGTCGCGGCCGCGGCCATGGGTTCCCGCGCGGTCTCGCGCTCGATGTGGCGAACGAGCACGAAGTCGGAGATCCGCTGCGCGTCGGCGGCGGCGCGCCGGATCTCGCGCGGGTCTTCCTCGAGCGCCTGGATCCAGCCCTCGACGTAGGCGGCGCCCCGCGCCGGGTCGTGCCCGACGCCGACGCGCTCGCCCGTCATCATGGCGCTGATCTCGGCCCTCAGCTCCTCCCGCGCGTAGGCGGGCGAACCGAACCCGTTCTTGATCCCCTCGATGAGCGTCTCGCGCTTCATCCGCTCCTCGTGGCCGGTGCTGTGGCCCAGCTCGTGGAGCGCGGTCTGGTAGTAGTGGTTGGCGGAGGGGAACTGCCCGCGCTCGGGCAGCACGATCTCGTCGCGCTTCATGTGGTAGTAGGCGCGGTCGCCCTGGACGTGGCGGACCGGCACTCCTCCGTCCTCCATCACCTTCTCGGCCGCCTGGTGTGCCTTCCAGAGCGGCTCGGGGGTGGGGTTAGCGCGCTCCGGCAACCCGTCGGCCTGCTCCGCATTAAATACAGTGTACTGGCGCACGAACGGCGCCTTGAGCTTCTCGTAGCGGTAGATGCGCTTGCCCTCGGCGTTGCGCTTCGGCTTCCCCTGCGCGTCGGTGACGGCGATGCGCTTCTTGTCCTGGAAGGAGAGGATGCGCGTGCCGCGCTCGCCCTTCCTGACCTGTCCGCCGCGCGCCTGGATCTGGCGGTAGGTGCCCCAGCGCACGTCGCCGTAGCCGACTTCCTGCTGGACGGATGCGAGGTGCAGGCTGTTGCCGCCCCGGTACGAGCGCCCGGTGTCCACGTTCATGGGCATCACGCGCTCGCCCGGCGCCCAGGGCTTCTGCCAGGGCGCGGTGCCCTTCCTGATCTGCTCGATGATCGCGTCGGCGAACTTGCGGTGGTATTCGTCGTGGTTCATCGCTCGTCCTCCTCACCGGCGGCGCCGTGCGGGTCGTTCCAGGCGGCCGCGATCTCGTCCTCGGTCCCGACATCCTCGGGAAAGAGGCCGTACTCCTCGGCCAGGTAGGCCGCGACCTCGAGGGTCTCGCCGCCGTCGCGGGCGAGTTCGAGGTCGAAGTCCTCGAACGTCTCGATTGGGATGGTTCCGCCATTCCAGGTCATGCCTTCACCTCCTTCGGTGGGTGGCTGTGGGTGCTGCTCTCCCGTTGCTTCCCGGGCTCGGCTCCAGGCGGCGCAGTGATCCAGTGGCCGGTGGGCGCGTCGTAGCCGCAGACCACGAGCGCGTCCTCGACGAACCGCCGGCCGCCGCGGCGGGCCACGTGCAGCACGAGCGAGATGCCGTCGACGACGCCCCGGCAGGTGACCTCCCAGGGAAGCGCGTCGCCGGCCTGCATGGCGCAGCTCGCGAGCCGCGAGAGCGCGGAGCGCGCGTTGTTGGCATGGATGGTGGTGAGCGATCCGCCGTGTCCGGTGTTGAGCGCCTGCAGCAGGTCGGCGGCCTCGCCGCCCCGGACCTCGCCGACGACGATGTGGTCGGGCCGGTGGCGGAGCGCGTGGCGCACCAGGTCCCGGATCTCGACGGGCGTCTCGGAGAGCGTGGCTCCGGCCTCGAACCGGAGGCAGTTCGCCCGGTCGATCCGGAGTTCGAGCGTGTCCTCGATGGCGACGATCCGCTCGTCTTGGGGCAGCAGTTCGATCAGCGCGTTCAGGAGCGTGGTCTTGCCCGAGCCCGTGCCGCCGGAGACCAGGATGTTCTGGCGGGACGCAAGCGTGCTCCGAGCGGCTTCGAGCATGTCCTCGGGCAGCGAGCCCAGCCGAACCAGGTCCTCGGCCGTGAACGCGCGGCCGCCGAACCGGCGTATGGTGATGGCGACTTCGGGAGCCGCGGGCGGGGTGCAGATGGCTACCCGCGATCCGTCTTCGAGCCGGGCGTCCAGGATCGGCCGCGCGGCGGGATCGAGCCCGAGGGGGCGCGCGATGTGGATGGCGGCCCGGTGGAGCCACGCGGCGGTGAGCCCCGGAGCGTCGTATGGCTCCAGCCTCCCGGCCCGCTCGACCCAGACGTTGCCGGGTCCGTTGATCATGATCTCCGAGATCTCCGAGTCTCCAAGGAGCGTCTCCAAACCCGGAAGGAACGGAGTGAGGTGGCCGACGCCGCTCGCGCGCTTCATATCCTGCCCTCCTCCAGTTGCCGCCAGTAGCCCTGCTCCCTGGGCAGGTAGTGGGGCTTGAGGTAGACGCGGCGGGCCGGGAGCGACTTGACGCCGTCGTAGGGCAGGCAGATCGCCTGGTAGTTGGCGAGCAGCCCGAACTGGCGCGGGGTGAACACGGGTTCCCTCTGCCGGCGGAACGACTTGCTCGCGCCGATGCTGCCGTCCCCTCCTCCGGCGCGGCCGGACAGGAGCGAGAACTCGGGCTTGTTCGTGGTCTCGGTGAACGTGTAGGACGCCTGCGTCTTCATGACGGAGCCGCACATGTCGGACGCGATCTTGGCCGACGCGTCGTCGGACAGCGACAGAAAGATCCGGGTGCGGAGCGTCTGGACGAGCGTGCGCCATGCCTCGCCCGAGGGGAGCACGGAGCGCAGCGACGAGATCGACTGCGTGGCGACGATCGGGATGCAGCGGCACTGCCGCGTGAGCGCGAACGCCTTCTCGTCGCCGGAAGGGTCGTCCTGCCCGACGGTGGCGAACGCCTGGTACTCGTCGCATATGAACACGGCGGGCCGCATGTAGCGCTCGGGACGGCGCGCGGCCTCGGCGGGCCGCCGGAGCAGCGCCTGCATCCAGGCGTTCTTGAGAAACACGCCGATGGCGCGGGCGAGCGCCGGGTTCGCGCCCGCGGGCATGTTGAGCGCCAGCACCTTGCCGCCTTCGATCAGGTCGCTGAGCGGCGGCAGCCTCCGGCGGAGCCCCGGCATGGGCTGGACGTCTGGGACCTCGTCCTCCTCCTCGTCCTCGGTCCACCTGGCCGGAGGATCGTCACCGGGCGGCGGCGGACAGAACACGCCGGCGACCTCGGGCTGGTCGAAGAGCGACAGGAACACGCTGATCCCCTCGACGATCGAGGTGCGGAGTTTGGCGTCGAGCGCCATCCAGTCGTGCCGGTACCATCGTTCGATGGCCTCGACCTGCTCGGCGTATTCGCGGCCCGCGCTCCCGCCTTCCGGCTCCGAGGCGTACTCGACCTTCAGCTTCCCGAGCACGGCCGCGCGTTCCGGATCGAGCCGGCACGCCACCGTGGCGCTGCCGGGCGCCATGTCCCAGTCCCAGTCCTCGAGAGCCTTCCGGTGCGCGTTGAGATCCTTGGCGGCGATGACGGCCCGCATCGGACACAGTCGCAGCGCCTCCGCCTTCGCCTCCCCGATCTTGTTCGCGAAGAGCTCGGCGTCGACCGTGCAGCGGTACACGTCGCGGAGCGTGACCCAGCCCCCCGGCAGGAGCCGGTGAAGCTCAACGATCCACCGGACCAGGTTCGTGTATGCTTGCTGCCAGAACGGCTAGCCTATCGTGCGATATAACTCATTGTCTAATAATGAGTTATGAACACAACAGAGCTTGCGCCCCTACCATTTCTTCCGCCGAAATGACGCGGATTCTTCTGGCTCTCGCTAGCCGTCCCGGGACGGTCGCCCGTTCGATGGGCCACGGCATCCGGTCGCCGGAGGGACCGGTACCCGGCACCCATGGATCCTTTTCCGTGGCTCCCGGTCACCTCCGCAGTCCTCTGTGGTGCAGGCGACACGGCTCGCACGAACGACGGCGGGGACGGACGACAGACTGGCTGGCCATGTCGGACCGCGGAACCAACGGACGGACGCGGCCTCCACCGCCCGTGGCCCAAGGCTACGCCAAGTACGGCGGCAGCTTAGTCTTCCATTCGCTCATCAGGACGAGCGCGCACTGCACGGCTTGGCCATCCTCAACGACCAACTCCAACTCCCCGGCGGGGGTATAGTCGTCCCATGCGAAGTTGCCCGAGAGGAAGGAGAGCACTTCTCGCTTGTAATCCGTGTCCAGATTGTCGAGGTAATCTCCCTTGGTCTCAAGAACGACGATGCGATTCCCGGGCTCGCCCACGGTGAAGATGAAGTCGGGGTAGATCTTGCCCTTACGCCATCCTTGGATGCCGTATTGGGTACGCGCCACGTTGCGGTGCCACCACGTCAGCGTTTTCTCGCCATCGAGATACACGGCGACCTCGCGTTCCTCCCGGTTCAACTCGCTCTTGTACACGGGCGCGAACAGACTCTTCTGAAGAGCATCGCCGCCCCGGCCCACAAGCTGGTCGGCGTCGGGTGGTTCGGTCGTATCGACCTCGAACGGCATTCGCCAGTTTCGACCGTCGAGACGCAGCCGGAACTGGATTCCCCCGGAAGCGACGGCTCGCTTGAACAGCACCTCAGCACGTGCGTTGCGTTCTCGGTCCAGTCCCTTGCGCAGCTCATCGACGAGGAGCGGGGCGATACCGCCCAGCTTCGAGTCCTCGAAGCCGCGGTCCCGCAGCCTCCCCAGGAATCGGCCTACGATCCTGCGTCCTACAAACGGATTCGGCACGATATCCAGTATCATGCGCACGGCATGCACCGGATCGACGGCGAGCACCTCACCGCTGCCGGCGACGGTCTCGTCGAGAAAGGGGTCACTTCCGTCGTCCCTCAGGCTGACGCGCCGCAGTTGCGTGTCGGCGGCTCGCGCGTTTTCGGGAATGCGATCCGCGATTTCCCTGGGATCGAAATCCCGCCAGTCGATGCGGGACAGGACATCGGTCCCGTAGTCAAGGTCACGGACTCCGTTGCTACCCTCGACCATGACCTTGGGCAGGTAGATCTCCGTCGTCGCAAAGGCGCGGCGGCGGGGGATCTTTCTGATTCCGTGGCCGGCCACGTCGTCGTCTTGATGGACCTGAGGGTGCAGATCGCCGAGCCCGTCCCGCTCCAGTCCTCTCTTGATCGCCGACACCACCGATTCGGTCTCCGCGTGATGGGCGATGACATGGCACTCGTCAAGTGCGCTCACTCCCGTTTTCGCTGCGCCGGGCTGTCTGAGGATGCGTCCAACAAGCTGTGTCATGGCGTTCTGGTTCGAGCTTGCGGACAGCGCGCATAGCACATAGGCGAACGGGCAGTCCCAGCCCTCTTGGAGGGCTTGTTTCGTGATGATCGCTCGCACCCGGTTCACCGGCGACAGAAGATCCTGGTTCTCGGGTTGGTTCAGGTCGTTCCGTTCGGCCGTCTTGATGGCGATTTCGGGCTCGTCGAACCCCGCCGTGAGCAGCCATTCCTTCACGTCGGCGGCGTGGATGTGACCGCTCTCTCGCTGATCCCTCCCGGTTCGTTCGACCTGCACCAGCATGATCGGGCGGATGTAGCGGTTGGTGTCGGCGCGGTACTTTGTCGCCTCATTATCTAGCGCGTTCAGCCTTGTGACGGCCGCGTTCAGCGTAGTCCGCCAATCGGTTCCTTGGCGGGGTTCGAGGTTGAGAGGGATCTTGATCATGCCCTCGCGGTCCATTTCCCGACCGGTCACCTCTACCAGCAGGTTGGCGAATCGAGCAGACCTCGGGTTCCGTCCGCCGGACGCCCGAACGTCCTTCGGCGTGGCGGTCAGTTCCAGCACGAAGCACGGGTTGAATCCGTACAGTGTGCTGAAGGCGAGATCGGGAGTCGCCCTGTGTCCCTCGTCCACCACGACAACCGGGCGGATGACGCGCAGGGCGTTGCCGAGCGAGTCCTTCACCATCGACAAAAACCCGTAGGCGTCGAGGTTCTCCGTCCGGGCCAGCACTCTCCTGTGTGCCTGCTGGTCGCCCTCGGGCGGAAAGAAGCCGTGAATGTCGCCCCGATCTTGAAACACCTTCAGCGACTCCTTCAGTTTCCGGTTCGCCGCTTGCAGCATCAACAGCATGACGCAGAGGTTTGATTCCACATCCCGCCTGTCGAGCCGGTCGGCCTTCTCCATGACCCGCACACGTCCGGCGGCGGCGCGGTCCAGCGCCTGCCGGTAGGGGTGCTCGCGGTCCCTGAGGTGTTTCAGCGTCTGTCGGTAGATCGCCTCGTTCGGCACGATCCAGAGGACGAAGCCCGTGTTGCGCCCGAGGTAGCGGCCCATGATGCGCGATACGCCCGAAACGGCCAGCCAGGTCTTTCCGCCGCCGGTAGGCACCTTGAGTACCGCGTTGGGAACCGGGTCGCCGCAGCCAGCGGTGCGGGGCGAGAACGGAATCGAGGTACGCGATTTCGGCAACTTGCCCTGACTACGCAGCGCCTCCCAAGCACTCTTGGTGAAGTCCGGAACCGGAAGGGCAAGATCCGCCCTGCTGGCGGCCAGCGCCTTGATCTCGTCGGCTCTGTGCTTCTCCACCCTGAGGTGGGTGAGGTAGGCGTCGAGCGTGTCGAGCACCCGCTCCTGATACTCCAGTTGGCGGAACCTCATGTGCATCAGCCCCGGTCGATGCGGTAGAGGGCGAACGGCAGGGGCACGAACTCGACGGGGATATCCTCGGCGGCAAGCATCTTCTGGCTGACGTATCGGGCTGGCGCGAACACCAGATGACGCTTCTCCGGGTCGCTCGCCGCGAAGTCCCGTGCGCGGGTCAATGTCAGCGCGGCGTCGGGAGACTTCAGCCAGTCCAGGTCGGGCTTGTAGATCAACCAGACATGCTGGCCGTCCGCCTCGCCGAGATAGAAGTCTCTTTCGCGCAACGACTTCGAATCGAAAGCTCGATTCGTCGCCATGTGGAAGAGTGCCGCGCCAAGGCCATCGTAGGAAGGCAAGGTTTCGCCGGTCAGCAGCTTGTCGAGTTCCACCGGATCGCCAAGCGTGCAGTAGGTGAAGGATCCCCCAAGCCCCTCGGTTCGCTCCGCAACCGCCGTTTCGCCCGTGACGATCAGTTCACCATCTTTGACCTGCCTCCTGATCCGGTCGTGTTCGTGGCCGTGCAGATTCCCGATTGCCTCCACCGCTTCCACCAGCTTTCCGGACTGCCTCAGCTTTAACCATGTGATTTTCTCGCGGAGCAACTCGGTCTTCTGCGTGCCGGTGAAGGAGTACCCGGCGATCACGCGCCGAACGCGCTCCGCCGTCAGCCGGTCGGCGTAGTCCTCCATCTCCACTAGGATGAATCGACGGCTGCCTCCGTCTCGTCGGTTGGCTTCGAGGACCGCGTGAGCCGTCGTTCCAGATCCGGCGAATGAGTCCAAGATGACTGCGTCTCGACTCGCTGCGATGGTGATGATCCTGTTGATGAGCCGTACAGTCTTTGGCGTGTCGAACAGGTCAGAAGTGCCGAAAATACGCCTCAACGTGGCCTTGGCCTGCCGCATCGTATCCACATCGGCCCATATGGTCGGAAAGGGCCGGGTGGGATCGCTCGTCGGCGCGAACTCGCGTGTGTACGGCTCCCAGACTTCCTGACCCAACTTCTCGATTCGCTTCCAAACGAGCGTACCTGCTTCCGTGTGCTTGGCGATCCCCTTCTTGCCCATCGACCACCGAGCTTCTTCACCATTGTCATGGATCGGGAATACGTCGTTCCCATCGGGGTCTTCCAGAGCAAAGAACATCGTGGGTCGGTCGCGGCGGAGGCTCTCGCGACCATTCTTCTTGAGCAATCGATCACGATAGGGCCGCCCGTCTTGGTCCGTGCGGGGATAAGCCTTCAGGATCGAGGGCGCGGCCATACGCCTGAACCGTGCCGAGGAAATATCACGAGCGAAGCAGGTCACGTAGTCGTGGTCCGGCGTGATGGCCACCTTGTTGTCGTTCGGGCTGTCAACCTTTCGCCAAATGAAGGTGGCCACGTGATTCTCGACCCCGAAGATCTCGCAGCACATGCCGAGAAGCCGATGGGCCTCATGATCGTCGACCGTGATGAAGATCACCCCATGGTCGGCGAGAAGCTCTTGGAGCAGGCGCAACCGCGGCCACATCATGGCGCACCACTTGTCGTGGCGGAGGCCGTCCTCGATCCCCACCGGATTCGAGTCCAACCACTCCCGGATCATCGGGGCGTTCACGTTGTCGTTGTAGCACCAACCCTCGTTGCCCGTGTTGTAGGGCGGGTCGATGAAGATGCAGTCCACCTTCCCCGCGTAGAGCGGCAGGAGAGCCTTAAGGGCGTGGAGGTTGTCTCCATGGATTATCAGGTTGCCTGCGAGTGATGGCTCGCCGATCCCCTTCCTGGCATCCATCACCAAGGGCCGGAACGGCACCGACAGGTGGTGGTTGTAGACGAACTCCTTGCCCTTGAAGTCGAGTTGGCTCATGGCCCGTCCTGCTTGCCGTCGTTGCTCATCATGATGGATCTCCTGCCGTTGCCTCGCCGATTGCTTGGCCTGAGCGCCAATCCCCGTTCCATCACAGATCAGATCCGCGCGGGTTGCTTCTGGTCCTTAGCACACGGCGTACGCGCGCGCCGACACCATTGATGATCTCATCCACCGTATCCAGGCAATGGTCGGTGAACTCCCTTGACAGATAGAAGATCCAAGGATCACCTCCCGAGTCTGCGCTTGTGAAGCAATTCGTCCATCCCTTGCTGGCGATGAGGTTGGCGAAATCCTTCACGTCCTTTTCCGGCCATTCGAGGCCACCATGGAACATCCTGTCGCGGTAAGCAAAGAGAGCCGAGAGGGTCTTCTCCAGATCCGCAGGAAGGTGCTTCCGCAAGTCGATGGCTTCGGCAAGCTGCACTATTCCCTTCGCGATGTCGCGAGAGCGACGGCCTCGCTTCCACACGAAGCGCTTATCCCATCGATCGTCGAGTTGCCATCGTTCGTGACCGCTTCCCAACGAATAGGAGTCCCCCACCGCGCGCTTGAGGTAGCGGAAGGCCCGGTCAACCAAGGACTCGATGAGCGGGGCAATCAAACCCACGGCCGCCATGCTGTGCGCGGCATCAAGGAAGGTGGAGCTGTGCAGGTGGCTGATCCGTTCGCTCTCCATCCACGAGCTACCGCCGCGAGCGCGGATTTCCGTCTCGATTCTCTCGATCTCCGCCGCTACCTTGTCTTCAGCCTCCTGGTTGCGCTCCAGCACACTGCGAATTGCGATCAACTGAGACCCAAAGTGTGGGAGCACCGCCGCGCCGATGTCTTGGTCAGTGACCGCCTCGTGGCCAACTCCCGCGTCGTCACACAAGTAATCCAGATACTCCTCGAGCACGGCTATTGCATCGTGGTGTTCGGTCATGGGCATGAGTGTCCTGTCCTCCGTTCACGATCCATGAGGATCCCGAAGCGTCGGACGCTGGCACAGCAGGGCGCTCCTTGGGGGGTGGGTCCATGCCGACGCGTGCGCACGTGGTCGCGCGTGGGGACGGTTCCCCAACCCAGCCTCCCGAGCCTTGGCGCTGGTGGGAAACCCTAAGCGCGGTAACCGCACCCGGAGACGCGCCAGCCCCGACACCTCCTACCTGTATGTCCATCTGGCTGGCCGCGTTCTCCTCTCAAGATCCTCGTTGAATGCCCTAATCTAACGCCGGGCCGTGCGGTGCCGAGACCTCCGACCGGCAACGTGTGTCCGCCACGCACGACGCGCCAGCCCTCAGCACCCTCTCGGACGGCCCATGGAACGCCGCAGCTTTTCCAGCTTCAGGATCATCTGCGGGGTGGTGGAGGGCGCGGTTGGGTCGTGTTGGTGGTTCAGTTGGCGTATTCTCCAGTTAGCTTCCGGAGCGGTCGATTGGCCAGCTTAGAAGCTGCCGCCGCGGCTTGCCGAGTCCATCCGGCTACGGAATCAGGAACTGACATGGAACACGATGCCGACCTTCGCGACCGAGTCCTCACGCCGCGTAGGATGGGTCACATTGCGGATCAGTTGGAGGAGGCCATCGGGGCGTTGGAGGTTAGCGCGATGTCAGATTGGCGAATCCGAATCCCGCCAGACACCCGGTTGCCGGAGATCGTTCGACGCCTACGCGAGGCGGCTGCGGAAGAATCGTTTCCTGAATGTCCAAGCCAGCGCGCTCTGATCGCCCAAGCGGCTCGTGACGCGCAGGAGTTCGCGGAGATCAGCTGGGTGCTTCCGGTCGATGCCCTCAGACCTCTTCGTCAGCGACTCCAGAAAGCCGTCTTCGGTACACTGGGGCAGACACGTCAGGAGGCCTACCAGGCTCAAAGCGAACTGTGGACCGGCGCCGTGCTTGCACGGTCCGGCGCGCTCACCGGAGTTCGTATTTCCGACGAAGGCAAGAGCCCGGATTTCATCTTGAGGAACGGGACGGAGGAATACGCCGTCGAGGTAAAGCGGCCTACCAATCCTCCGCGCGCGTTGGATTTGGTGTCCAAGGCGGCCGGGCAGCTACGGAACGACAGATACCACGGGGGAGCGATCGTGGTGGACCTGACCGACTGCCTCGGCTCCAAGCTTGGCGACCTCTCAGGCAGAGGCCGACCCAGGATGGATGAGGTTGAGGCGAAGATCAAGGAGCTGACGAACCCTCTCCGCAAGCAGGTGTTCGGCGACTCGTCTGGGCGGATACAAGCTCGTTATCACCACATTTTCGCACTGGTCATGTTCACGCGAGCGATTTGGTGGGACCTCGACGATCTGTCGCAAATGCATCCTCTTCGGCACGTGTTGTCGATTCGATTCTGGCACGGCATCAAGGATCTGCGGTACTGGCGCGCTGGCTGGCTGGCGGAACTCATCGATAAGGGTATCGGAGAAACAGGCCATCAGGGGTTAGGAAAACGGGAGATCACGTTCGATGCATGAGTCGGCGCTGGGTATTGTGTCGAGCGGTCGATTCGCCGCCGAAAGCCCTTAGCGGCTGGGCCCAGAATCGCGCTCTCGCCCTCGCGGCGGGCGTCATCTCCCCTCCGGCAGTTGGAGACAATCACCGGCTCGGCCCCGAGTCCCGGTCCGGCCCGCGCGGCCTCGTCATTTCGACCAGCCGCCGCGTCATCGCCACCCGCGCCCTGGCCCTGCGCCGTATGTGCCGGAGTATCTGGTCAAGTCCGTCACCCGCCCGCTCAGCCGCTCGACTTGCCGCTGCAAGGCTTCGACCTGCTCGCGCAACGCTGCGATCTGTCCGCAATGCCGCCGCTGTTCCGTTTCGTACTGCTCGGACAATCTTTCCAACGCGGCCGTCAGCCGCCGTTCCAAATCGGTCATGCAACTCCCTCCTCACTCTCTCGAGAGCTTCATGTAGGGCCGTCCGTCCATGGTGAATGCCGGACGGCCCGGAGTGCCGACGGGCAGCAACACGTACCGATCCCCGTTGATTTCCTGCAACTCCACGCCCCAGGTCGTCTCGTGCATCACCGCCAAGGTGTCGCGCGCCCGCAAGATCCTGAGCTTGACCTCCGCCAAGGTCTCGATCCGGGAGTCGATGCTCCTCGACAACCAGTGCATCGTCGCCCAGCTGCCGCCGCAGATACCGAGGAAGAGGCTCATGCCGACCACCAGCGGCCTGAGCCAGGCCCTCATCAGCAACTCGCGCATCCGCCCGGTCGCCTCGACCGTATCGGCCTCGATGGAACGCAGCGCGTCGCTTCTGACGGCGCTTAAGCTCTCGCCAAGCCGCCTGAGCTCGCGCGTGGCCGTCTCCTCGATCTCCTTCCGGTCGGCCTCCAGCCTGCTCCTCAGCCGGGAGGTCAAGTCGCCCGGGCTCGAAGTCTCGTTCATACAGTTCTCCCTTCAGCCGCCACCGCTTCCCGCTGTCGGGATCGCGGGCGGTGATGTAGTCCTTGCCCCGGCGCGGCACCTCCAGCCCCACGTCCTCAAGGGCGGAGACCACGTCGGCGCGGCCCTTGACCGCGCCGTGCTCGACGCGCTGCACCAGATAGTCGCGGATCAGCGTGCGCGGGTCCGCCTCGTGTTCGAGCCCGGCCCGCAGCTTCGACGCTTCGATGTAGGCCACGTGGCCCGGCCGCTGTGCCCTGGCCCGCGCCGGGTCGTCCGGACGGCTCCAGCCGTGCTCGTGGTTGAAGGCGTCGCGCAACGGGTCGAACGTCCGCTGCCAGCCGGGCGGCGCGATGTTCAGGCTGCGGCCCGTCTGGAGGTCGCACTGGGCGGCGAGGATGTGCGCGTGGACGCCGCCGCCGCGCTCCCGGTGCAGGACCGCCGTCCACGCGTAGCGGTCTGGCTCCAGCCCCGCCCACGCCGTCTTCTCGAACTCGTCGAGGACGGCTTCGATCTGCTCGTCGGTGGGCTTGTCTTCCGGTGCCCACGCGATCACGGCCGACCTGTACTTGCGCTCGAAGTCGAGCGAGTCGGCCACGGCGGCGACCATGTCCGGGTTGCCGCGCATCACCTCGACGCCCTCGCGCTCCCGTCCCTCGGCGTCCCGCTCGCCGACGAGATACTCGACCGCCGCCTTGGCGGAGCCCTTGCCGTGCGGCAGGAACTTAACGAGCATCGGCGTCCTCCTCGCCGATGCGCGCGACACGGAGCAGCGCTCGCTCGAACGACACGAGGTGGGCGATCACCGAGACGGCCTCGGCTGCCGAGGCGTGGGTGT
>Ga0209544_1000406_pt1 | contig 62323 bp, 52 predicted proteins | sample MesohylPK_FD_187297 | JGI IMG/M metagenome (GOLD analysis project Ga0209544, IMG submission 187297) | Host-associated microbial community of the marine sponge Aplysina aerophoba from Gulf of Piran - sponge mesohyl, lysed by proteinase K... | ecosystem: Host-associated > Porifera > Sponge >... | reverse complement strand
CATGATTCCCACGTGTCGCCGTAAGAACCCCTTTTTCACGTTGTGCTTGCGGGAGGTGGTACATGAAATTGATGCCGCCGCGCACTTTAAAACTGCCCGTCGGGTGATGATTTTCGTGCTTGATATATGCTTGAAATCCGAGTCGCTCGGATAATTCTGGATAATGAACCAAAGGTGTAGGTTTTAAATATTGTGTGACGACGCGACGCGACGCAATAATTTCCTGAAGGGTCATAGTTTTTATTTTTTCTCCTGATGTATTTTAAAAGAGTCGGGAATCGGAGTTCCCTCCTACGATATATTCTAATAATGAGTCGGGAATCGGAGTTCTCTCCTACAAGGACAAAGAGTATCTTGCCAACCTAAAAAATCTATGCTAATATGGTAACATACTTCAACGGGCATATTCAAAATTAATCACAGAAAGGAAACCACATGGCACAAGAATGGCAGTCCGCAGCGTTAGAAATTGATGAAACCGAGGACCTCATTGAGGTCTGCTATCAGAACGGATGGACGGATGGACTTCCCGTCGTTCCACCGACACCTGAACGCGTCGAACGCATGCTTAGCGGAACAGACCGAGATCCGGATGAACTCATCGCAGCTGTGCCTCCAAAATGGGGCAGAGCCACTGTCGAAAAGGTTGCGATTAACGCAGTCATGGCAGGATGCAAACCGGAATATCTACCGCTTATTCTCACCGCTGTGGAGGCGATGACAGACGAGCAGTTCAACCTCCATGGCGTTCAGGTCACAACTTCACACGTGGGACCGATGCTTGTTGTGAACGGACCTATCCGAAAACAGTTAGAAATTAACGATGGATTCAATCTCTTCGGGCAAGGGTGGCGAGCGAATGCAACGATCGGTCGCGCGCTACGACTCATCTGTACCAATATCGGCGGGGGATTGCCCGGTGAACTCGATCGGTCAGCATTCGGGCATGCTGGAAAATACACCTGTTGCATCGCTGAAAAAGAGGAAGCAAGCCCTTGGGATCCGTTGCATACCGATCGCGGTTTCAAAGCCGACGATAGCACTGTCACCATCTTTGCGGCTGCCGGTCCCCAAACCGTTAACGACCACGGTAACAACACCGCAGAAGGCATCCTCAACACAATTGCGCAGAACATTACTGCCCCTGGCAACAGCAGCGGTGAAACCCTCCTTGTCATAGGCGTTGAGCACGCAAAGACAATCTCAGAGGATGGGTTCAACAAAGCCGATGTTCGGCAGTATATCGCTGATACTACCAAACAATACTCTGCAGAGGATCTTCTGCTAATGGTAGCCGGTGGACCAGCAGGACGATGGACTATCGTTGTCCCCGGGTGGGGTTCACCGACCTCTCGCGCTATCACATTGGCAGTATAAACATTTGTAGGAGGGATCTCCCGATAACAACGTTGTGTTTCATTTGTTGGATTTCACCTTCGTTCACCCAACTTACGGACTGACCGCCATTCTTCTGTAGGCGGAGGGAAATTGAGGAAAGGGAACGCTCTATCAAAAACCCGAAGCAAAACACCCCGATTCCCGACTCTTAAGGATTGTTGGTCATCGGTTAAAGAGGATTCTGAGGTCGTCAAAAATCCTTGTAACTGATCACCAATCATAGGAGTGATTTCCGAATTCTAACATAATTCAGCCGAAATTCCACGCCGAAGATTTTCTTGCAAATCGGCGAAAAATGTGGTATCCTTTTTAAGTAAGAGAATAAGAAACCCAAATCTGTTTTCTGACGTTATAGTAAAGGAATAGATACGATGGACACAAGAACGCTGTCTTTGCCGATCAGCACACTGGACTACAAGCAACCCACCACCGTGCAAGTCGGATCCCCTGTTTCTGTCGTCATTGATATGATGCAAGATAGAGGAACGGGGTGTGTTCTCGTCGTTGATGAAGATGAACAATTAGTTGGCATCATCACCGAACGAGACCTACTCCAGCATTTGAGCGGGCAGCGCGCCGCCCCCGCGGAATTTAAGGTCGAACAGGTGATGACAGCGGACCCAGAGACACTACGCGCCAGTGACCCCATTGCCTTCGCAGTAAACCTGATGCATCTTGGTCACTTCCGGCACCTACCTCTCTGTGTTTGGGACGACCAAGGAGAGGCATACCCCATCGGAATAATTTCAACCCGCGATATCTTAGAACATATCGCTATATTTATAGAAAATCAGGCGTAGGAGGCGTAACCATGCTATATGACTTGGCAATTGACGAAGAATTAGAGCAGATGGACGAAGATGCTGCGTTAAGAGCATGGAACGCGCAAGAGATTCAGATTTCGCTAAAAGATCTGATGCGTCCCATCGTTACGATTGACATCAACGCCAGCACAAACGAAGCCATTGACCTGCTCTTAGCAAACAACATCGGCGCGGCACCCGTTGTTGAGAACGGTTATCTCCGCGGGATATTTAGTGAACGAGACGTACTCAACCAGATTCTCAATAAACAGGTCGGCAACTTGGACGACATTGGCGTTAAAGAATTCATGATCGCAGACCCGCAGACAGCACAAGCGGAAGATACGCTGAACACCGCCATCCTCCACATGGCACGCGGTGGTTACCGACACGTCCCTATTGTTGATACGGAGAATTGCCCGATTGGTATGGTATCCATTCGTGACGTAATCTCCTGTCTCGTCGAGGAATTTCTCCAAGAAGTCTTAACGCTACCGCCGAAACCCGTTCGAGATGCCCTGAAAGCCCGAGAGGGTGCCTAAATGCCTCTAAACTTTTCATATTTCTTAGGTGCGGTTGTCAAACACGCACCTGTCTTCTAATCTCTTGTAGGTGCACTTTCCAAATACGCGCCTATCCTAAAAAAGGACAATTGTGATGCGCAAGCCAGTAGAGCAAATCGAGGAAGCGACAATCCTATTTGCTGGCGACTCCGGCGATGGGTCGCAGACCATTGGCACACAAATGACTGAAACCACCGCCCTCGTTGGGAACGATGTCGCCACGCTACCCGATTACCCCGCTGAGATTCGCGCACCCGCCGGGTCGTTAGCTGGAGTATCCGGGTTCCAACTCCATTTCTCAAGCGAACAAATTCACACCCCCGGAGATCTCTGCGATGTCCTCGTCGCGATGAACCCCGCCGCTTTAAAGGTACACCTCAACAAACTCAAGCCCAACGGCATTCTGATTGTAAATATAGACAATTTCGCGCGCCGGAATCTACGGCTCGCAGGGTATGAAGAAGATCCACTCGAAGATGATAAACTTACAAAATATCAAGTTTTCCGCGTCGAATTAACACAACTCACTCGAAAAGCACTCGAAACCACGCAATTAAGCAACCCAGAAATCGACAGATGTAAAAACTTTTTCGCACTTGGTATGATCCTCTGGCTCTACAATCGTCCTATGGAATATACGATGAAGTGGATCAAAGCGAAGTTCGCGAGAAAACCACAGTATGTAGAATCCAATATTCTCGCACTCCGTGCCGGGAATACTTACTGCGAAGCCACCGAGCAGTTTGCCGTCTCATACGATGTCAAACCTGCGACCTTTGAACCTGGGACCTATCGGAACATTGAAGGCAATATGGCAACGGTACTTGGACTTGTTGCAGCCTCGCATCAATCCGGTCTACCGCTCGTTTACGGTAGCTACCCAATCACACCCGCAAGCGATATTCTCCACGGACTCGCACAATACCGGAATTTCGGTGTCGTCACGATGCAGATGGAAGATGAGATTGCCGCCGTCGGCGTTGCAATCGGGGCATCCTTTAGCGGCTCACTCGGTGTGACCGGCAGCAGTGGACCTGGGCTTGCACTCAAATCGGAAGCGATTAACCTCGCTATGATTACCGAACTCCCACTCGTAGTTTGTAACATCCAGCGTGCGGGTCCCTCAACAGGGATGCCGACAAAGACGGAACAATCGGATCTCTTGCAAATGTTCTACGGCAGGAACGGCGAATCACCGTTGCCTATCATTGCTCCCTCACGTCCGTTCGACTGTTTTGATGCCGTCTACGAAGCCTGTCGTATCGCCGTGAAATATAGGACCCCGGTGATCTTCCTCTCCGACCTCTACATTGCGATGGGGGCTGAACCGTGGAAGATTCCACAACTCTCCGAACTACCGGAAATTAGACCCGATTTCGCAGTGAGCGCAGATACCCGCAACGGGTTTGAACCTTACCTACGTGATCCAGAGACCTTGGCGCGTCCATGGGCGAAACCCGGCACCTCTGGCTTAGAACACCGCATTGGAGGCTTGGAGAAATCAGATGTGACGGGGCACGTCAGCTACGATGCCGAAAACCACCAAAGGATGGTGGAAATCCGTGCAGAAAAGGTCGCAGGCATCGCCGATGAGTTCCCACCGACGGAAGTATTCGGTGCACAAGAAGGGGACATACTGCTCCTTGGATGGGGCGGTACCTACGGTGCCATCCGAACCACAGCAGAAAACTGTATCGCCGACGGACTTCCAATAGGGCACGTCCATCTCCGACATCTCAACCCCTTCCCGAAAGATTTAGCCGACATTCTACAGAGATTCAAAAAGATTTTAATTCCCGAACAAAACAGTGGCCAACTCCGCCAACTCATTCGTAGCACTTATCTCATTGATGCAGTCGGGTTTAACAAGGTGCAAGGGCAACCCTTCCACGTTTTTGAGTTGGCATCGAAAATTGACGAAATACTTAAAGAAACAGGGCACGCTTAGCCCTAACGCCAAAAGGCAGTAAACAAATCATGAGACGCAAAAGAACCTCACGCATTCCCGCTGGGGCACCCACCCTCTCTAAAAAGGACTTTGAATCCGATCAAGACGTACGATGGTGTCCCGGTTGCGGCGACTACTCCATTCTCGCTCAGACACAACGTATTATGCCGGAACTCGGCATCCCCAAAGAAAACATCGTCTTTATCTCCGGTATCGGGTGTTCGAGTCGGTTCCCATATTACATGGACACCTACGGCTTCCATACCATCCACGGCAGAGCCCCAACGATCGCCTCTGGCGTAAAAATGGCGAACCCCGACCTCTCTGTGTGGGTTATCACAGGAGATGGCGATGCGCTCTCAATCGGTGGCAACCACTTCATCCACCTGATGCGCCGCAATTTTGATGTCAACGTTCTGCTCTTTAACAACCGCATCTACGGACTTACAAAGGGACAATACTCACCGACATCCGAGCAAGGAAAACAGACGAAATCCACCCCTCTCGGTTCAGTGGATACCCCCTTTAATCCGATTAGTCTCGCACTCGCTTCGGGGGCAACATTCGTGGCACGCTCACTGGACAGAGATCCAAATCACCTCCGAGCCATTATCAAGTCAGCGTTTGAACACAAGGGCACTTCGTTTATCGAAATCTACCAAAACTGCAACGTGTTTAACGACGGTGCCTTCTTTCAATACACGGAAAAAGATACAAAGGCTGACAACACGGTGGTTCTGGAACATAATGAACCTCTCGTTTTCGGAACAGAACATGACAAGGGTATCCGCCTGAACGGCTTCCAACCCGAAGTCGTTGATACCACAAACGGCGAATACTCCACTGAGGATCTCATCCTCCACGATCAATACGCCGAGAACACCACCTTGGCAAATTTCCTCGCCCGGATGAGCGACACGACTGATATGCCTGACCCCATCGGCATCTTCCGCAGTGTCCGACAGCCCTGCTACGAAGACCTGATGACGAACCAAATCCGCACCGCAAAAGAGCGTACGGGGGACGGCAATCTCGAAGCACTCCTCAACGCAGGCGAGACTTGGACTGTGTCTTAGCACTCCCCCGTCAAACCCCCTGCCTTTAGGTAGTGGATGTAGACGGTGTATGGGTTTATCATTGAAAAAGGATTTGACATTCCGTCAAAAATGTGGTATAATTAAAGTATCAGTTTGGCAGAACATTTGTAGCGTTACCTCTTGGTAACGTGTCTGCCTACCCACTACAAAGGGGTTGAACGAACTGATAACTCATGAAAACTTATAAATACCCGCTTGGCAAACAATCGAACACACTCCGCATTGGCAACTTGCTTGACGATATGTGGCAGGTGCATGATTACTTCCATAGGTGGCAAGACCAGAGATACAAAGACGGTTTGCCCTATGCGGATTGGTATGCTATGAAAAAGCACCTTCGAGAACTTAAGAAAACGACGCACCCACATTGGAAGTCTTTACCCAGTCAAGCGATCCAAGAAGAACTTAAACGTATTGACGAAGCCTATGTGCGTTTTTTCAAGAAGTTAGGTGGCAAGCCTAAGCGAAAAGTAAGACATAAGTTTAAGTCTATTACTTTTACACAAGCGGGTTATGAGTTAAAAAACAATCGTATTACGATAACTTTTCGTGAGTGGAATCCTAAAAAACAGGTTTGGTCTTTTAGGCGTATTCCCTACACCTTCTATAAACACCGTGAGTTTCACGGAACTATCGCACGTATCACACTCAAACGTGATAACTGTGGTGGTTATTGGATTTGCATAGTTACAGACCATACAGATACCAAAGAACTGTCAGCAACAGGTCAGAGAGTTGGGGCAGACTTCGGTATGAAAGACGCTTACTTGACACTGAGCACGGGTGAAAAAATACAGCACCCACAGCCCTTGAAACACTCCTTGAAGGAACTTCGTAAACTCAACAAAAGTCTTTCCCGCAAAAAGAAAGGTTCTAACGGTTGGTGGCGTGCTGTTCGCCAACTCGCACGTCTGTATCGGAAAATAAGCAACCAACGCAAAGACTTTCATTGGCAACTCGCCAGTAAACTCTGTAAACGATTTGATACGATCGTTCTTGAAACCTTGAACCTTGACGGTATGAAACGCTTGTGGGGACGTAAAGTCTCCGACCTTGCCTTCTACCAGTTTGTTGAGATATTGAAGTATAAGTGTCAAAAACAGAAGCGTCAGTTCATTCAAATGGGTCAGTGGACGGCTACGACAAAACCTTGTAGCGATTGCGGTTTTCACAATGAAACCCTTACTCTGAATGATAGGCAGTGGATATGCCCCGACTGTGGGTCTCACCATGATAGAGACATAAACGCTGCGATAAACATTTTGCGGGCAGGGATAGCCGTGAACGATTCCGCACGATATGCCTGATACTCGATTCAGAGTTTCAGGGAATTGCCCGCTGGTGGAGCGAAAATAAGACGTTCAACCTATTGGAAAAACGCAGTCGCTACGAAGCCGAGGTTTCCCCTGCCTTTAGGTAGTGGGTGCTATCACTTTGGTAGGATTCCGACCATGAAGATTTACATTCTAATTGATTCAAAAGACTGCTGCGGAGGCTTGCCGAAATATTACCGAGATTGCCCCCTTGAAAATCGATCCCCTTATACGTTTGAAGTTCGAGTGCTTGAAGGCAAATCAATTGACGGGTATCTGAATCGGGGTGCCCAGCAGATTGACGATCGTACCGTCAGCTGGCACACCGATGATCTTTGTGCCCTATCTATTTAGTATTGCCAATCAGCACACACCTCTCCAATCCAGTATTCCATACAATTCCCAAGTGGTAACAAAGAGAATATCAGAACAGCGTTAGAAAAGATGGGAATCTCAGAAAAAACCTTGTTTCCTGACTTGCTCGGTTTCTTTGAAAGAAATAGTACTGCACAGCCTTATAATCTAACAGTTGATCCACTCGGCTACTGAGGGACACTACTATGAACAATAAATTAACCGACAGAGACAAACTTTTTTCCAAATATTCACGACGCGGGGACCAGAGGTTGTTCGCGGGAAAGTACGACGCAGCCATTGAGGACTATAATGAGGCGATTGAACTGAAGCCAGATTACGCGTCCATCTATAGTATACGTGGTTACGTTTACCGCATCAAAGGTGATTTCAAATCTGCCATCAAGGATTATAATAAACTGATTGTACTCAGACCTGATAATGCTGACGCGTATTGTGATCGCGGAATCGCCTATAGCAAAAAGGGTGAATTTAAGCGTGCCATTCAAGACTTTAACAAAGCGATACAAATTAAACCAAACCTCGCCGATGCCTACAATGGACGTGGTTTAACGTACCACCAGATGAATGAAGTTGACCTCGCCATCACAGACTATAATACAGCAATAGAATTGAGACCCGATTTTGCCAAGGCATATAATAATCGTGGTATTGCTCACCGGGAGAAAGGCGAGTTCGATCAGACCATTGATGACGCTACCAAGGCAATAGAATTATATCCAAATTTCGCCCACGCCTACAGCAATCGCGGCAATGCTTATGTCAGGAAAGGCATAACGAGTCTCGCTATCAAAGACTATAATAAGGCGATACAACTGAATCCTGAATTGGCAGAAGCCTATTGCAACCGAGGTGTTGCTTATGAAATCATGAGTGAACTTGACCTCGCCATTAAAGACCATACCAAAGCGATAGCACTGCAACCTGATTATGCCGAGGCGTATAACAATCGGGGTGTGGTTTACAACAAACAAGACGAATCTAATCTCGCCATCAAAGATTTTAGCAAAGCGATAGAACTCAAGTCGGAGTTTGCAAATGCTTATAGTGGTCGCGGATATGCTTATTATGCCAAAGGTGAAGTTGACCTCGCTATTGAAGACTACAACACAGCAATAGAACTCATACCGAATTTTGCCGAAGTATATAACAATCGTGGTCTTGCTTATTTCGCTGAAGGTGAGCCGGAACTTGCCATCAAAGACTTGGACAAAGCAATTGAATCTAACCCCGATTATGCGGAGGCATATTATAATCGTGGCGTGGTATGGTCTCAGATGCAAAAGTGGGAAAATGCGAGATTAGACCTGACTGTCGCTAAAATCATTGGTAAAGACAGTCTCCGCTCATTCCAACACAGCAATAAAAGCGTCGTAAATTTCAAAGAGATACCCGATATCAATCCACCAGAAGACATCGCTGCAATGCTGGCTCCGCCGCAGGCATAACCATAGTAGGAAAACTGTCCAAACTGAAGCTTAATCAGATGGCACAGATCTTCAATTCGCGCCATTCGTACCAATCCGAGATTCCGACAACAGGCACAAAACCACCACAGAGAACCCACCTTTCCCTTGACTTTCCTCCTCAGACTTTGGTATCCTTTTAAAGGATTTATACAATACGATTCTCTGCTGGTACACCTCGGAAAGCAGCGAGGTTAGAAAACTCGCCAGCAAAAAATAGGCTTGATAAACACACTGGCACGCACGATAAGCGTGCTATATCATATCGGATTTTATACATGGATACTTTTGATTGCGAACTGAACCAACAGGTTATCTTCGGTGATAACACGATTGAGAGACTCGGTGAACTGACCCGCGAACGCGGGGGGAGTCGCGTCCTCATCGTGACAGATGCTGGTATCGAAAAAGCAGGCATCCTCGCGAGAGCCGTCTCCGCACTGCAAAGCGAAAGAATCGCCGCTTACGTTTTTGCCGACACCACATCCAACCCTACGACGGAAGATGTTGATGCTGCGCTTGCGGTCGCGAAGACCAACGCACCGATAGACCTTATCATCGGACTCGGTGGCGGTAGCTCAATGGACTGTGCGAAAGGCGTAAACTTCCTGCTCACAAACGGCGGAAAGATGGAGGATTACTGGGGCACAAACAAGGCAACACAACCGATGCTCCCATCTATCGGTATTCCAACGACTATCGGCACCGGTAGCGAGGCACAGTCCTTCGCACTCATTGCACAGGCAGATACACACATCAAAATGGCGTGTGGGGACAAAAAGGCACGATTCGGGACTGTCCTTTTAGATGCGACGCTTACCAAAACCTTGCCGAGACCGATCGCCGCAATCACCGGTATAGATGCGATCGCACACGCTGTTGAAAGTTACGTCTCAACGAGACACAACCCGATGTCCCAGATGTTCGCACGGCACGCATGGGAGTTGCTAAACGCTCACTTTGAGGCATGCCTTGAATCCAACGGTTCCACAGCCAGAAGCAAAATGCTGTTTGGTGCCTACCTTGCGGGACTCGCAATTGAAAACTCGATGTTGGGTGCCGCACACGCCTGTGCTAATCCTTTGACGGCGAGATACGAGGTTATCCACGGCGTTGCCGTCGCGTTGATGTTACCCCACGTCATCCGATTCAATAGCACTGTTGCAGGAGAAACCTATCATGAACTGTACCCGGACGGAGACTTAGCAGACAGAATTATTGTACTTAAACATATCGGCAATTTGCCGAACAGACTTCGGGATTACCCTGTCCAATACACGATAGGAACGGCAGACATACCAACGTTGGCAAAGGAAGCGGCGACACAGTGGACAGCACAGTTCAACCCGCGTTCTTTGAATACCAGAGATTTTATGAACCTTTATGAAAAAGTTTATTGAAATACAAGTAGATGAGCGGAATCGTACATATCTTAAAAAGACTAAAGCTACGGCACAACGGAATGTGTCTGCTACTTTTAAGAAGTTCATGGCAACGGCACAACGGCGTGTGCCTGCTACCTTCTTAATTTTCCTACTACTCTCCACCTCAGCCACAGCTTTCGGCAACTGGGCAAGTTTTCGTGGTAACCCACAACTCACGGGTGTCGCCGATTCCCAACTCCCTGAAAATCCGCAATTGCTTTGGACTTTTCAGGTAGGCGATATGATTGAATCCACTGCTACAGTCGTTGATGGCACAGTCTACGTTGGCGCATTAAACGGAACCCTCTACGCACTTGACGCACAAACCGGCGAAAAAAAGTGGACGTATCAGGTAGAGGGAGCGATCAAAGCTTCGCCCTCTATTCACAACGGTGTTGCCTACTTCGGTGATGGGGATGGGATTTTCCATGCAGTGGACATTAACACCCAAGAAACGAAATGGCAGTTTACGACGGAAGGTGAAATCATATCATCAGCAAATGTCATTGGCGACCGCGTGCTGTTCGGCTCGTATGACGGATTCCTCTATTGTCTGAACCGAGAGAACGGAGAACTGGTCTGGAAATTAGAGACTGAAGGTTACGTCCACGGTACCCCTGGGGTCTGGAAGCACATCGCAAACGATTCTGGTAAGATAAACAACTTCGCGATTGTCACCGGATGCGATAGTTATCTTCGCGTCATCAATATTGATGATGGTACGCAGACGCAACAGGTAAATCTCGGCGCGTATGTCGGTGCCAGTCCTGCAATTTCAGAAAATCGTGTTTATTGCGGCACGTACGGCACCGAAATATTGGGGGTTGCCTTAGACACTGGTGACATTGTGTGGCGGTATCGGCATCCCAAACGTAGATTCCCATTTTTTGCTTCAGCCGCTCTCACGGAAGACAGCGTTATCATCGGAGGGCGCGATAAGATGGTGCATGCACTCTCGCAGGCGACAGGTGAACCGCTATGGACGTATACGGCTAAATCTCGTATTGAGTCTTCCGCCGTCATTGTTGGCAAACGTGCCTTTTTTGGGACAACCCGCGGGGTATTCATCGCTTTAGATATTACGACTGGGGAATCGGTGTGGGAATTCGCTACAGGTTCATCTATCGTTGCCTCACCCAGCGTCTCCGACGGTAGAATTTACATCGGAACAGAGGACGGGATCCTGTACTGCTTCGGGTCAACATAGACTGGCACGATTCATCGTTTCATGGTATAATAATGTGAACTTATTTGAAAGTGAGTTTGACTAAAAACCAGAAGGATCATGAAGATGTCAATGCCGTTTAAGTGAAGGTAAAGGAGCATTAATAATGCCTGAAACGAAACCGGAACCTGCGACAGCAGGCATAGATTCAAAAGATACAACTGTAGGAAGCGTTTTCGTCTCCAACTACCCGCCGTATTCCGTATGGGGTGAATCCGATGTACCAGAAGTGCAACGCGCGCTCGGGGAACAACCGCGTCCAGACGCTACACTCGGGTTATACCTCCACATCCCTTTCTGTCGCAAACGGTGCAAATTCTGCTATTTTCGCGTCTATACCGATAAGAACAGTTCGGAAATCGACACGTATCTGAACGCACTCGCGAAAGAGGTCGAACTTTACAGCATGCAACCCGCAATTGCTGACAGACCGCTGAGATTCGTCTATTTCGGTGGCGGGACACCTTCCTATATCAGCGTTAAACACCTGACGGCTCTCGTTGACAGGGTGAAACGGGTAATGCCGTGGGATGCCGCCGAAGAGGTCGCTTTTGAATGTGAACCCGGTACCTTGACGGAAAAGAAAGTAGAGGCGATCAAAGGGATCGGCGTAACCCGACTGAGCCTCGGCGTTGAGAACTTGAACGACGAGATCCTCGCTGAAAACGGTAGGGCACATCTTTCCAAAGAGGTGTATCGCATTGTCCCGTGGATAAAGACGTTGGCGTTCGATCAGGTTAACATTGACCTCATTTCAGGTATGATAGGCGAGACATGGGAAAGCTGGCGAGAAACCGTCCAAAAGACCATTGAACTTGATCCGGATAGTGTCACTGTCTATCAGTTGGAATTACCATTCAATACCGTCTATTCTAAAGACATCCTCGGCGGCGACACACTGCCGGTCGCAGACTGGAAGTTGAAACGCGAATGGCACCAATACGCCTTTGAACAGTTTGAGCAAGCCGGTTACGCACAATCCAGCGCGTATACAGTGCTCAAGAAGGATAAACCGTGTCAGTTCATCTACCGCGACGCTGTATGGCAGGGCAGCGATATGATAGGCACAGGTGTCGCTTCCTTCTCACACCTCAGCGGGATCCATTTCCAAAACGCGCCTTCATGGGGAGACTACCTCAGCCACCTTGCGGAAGATAGGATTCCAGTTTACCGAGCACTGAAACCGACGGAAACAGAACGGTTGACGCGGGAGATGATACTGCAACTCAAACTCGGAAAGATCAACCCCTCCTATTTCAAAGCGAAGTTCGACACAGACATCCTTGATACCTTTGCCGAACCCTACGAGAAACTGCAAAACGACGGCATGTTGCGTGTCAACGCCGCATCGGATGAGATTCAACTGACGCACCGCGGATTGCTTCAGGTCGATAGCCTGCTTCCAGCTTTCTATGCTTCTGAATACCAAAACACGCGATACACCTAAACGAGTAGAGCGGTCAGCGATTAGCGATTAGCAATCAGCAGTCAGGACGGGTTTTCTACGAAAACCCTTTCAGTTGTCAGTAAGAACGTGCGATGAATCGCACGACTACAAACGATGACTTTTTGGCAAACCATTTTGGTAAATGGCAATCAGAAACCGTCAACAAACAATAGTTGTTGGGTTTCACTTCGTTTTTGACAAGTATAAAGGGTTAGGTCACCTAACCTTATGGACGAGAAGACCTTGAAGAAACACCCAAGCAAACCTCCTACGAGAAGCCATCCATCTTACTTTTACCAAACTCACGTCATGAAAGGAATGAAGATATGGATACGAAACTGATCGAATCTAATCCGTCAATCATGATGGGCAAACCCGTTATTGCAGGTACTCGCATTCCTGTCGAATTAATCTTAGAAAAAATCGCAGCGGGTGAGACGATTGAGCAATTACTTAAGGAGTACCCACGCTTAACTGAGGAAAGCGTACGTGCTGCCCTTCATTTTGCCGCTCAAGTCCTTCGCGCTGATGTTGTCTACCCAATTCATGAAAGAAATCCATGAACCTACTTGCGGACGAGAGCATCGGTAAGTCTATTGTGGATGAACTTCGACAAAATGGTCACAACGTGTTATACATCGCCGAATTTGCTCCAAGTATTAATGATGAGGCAGTGCTGCATCAAGCCAATTTAAACCGTGCCCTACTACTTACCGAAGATAAAGATTTTGGTGAACTTGTCTTTCGTCAAGGATTAGTACACATGGGTGTAGTGCTCATTCGTCTTTCGGGTTTATCTTTACCAGCAAAAGTAACAAGTGTTTCAACAGTCTTTGCAAATCACGAGGACGAATTGCTGGAAGCTTTTAGTGTTATTTCACCCGGAAGGGTTAGAATTCGCCGAAGTTCGTAATCAACTAAAATTCCACCTACTAAACTTCAGAAACATGGATATACACACGCAATTATACCGCCTCCGTGAGATGCTTGCTCCGGTGTTGGATACCAACGCCTTTTATCAACAAAAACTCACCGAAGCCGGGGTCACGCATCCAAACGACGTTCAAACGTTGGCGGACTACCGGCAACTACCCTTTACCACAAAAGAAGAACTCAGCACCGATCAGGTGTCGCATCCGCCTTACGGAACGAATCTCACCTTTCCGTTGGAGCGGTATACCTGTCTCCACCGCACGTCAGGTACAACGGGTTCACCACTGCGCTGGTTAGATACAGCGGAATCGTGGGACTGGTGGGGAAAATGCTGGGGAGAAATCTATCGCGCCGCTGGCGTAACCTCGGCAGACCGGCTCATGATCGCCTTTTCGTTCGGTCCCTTTATCGGTTTCTGGAGTGCGTATCACGGTGCGCAGCAGTTAGGCGCGCTTATCATTCCAAACGGAGGCATGACCTCTGACCAACGGATACGTGCTATCCTCAGCAACGATGTAACAGTGCTGATTGCTACACCGACATACGCATTGCGGCTTGCTGAAGTCGCAGAACAAGACGGCATCAATCTACCTGAAGAAACTTCAATTCGGGTGACGATCCACGCAGGTGAACCGGGAGCGAGTCTACCCGCTACGAAACATCGCATCGAAAGTCGTTGGAGGGCGCGTGCCTACGATCATGCGGGCGCGACGGAAGTCGGGGCATGGGGTGTTATGTGCGAACCACAAGCGGGTGTCCACCTCAACGAAGACGAATTTATCTGTGAAGTCCTCGATCCAGAAACCGGAAATCTGGCAGACGAAGGTGAGTTAGTCATGACGAATTTAGGACGCGTCGGTATGCCCGTTATCCGCTATCGGACGGGAGATTACGTCAAGCTGAAATCAGCGGCGTGTGAATGCGGTTGGGGAAACCGTGTCCTTGACGGTGGTGTTATTGGACGGATAGACAAAGCCGTTATCATCCGCGGTCTGAACGTGTATCCTGCTACGCTCGAAAACATTGTCCTCAAGTTTCCAGATGTCCGCGAGTTCTCGGCACGTGTCTATGGAACAGGCACGCTCGACGAACTCGAAATCCAGGTTGAATCTACGCACCCAAATCTTGCTGAAACTGCTACCGCCGTCGCCGCTGCGATTCGAGACGAGTTAGGTTTACGTGCCATAGTCAAAGCAGTCCCACTTGAAACGTTACCGAGGTCTGAGCTTAAGTCAAACCGATTCACCGATGAACGGCACCCATAGCGAAAAATAGGATGAACCCTTTGTCAATTGATGCTAAAGTAGTTTGCCTTGACATCTAAATCTTTGGAGTTTATAATTGTTGAATAACCAAACACAACATCGGGTCTACATTGAAACGACAATTCCGAGTTTCTATTATACACTACGGACGGATATTGAATCGCTTGCTAAGCAGAGTTGGACTCGGAAATGGTGGAAGGAATACGCGGATCAATTTACTCTTCTGTCAAGTACTGCTGTTATTGACGAACTCCGCCGCGGCACAAGTGAAAAAACGCAAGCGCGGATTGACTTAATTAAAGATATTGAAATGCTACCAGCCCCTTCAAAGATCAATCAAATCGCGCAAACTTATATTGATAAATCAATAATGCCCCAAGATTTGTTTGGCGACGCACATCATTTAGCACTTGCCTCGTTTTACAATGCTGACGTACTTCTAACCTGGAATTGTAAACATCTTGCGAACCTTAACAAAATTTATCTCATCCGGCAGATAAACCAAGAACTTGGCTTACCAACACCGGAGTTGGCAACGCCTCTTAATTACTTAGGAGCTGATGACTAAAATGGCAGACTACGAACTTGACGAAATTCACAGAATTCGCAGGGAAATTTCAGAGCGGTTTAACCACGACCCCGAAAAATTGGGAGCTTACTACCGAGCATTGGATCAAGAATTCCGGAAGGCGGGGTACAAATTTGCAGATTTACCACCAGAGAAGCCCGAAACCCCGAAACAGAACAACAAAGAAGCTGCCGATTGACTTTGAATCCTTGGAAGGATATGTACTTCGCAAAGCATTCAGTGCCCACACGCTAATCGCTACAGGGACAGCGGTTATTAGTCGCGCAATTAATGACACATCGCGTCTGTGAAGATGTCAACACCCTATGATGAAACTCCCAAAAATACGGCTTTCCGAGATTGATAGCCTTCCTGAGGACGCGATTGATACATCAGAGATTCCCGAACTTGATGATGGATTCTGGGAAAATGCCCAGCCAATTGTTCCTGAAAATTACCTTCAGATCGAACATCCCATCTTGGAATGGTTCAAGAAACAAGGAAAAGATTATCACGCGCAGATAAATACAGTGCTCCGAACGTATATAGAAGCACATAGGTAAATCAATAAATGACTGCCTCGGCACCACAACGGTATTCCCAAGATTATAATTTTTTAGGGGGTAACAACGCAAATGGCAAACTATGAAATTGGCGAAATTCGTAGAATCCGACGGGAAATCTCCGCGCGATTTGATCATGATGTTAACAAGTTGTGTGAACACTACATGAAGTTAGAAAAAAAATACCGGAAGTCTGGCAAATACAAATTTGTGGATCCACCGAATGAGAAACGAAAAATAGAAAAGTCGAAGGACGAAGAAGCAGCAGATTAAAGTGATATTTACTTTCACGAACAAATCCAAAGATGAGACTTTCAAAAACACGGCTTTCTGAAATTGAGAGCCTCCGTGAGGACGCGATTGATACATCAGAGATCCCTGAACTTGATGATGACTTTTGGGAAAATACTCAGCGAATTGTTCCTGAAAATTACCTTCAGATCGAACATGAAATTTTGGAATGGTTCAAGGAACACGAACAAAATTACCATGTGCGGATAAATAAGGTGCTTCGAGCACACATGGAAGCGCATCAGTAAATGAACACACACGAGAGCCACGACATTATCGTTATCGGGGGCGGGCCCGCCGGGAGTACCGTGGCAACACTTGTTGCGGAACAAGGTCACCGCGTTCTGCTCCTTGAACGGACATCCACACCGCAATTCAAAATCGGAGAATCGCTGATTCCTGCTACCTACTGGACTTTCAAACGACTCGGCATGCTCGAAAAACTGCGAGCGAGTCATTTTCCACAGAAATACAGCGTGCAGTTCTACTCCCGCTCCGGCAAAGCCTCCACTCCATTCTACTTCTTTCAAACCAATCCGCATGATAGTGCTGTCACATGGCAGGTTCTACGGAGTGAGTTCGACGAAATGCTCCTGGACAATGCGAAAGAAAAAGGGGTAGAAATCCGTAGGGGGATAGGCGTGCGAGAAGTCCTTTTTGAAGGGGACACGGCAACCGGTGTTGTTATACAGCACACAGACGGCACCCGTGAAACTCTCCATGCAACCGTCATCGCGGATTCCACCGGACAGCGATCGCTCATCGGAAGGCAACTGAAACTGAATACGATAGAGCCGAACCTCAAAATGGCATCGCTCTTCACACACTACGAAGATGGACACAGAGACGAAGGCATCGACGAAGGCGCGACACTCATCCTACACACCGAAGAAAAAGATTCTTGGTTCTGGTCGATCCCACTCCCCTATAACCGCACGAGTATCGGGGTTGTGGGCGAGTTGGACTACCTGCTTCAAAATCGAAGAGATGCCGATGGCAAACTCAATGCCCAAAAAATCTTCAACGAAGAACTCGCGAAGTGTGCGCCATTGCAGCAACGGCTCGAAGGCGCGAAGCAACTCCTCCCCATCCAGACCACAAAAGACTTCTCCTATCGCGCCAGTCGTATCGCAGGCAATAACTGGGTACTCGTAGGTGACGCATTCGGGTTCTTGGATCCCGTCTACTCGACCGGACTGTTTCTGGCACTCAAATCTGGAGAGATGGCAGCGGATGTCATCATCGAAGCATTCGATAAGAATGACTTCTCCGAAGCGCAGCTCGGAAGTTTCGGACCTGCGTTTGTAAAGGGAATGGAGGCATTTCGGAAACTCGTCTATGCTTTCTACACAAAGGAATTTAGTTTTGCACGGTTCCTATCAGAATACCCAGAGCATCAGGGAGGCATCGTTGACATCTTGAGTGGCGATGTGTTTAGAAAAGACGTAACGCATATCTTCCCAGCGATGGCAGAAATGTGCCCATTTCCCCCTGAAGTGCCGCTCAATTGATACGGAATCGGAAGGAAACCTTGTAAGCCCGAAACAACCATAACCTATAGGAGATCCTCATGAAATCAGTCCTGTCCTACCTATCGATTCTCTGCGTTATACTCGCCATCGGGTGCGATAACGCTTCAAAACGCAACACAGCCCAAAATGAGAAGGGTGATACACCTGCCGAGTTAGTGAACGATGATTCTACAAAACGCCGCTATATCAGCATCGGCACCGCCCCTGCTGGTGGCGCGTTCTTTGTTGTCGGTTCCGCAATTGCTGAAGTGGTTGACGGTAACGTTACAGAAGCGAACTGGGAAGTGACCGCTGAAGCCACTAAAGGTACACAGGAAAATATCCGGCGCGTCGTGAATGGTGAACTGGAATTCGCGCTCGCCAACGCCGCAATCTCCTATTTTGCTGTGCGCGGCGAAGGTGCGTGGGGAACCGAACACGCTATCCGTAACGTCATGACGCTTGCTCCGAATGTCGGTCTGTTCCTTACGCCGCAGTCCTCCGATATCCGCGGAATTCGAGACTTTGCCGGTAAACGGATTGTTGTTGGACCGGCGGGTGCAGGCTTTGAATACTTCCTTAAACCGATACTGGCAGCACACGGTATCACGTACGACGATTTCACACCAATCAACAGCACTTATATCGGCGCAGTAGATTTGTTAGCGGACGGTTCCGCCGCCGCTGCATTCGTCGGTGGTGCGATCCCAACACCAGCCGCTACCCAAGCCAGCACGTCTCAAAACATCTTTTTCATCCCATTCGACGATGCGGCGAAACAGTCTCTCTTTGCAGATTATCCTTTCTTTAATGCCGTAACTATCCCTGCCAATACCTACAAAGGACAGATGGAGCCGTTCGCGAGCATGAACGTGGGCGCGATGCACCTGATTAGTGCTGAGAATGCAGATGAAAATACGGTTTACGAATTCGTAAAGACTTTGTATACGCATCGCGCGGAAGTCGTGAAACGGCATGGTGCTGGCAAAGCCATCAATCCGAAAAATGTCGTCAAGGATATAGGCACCCCTTTTCATCCGGGTGCAGTCCGTTTCTACCGCGACATCGGCATATGGCAGGAATAAAAACATTATCTTCCACTTTTTGCGATTTTTTACAAAATTATGCACCCTTTTCGTCTCCAAATCGCGTCATTAACAAGAAAGAGAATGGAAATATGCAACTTTTTAGGGACTCGTTTGTAGTAACAATACGCGCATAGAGGGACTGGGAATAGGGTATTCTCGGTCAAGAAGTATGCTTGCCTGAGATTTCCCTTTTCCGATCAGCTTTTGAGTATTGAAAATATTATAGAGTAGAATTGGATTTCAATCCGCAAGGGAAGATAAAGTGAAAGATGTTCTGCGGCTCCTGTCATACATAAAACCGTATTGGCATTTCCAAACCCTTTACATTCTTTGCCAGCTCGGTTACTGGGGTGGGTTCATCGTTCTCCCGTGGATCGAAAAGACTCTGATTGACGATGTCTTTCTCGCAAAAAACGCTGACAAACTGTTGCCCACTTGCGGACTCTGGATGCTGGTCGCATTCGGCATGTACCTCTTTACACTTGGGTTCGCTTACTTCCCTATAAAGGTCTCACAAAACGCCGCGAAAGACATCCAACTCGCCGCTTACCATCACCTCCGCAGATTAGGATTCAAATTCTACGACACACAACAGACCGGAAAAGTCATGGCACTCTTCACGTCAGACACACCCAAGGCAATTGAGGGGTTTCAGATATTTGCCAGCGACTATCCGACAAATATCATCCTGCTCATTATTACCATCCCTGTCGTCATGAGTGTTAGTTGGCAGTTATGCCTTCTCTCACTACTCCTCGTCGGCGTGACTGTCTCGATACCAACCCTTTTAAACAAGTCCCTTAATCGAATCGGGGAAGAAGTTCAAGAACAGAACGCAGTGCTGTCAAGCAACCTGCAGGAAAGTATTGCTGGTTCTCGCGAACTCAAGGGATTGGGCAAAGAACTCTACGATTTAAAAAATATCCATCACTTCCTGAAGCAACTTGTGACAATCCGTATCAAACAGGTAAAGCTCCAAAAGGTAGGAGATATCTTAGTCATCTGGTGGTTAAGCGATGCGCTGGTGCTTCTGGTGGGAGGTGGGTATGTCCTACAAGACGCTATGACCGTGGGAGAACTCTTTGCGGTAGTTATGTGGTTTAATGCCTTGCAGCGCCCTGTACATTTTCTTGTAAGCCTGCATCTCAGCATTCCATCCGTCATGGCGGCAGCTCGTCGGATCTTCGCGTTCTTTGATGAACACGAGGAAGAACCGCCAGACGGGACACCCATCATGCACATTGAGGGCAGCGTTCAATTTTCCAATGTCTCCTTTGAATACAATGAAGCACAACCCGTTTTGAAACGGATTCGTTTTCAAGCAGAACCCAGCGAAACAATAGCGATCGTGGGACCGAGTGGTGCCGGTAAGAGCACTTTGGTGAGCCTAATTCCGCGCTTCTATGAACCCCAACACGGCAATATTCTCATCGACACCACACCCATCAATACAATCCAAATCCAGTCGTTGCGATCGCATATCGGCATTGTTTTTCAAGATCCATATCTATTCGCCGAGAGCATTGCCTATAACATCCGTCTGGGTGCGGAAGACCCAAGCGCAGTAACACACGAAGAGATAGTCACCGCTGCCAAGTTAGCAAACGCACACGACTTCATCGTGAATTTCCCTGAACAGTATGAGAGTGAAGTCGGTGAGCGTGGCGTTCGACTCTCCGGCGGCGAGCAGCAACGTATTGCCATTGCGCGCGTGCTTATTAGAGACCCCAAAATCCTTATTCTCGATGAGGCAACCTCGTCTCTGGATACAGAATCCGAGGCACTCGTCCAAGACGCACTCACACGCCTCATGAAAGGACGCACCAGCTTCGTCATCGCACACCGACTCTCAACCATCTTGAACGCCGATAAAATTCTCGTTCTCAGCGACGGAAAACTCGTTGAATCCGGCACACACGCCGAATTGATTCAACAGAGTGGTGTATATCACGACCTATTCCAGAAACAGTTCGCAGGGATACAAAAGGGGACGTAACATGAAAGACGTTCTGCGATTGTTGTCGTATCTAAAACCGTATTGGCACTTTCAACTGCTCTTTATCTTCTGCGCCCTGGGCAACTCAGGTTGTAGCCTTATATGGCCCTGGCTTCGGAAGATTCTGATAGACGATGTCTTTATCGCAAAAAATGCTGAACTCCTACTGCCTACCTGCGGATTCTATGCGCTGACAGCAGTCGGCATGTACTTCTTCAAATTTGGAGCCGCTTACTTCCCCGCAAAGGTTTCGGAGAACGGATCGAAAGACATTCAATTTCAAGCCTACCACCATCTCCGCAAATTAGGATTCAAATTTTACGACACGCACCAGACTGGAAAAGTCATGGCGACATTTACATCCGATACACCAAAAGCGGTACAAGGATTAAATCTCTTTGCCGGTGACTACATCATAAACGGTATCATGCTTGTTGTGACACTCGGTATTATTACATACATCAACTGGCACTTATGCGTTCTCTCCTTATTACTCGTCGCCGTAAATATAATCATTCCGGCTGTCTTGGATAAACCGCTTGGTCGAATGAGCGAGGAAATCCAAGAACAGAACGCACTCCTGTCAAGCAAACTACAGGAAAGCATTGCTGGCTCTCGTGAACTCAAAGGATTAGGAAAGGAATTTTATGATTTACAGAACCTACGCCAGTTTATTGAACGGCTCATCGCAATCGGCATTAGACACGGGCTCATTCGGCAGGCAGGCGGTGGGTTCACCATCATTCTATTCTGGTTAGCCCGAGGTCTCATATTTTTCATAGGCGGGGGTTACGTCCTGCGCGATGCGATTACCATCGGTGAACTCCTTGTCATCATACACTATTTTGGTAATGTACACGCGCCTGTGTCACAACTTGTAAAACTTCACCTCGGAATACCGTCAATCATGGTTGCGGCTCGGCGTATTTTCGCGTTTTTCGATGAACACGAGGAAGAATCGCAAGAAGGAACACCGATAGAACATATTGAGGGAGGTGTCCAATTCTCCAACGTCTCCTATGAATATAACGAAGCGGAACCGATTTTACAAGAAATGAACTTTCAAGTGGAACCGGATGAGACAGTCGCAATAGTGGGAGCCAGCGGCGCAGGTAAAAGCACTTTGGTGAGCCTAATTCCACGTTTCTATGAACCCCAACACGGCAATATCCGCATCGACACAACACCCATCAATACAATCCAAATCCAATCGTTACGATCACATATCGGCATCGTTTTTCAAGACCCATACCTGTTCGCCGAGAGCATCGCCTATAATATTTGTCTGGGTGCGGAAGACCCAGAAGCAGTAACACACGAGGAGGTTATCGCTGCTGCAAAGTTAGCAAACGCACACGATTTCATCATGAATTTCCCAGAACAATACGAGACCAAAGTCGGTGAGCGCGGCGTTCGACTCTCTGGCGGTGAACAGCAACGGATCGCTATCGCGCGCGTGCTTATTAGAGACCCCAAAATCCTCATTCTTGATGAGGCAACATCGTCTTTGGATGCAGAATCCGAAGCACTCGTTCAAGAAGCACTCACACGCCTCATGAGAGGACGTACCAGCTTCGTCATCGCACACCGACTCTCAACCATTTTAGATGCCGACAAAATCCTCGTTCTCAAAGGCGGTAGGCTCGTTGAAACCGGTACACATACCGAACTGATCCAACGCGGTGGTGTATACCACGCCCTATTCCAGAAACAGTTCGCAGGAATGCAAGCAGGCAACTCAGCCATTGGCACCACCGAAATCACTTAACATAAGTTAAAAAGTGCTTGACTTTAACGCGTCCTTTTTGATAAAATTGTAAAAATGATTATAAGGAGAACTGGAAATGGAATTAACCTTTGAAAAAGATGACCTCTTGCATTCTCTGCAAGTGCTACAAGGCGTAGCAAGCGGGCGCACTACCCTACCAATTCTTTCAAACGTTCTTATCCAAGCCGCTGATCGGAAAATTGAATGTATCGCCACAGATCTGGAGGTCGGGATTAAGATCAAGGTGGAAGGTGCCATTCAAGAAGATGGCGGAATTACCGTCTCAGCCAAAAAGTTGGCGGATATCGTCAAAGAATTGCCCGAAGACAAACCGATACACTTCGCAACAACAGCAAATGATCGGGTTGAAATCACTTGTGGGGATGGCGTTTATAAAATCATCGGGCTTCCAGACGAAGAATTCCCACAATTGCCCTCTGTCGACGGAGATTCATTAACTCTCAGTGGAGACACTCTGCGGGATCTACTCCACAAAACTGAATTCGCCGCCGCAACGGAGGATGTTCGCTACTTCCTCAACGGACTCTACTTTAATTTCCTTCCAGATAAAACGGAAGTCGTCGCAACCGATATGAGATGGCTCGCACTCGCACACTGTGAACCGCTCACATCGTCGGAGAACGTAAAAGGGTTCATCGTCCCCCTCAAAGCCGTTAAAGAGATCGCTCGTACTTTCTCGGAATCTGAGGAAGTGCAGATCTCAATTTTTGAAAACCAGATTCTTTTCGCTGACGAGAACTCCACCTTAACCACACGGCTCGTAGAGGGGGATTATCCGCCATATCAGAAAATTATCCCTGAATCTGCGGAAGGCAGAGTGGTGGTCTCTAAAGAACAGATACTGCATGCGGCCCGACGCGTTGCATTGCTATCGAACCCGAAGAACTATGCGATTGCTTTGGAGATAAGTACTGAGCAGGTCCAGATTTCGGCGAAGACTCCGGAATTAGGGGAGGCATACGAACCCGTTCCAGTGGAGTCAGGGACTGGAAGCATACGGATTGGCATCGATGCCCGTTTGTTGATAGGGACTTTGGGACACATTGAGACGGAATCGATCGCAATAGAATTTAAAAGTGAAGTGGAGCCTATCGTCTTTAAACCGATCGGCGTAGAAAATCATATCTGTCTTGTGATGCCGATGCGTTTGGAATCGTAGAGACGAATTTTGTAGTTACGAGGTCTGCAGACATCACCCTACATCATAGGAATAGATGTTGCTTCGCACCTTCGCTTTTACGCGCAAAAATCCCGATAAAAACACGATCTTTTTTTCAAAAAAACTTGACATCCTCTCCGTTTTATGATATTATTATATATCTGACGCCGAGATAGCTCAGTCGGTAGAGCAGAGGACTGAAAATCCTTGTGTCGGCAGTTCGATTCTGCCTCTCGGCATTCCCTTTTTAACCGTAATAATTTGCTAAGCCGGTGTAGCTCAGTGGAAGAGCAACTGATTCGTAATCAGTAGGTCGGAGGTTCAAATCCTCTCATCGGCTTTTGGTTTGATATGTGTCAGCATCGTTCCGATGAGAAACAAAGCCATCCTCAATTCAAAACCTAATCCCCACCTGTAAATCCCCACAACAGACAAAGAAGGAAACAAAAGCAACGTCAAGTATGCTTCACAGGATTCTCATAACGATTCTTGCCCTGACAGTTATAGCAAATTTCGCAAACGCGCAACTCGTTCAGGATGGTTTGGTGAGTTATTGGTCTTTTATCATCATTCTTCCAATTTCTCGGCAGCGATATCTTCCTCAAGCGATTTGACATTTGCTAAGACAGTCGGGTGCGGCTCAATCTCATAAACTTTGCGATACACTTTCAGCGCAGCCTCCTTATCACCAAGGAAACTCATATAAATTTCACCCATCCGCTCCCACGCTCGAACTTCCTCCGGATCAAGTTCGACAATCCGTTCATAGACTTGCAGCGCATCCCCATATTGACGCGTCTCGACATCCTCACGCTCAAGTGCAGACGCACGCGCAAAGAGCAATCGGACGAGATCGTCAACTACCTCATTCATTTCAGGCATATTTTCATGTGCCTGCTCCAAGAGGCGAATCGATTCCGACTCAAGTCGTGTAACCGCAGCCAAATCCTCTTCGGTGAATTCCCTATCCAGAAATTGATACCCTTGAAGCATTTTGGTGTACGTTCTCGACAGTTGAAGACGGGCAAGGATACCGATAGGGGCTTTTTCAGACGGGATGTTTAAAAACTCTGGATCGTTTTCTATTGCTTTGGCATAGTGCTTAGAGGCTTGTTCAAACTGCTTACTCCCCTGATAGAGGACACCGAGGAGATAGTGCGCTTCAGCATCGTCTGGAGCATTCTTGAGCACAGCGAGGAATTCTGCGGTGGCTTCCGCGAGCAACCCCTCATCACGGAACAGTTTGCCGCGCAAGAGACGAACACCGGCATGTTCAGGCTGAATGCGCGCCGCATATTCCAAACGCGCCTGCGAATCCCTCAGCCAATTACTTTGTAAATAGATTTCCGCAATGCGGAGATTGGCGTGCAGACGCACTTCCGCACTCGTTTGTGAGGAGCCGTTTATTGAGATTCCCTGGACTTCATCCTCCGTTTCCAACGCTCGTAATGCCTGCCAATAGTAGAGGGCAGCATCGACAAGGTCATGTTTCTTAAAGAGAGCATCTGCCTTCTCAATGAAAGCTCCGACCTGCGACAACGGTGGCGATTCGGGTTCCGCAGTCCCACGTTGAATATAGAAAAACGCAAGCGTGACAAAACCAATCACTGCCACGACTTCTGCATAAAAAAGCCAACTCCGCAAGGAAACTAAGGATTTTGCATTAAACGGCATATTTACTCCTTTATCTCGACCCAAAGCATAAGATAATAGAACGATCACTTCGGCGGACACTCAAAACGACAGCTACTGTGGACGTTTCTCAATGTCGTCAAGAATGCCAAGCATCTCCTCTGCCCCTACAAATCCGGTGAATCGCTTGAGAACAGTGCCATTAGCGTCCATGAAAATGACGACCGGCAATCCGGGAATCTGATATTTCTCGGTTAATGCCTCAGTCGTTTCGGAGCTGCGGGTGAAATCGAGTTTAACACTCACATAATCATCGAGTTTCGCAGCGACCTCGGGATCCGCATAAGTCTTATGATCAAGTTCTTTACACGCAGCACACCAAGAGGCATAAAAGTCAAGCATTACGAGTTTATCCTCTCGCTTGGCGATTTCAAGCCCTTCGACCTCGTCGTAAACCCAATTTAAGTGGGGTCCGGCAGGTTGTTGGATACCTCCAACAAACATATAGGCACCCAGGACCGCCAGCAAAAGCCCGCACGCCTTTTGGAATTGCATCCGTCGAGAGATACCGCTGAAACGTTGGGTTAACTTGCCAAGCCACACCCCAATGAGCACTAAACCACCCGCAATAGCGAAAAACGGCAGCGAGTTCTGCAGGAAATCCTGCAACGGTGGAAACACATCTTTGAGGAAATAGAGTGCCATTGTAATAATAGCAATGCCGAAGACGTTTTCCAACACATACATCCAGCCACCTGAACGGGGTAGCGCGGAGAGCAATCCGGAGAAGGTGCCAATACCGATAAAGAGGAGTCCCATTCCGAGGGCATAAGTGAACATGAGCCAGAATCCGAGAAAGAGACTTCCGGTCGTTGCGATATAAGTTAGCACGACTGCCAACGCCGGTCCCGTGCAAGGCGCGGCGATCACCCCTGCGACTGTTCCCATAGCGAACGCGCCTGCGAACCCGGTGCCGCCAACGGTGTTAAGACGGTTCTGCACCGCATACGGCAACCGAATCTCAAAAACACCGAACATAGACAGTCCCAAGGTCACAAGAATTAGGCTGATGAAGCCGACGACCCACGGGTTTGCCATTATCTGACCGAAGACCGCCCCGGTCGATGCAACCGCTACACCTAAAATCGAATAGGTCACAACGATCCCGAGCACATACACAACAGAAAGCAGGAAAGACTTGAGAAAACTGGCAGACTCATTGGCACCGAAGACAGAAACGGTGATCGGTATGAGTGGGTAAACACAGGGAGTCAAACTGGTCAAGATGCCGCCTGCAAACACGAGCAAAAATGCGAGCCAGACACTTCCACCAGAGAGCGCACGCGCGAGGCTCCCCTCATCATCACCACTCGGCGGTGCACCGAATTGGACGTTGGCGAAAACCGCGTCATTAATCCGCTGAATGGTATCCTCGATACCGACAATTTCAATAGGGACTGCAAAAGTGAGAGTTTCTGGTAATAGACACTGCTCATCGTTACACGCCTGATATCTCAGTTCCAAATCCAGCGTCATAGGGTCGATCGACGCAGTTTGACTTAAATCGGCTTGGACACCGATAGTGATGGTATCGTGATAGACTGGGGCTTCGCCAATTGAACCGAGTGCCAATACCTCACCCTTCGGATATACGACTTCACCGAAAGTCAGATGCGACGTATCCGGGAAAATGACCTCGGTCGCGATCAAGCCTTCACCCGCTGGATTGGCATTGACATGCCACCCTTCGACAATTTCAACGACAACTGCAATTTGGAATTGGCTACCAGGTTGCACCTTGTCAATCGAGAGGTATCCTTTTGCAGAGAGTTTTTCAACAGGTGATTTTTCACCAAGTCCGAAATCTGCGAACTGTGCCTGTATATGAGCAGGATACATCATTACGATAAGCACTACCAGCCCACAGACTAAATTTTTAACTATGGGATTCTGAGCATCGTTCCACTTCGTTTCACGATGGTATTTGGTGAATCGCGACCGGGTTAAAGATATGTACGATTTTAAGATTGTTTTCTCTGCCATGGGTTAATTCTCCTCAATTACCTCGGTTCAAGCACAACGCAAGGCAGAATCATCTCCTCAAGAGAAACACCACCGTGTTGGAAACTGCCTTGAAATATTTCTTTATAAACATTGAATTGTCTCTCATAAACAAAGTAGTAGTCCTCTTTTGCGAGAACATAACTCCTTTGTGCTTCTTCACCGGGTAAACGATACGCGCCAGGTTCCTTTATGACCCACCCGGCTTCAGGTGAACACGAGATATTTTTCCCCTCTTTAAACCGAAGCCCAGTCGTGAGTTCAGCTTGACTTGAAACTTTCGCTGCATTTTGGCAAAGGAGCGAACCGTGGTCAGACGTTAAGACGACCGTCATACCGCGTTCAGCTGCAATCCTGAAGACTCTATAAAGATGGGAATGCTGAAACCATGCCTGTGCAAGCGTCCGAAACGCCGCTTCATCTGGAACGAGTTGCTGTAGTAAATCTATTTCATGGCGTGTATGTGTCAGCATATCCAGAAAATCAACAACAAGTGCAGTCAAACTAATCCTGTCCGTAACGTTTAGCCAGTGCAGATATTGAATTTCGCCGCGTGTATCAAAAATTTTGAAGTAATGGAGCGGCGGCTTGGGAAGTATGCCGTGCCGCTCAAGTTGTAAGCGCATCAGATCTTTCTCATAGCGGTTGATACTCGTGTGCGTTGTATCAGGTTCTGCGTATAGGTCTGGGTGCCTTTCAGCAAATTCAAGCGGAAACAACCCACTAAAAATAGCGTTCCGTGCATAACGGGTAGCCGTTGGCAGAATGGAATAATAGTAATCTGTGGTTATATGAAACAGCGGGTACAACAAGGGTTCAATTTTCAGCCAGTGGTCCAACCGCATACAATCCATAACAACAAACAGGACCTGCTTCCCTGCCTGAACTTCAGGAATGACATATTTGTAAACGACATCCACAGATAAAGTAGGCGACGCTTCACTCGCTAACCAAGTGTGATAGTTGGCTTGAACATAGTCAGCGAACGCGGCGTTTGCCTCTCGTTTCTCTATCTCATGGATAGATTTAAGTTCATCAACGTTATGAAGTGTATCCAGTCGCAAGTCCCATTCAACAAGGCGAACATACGTATCGATCCAGGTCTGCCAATCGTCAACGGAGTCGCGTCCCCGCGTCCCGCCCCCGGACAGCTGTGCCCCCTTAAATTTCTGAGCATAAGCCTGTGGCGTATATGCTTCGCGTCCGGTCTGTTTGTCAAGTATAAAAGCAAGGGATGTCTCTAATTGTTGAGACGAGGTTTCGTCCTGACCATCTGCTGTCGCTATGAAGACACTGTCAACATCATAAAGGCTTGCTTGCTGTAGCACTTCCTGTCCACCCTCGTGTGTTACGAGAATAATAGGAATATGCGCATCCACATCCCGAATATATGAAAGCAGATTCTCCTCTCGCGTTGCTCCATCATAATTCAGGAGGACAGCGTGATATTCTTCATCTTGGAGTAACGCAATGCCTTCAGCAATAGCGTTTGTTAAAGAAATGTCGTACCCCCGATATTCCAAAAATCGGATGTAGGACTTGGAAACTATATTGTTCTGCTCCTCACGATGTTGATTCTTAAGTTGCGCGTCAGATTGTTTTACATCAGATCTCTGGTTATCAATCCACAGAAGCCTCCATCTTTTTTCCTGCATATTATGCCCCCTTTTTATTGGCGGTCGGCAGTGAGTTTTTAGCAGTCAGAGGAATGGCTGTCGGAGGTCGGCGAAGAAGCAATCAGTAGTCGGTTTCCAGAAACGCTTGTGGTGGAAAGCAATACGCGCCTGTTACAAGTACCTAAAAGCCCACAGTCAATGGAAACCGATAGCCATTAGAGCAGAGAAGCATGCTGTGCTATTCTACTGAAGCAAACAAAAACTAAATACTCGAAATAAATCGTCCTGGGTTCAATAAACCAACTGGATCGAATTTCGCTTTAATCTGTTTCATTAAACTGAGCGTTCCTTCAACGGAACCCCAAACGTCAATGTGTCGTTTAAGTTCAGGCGGTGCAACTTCTATGATGAGATTTCCCTGCCTCGACATTGCAGTTTGACGCAGTCGCGTTAGCACATTCGCAAGCGATTGGTAATCCGTATCGGATGTCGCAGGCAGAATGGCATACAATACACCACTCCCGAGCAATGCCATCATCTGGACATCACGAGCCCAATTCGCCCCCACAATTTGGGAAGCAAATTCTGCGAGATCGGTGCGCTTCAAGTTCAATTTGGCAACTACTATTTCGGTATTTTTGTTATCTGCTGAGAATTCCTGAACAGCCCCTTGAATGTGCTGTAACGATTCACCTTCTCTAATTGTGACACCTATCGCACCGTTTTGTTCCATAATTCCTTGGCACTGCGTCAATTGCCACGCCACAGTTTCGGGATCCCCACCGAACCCAACCACCACTTTTTTAACCATGGAATCCTGGGCATCGTTCCACTCTGTTTCACGATGGTGTCTGGTTAATTCTGACCGAGTTGAGGATTTGTCCACTCTTAATTGGGTGTTTTCTGCATTGATGAACATATTTGCAAACATCGGCAAGGTCTGCGAACCGACAATACTTAAACCCGTGTCAACTGCCTCTTGAACATTCTGAAAGTCTGCTGTAAGTATCGCTTGCCGCACAGGTATGGGTGACAACTTGAGAGTCACCTCAGTAATGATACCAAGTGTCCCAAACGCCCCAATATAGAGTTTGTTAAGATCATAGCCTGCGACATTTTTTACCACTTTGCCACCACTTTTGACGACGGTGCCGTCTGCCCGAACGACCCGCAAACCCAAAACCTGGTTTCGGGCGGTCCCATGTCGTAAACGGAGAGAACCACTTGCGTTTGTTGCTACAATCCCACCGATGGTACATCGGTCTGCATACGGTGGATTCAACGCCAGATACTGACGATGCCGCGCCAACTCGGTTTGGAGATCTGCTAATCGGATACCCGCTTCCACGGTTACGGTTAAATCCGCCGGTTCATATTCCACGACACTATTTAGGTGTGTTGTTGCCAGAACCACATCTACTTTCTGTGGCAGATTTCCAATACCCAGTTTTGTACCTGCTCCGGCAGGCATAACCGACACACCCTGTTTTACCGCAAATTGGAGGACCTCTTGCATCTCTTGGACAGATGTCGGTACAACGACCGCCTTCGGTACGTATCCATCAAAAGTATAGGCTGTGACCTGCTCCTCTGAGAGGATGCTGGATTCACCGACAATGCGCTTAAGTTCATCGTGCAATTTTCTAATTTTTCCTTTCGGTTCTGGATAGCATATCAGTCAACAGTTTCCCGCTCTCTGTTCTTAATAGCGGTGTCCCGAAGCGACGTAATCTTCGTAAGTACCTCACGTACATGATCATCGTCACTTGTTGCATATTTTTTCTTAACTTCATCAGCGACTTCCAGCAAGAGCGTCCATCTACTGGTATCGCGATAGACCCGTGCTAAACCGTAATAAGCATCAACGACATACTTACCATATTTATATTCATTAATAATTTGCTTGTAAGCGACGATCGCCTCATCCCAATTCTCTAACCGGAAATGAGTATCAGCAATACCGAGTCTCGCCTCGGCGATAAAGTTGCTATCTGGATATTCTTCAAGGAGTCTGTTATACGAAACAATAGCGTTTTCATAGTCCCCTTGACCGAAGTAAGTCCGTCCGATAGCAGACTGAATTTTTGCATGGAGTGTCCAGTGAGCTGCCCCTTGGAGTGCTAATTCATAGTTGACGCGGGCATCTTGATAGTTCTTCCGTTCTTCGTAAATTGCGCCTTGGTCGAAATAAGCAGCGGTGACATACGGACTATCTGGAAATTGCTTGATAAAATCGGTATAACGCTCAATTGCCTCATCGTCTCTACCGAGTTGTTTCAAACTATACGCGGCTTTATACATCGCTTCGGCTTGCAGGTCGGGGTAGTCTTTGAACTCCTCAGTCATAAGTTTATTGAATTCGCGATACGCCTGCTCATAGTTCGACTCATTCAGGTAGGACTGTGCAATCAGGTGCTGCACCTTATCCTTAAAACCGGAGTCTGGAAAACCATCAAGGACAACTTTGAATGCCTGCCGAGCGTCTTCATAATCCTGTAGTTTGTAGTTGGCTTGCCCAATCATATACCAAGCATTTTCGAGGAAGATGCTATTCGGGAAGTTCTCAATGCACTGCTTGAACTTCAGTTCCGCCAGTTTAAACTGTTTCGTCCGGTAGAGGTTGTATGCCCATAGATAAATCAACGCCTCTTGATATTGAGGAACGATTGCTGTTAGGGCGACTTTTTCAATGTGGTCAATCGCAGTTTTGTAGTGATCAATATTGTCTGATTGGTCAGCAAGACGTGAGTAACTCACTGCGATTTTATAATGAACGAGTGTTGTGAAATCCTTGTCAATAACCGCGGTATTCACACCCTCCTTCATTGATGCTTCAAGTGCCTCAGTATACTTGGCAATAGACCCTTCGTAATCTGCCTGATTGTACAAATCTTCAGCAGATTGGAAGAGTTGCTGCACCACCTCTTCGGAACTCCCCATCGTAAATGGTGCCAGAAGTCCAACGAATAAGACGATACCACCCATAATGCCAAAAATCCTTGAGTGTATTCTGTTTCGTTGGTGCATTCTGTCCTCCTTTCGGAATTTATAGTAAAGTTTAGAATTAATAGGGCACCCTGTGCCGGTTCGGTTAGGAAACCGAACCTACCGAGGGATGCAAGTGTCTCTTTATTTTTCGGTTTTACTATAAGTATGCCTTATACCGTGCCTATGAATATAGCATCCCATCTGGTTGCAAACCCAATTTTTCATAAGACTCGGCTGTGGGGAAAATCTTTCCGGGATTGCAGAGTCCAGTAGGATTAAAGACTTCTTTGACCGCCGCCATTACTTGCATATCAGCAGCACTGAAAATGAGAGGCATGTAATCCATCTTTTCGACACCGATGCCGTGTTCTCCGGTGATTGTGCCACCGACTTCCGCACATACTGTCAGAATTTCTTTGTTGACATGCTCTACACGTTCACACTGGTCAGCGTCTCGTTCGTTAAAGAGGACAATAGGATGAATGTTGCCGTCCCCGGCGTGGAACACATTCGCGATGGGAATCTGATACTTTTCAGAGATCTCGGAGATCCGCCGTAACACCTTCGGCAGGGTTGTCCGTGGCACAACACCATCTTGGGTGATATAGTTGGGTGCAAGTCGTCCGAACGAACCGAACGCGCTTTTCCGTGCCTTCCAGAGTTGATCCCGCTCCGCGTCATCTTTAGCGTAATCCACCTTCCGAGCGTTGTGTTGTTTGAAGATTTCCAAAATTTGATCGGTCTGGTTCTGCATGCCTGCCTTAACACCATCAAGTTCCACAATCAGAATCGCATCGGCATCAAGCGGGAAACCGAACTGGAAGGCTTCCTCTAACGCACGGATGACGAGCGTGTCCATCATTTCAAGGGCAGCCGGAATAATGCCTTCACCGATAATCGTTGAGACAGCGTTAGAAGCATCGTCCATTGTCTCAAAGACAGCGAGTGCGGTTTGGTACGCCTGCGGGTTCCGAGTCAGCCGGACGATTGCCTTCGTTACGATTCCAAACGTGCCTTCGGAGCCGACCATCACACCGCGCAGATCGTAGCCGGGTGTTTCTTCAACAGTACTACCCAATTCGATAATTTCGCCATCCGGCAAAACAACTTCCAACCCAAGTACATGGTCGGATGTAACGCCATATTTCAAGGTATGTGGTCCACCAGAATTTTCGGCGATATTTCCACCTATTGTGCATGCCTTTTGGCTTGATGGATCCGGCGCGTAGTGATAGCCTTTGTTCTGTACCGCCTGTGTCAACAAGAGATTCACCACACCGGGTTCAATCACCGCCCGTTCGTTCTCAAGATCTACCTCTAAGATGCGGTCCATCCGGTTGAGAGCAATGATAATTCCACCTTGAACAGAGAGCATTCCGCCACTCAAGCCGGTGCCGCCGCCACGGGCGATAAACGGCGTGTTGTATTTATTCGCTAACTTTACAATATCCGACACCTGCTGCGCTGTATCCGCGAAGACAACGACATCCGGCATCGCCTTAAAAGAAGGAGCGGCATCGCATTCATATACCGACAAGGCAGTCGTATCCGTTAGCACATTTTTAGACCCAAGGCGTGTAGAGAGGTCAGTAATGAGTTGTTCTTTCTGGTCCATAATCTATTCCCTCTGCATGACAATTTCTGATTACTTGTATTTAGTGTATCACAATTTTGGTTGCATGTCCAATTAGAAATTTAGCGAACGTTTCCAGTATTTTTTTCATTTGTTATAGCTGCGTGCAGCGTGTTATAATTATGGGACTGAATACAATTTACCAAAGTTTGATTATCGAGGAATTTTTCCGAGATACAATGCGTACAGGAGACAAAAATGCGAAAATCGATATTGATTTTAGGAATTGCTTGTTTGATCGCTTGGACACTCCCAGAGATCTGTTCTGCCGAAATCGACCCTGAAACAGCCGTTGGTGTGTGGCTCTTTGATGAAGGCGCGGGTAAAACAACCAAAGACGCTTCAGGACTCGGACACGACGGCACAATCAACGGTGCGAAGTGGAAAGATGGAAAACTCGGAAAAGGACTTGAGTTTGACGGCGCACAGTGGGTGTCCATCGACTCAACACCGGAGCTACAACTCGGTGAAGAACTGACAATGATGGCGTGGTTTTTTGCCACAGATATTTCCACTTGGCGGCAACTTATTTCTAAAAGTGACGAATATCTCTTGCGTATTGATCCGCCACAGGAAGGCAATAAAATGTCAGCGTTTGTCAAACCCGGTGGAAGTTGGGAGCCAAGAGCCTCTGCACACGTTCCGGATGAAAAAAAATGGATCCACTTTGCAGCAACTTACGACATCAACGAGAAAAACGAGCAACTCGTTGTTTACGTAAATGGTCAAAAAGCCGGGGTGAGTACACGTCCCGGAAAAACCGCTGCTACAGCGAATCCGGTTGAGATTGGTAAATGGGGTGGTGGTTCATACTTCGTGGGTATTATTGATGAAGCCGCTATTTTCAACACTGTTCTCAGTGAAGACGATCTAACAATCATCGTGGAACATGGATTAGCAAAAGCCCTTGGTGGGTTAGATGTTGAACCGATGCATAAATTGGCGGTGACATGGGGTGCGATTAAAGCAAATCGGTAATTCGGGTTAAAGCCGAACGGATATAAAAGATGTCTGTCCTACTAATTCAAGAGGCTTGGAAGTGAAGCGCAGATTACAGATTCAGTTCCTGCTGAAATCTTCCTTGCGATGGTGTCTTACAGCATGCTATAATGCAGACTTAAAGGAGGACTTGGCTATGAAATTGTCTATGATTCTCGTATGCGGAATTTTGATGTTCAGCTTTGCCGCGATGGTGTCTGCCGATGTATGGACAGACCCGTTTGATGGCAATGAACTCGTTGAAGAGTGGGAATTCCGTGACTACCGCGACGAAGTTACGACCTTAGAAGTCAAAGATGGCTTCCTACAGATGACCAATCCGAAGGGCGGTTGGGGGCACACCACGCCTGACAAACCGATGCTCGAGCGGGAAATTCCGAAAAGCGCGGCGAAAGACCTAATAGTGAGCGGCATTTTTTCCACGGAACCGGATACCCCTGCAGACTCCTGGATCGGTATTTTCCTTTACAGCGACGACGACTTGAACTACGCTTGTCTACTGTTTGGCGGCGAAGCCAATCAGCCACAAAAAACCTTGATCGGGAGCATGGTTCAAGGAGGTTGGCAAGACAAAGGACACTTCCAGACCGGCTTCGATGTCCCACTTCACCTCAAGATTGTCAAAGAGGACGATCTATTCTCTGGTTACTATCGTGAAAGCGAAAAAGATGAATGGACGCTCTCTGGAGACAAAACGTGGAATCACAAATTTGATGTAGAGCGCGTCGGTGTCGGTTTCATGAACAGTTGGGGGGGGCAAACGGTTACATTTATGGTCGATACACTCTCCATTGAAGGCGAGGGGATTGAACCCATGTCAGTTGACCCAGAAAGCAAGTTAACGACGACATGGGGCACTCTCAAAGCGAGTCAATAACCTTGGATGAAGTGTGTTTTCCTGTAGGAAGAGAAGGGAATCCGTCTGACACACCAGCAACCTTAAAACGGGGTGGTGAAAGCACTACCCCTATAGCACTTTTTAATCAAAACCGAATCGTTTAAAAGACAACTTTTAATCTGCCTACGGAATATAAAACCAAAGGATAAGGAGAAATACCACCGCCATGTCCATTCCCAAAATGTCCGTGAACAATCCAGTCTTAGCGAATTTGCTAATGATTATCATCATCGCATTCGGGTTGTATGCATGGATAAACCTACCGCGAGAACTCACCCCAGAAATCGCATTGCAGAGCGCGACTGTGACAACGTTATACCCAGGTGCCTCGCCGGAAGAGGTTGAAAAACTCGTCACCGCCCCTATTGAAGACGCTATTGAGGAAAGTGTCAGCAAAATCAATCTGCTGTTCTCTAACTCTTCGGAAGGCAGATCCGTTATCTCCGTCGATTTTGAAGAAATGAGTGACCGAGATTTCGACAAGGAACTTGAGAATCTCCGTACTGCTGTAGAGCAGGTGAACGAATTGCCAGCAGAGATTTTGGACAACCCGAAAGTTGAAGAATTGGATGTCTCCTCTGGTTTTCCGATGTTGACGATTGTTGTGGGCGGTACAATTTCGGAAACGCAGATGCGGGATATTGCCGAAAACCTTAAGGACGAAATCTTAGACATCAAAAACATTGCATCCGTCCGAATTGCAGGTCTGCGTGAGAGGGAAATCTGGATTGAAGTGGACCCAGATCGGTTAAAGGCGTATCAGATCCCCATTGCATCTATCATCACGGCACTTGGTTCCAGTAATCTGAATCTCCCTGCTGGCACGATGGAGCTTGGTAGCACGGAGTTCATGGTGCGGACAATGGGTGAATTCGCGAACCCCGACACAATCGGTGAGACTATCATCGCCGTTCAACCGACGGGTACACCGTTGCGCTTGAAGGATGTCGCAACCATCTCGGACACATACGAAGAAGCGAGGACCTTATCCCGTATTTATGGAGCCCCCTCCATCAGCTTGAGTGTCCAAAAAAAGACCGAGGGAAATACCATTGCATTGGTTGCCGAACTTCGGGAACTCGTTGAAAAACGGCAAGGAGATCTCCCTGAAAGTGCTGAATTAACGCCAGTTAACGACTATTCGGTTATCCTCAAAGAACGGTTAGGCATTCTTGAGACGAATGCGTTTTTCGGCTTGATGCTCGTTGTGTTAATGCTCCTTCTCTTTATCGGATGGCGGAACGCCGTATTTGCGGCACTCGGCATACCGGTTGCATTCATGGCAACCTTCTGGTTCATGTCTGTCGGTGGCTACTCACTCAGTGGCGTGTCCCTGTTTGGACTTATTTTAGTCGTGGGGATTGTTGTAGATGATGCTATCGTCGTGATAGAGAACATATATCGACATATTGAGGCAGGCGAACCCCCGAAAGTCGCCGCCATTCGCGGTGCCGAAGAGGTCGGGTGGCCCGTCTTAGCCGCCAGTTTAACGACCATCTGCGCATTTGGTCCCCTGATGTTTATGTCCGGCGTTCCTGGACAGTTTATGCGGGTTGTCCCAATCATGGCGATTCTCGTTCTGTTGGCTTCACTCTTTGAAGTGTTCGTGATTTTACCTGCGCACGTTGCCGAGTGGGGCAGAACGAAAACCCAGACAGGACGGAGCAGGTTTGAAAATCTCCGCACTCGATCACCGAATACCTTTGCCCTCAGTGCCTATATCATCGGCTTTTTCGCGTGGTTCGGCACGGTTTTTGACCTTATCCGGAACCGATATGTTAGAATCTTGAAGGTAACGATTCGGCATCGGTATGCTTTTGTAGGGAGCGTCCTTTTTATCGGCTTAATCGCCTGCGTTGGCGCGTTTGTAGTTCTCGACAAGGAACTGTTCCCCGGTGAAGATTTCCCACAATTCTACGTCAAAGCCGAAATGCCACCCTCTTATGGCATGCAGGAGACAACAGCGGTCGTCGCACAACTTGAAGAAGCCGCCAAAACACTTCCGTCAAGTGAAGTCGCTGCAATTGTCAGCAACATCGGGTTACACACGCCGACCTCGGGTATGATGGAAGGCGTTACCTATGGATCCAATTTCGGTGAGGTTATCGTTGAACTCACACCAAAACAGGAACGCACTCGCGGTGTGGATGACATCATCGCAGAACTGCGGACGAAAACCACAGGTGTTAGTGGAATTGAGGAACTGAATTTCATCACACAGGAAGGCGGTCCCCCGACAGGACAAGACGTTGAAGTGAAAGTAAAGGGACCGAGATTTGAACAGCTTATTGCACTCAGTGATACCCTTAAAGCATCCCTCTCGCAAATGGACGGTGTCTACGACATTCGAGATGACTTTCGTACGGGTAAATCTGAACTGCGTATCTACCTGAAACCGGAAAAGGCACATCAGTACGGGTTAACCACATTCCATGTTGCGCAAACAGTGCGCACTGCTATTGAAGGTGCCAAAGCGACAACTTATCGTGAAGCGGACGAGGCAATTGATGTCATCGTCAAATACCAGGAAGACACACTCGGAAACCTTGCAGAACTGAACAATCTGTTAATCGCAACCCCTACCGGTGCGATTGTTCCACTCAAGGATGTCGCCGATATCACAGAAGAAAAAGGCTATTCCGATATCCGTCGATTCGATGGGGAACGAGCGATTACAGTTTATGCCTCCGTAGATAGGGCAAAAACCACACCCTTTAAGGTAAATCAGGCATTAATCGGTACATTCGCTAATGTCGAATCCCTATATCCCGGATACCAACTCGATTTTCGAGGGCTTTTCGATGAGATTATAGAGTCCTTTTCCGAGTTGTGGAAATTGTTCATTGTAGGACTGTTGTTAATCTATGTTGTGTTAGGAGCACAATTCAAATCGTTCGTACAACCGATTATCATTATGTTCGCTGTTCCGTTCGGGATGATAGGTGCGATGGTTGGGTTGCTCCTTGCCAATGCGACACTTAGCATGGTCGCGATGTTCGGTATCGTCGCGCTCTCTGGGATTGTGGTGAACGATTCAATTGTTCTCATCGACTTCATTAACAAGAACCGAGAACGGGGTCACAACAAGTGGTATGCGATCCTGAAAGGTGGGTATGTCCGATTACGTCCGATTATTCTCACCTCACTGACAACAATTATCGGACTCATTCCGATGGCAGTCGGTCTCGGTGGAAAATCGCCGATCTGGATGCCGATGGCATACACAATTATCTTCGGGCTTTCGCTCGCAACCACCATGACACTATTTGTCATGCCTGCCCTCTATGCCATTACAACAGATATACGCGGACTTGTCTTGAGAAACCCAGAGGAACGTTTCCAAATCGTTTCGGATGAAGAACTGTTGGGTGTTGCGGTCCCGGCTGATGACTAAATAGAATAACAAGGCGAGGTTTCCTGCCCTCGCCTTACACAATTTTTGCCCTTGTGAGACGAAATATCTGCCAATCAACGCAAAGTCTAATCCGATACAATAAACCCCGATCGCCATGTCCATCCCCAAGATATCCGTAAACAACCCGGTTTTAGCGAATCTTCTGATGATTATAATCATCGTTTTTGGGTTGTACGCATGGATAAACCTACCACGGGAACTCACCCCAGAAGTCTCAGTCCAGAGCGCAGTTGTGACAACGCTATATCCGGGAGCATCCCCAGAAGAAGTTGAAAAGCTTGTCACTGCTCCTATTGAAGATGCTATTGAGGAGAACGTCAACAAAGTTGACTTATTGTTTTCTACCTCTTCAGAGGGTCGTTCTGTTATCTTTGTCGATTTTGAGGAGATAAGCGACCGGGATTTTGACAAGGAACTTGAAAACCTACGCACCGCTGTCGAGCAGGTAAATGAGTTGCCAGAGGAGATTTTAGATGATCCGAGGGTCGCAGAATTTGATATCTCATTTGGTTTTCCTATTTTAACGATTGTTGTAGGTGGGAATATTACGGAAACGCAGATGCGGGATATTGCTGAAAATCTCAAAGATGAAATCTCGGACATCAAAAACATCGCCTCTGTCCGAATGGCAGGTCTCCGTGAGAGGGAAATATGGATTGAGGTGAACCCGGATAGATTAAAGGCATATCAACTCCCAATTTCAGCGGTCATTACCGCGCTGGGAACAAACAACTTGAATCTCCCAGCCGGCACAATGGAACTGGGAGGCACAGAATTCATGATCCGAACGATGGGAGAATTCACCGATTTGGACACTATTGGCGAAACTCTCATCACTGTTCAGCCGATAGGTACGCTTCTCCGTCTGAAAGATGTTGCAACGATTTCTGACACCTACGAGGAGGTGCGAACGCTATCGCGAATTGATGGACAACCTTCGATTAGCCTGAGTGTGCAAAAGAAGACTGAGGGGAACACAATTGCCTTAGTTACTAAACTTCGAGAATTAGTCGCCAATCGGAGAACGGATCTCCCTGAAGGTGCTGAGTTGACGGTTGTTAATGACTATTCCGTTGTTCTCAAAGAACGATTGGGAATTCTTGAAACAAATGCGTTTTTCGGTTTGGTGCTTGTTGTGCTAATGCTCCTTCTCTTTATTGGATGGCGGAATGCCCTATTTGCGGCACTCGGCATACCGGTGGCGTTCATGGCAACGTTTTGGTTTATGTCCATCTCTGGTTATACACTCAGCGGTGTCTCCCTGTTTGGGCTTATCTTAGTCGTTGGCATCGTTGTAGACGATGCTATCGTTGTCATAGAGAACATCTACCGGCATATTGAGGCAGGTGAATCACCGAAAGTTGCCGCCATTCGTGGTGCGGAAGAGGTCGGTTGGCCCGTTGTAGCGGCAAGCTTGACGACAATCTGTGCTTTTGGACCGTTGATGTTTATGTCTGGTGTTACTGGACAGTTTATGCGGATCGTGCCGGTTATGGCGATTCTGGTGTTGATAGCATCTCTTTTTGAAGTCTTCGTAATTTTACCAGCACACGTCGCCGAATGGGGAAGAACCAAAATTCGCACAGGACGCAGCAGGCTTGAAAACCTCCGAACCGAATCTCCAAACGGTTTCACCGTCGGTGTCCGCATTGTTGGCTTTTTCGTGTGGTTTGCCATGTTTTTTGAATTAATTCGGAACCGATATGTTAGAATCCTGAAAATAACCATTCGACACCGATATGCGTTTGTAGGTAGTGTCCTCTTCTTCGGATTGGTTGCATGCATCGGGGCATTCTTTGTTCTTGACAGGGAACTCTTCCCTGGTGAAGAGTTCCCACAATTTTATGTCCAAGCCGAAATGCCGCCTTCCTACGGAATACAAGAAACAACAGAAGTAATTGTCCAAATTGAAGAGATGGCTAAAAGACTTCCATCAACTGAAGTTGATGCGGTCGTCAGCAATGTCGGTTTACACACATTTATGTCAGGTTTGATAAGAAGAAGTGTTACCTACGGCTCAAATTTAGGAGAGGTAATCGTTGAACTCACACCCAAGCAAGAACGCACTCGAGGTGTGGATGACATCATCGCAGGACTACGGACGAAAACCGCCACAATTAGTGGAATTGAGCGGCTGAGTTTCGTCACACAGGACGGAGGTGCACCACAAGTAGCAGATGTGCAAGTCAAAGTAAAAGGACCGAGATTTGAGAATCTGACTGAACTCGCTGGCGTTCTTAAAACAGCACTATCTCAGATAGATGGCGTTTACGATATCCGAGATGACTTCAGCATCGGAAAATCTGAACTGCACATCTACTTGAATCAGGAGAAAGCATATCAATATGGATTAACCACGTTTCAGGTTGCACAAACCATTCGGACAGCGATTGACGGGGCTAAAGGTACAACCTATCGTGAAGCAGACGAGGCGATTAATGTCATCGTCAAATATGAGGCGGACACACTTACAAATCTTGCTGAACTTAATAACCTCTTGATTGCAACACCCACCGGTGTTATTGTTCCACTCAAGGATGTTGCGGACATCGTGGTGGAAAAGGGATACGCAGATGTCCATCGATTCGATGGAGAACGGGCAATTACGGTTTATGCCTCGGTAGATAGAAAAAAGACGACTGCCTTTAAAGTGAATCAATCCCTCATCAGCGCATTTGCTGATATAGAATCTTTGTATCCGGGATACCAACTCGATTTTCGAGGGGTTTTTGATGAAATTACAGAATCCTTTTCCGAGTTGTGGAAGTTGTTCATTGTTGGGCTGTTGCTCATCTATGTCGTATTGGGTGCACAATTCAAATCCTTTATACAACCGATTATCATTATGTTTGCTGTTCCATTCGGTATGATCGGTGCGATGGTAGGACTCCTTCTTGCCGATGCGACACTTAGCATTGTCGCAATGTTTGGTATTGTTGCACTCGCGGGGATTGTGGTGAACGACTCAATTGTTCTTATCGACTTCATTAACAAGTACCGGGAGGATGGTTACAATAAGTGGTATGCGATTCTGAAAGGTGGGAGTGTCCGATTGCGTCCGATTGTTCTCACCACGGTGACGACGATTTTCGGACTCATTCCGATGGCAATCGGGTTAGGTGGCAAGTCGCCTATATGGATGCCGATGGCGTATACGATTATTTTCGGACTCGCTGTTGCAACATTGATGACGCTGTTTGTAATGCCAGCACTTTATGCGATCACCACAGATATACGAGGGGTCTTCCTGAGAAATCCGGAGGAACGCTTCCGTCCCGTTTCAGACGAAGAATTGCTGAGTGTTGCGGTTTCTGCCGACGATTAGAACTGCTCGTCAAATCAACCTCCGGTGCGTGGAAGCAGACAGATCATTTGGGACGACTTTCCATCCTATACCATAACCGACGGATTTCAATTTTCAAAATAGCGCAAGATGTGCTACAATAACCAAGAACTTGTTTTGACATCCGCAGAGATGATGGAGATCGCAACATGGCAACATTAGAAGGCTTCAGAGTGAGAAATTTCGGTGTTCTCAAAGATGTTACACTCGGTCGCCTATGGGACAGAAGAAAAGAAGAAGCACTCACCCCAATGACAGCGGTAATCGGGAAAAATGGGGTCGGTAAGAGTGCTTTATTTGATGCTTTTGGTTTCCTTGCCGATGCTCTCAAATTTAATAACGTTGAGGAAGCTTGTGATGCCCGCGGACGGGGTGGTTTCGAGAAAATGCGGACTCAAGGCGCAACAGATCCCATTGAATTTGACGTGTACTATAGAGAACACGGAAACGCCAGACCCATTACATATCAAGTTGCTATTGAGATAGATGAATTCGGACACCCATACATCCTTCGAGAACGCCTCCGACAAAGACGAAAGGGTCAGACGCGCGGTTGGCCCTTCTCTTTTCTATTTCTCAATAATGGCAGCGGTGTCGCATGGAAAGGAGAACAAGCAGGACACCAGATTGATGAACCAATTGGGGATTTACAATCATTTCAGGCATTTCTGGAATCCATAAAAGCAGAGGAATCTGGAGAAACAGAGGCTATTGAATTGAGTGACCCGCGTAAACTTGGTATCGCCACAATTGGGGCATTGAAACAACATCCGAGAATTTCCGCTTTTCGCCAGTTTATTGAGGGATGGTATCTCAGCTACTTCACTCCAGACGCAGCACGCAGCCTGCCACTTGCCGGTCCCCAAGAGCATCTTAACACGCATGGTGACAACCTCGGTAATGTCGTCCAATTTATGGAGCGTGAACACCCACAGCACTTCAAAACGATTTTAAAAAGGATAGCCGATAAAATTCCGGGCATAGACCGAATCGATACTGAAAAAACCAGTGACGGTAGATTACTACTCAGATTTAATGACAAAGGCTTTCAAGATCCTTTTTATGCACAACAGATGTCCGATGGAACGCTCAAAGTATTCGCCTATCTATTGCTGCTTGAAGACCCAACGCCCCCTCCTTTTCTGTGTATCGAAGAACCAGAAAACGGTCTATATCATAAACTTTTAGAGACTCTTGCCACCGAATTCCGTGAACATGCTACAGGACACAGAAGAGGATCACAAGTTTTTATTACGACGCACCAGCCGTATTTTGTCAATGCCTTAGAGCCGAAAGAGGTTTGGATCCTCGAAAAAGGCGACGACGGGTTTTCCAAAATACGTCGAGCAAGTGAAAACCCGCTTGTGAACGACCTTGTTGAAGAAGGGCTGCCCTTGGGTGGACTCTGGTATAGTGACTATCTTGATCCGAGGCAATAGAATGCATTTTGAAATACTTGTTGAAGACCTGTCTGGCAAGAAAGCCCTTGACATTCTGATACAGAAAATTGTCAGTGCTCACCATACATTCAATATCCATCCGTACCGAGGAATAGGACACATTCCCAAAAATCTCAACAATCCTACAAATGCAAATACTAACCTCTTGCTTGATCAACTTCCCATGCAACTCAGGGCGTACGGAAAAAGTTACGCTAATGATCCTACCAAGGTAGTAATTGTGGTTTGCGATTTGGATAATAACTGTTTGAAGACGTTTCGCCAAGAACTGTTCAGAGTTCTGAATTCTTGCAACCCCAAACCAGAAACTCGGTTCTGTATTGCCATAGAAGAGGGTGAAGCGTGGCTGCTTGGCGATATTCCGGCGATTAAAGTAGCTTACCCAAAAGCTAAGGACAATGTCTTAAAGCGTTACCAAAACGATTCTATCTGTGGCACATGGGAACTTCTGGCTGATGCCATATTCACCGGAGGCTCAAATGCACTCGGAAAGAAACCTTGGTATGTAATTGGGAAAGAAAAATCAGCATGGGCACAGAAAATCACTCCACATATGAATGTAGACAAAAACGCGTCACCCAGTTTCTGTTATTTTCGAGATAAGATTCGAGAGATGATCTGAATATTCTGCTGTTGATCCTTCACATTATTGGAAACCAAGGAGAAAAAAGCGTGAAAATTACTTTTATCGGTGTTGGTGGTATCACCAGAAGTTACCGCCAAAGCCTCAATCAACTCGAACGTCCGATTGCGGCAGTCTGTGATATAAATGCCGAACGCGGTGTGACTATTGCCACTGAAGAAAATGCGACAGCATACACCGACCACGGTGAGATGCTACAGAAAGAGAAACCTGATGTCGTATTCATCTGTATCCCGCCGGGGGCACACACGACCCAAGTTGCTGATTCTGCAGCATCTGGCGCAGCGGTCTTTGTTGCCAAACCCGTCGCCCAGGATTTGGTAACCGCTCAACACGCCCGCGATGCGATTGCCGCTGCTAATGTCATCAATCAAGTCGGCTATATGGCGCGCTACAGCGACATCACTGCGAAAGCGAAAGAACTCGTTGGAGATCGGCAACTTACCATGGGGATTGGACGGTTCCTCACGAGGATGGGTGCGAATCACCCGTGGTGGGGAAAATACGAGGTATCCCGCGGTCAGATGGTCGAGCAAACGACCCACGTCTTTGACCTTATCCGTTACTTTCTCGGCGATGTCGTAAACGTTCATGCCTACGGTATAAAGGGGGTTTCTGAAGGGATCACTGACTTCGAGGAATGCACTGTTTGCAACATGCAGTTTGAAAGTGGAGCGGTAGGGAATATCACCAGTACCTGTGTCGCCCGCGCACACGACAATTTCGCAACCGAATTGGTCGGTGACGACTTCTACCTCAAACTCACGCACGACCTTGGATTGCGCGGCCAAATTAGCGGTGAGGCAATCGACTACACCGGCACGGAAGCGGGTTACTTCCGACAGGTTGCGCAATTTGTCAAAGCGGTTGAGGCAAATGATCAGGGATTGGTTATTGCGCCCTACGCCGATGCTGTCAAGTCCCTTGCCGTTACACTCGCGGCGAATCGTTCCTTGGAAACGGGACAGGTTGAGCGGGTCGTCGCTTAAAGCTAACCCTACCCAAACAACACACCTGACAGATTTTGTGGTCTACCACAACGTCCTGTCAGAATTTGCAAACGCTTGCCGTGGACGGATACTTTCAGTTGTTTTATACCTTTTGGATTCGTCCACTTAACACCTCGACCTTCAAATAGAACGGGGATATATATGACGTGCGCACGCATCGAAACTGGCGCAATTTGAGCAATAAATTTTAGACTGTTTTCTGTTTTTTCAACTACGTCCGATTCAACCGCTTTTCCACGTTTGAGTTCAATTGAAACTGCAATAAGATTGTTTTCAGTAGGGTGAATAAAGAAGAGAAGCCGGTCACACCGTTTCTCAGTTCTTTTACGCGCATCAAATTCATGTTCCAGATTTACAACCACTCGTTCGGGTGGTATCCCTGTCATATCAACGTTGCATCCTTCACCACCACACGAAGCGATTAAACTGCTTTCATTGAAACGTCCCCGGAGTTCATTAAAAACTCTACTTTCATTCACGCTCACTGCCACCTTTCACTTCTTCAAGTCGATTCTGGAGACGTGCAGAACGGTTGTAGAGATCTTCAGCCACGTCTAAGTATTCCATGGGTTCTACGCCGTCAATACGATTGTAAGGGATTTCCTCCACCTTTCCATCTTTTTGAAAATGCCAGACTCCAACCTGTTCTTTCTGTAGAGAAGTCGGCAGGTCACTAGCTGCCTGTCCGGCTTTCTCAAGTTCTCCAACGCGTATCAGATTCCCTATTTCCTGAAGCAACCAATCACTGTGTGTTGTGATAATCACTCTTACCCCTGCACGAACTAAACGCGCGAGAACGACTGCCATATCCGCTTGTGCCCCAGGATGCAGGTGTGCTTCTGGTTCCTCAATGATAAACGTATCACCAGGGTTAACGAGACCTCGGAGGTATAGAACAAGCGGAGCAAGTTCAGATACCATGGACGAAGTCTGGCTTAAACGTATATCCTCTTCTATGCCTTGTGGACGGTAGTAAAAATCTGGATACCCACTTGGCAAGGATTTCAGGAGTATTTGTCCAGCAAGCACATCGGACTCCAGTGCTTCTACAAGGTGCTTCATTTCATCATTAGAGCCTTTGTCTTCTTCATAAAGGATTATCCTTTCCATAAAGTCTGCTATCGCTCCTGACATAGTAGGGACTTCGGGAAAACGCTCCAAACCCACTCGGGTGGTGCGAGTCACAAGAGAACTTGCTATGACGCGATGACTTTGCATAATACCACTCCGAGCAGCAGGAAGATAGTATCGGTTCCCTCCTATCCAATTGGAACTCCCAGAATGAAGTTGGTGCTTCATTTCACCTAATGTCCAATTACCACTAAGAGTGAAATCAAAATCCCCTTCACCGGTCCAGTCTGTGGAAATTGCCAATCCCTTAGGGATTAGAATCATATCTTTGTTGAATGAACTATCAAGCATTACATCCGATTCAGATGTAGTCATGTTAATGCTCCAACCATGTTGATGCTCCATACCTATCCTCATCGAAATTTCCAACTCATTTAGTAACCCCTCTGTCAACCGCTTTAGACTGGAGATGGAATCTATATCAAAGTAATTCTTGATCGCAGCCTGAAGGCGATCTCCAAAAATCTCAGAATCCTTAATGGTATCCAACAACAAACCACATATCTCTTCGGGAAGATCGGACAACCTAAAAGCTCTATCATCTCTGCTTAGTTTTTCGAGTATATCCTGTACTACCTCTTTTGACGACGGTTGATCTTTTTTCAAAACATAGGGTCTTAAAGCACCTAAGATGCCTAAAACCCCTTCAAAACCAGAAGGCACTAAAAGCCTTGGTTCTGCGAAACCTTGAAATACACCATGCAGGGCATACACCAGTGTGGCAAAATAGGTCTTCCCCGTGTTGCTCGGACCGACGAATACCGTCAGCGGACGTAGATCGATGTTCGCTTTCGCAATGGGACCGAAATTTTTGACTGCTATTTCAACTTTCGGGTGTTGTGTATCTTTGACTTCGCTCATTGTTATTGCTCCTACGGGCGATAAATCGCCCTACTACAAACAAGAAGATCACCATTAGAAAAACGTTAGATACGGTTTTTCGAGGATCTCTCGCCATAACAGGACCGCGAGTTCGCGGGCGTGATAATCGCCCCACATTGAAGCCTCTCCGCACGGAATCTTTCGACCTTCCGGCACATAATCCCATCCGTTCGGACGGTGATACACCGAATGCAAGAGCAATCCCTGATGCGTATCGGATTCAGAGAGATACGGTTCAGCGAAGAGCGTTTTCGCGACTGTTAACCCTGCTTGGTAATAGGAATTCCCCGCCTCCGATTCACCGTGCTTTTTGAGGTAATTACCGAGTCGAATTAAGCCTTGTGCCGCAATCGCCGCGGCGGAGCTATCTACGGGTTCGAGATCGTTATACGGGTCCGAAGGTTTAGCCAAATAATCGCCGAGTTCTGCTAAACCGGGAGCACCGGTATCCCAATACGGGATTCCATCCTGTGCTGTGTTCTGAATATAAAAATCAGCAGTCGCTTCTGCGGCTTTGCGCATGTGTGCCGTTGCCAACGCACACCCACCGAAAGGCTCCAAGTCATCTTCAGTCAGCGTGTCAAAAAACTCAAGTTGCTCAGCGTAACCCGTAACAATCCATGCCAGCCCGCGTGTCCACGTCGTAAAGGGTGAATACCCCTGCTGTGTACTCGGACAGCGATAGTTTCCATCGTTCGTGTTGAAGATAGATTCATGCACAACTCGACCACGCAGGTCGAATGCATCACGTTCTTCGCCGTAGTAGACGTTATAACTCGCTGTGGTCTGCGAATGTTGGAGCAAGCGTTCCAGTAGACTAATCGCGACATCTCCCTCACCCATGAGCACTGCACCGAGGGTATGCCCAAGTCCTAAAACCCGCAAAGAACGGATAGTGTCTGAGAAGAGCGAATGGGGTCCGTTGAAAGAGGCGATGTACCCGGTGCCATCATTAATACGGGTCCAGCGAGCCGCCTGCACGGCAGCGGAAGCTTTCAGTGCGAGTTCATAGAAATCCATCTCGCTATCGTTCCACGGAATCACACCCTCCCGCATCAAACGTCGGAGGTTGCCATAGGTAGAGACATTATTGAACCCGTGATCGTGGACACCGATGTGTGTCACATGGGGTGCCATCTTCTCAATCGTGTTCCGCCTCCCGATCTCAAGGAACTGTTCATCGCCAATCGCATCAAATTGAAGGATAGCGGAGCCGAATTGAAACCCTTGTGTCCACTCCGTCCAGCCGCGTGTCGTGTAGGTACCAGCGACGGTAAAAACAGGTGTTCCGTTTTCGGGTAGCCATGTGTCCTCTATGGCTAAAATCTTTTGACCTGAACATTCAAAAAGCCTCTCAATCTGAGGCTTCAGATCGACAGGACGTAATGAATCGTTTATCTGCATTTTTTTAATTTTCCTTGCGGAGGAACAGCGTGCATTTGAACTTTAACGTGCGTCCCTCATATCCGCCTGCGTGTTTTTGCAAACGCTAAAATCCAATGCGAAGAAAGTGTTTCTGCGTATTGTTGCAGGCTACTGTTTTGGTTTAACAACCATTCTCAACCAGATTTTTAATTTTCCTTATCAGTATCTCCGTAGCGGTCACATATCACTTCGATGAGATTCGTTGTGGATTTACCCGGGACGTTTAAACCGACGATAACTTTACCACCGTTTGCCTCAACGACGTCCCTTTCGATGAGCTGTTCCAGTTTATAGTCGCCACCTTTAACGTGGATATTCGGTTTGAGTTCGGAGAGCAAGTCGATCGGTGTTGATTCTGGAAAGATGACGACGTAATCGACGCATTCCAACCCAGCGAGCATCTCTGCCCGCTCCTCTTCAGGAACGAGCGGACGATTTTCACCCTTGAGCTGTCGGACTGAACTGTCGCTGTTAATCGCTACCACGAGTAGATCGCCGAGCTGGCGCGCCGCCTGAAGATAACGGAGATGTCCCAAGTGCAGGACATCAAAACAACCGTTGGTCGTGACAACAACGTCTCCGTCTGCTTTCGCTTGCTGGAGAACGAATGATAGTTCGCTGCGATGATAGATTTTTTGGTTTGACATTTTTTATTTTCGGAGTTTTGGACAACGCTACTCCAAAAGCGAAGTACTTCCTCAATATCGGCTCTGAAACTCAACTTGCACGTGACACGAAGCGTCCAAACTTTAGTATAGTTTAGCACGCGTCAGACGGTTTGGCAAGTTTTTCCTTTATTGCCCAATTCATAATTCTGTGCTATAATACCATGGAAATAGCAGTAAAAAAATCAGGCCAATCAGGAGAAAAAAGATGACAGAGCAAAAAGCACATACACATCGCAGGTTGCCTATTTGCACGCTCGGCGCACCCGGACACGGCAAAACAACATTGACAGCGGCAATAGCGAAAGTCGTCGCGAGAATCGGAGCGATTCACACAAACGGAGATAGCGACTTTGAAACACAAACTCCAATCAGTCACCCAATCCGAGAAGGTGTCGGCATCACCTACCGTGCGATCGCGTATGAAACCAGCGGTAAACTTTACACCCAAATCGATTGCGAGACACACTTCGACGTTGTCAAAATGCTTGTTAGCGGTTCACCCGCAATCCATGGCGCAATTTGGATCGTAAATGCAGTCGAGGGGGTCACACCTGACTCCGAAGCGCATCTCCGCCTCGCCAATCAGATGCACTTCCCGACAGTGTTGTCCTTTCTTAACACAGATAACATCCCAAATGACGATGAACTGATAGACATTTGTCAACAAGAGATGAGAGAACTGCTGAACGAGTGCGGATGGAACGAAGAGACCGCTCCAATAATCGTTGGAGACGCGCGTAAGGCATTAGACTACAGGGGAGACAGTATTACCTCGCCGCAGTGGCAACCGATCGTTGACCTTATCTTCGCAATGAATCGGGCAATGCCAGCCCCCGTGGACACGGCACGCTTACCTCTTATTATGCCAATTTATGAAATCACTGAGGAAATGAAGGAGAGTGTATCCGTCCGCGGCAATATTGTACAGGGACAACTCGCTGTCGGACAAGCCGTAGATATCGTGGGCAAAGGGGATAGGATCAAGACGCGGGTTCTCAGCATAAAGGAGAATGAAGTGTGCGTCGAATCTGAACCCGACTGGTTGTCTGTTGGACAGGTAATTTGCACACCGAAGACCGTCAAATCGCATTCCGAATTTACGGCACTCATCTACCTGCTGACACACGAAGAGAGCGGCACACACATCCCGCTCATCGAAAACGATAGACCTGACATCTATCTATGGGGTACTGACATGCCAGCGCACCTAAAACTCTCGCCGAGTCTCTCTCTGATTACACCGGGGGCTTATGCACACGTCTCCCTTACGCTTGACCTACCGCTGGTGATGGAGATTGGCACTCGATTTGAGGTAAAAAAGATGGGGGTGCGAATTGGGTTCGGCGTTGTGACGGGCGTTGCGTGATGTTTCTCTAATGAGCGGTAGCAATCGCGTCATGCAGTGCGAGGTCCCCGGTATACAAAGCACGCCCGATAATCGCGCCGCTGGCACCGATCTGCTTCAAAGCGGCTATGTCAGCAAGCGACGTGACACCCCCTGAACCAATCACATCGGCAGAGACGGCATCAATAATATCAGCAGTTGCGTCAACATTGGGTCCTTTGAGCATGCCATCGCTTTTGATGTCGGTGTAGATAAGCGTTTGGACTTCCGACATTTCTACGGCAAATTCGACAGCAGATTTTTGGGAGACCTCTAACCATCCATCCGTCGCGACCCTTCCATCTCTGGCATCAATACCGACGGCGACACGCGCGCCGTATTCGGCACACGCCTGCTTCACCAAGCTCGGTTGTTTAAGAGCAATCGTACCTAAAATAGCGCGGTCTACGCCTAACGCCAGAACCGCTTCCAATTGCGACATACTGCGGATACCACCGCCCAGCTGGACAGGAATATCAAGTTCAGATACGATTTCACTGACGATGTGAAGGTTCGCCGATTCACCCTGAAACGCGCCGTCCAAATCCACGAGGTGCAAGTATTTTGCACCCTCGGCTTCCCAGCGCAATGCCATTTCTACAGGGGCGTCCGAGAAGATCGTCTCCTGTGACGCGATACCCTGTACTAAATTCACACACTTGCCACCGCGAAGATCGATGGCGGGTAGTATATACAAAGTCTTTCCCTTCCGTGGTTGACGGCACAACGGCGTGTGCCTACTACTATTCATCTCGGAAAATGCCGAGCAATTTTAATTGGACGATTGAGATAACCGCAATAATGAAAAAAAGCACCCAGCCGATCGTTGCTGCATAGCCGAGACGCATGAACTGAAACCCATTTTTGTAGAGATACATGACGATCGTCGATCCCGCATCCGCAGGTTCACCACCATTGGTCAAAATAAACGGAAGATCGAAGAGTTGCAGCGAGCCTATCATCGAAACGACAAAAACGAAGGCTATCACCGGTCGCAACGAGGGAAGTGTGACATGGATGAATGCCTGCCACCAGCTCGCACCATCGACTGCTGCCGCTTCATATAATTCCTGCCGAATCCCTTGCAACCCAGCTAAAAAATAGATCATATTGAAACCTGCCCACTGCCAAACACCTGTTAGGATGACCGCTGGCATCACATATTTCTCCTCGTTCAACCAGCCGATCTCTTTACCGAAGAGAACGAATTCTTGATTCACCAAGCCAGCCCGCTGGTCGTAGACGAGGTTGAAGATAATCGCGACGAAGACACCCGCGACGAGGACAGGTGCGAAAAAGGCGAGACGTAAGATGTTCTTCCCTCTGACGAATTTGGAGTTGAGGAGAATCGCTAACAGCAAGGCAATCGGTAATTGGAGGGTGAGGGTACCTACTGCGAAATAGGAAGTATTCTTTAGCGATTTCCAGAAGATTGGGTCCCGAAACAGGTCTGTGAAGTTCCCAATGCCAACAAATATCCGACTTTGGAATCCACGCATTTCATAGAGACTCATAACGAGCGACGAAATGAGCGGATAGCCCATAAAAATGACGAACAGCAGATAAAACGGAGCGATAAAAAGATAGGGAGCGATTTTCTGTTGTTGATTCCAAAACAAGTTTTTAATTATACCTTGCGGTTCGGTGTGACGGGTTGCGGTTTTCACGTACTTCTCCGTAGATACGCCTTCCACTGCGTTTCAGGTTTTTAATTATACCTTGCGGTTCGGTGTGACGGGTTGCGGTTTTCACGTACTTCTCCGTAGATACGCCTTCCACTTCGTCTCAGGCTATGTTTTCTGGACAATCTTTTATAGTGGATTCTGTAATTAATTTTACACCAAACTCGGTGCGGTTAGGTGAAAGACCCTACCGGCGGTGTGCAGATATTTTCGGGCTTTACTATAATTATACCTTGCGGTTCGATGAGATGGGTTGGGGTTTTCACGTACTTCTCCGTATATCTGCAGAAATACCCAAGCAAACCCTTCCACTTCGTTTCAGGCTATGTTTTCTGTTTAAGTTACATATCTCCCCATCTGCCTCTGTCCTTGGCAATCAGTGCTCGCACCTTCTCCGCCAAATCGGTTAAAGCCTCTCTCGGTGTCTGTTTCTCTGTAACAGCGGCAAAAATCGCATCGTTGAGCAGATCCGCCCCTTCCGACCAGTAGGGATTCTGATAACGCGGCGGCATATCGGGTGCCAATTCGATAAGCAATTCGCCAAGCGGTTGTCCACCCAAGTAGGCATCAGGTTCTTTAAAGATAGGGGCATCCCATGCTGATTTGAGAGGCGGAATAATTCGTGTCGTCTCGTATCGGTTGATAAGACCGGGTCTGTCAAAATAGGTAAATTTGAGGACTTCCCATGCGAGGTCGGGGTTTTTGGACTGCTTTGTAATCCCAATCATCGTTCCACCGCGCGTCGTGGTTCGCCTACCGCCCGGGTGCCACGCAGGCATGCTGATCGCCTTCCATTTACCAGACATCTGTGGCACCTGACTCTTGAGAATACCGACGTACCAATCGGGTGAGAGAATAGAGAGAATCTTGCCATCCTGCATTGCGGCGAAATTACTCGGATCGCCGTGCCATGTGCCGTACACTGGCGTGGCAATTTTATGTTCATTGAACAACGCCGTGAAAAATTCCAATGTCTCAATCGCAAGTTCACTATCGATAATGACGTTTCCCTCTTCGTCGAAAAATCCGCCGCCCTGTTGGAGGAGTAAACTGAAATAGTCGCTCTCTGTGCGTCGATCCAATACGAGTGCGTACTGGTCAATCTCACCATCGCCATCAAGATCGCGCGTTGCTTTCTTTCCGGCAGCGATGAAGTCATCCCAGGTTTCAATCTCTGTCATCTCAACACCAGCGGCTTTAAAGAGATCATCTCGATAGAGCAGTACAACGGGGTGCAAGTCGTGCGGGATGCCGAAAATTTTGCCCCTGTAGGACCACGGCGTGAACCGACTGACGACCAATTTTTCCATCCAGCCTTCGCTCTCTAAACGCGGACGGAGATCGACAAAGCCGACTTCGTCAATTGCTCCTTTAAGGAACCGACCGATGGATGTAATCTCAACTTCAACGAGATCCGGCGCACCGAAATTGGACAGCATCGCAGCGAGGAGTTTATCGTGCATCGTGCCACCGAAATTGATAAGTTGGACGTTAACCCCTGGGTTCTGTGCCTCAAAGATAGGCACGCGTGCTTGGTACTCCTCGTAGTGAGTGTTCGCGAAAATCCAGAATTCGAGCTTCTCACCCGTCTCCTCGGAACGTCCGAAGATGAAAAGTGTAGACACAAGAAACAGAATGAGCATTACCATCGGTCCCTTGCCGAGCGGAAAACTTTCAGAATCAAAAGGAAGGCGAAACATAAAAAACTCCAATCACACAGAAGTACTCAGTTGTCAGTTATCGGTTGTCAACAACCAATAGTCATCTGTCAGCAATTAGTATAGTAGTAGCCGGACACAGTAGGTGCAGTTACAAAACCCGACAGCAAAGACAAGAAAAAAGTAAAAATGGAAACCATTGGCACTGCCAATTACAAAAATTACTTGACTTTTACACGTGTAACCATTAAAATTTATCAGAACACGTTCTTTTTATCAACAAACTTTTTATTCCGACAGTAATAGGTCGCGAGTAAAACTCGCTCCTACAAAGAACATGGAGTAATAGGTCGCGAGTAAAACTCGCTCCTACAAAGAACAAGAGCAATAGGTCGCGAGTAAAACTCGCTCCTACAAAGAACAAGGAGTTCTGTCTGCAAAATATATCAAAAAGGAGGAGAAGACTACATGCCTACATACGAGTATAAATGTCTCGCATGCGACAACCGATTCGAGCGGTTTCAAGGCATTACTGCCCCCGCAATTGAGGAGTGTCCAGAGTGCAACGGTAAGGTGAAGCGACTCATCGGCGCAGGTGCCGGATTGATTTTCAAAGGCTCCGGGTTCTATATTACAGACTATCGTAGTGACGGCTACAAAGAATCAGCGAAGAAGGATAACAACAAGTCGTCAGACAAAAGCACCTCATCGGACAAAAGCGAGAAAAAAGAAAAGAAATCCGATACGAGTAGCAAATCAAAGCGTACATCTACCGATTAGAAGCAAACGAACTTGCACTATAGGGCGGGGTTCCACGCCCAGTTCGGTTACATTTTTGGTTTCGGCACAACGGAGTGTGCCTACTACTTTTAAAGGGAGACGCTGTGCACAATCACAGTCACGACCATCACCCCCATCACGGCGAAGTGCATGAGCATAGCCATCAAACACATCTCCAGAAGAAGTTCAAGTTTGCTGTGTTTGTCACGTTTTTCGTCTTCCTCGGTGAACTCATCGGTGGTATCTGGTCAGGCAGTCTCGCCCTCCTAAGCGATGCGGCACATGTAATGTCGGATGTATTCTCGCTACTGATTAGTTGGCTGGCGATTTATCTCTCAACACGTCCTGCCACCTCCTCACGAACTTACGGGTATCATCGTGCAGAGGTCTTCGCCGCTTTCGTCAACGGGGTGTCGCTCATCGGGATTTCCGGTTGGATTTTCTACGCAGCCTACCAACGGTACATGTCGCCGACAGAAATAAAAGTAACGGGGATGTTTATTGTGGCGTGCCTCGGATTCGTTGGGAACCTACTCATCTTATGGAAACTGCACGGTGCGGGTCACGATAATCTCAACGTGCGGAGCGCGATGCTCCATGTGATAGGGGACACCCTCTCCTCCGTAGCGGTGGTTGTCGGAGGCGCGATTATTTTCTGGACGGGATGGTACCCGATTGACGCGTTGCTGAGTTTCCTTATCGGTGGGATTATTCTTTTCGGCGCGGTGAACGTGACGAGAGAAGCGGTGCACATCTTGTTGGAAAACTCGCCGCGGAACGCGGACGCACACACCGTTGCAACGCATCTCCGTGGTTTAGCCGCAGTTAAAGACATCCACGACATGCACATCTGGTCCTTGTGCTCTAACTACTCTGCCCTGAGTGCACATGTCGTGGTTGACGAAAACACAACTTTAACCCCTGACCGGATTCTCGAACAGATCAATGCCGAATTGCAAACACACTTCGGTATCAATCACACCACCTTACAACTTGAAGAGGTCGCGTGTGCGCAAGCGGGAAATCTCTTGTGCAACGCGCAACACTCGTGAAAATTGTATCGAGGTTACAAACCTCTCCTACCCTTAGGGCTATTCAGTTTTCGACGGTCTGTTGGTTCTGTGGGATACATCGCAACCAAGAAGTGTCGGGATTCGGAGATCCCTCCTACAGAAAAACGAAATGCCCCGATCCCACAGTTTAACCGTGTTCTGCTTTTAGACGATGCGCTTTCCGAATCAATTCAGTATCCTTCGCAAACCTCTGTGTCGCCTTGACTAACCCATCTACGTGTGACACCATGTCCTTCTCCACCTGCACAATCCGGTCCATCAAATACGGCTGATCGCTCTGTTCTATTGCCTTTCTCATGATAGAGAGGAGATACATATAGATAGCATCTGCCTCGCTACCCTCAATTGCAATAGCGATCTCGAAGGCTTCATCAAGCGAAACCTCTCCACTATCGACTTTCTGTTCGTGGGTATCCAGAGCGTCCGTAATTTGCTGAACTGGAACATCCGATAACTCCGTCATAGGCGAATCAATTCCGAAGGCATCAATGCACAAAGATCGCCCGAAATCCACAAGAATGTAGTGCTGCCATTCTTCCGTGCTCATCTGTTCCCAAAATCGTGCGATCCGTTCATCAACACTCCCTAAATGCAACGAGAGGGAGGCGTAGAGCTTCGCTTGTCGTAGTTCAATGCCTTGACAAAGATCAAAGAGTTCTCCGAGTGTCAAACGTCTCTCCTTCCAAGGTATATTCCGCTGTGCCGTACCCCGTTCTAAATATGAAGCGGCAACGTAATTGCGGTTCCCGATTGCATACTCAGCGTGACCGCCTCCGTAAACTCCATGTATTTCACACCGGTATCAAAATCGGTGTGCGTGATAACCTCTTCGCCACGGATAGCGTTCACAAATTCTTCCTCGACCCGCCAGGCGCCAGCTTCTGAATCAGGAATATCGATCTCGGTGAGTTCACTGTCACCTTTTTGTCCACCATAGAGCCGATTCCCGGAAAAACGCAAAGTCCCGTTGCTACCGAAGACATAAACCTCCGGTGCACCTGCCAACCCCGCAACGTTAGAAACCTGTATGTGAAGTTGCGCACCACACTCAAGATCTCCAACGACATCGATATGTTCAGGAATCCGCACAGAACGCATTACACCGTCGGCATCGGGACGCATCTTGACGAAGGTTTTGCCCATCGCCATAATCTGTGTTGCTTCTCCGACCCAACGTATCAAGGCTTCATACCAGATCCCCATGCTCATGATGTTAAGACCACTGAGGTCAAAATCCTGTCGCCATTGGAGCGGTGCTTCGCTGTCCAGAAACGCGCCGCCGGCGCGGGCTTCCACGGCGAGCACATCTCCGATGTATCCCTCGGCGATGAGACGTTTTATCGTCTTATCCGCCCGCAGCGTCATCGGCGAAGGGACGATCTGCGCGATGAGATGTGTTTTCTGACGCGATACCTCTCGCATCTTATGCGCTTCTCTGGCGTTCATCGCCATCCGTGCCTCACACATTACGTGTTTATCCGCTTCAAGTGTCGCTATTGTAGCCCGGCAGTGCATATAGGGCCATGTTCCGATGACAATCGCATTGGTATCCGCATCAGCGATCGCGTCCTGCCAATTACCGTAAGTCTTCGGAATACCGAACTGATCTGCCACCCGTTGCGAGGATTCCTGACTCCGATTGCAGACCCCGACGATCTCAACGCCTTCGATGGCTTGGAGTCCCGGAATATGTCGTGATGTCGTGTTGCCACCTGCGCCGATAACTCCGACTTTAATTGTGTCTTGTGCCACTTATGTTGCTCCTTCCAATTTTTTTGAATCACATTCCTTATCTTAGCAGAAATTGGGAGAAATGTCAAGGGGTAATTTTGGGGTAATTGTCCGAATCAGGATTTACAGGATTAGAGGATTGGCAGGATAGATTGCGTGTTTCGTTGCGTTTGTTTCAACGATGTGGCGTCGAGAACCAGTAAGTCTATTTGGAAGTATGATGCCGTTTTTATATGCCGAAATTTCCGCCAGGTAGAGCGATGAGATCCCCAGAGGTTTCCTTCAGTTTCGCCACAAACGTCTCCTTTTTCAGGACACATTGAGAAAAATAAACACAGCGAAACCCGACATTCCACCGCGGTCTCTATGAAAATGAGGTAGGTTTCCAACGATACGCTTATGTCAAACTCACGTTTAAAATAAGGTGTTTCTCGGAAAAAATTAGCAATTTTTGTAGATTTAATTTGCATTTTAACTGAAAATTTTGTATAATTCAATCAATACCTTCGCCAACCGATAAAAAACCTTGATAGACTTGAACATTTTACCTGGGAACGCTCATGACGACGTGCAGTTTACCATTTGAATTAAAAAAGTCTCTGAAGATGCGTGCGGATATGCGCGTTCAGAGAGGTAGTGGCTGCTGCGTTTTCAGGCGTTGTGTTAATCTACTCGCAAATTACCCCCCCCGCCTTCTCCACAAACGATAAGTAGTTTACTTCATAAAACGATCCTGACGGTCCTTCATCGGGCTGTCTTCGCGCCCGCAGGTGGTTCTGTTTTGCACAGCGTCTCCGTTGCGGGCTCTTTTTGTTGCATCGGGCTCTCTCCCGATGTATTGGACAATACAAGCAGGCACAATACCTACGTTAGGACTTACGCAGTTTTCCCATGGGATCTACGTATTCCGCGCCATTAGCGAGGTTAGGAAACCTCGCCAGCAAAGGTTTTATAATATGCCTGCGTGAGTCCTAAACCCTACAAAGGAAAAAGAAGTTTTGAAAATTTTTAAAATAAACACACTGATAACCCTTTGCTTATTTATTGCTATTCAGTATGTATACGGCCACGAAGAGGGAGACCATTCTTACACACACTTACACTCATTTACACACAATCACAACGGTAACAGTCATTCACACACGGGTTCCCATTCACATGCGAGTGCCTATACAGAGGAGGCGGTAGGTGAAGGGGGCCATAGACATATATATTCTTATCATCGTCATGATAGTGATTATGGGCATGACTTTCCGGGCGTATTTAATAGTAACTCGGAGAGAGATGCACACGTAAACCCTCAGGAAACAGAAACACCCAATCGGGAAACAGAAACACCCAATCTGGAAATAGAAACACCCGGTCAGGAACCAAACTGTCCCGGCGCACATGAACATGATGGTATCTGGCTTCATTATCATGATCATGAGAATAGCAGGATGTCCTACTGCTCAGGAGGAAGTGGTGACCTCCGGTTTCATACGCACGACGGCCGGACCCCCCCGAATAATAATCCATCTCCGAATAATAATCCATCTCCGAATAATAATCCATCTCCTACGACAACGGATTCAACAGTAGGGGGCGGAGGCGGGGCACCCCCGGCGACAGAGGCGAGTGGAACACCTGAAGTTACTTCAGGTAACTTTGAGACAAACATTATCTTGCCACCGCAAGCACAGACAGCATCGCCGCCCGCGGAAACCCTAACGCTCCTACAACCGATACGCGTGACGGAGTATATGGTCAGAGATTGGGGAGGTATCGGTCTATCTAATTTGCCACAGTGGATCGAACTCTATAATCCCAACACCGAGGCAATCAATCTCAAAGGCTACACGTTCCAATATGCCACCCGGCGGTTCGCCAACCATCCCTACAAAATCCACACGCTGACACTTGCCGCAACGCAGGAGGGGTTCAGTATAGCAGGCGGTGGTGTCGCCCTCCTATCCACCCAACAGCTCCCAGTCTGGCGGTTCTCCGGTATTGAGCCCACTCAGGTCTACAACTTGAACATAGAGAACGTTCTCAAACGCGGGTGGGTGTTGGCGGATGCCAATGGCACGGAGATTCAGCGTATCGGGAAGGATGCTTTTTCGGCGTTGCGGAATCCGGTGGCACCGCCGCATCAAGGGAGGTCGCGTGTCTCTCATCAGGCATACCCGAGCAAGGCACCCTCGGCGGAAACCTATTACTATGGACATAGTGGTGACGTGGGGTCTCCCGGCTTTTATCAGGAACCTGCTCCGGCGGCACCGAGTCTGGTCAGACGCAAGCATGTCGGCACCTGGGCGAGTCTGAAGCAGTAAATCGGAGTATAAGTAGACTTGCGAAATGCTTTAAAAAAAGGAGGGTGGAGAATCTTCGCTTCCACCCTTCCTCAAAACCTAATATTAACGTGAGTTTGATAAAAGTGGAATGTCGGGTTTCGCTACCGGTGTTGAGGCAGAAAGTGTCTTGAAAAGCGGTATATTCGTCACAATACTTAGGAAACCTTTGGTGTGTATTTACCACTCTACCTGTAGGAAATTGAGGAAACGCCCTATCAAAAACCCCACGCAAAAACACCTACAGATTTATTTTCAAACTGGCGTTAACTACCACATCACTGTGCCGCCGGTGTTGATGTCTTGACCTGTCATGTTTGCGGAATCCTCTGAGGCGAGAAAGGCTGCCAACGCCGCGGCGTCCTCAGATCCTGAGCCTTTATCGCTATACCCCTCATCCGAGCACCATCTACCAGCAATAACGCTTTTGGGGTTCGTTTTCCCGTACCGCTCACGTAATGCGTCTTCATCGAAGGACCTATTCATGTATTCCGCCCTGCCTCTTGCGAGTTCAAGACTTCTCTCCATGTGCCACCCCGGACAGATGGCGTTGACGGTGATATTGTAGCGTCCGACATCGGCGGCGAGGGTGCGCGTGAAACCGATAACCCCCATCTTCGAGGTCGCATAAGGTGCTCTGTGCGAAAGCGGTTGCTTGCCCGTCCCGGAACTGAAGTTTATAATTTTTCCGTATTCCTTGCGAATCATCTCCGGTAGGACAGCCTTAGAACAGATAAACAACGAATCGAGGTTGACCTCAAGGGTGCGTCTCCATTCCTCCAACGTCATGTCCCAGACATCCTTCGTTGGTCCCGCAATACCGACGACGTTGGCGAGTATATCAATGGTGCCGAATTTCTCAATGGTTGCTGCGACCATCTCCTGGACGGGTGCTTCTTGCGACACATCGGTCTCAAAACAGATCACGTCCCCACCGGCGGCTCTAATCTCCGAACCCACTTTTGCCTCTAACTCTTCCACTGGAATCACATCACAGATGGAGACCGCGGCACCCTCTTTTGCGAAGCGTCTTGCGACTGCCTCGGCATGTCCTCTGGCGGCACCGGTTACGATTGCGACTTTGCCCTCTAATCTTCCCATGAAAAATTGTCCCTTTCCGAATGAAAATAGATGTAGTGGGTTAACATCGTAGCAGAAGTAGTTGTGGGTGTCAATTGAAATTGGGAGTTATCAAGGAGGCGAGGTTGGAAACCTCCCAGCGAAACGTAGAAAATTGTTGCAATCAGAAAAAAAGAGTCGGGATTCGGAAATCCCTCCTACAGCAGAGCCATTCAGTTTTCGGAAACCAGCATCGGGGTTACAAACCCCTCCCACAAAAAGGGTTTCTGACAATTCAATGGATCTGATACCCGCCAAAATTGCCCTTGCGAGCTAACACATTCAGTGCGACAATAACCGCAAGAATCGGGGTTACAAACCCCTCCCACAAAAAGGGTTTCTGACAATTCAATGGATCTGCCTCCTACAAGGGAAGGCGTTGACAAATTTTGGCGGGTGGTATACACTCAAGATATGGAAACAGCAGCACACCGCACACGCGGTATCATCGTTGGGATTACAGGTGGGATTGCTTGTGGGAAAACGACGGTCTCGGACCTACTTGCAGAAAAGGGCGCGATCCCAATCAATGCAGATGAA
>Ga0209544_1000401_pt1 | contig 62962 bp, 58 predicted proteins | sample MesohylPK_FD_187297 | JGI IMG/M metagenome (GOLD analysis project Ga0209544, IMG submission 187297) | Host-associated microbial community of the marine sponge Aplysina aerophoba from Gulf of Piran - sponge mesohyl, lysed by proteinase K... | ecosystem: Host-associated > Porifera > Sponge >... | reverse complement strand
GGGGAGCCGGTCCCGAATGAGCGCCAGAACCTCGTCGCGTCCCATGGGCGAGTGCTCCACGTGTGTCTCTGCGGGCATCGGCTCCTCCGTGGGTGGATATCGATCGATGCGGCCCGACAACCATACCGGCGCGTCCAAGGGCCGCGTCCGCGTGAACGCGGTGCTAACGGCGGGCGACGGCCGCGATGTGGTCCACCATGCCGGCGGCAACCATCTCGCGGGCCACCCGTATGGCGTTCATGATGGCAGCCGCGCTGCTGGCACCGTGGGAGATCACGCAGACGCCGCGCACTCCCAGCAGCAGCGCGCCCCCGACTCCATCGGGGTGAAGCTCCTTCGACATCTCGTCGAGGGCGGGGGCCAGCATCTGTCCTGCCTCCCGCGAGATGTCGTCGCGGTCGATGGCCACCAGCACCCGGCCGAGCAGCGCCCGCAGGGCACCCTCGAGAGCCTTGAGCGTCACGTTCCCGGTGAACCCGTCGGTCACCACCACATCGATGTCGGGAGTCATGATGTCGCGACCCTCGACGTTGCCGACCCACTCCGCACCGACGTCTGTCGCCCAGCCGCCGTCGGCGAGCAGCTCGAACACCGCCTTCGTGAAGTCGTTGCCCTTGCCGGCCTCCTCGCCGATCGACAGCAGGCCGACGCGGGGGCGCTCGATGCCGAAGCGGTCACGGGCATAGACGGAGCCCATCCGGGCGAACTGCACGAGCCATTCGGGGCGGCACTCGGCGTTGGCGCCCGAGTCGAGCATCGTCGTGGGGCTGGATCCGGGAGTGGGGATCGGCGTTGCGATGGCGGGGCGGGTGATTCCCCGTATCCGCCCCATGCGCAGCAGCGCCGAACCCATCGCTGCGCCCGTGTTCCCAGCGGACACCATGGCCGATGCCCGGCCGTCGCGGACCGCCTCAGCCGCTCTCACCAGCGAGGAGTCCTTCATCGTGCGAACGCTCGAGCCCGGCTCGGCGTCCATGGGAATCACCTCGGAGGCCTCGATCACCTCGAGTCCCCCGGTGTCGCCCATCTCGTCGGGGCGTCCCACGAGCACCACGGGGATCCCGAGCTCATCAGCGGCGCGCCGGGCCCCGGCCACTATCTCGGCGGGGGCCCGGTCGCCCCCCATCGCGTCTACGGCTACCGGTTCCATCGGTGATTCAGACCGTTCAACACCCTCAAAGGTTCCATACCCGATCCGGGCGCCGGATCCTGGGACTTCGACCGGCTATTCGACGTCGATGGCCTGCCGGTCGTGGTACCAGCCGCAGTTGCCGCACACGCGGTGGGGCCGCTTGACGGCGCCGCACCGGCTGCAGGCGCTCCGCCCGCCCGGGCGGATGCGCCACGCAGAGGCTCGCCGGCTGCGGCCCTTGGCCTTGGAGGTCTTCTTCTTGGGAACAGCCATGGGTTCTTCGACCTTCGACGGGAACCGGCAGGATTGCGGCCTGCGAGCCTACCGGCGAGCCGGCAGGCCTACACGTCCCCATCCCCGGGCTGTGCGTCCCGCGCCGCGGGTAGGCCCGCGGCGGCGGCCGCGGCCGGTCCGGTCGGGAAGCGGTCCGGCACCGGCCCCGCGCATTCCAGTGAGCACAACGGCGCCATCGGCAGGGCCAGCATCGCCGTCTCGCGCACCGGAGGACCCAGGTCTATGCGCTGATCGACGATGGGCCAGGTCTCACCCTCCGCAGGCTCCCACTCGAACACCTCCCGCAATGCGGTGTCGATCCGGCCGCGCACCTCCTCGAGGCATCGGCGGCACTCGGCCGCCCACTCGCCCGTGACCCGACCGGTTGCAACGAAGGAGCTGCCGACGGCCGTCACCTCCAGATCGAGGTCGACCACCCCCTCCGCGACGTGGGCGCCGTGCACACCGGCGTCGTCCAGCACCCATTGACGGCGAACCTCCAGGCGATCGACCGAGCCGGCCTGGAGCCGGACGCAGTCGACCATCAGCTTGCGGGTCACAGCTTGTGGGTCACAGCCTGTGGGTCAACCAAGGTCCTGGTCGAACACGTCGTCGTCGACTGGAGAACTCGGCGCGGGCTCCCGGGGCCTCGGCAGTTGGGTGTCCTGGAGCCGCCGGCGTCCCGTCGTCACGGTGTTGAGGGTCTTGTGCAGCATCGCCTCGAAGGTCGCCAGACGCTGATCGCACCAGTCCTCGGTCTCGAGCTTCATCCGCCGGGCCCGCTCCTCCGCTTCTGTCATGGTGCGCCGGGCCCGCAGCTCCGCGGCCTTGACCACCTCGCTGCGCTGCACCATCTGCTCGGCCCGGGCCCGGGCCGCGGCGATGATCTCCTCGCCCTCGCGCTGGGTGCGCAGCCGCATGTCGTCGCGTTCCTTGAGCATCCAGCGAGCGGCCCGCAGCTCCTCGGGGAGCGCGGTGAACGCCCGCTGGAGAATCCCCAGCAGCTCCTCGCCATTGATCATCACCGAGGTCGAGAACGGCATGGGCCGCGACCGCTCCACGATGCGGACGGCCTGGCCCAGCAGCTGTTCGACGGCTAGCCGGCGAGCCTCCGAGGAACTCTCGGCTTGGCCGGAGTCGAACTGCGGGACAGGATGGCCGGCGGAACTCATCGCTCCTGCTCGAGACGGCTCTCAAGTCGGTCTCGCACCGGCGCGGGCACCATCGACGAGACGTCCCCACCGAGGCGGACCACCTCGCGGATCAGCTTCGAAGCGACGAACGACCGCTTGCTGGCCGACGGGATGAAGACCGTCTGCACGTCCGCGAGGGCGTGGTTCATCTGCGCCATCTGCAGTTCGTTCTCGAAGTCCGACACCGCCCGCAGCCCCTTCACGATGAAGTCGGCGCCGATGTCGCGGGCCAGATTGACGACGAGGTTGGAGAACATCGCGACCGAGACGTTGGGGAGGTGCGCGCAGCACTCCTTGATCATCTGCTCGCGCTCGTCGAGGCCGAACATCCCCTCCCCCTTCTGGGGATTCCGCATGGGCGCCACAACCACCTCATCGAACAGTCCGGAGATGGTCTCGATGATTTCGAGATGGCCGTAGTGGATCGGGTCGAAGGATCCGGGGTACAGCACACGGGTCACTGTTCGGCTCCGGTGAGGATCGGGCCGCCGCTGGCAGCTTGTGCGAACGTCACCACGGTACCGCCGTGACGCCTGTGTTGGTGGATGGCATAGTCCGGACCCACATCCACGGGGCGATCCGACTCGGCCACGACGAGGTCGGCCGGAACCCGCGACAGCAGCCCCGGCCAGGCGTCGAACGTGTACGGGGGGTCCACCAGGGCGAGGTCGAAGCGGCATCGAAGGCGGGCAAGCTCGGCGAGGGCGGCGTCGGCGTCGGTGGCCATCACGGTGGCACGGTCCGCCAGGCGGGTTGCCTCCAGGTTGCCTCGCAGCACTGCGGCCACGGCCGGGTCCCGCTCCACGAACACGGCCTCGGCCGCGCCCCGGCTCAGCGCCTCGATCCCCAGGGCCCCCGTCCCGGCGTACAGGTCGAGGACCCGGGCGCCCTCGAGGGCGCCGAGGGAGTACAGCGAGTTGAACACGGCATCTCGAACCCGGCTCGGCGTGGGGCGGGTGGCGTCGGTGGGGGGCGACGCCAACCGGCGGCCCTTGGCCGTCCCCGCCACCACCCGGATTCCCTTCGCCATCGGTTCGACCTGTCAGCTCTTGAGCAGGAACTCGGCGTCGCGATCGCCGAGCAGCAGCTCGATCTCGTCAGCCAGCGCCGGGTGGCTGTGCAGGTCCGGGTCGTCGTCGAGCATCTCGATGGCGACGTCGCGGGCTATGGCCACCCACTCCCTGTCCTGGCGCAGCGATGCCAGCCGCAGGTCGTTGCGGCCCTTCTGGCGCTCGCCCATGATGGTGCCCTCGCCCCTCAGCTCGAGATCGGCCTCGGCCAGCTCGAAACCGTCGGTGGAGGCCACCACCGCCTCCAGCCGCGCCTCGGCGTCCGCCGTGACGGCCTCGCCCACCAGATAGCAGCTGGACGCGATGTCGGAGCGGCCCACCCGGCCCCGCAGCTGATGGAGCTGCGCGATGCCGAAGCGGCCCGCGTCCACGACGACCATGACGGTCGCGTTGGGCACGTCCACACCGACTTCGATGACGGTGGTGGCCACGAGCACGTCCAGGGCTCCGGCACGGAACAACTCCATTGTCGCGTCCTTCTCCGCGGGCGTCAGGCGCCCATGCAGCAGACCGACGCGGAGTCCGGCCAGCCCGCCGTCCCCGCCGGTGAGACGCTCGTGGGTCTCGATCACCGAACGCACTTCGAGCACTTCCGACTCGTCGATGACCGGGCACACCACATAAGCCTGGCGGCCCTCGGAGACCGCGGCCCGCACCGCCTCCCAGACCTGCGCCTCCTCCAGAGGGCCGCGGGCCCACGAGGTGGCCACGGGCAGCCGGCCCTCGGGAAGCTCGTCGAGCACGGACACGTCCAGATCGCCGTACACGGTCATGGCGGCGGTGCGGGGGATGGGCGTCGCCGTCATCACGAGCAGGTCGGGCAGCACCGACCCGGGCCCGCGGTCGCGCAGAACGGCGCGCTGCTCGACCCCGAAGCGGTGCTGCTCGTCTATCACCACCACGCCCAGGTTCTGGTACTCCAGACCCTCGGAGATCAGAGCGTGGGTGCCGACCACGATGTCGACGTCGCCGGCCGCGAGCCCCGCGTGCGTCCGGCGCCGGTCGGCTGCGCCGCGGCTCCCCGACAACAACTCGACCTTCAGCGGCCGCTCCCCTCCGAGCCTCGCGGGATCGGGCACCGTCAGGTCGCCGAGGAGCGAGAGCATCGTCGCGAAGTGCTGCTCAGCGAGCACCTCGGTGGGGGCCATCAGCGCGCCCTGGAAGCGGCCCTGCACCGCGGTCAGCAGCGCGCACAGGGCCACGACGGTCTTGCCCGCGCCCACGTCGCCCTGCATGAGCCGGTGCATGGGGTACGGCTGGGCCAGGTCTCCGACGACCTCGCCGATCACCCGCTGCTGGGCGGCGGTCAGCTGGAACGGCAGGCGTGCAAGGAACCGATCGACCAACTCGCCGCCGGTGGCATGGGACAGGCCGGCCGTATGGCGCTCCAGCCAGCGCTTGCGCCTGACCAGCTCGAGCTGCACGCGCAGCAACTCGTCGAACTTGAGACGACGCCGCGCCTCGTACGACTCTGCCATGGTGTCAGGCCGGTGGATCCCTTCCAGCGCGGTGTGTCGGCCCACGAAGTCGAACCTCCGGAGCATGCTGGAAGGCACGGGGTCGAGTATCCCGCGAGGTTGGCATCGGTTGAGGGCCTGCTCGACGAACTTGGCGATGTCCCACGTGCTGAGGTTGGCCTTCTCGGACTGCGGGTACACGGGAAAGAAGCGCCCGGTGCGGTCCCCGACCAGATCGACCACCGGATTCGTCATCTGCAGGGCGCCCCGGTACGGCTTCGGCCGGCCGTGGACGACCACTTGGCGACCGGCGCGCAGGCTCTGCTCCTGCCAGGGCTGGTTGAAGAACGTCAGCTTGAGGCGACCGGTGTCGTCGGAGATGACCACCTCGACGAGCGTCCGGCGCGGCTTGATCCGCCTCGACGAGCTCCGCTGCACCCAGCCTTCCACGAAGACGTCCTCGCCTTCGGCAAGTTCTGCGATGCGGGCCTGCTTGGTGCGGTCGATGTAGCGACGGGGATAGTGCTGCAGAAGGTCCAGCACCGAGTCGATCTCCATCTTGGTGAGCGAGGCGGCCCGCTGGCGGCCGACGTCGCGGAGCCGGGTGACACCGATGGCGTCGAGGTCCCGGAGGCTGAGGGGAGGATCGCCGGCCGGCATCGGCGCGCTGGTCGAGGCCCGTTCGGGCCTACTCCAAGCCGAAGTAGTAGGGGTACAGGGGCTGGCCGCCCTCCGTCACCTCGACCTCCACGTCGGGGTGGTTCTCGCTCACATGGCTGATGATCGCCTCGGTGGTGGCCTCGTCGGCGTCGGCACCGATGAGCACCGTGAGGAGTTCGTGGTCGTCGATGATGGCGCTCAGCAGCTTGGTCGCGGCCGCCACCGGGTCGGACTCCACTGCTGTTATGCCGTCGGGGCCTATGCCGAGCCAGTCGCCCGTCTTGATGGGGCCCGCTGAGCTGGTGGCGTCCCGCACCGCCTGGGTGACCTCGGCCGCAGTCACCGCTCCGGCCGCCTCGGACATCTCGCCGGCGTTGTGAGCCGCGGTGGCTTCAGCCGAGAAGGCCATCAGGCTGGAGATGCCCTCCACGACGCTGCGGGTGGGAACCACGCCGACCGTGCGCTGGGTCTCGCCGTCGACCTGCTCGGCCACCGGGATGATGTTCTTGTTGTTGGGCAGCACCACCACGTGCCCGCTGGGAAGCGAGTCGACAGCCGCGAGCAGCTCGGCGGTGGAAGGGTTCATCGACTGGCCCCCGGCGACGACGCGGCTCACTCCCATCGAGGTCAGGATGGCCTCCACTCCCTCACCGGCGCCCACGGCCACGACCGAGCAGCGGTCGGCTTCCGTTATCTCCACCGGCGCGGGCGGCGATCCGCCGGCGCCGCCGGCCGCCGCGGGCTCCATGAACGACTCGGAGTGCTCGGCGGCCTGGTCGAGCAGGTCGGTGATCTGGATGCGGTGCGGCCGCCCGACCGCAATCCCGGCCTCGATGGCGGCACCGATGTCGTCGGTGTGGATGTGGCAGTTCCAGATGCCGTCGCCGCCCACTACCACGATGGAGTCGCCGACCTCGGTCCACGCCTGCTTGAAGCCGTCCACCGAGGAGTCCGGCGCGTCGAGGAGGAACATCACCTCGTAGCGGAGATCGGCTATGGAGGACTCCTCGACGGGGTGGGCCGCGCTGGCCGCCGCGGCCGGTGCGGGCCCGGCCGCGACCTCGGGCGGCACCGGCAGGGGCCTGCCGTCGAGCTCGGCCAGGCAGGCGTCGAGCAGCAGCAGCAGCCCGGCGCCGCCCGCGTCGACCACGCCGGCCTCCGCGAGCACGGCCAGCATGTCCGGGGTGCGCTCCAGTGCGTCGTATCCCTGGGCGCGAGCCGCGTCGAGCACCTCCACTAGGCCCTGTCCAGCCTCGGCCGCGGCTCGGGCGGACTCCGACGCCTCCCGGATGACGGTGAGGATCGTGCCCTCCACCGGCCTCGCCACCGCGGTGTAGGCGCCCTCGCTGGCGGCGGTGAGCGCTCGGGCCACGACCGGTGCGTCAGGGTCCTGCCCGGCGGAGGCCGCCTCCCGCAGCACGCCGGCGAATCCCCTCAGGATCTGGGCCAGGATGACACCGGAGTTGCCCCGGGCCCCCATGAGCGCCCCGTGGGCCACCGCGGCGCACAGCGGCTCCATGTGGTCGTCGACGCCGTCGAGCCCGTCGGTCACGGACCGGACCGTGAGGGTCATGTTGGTGCCGGTGTCGCCGTCGGGAACCGGGTACACGTTCAGGTTGTCGATCACTTCGCGATGCTCCGACAAGGCGTCGTGAAAGCCGACAATGACGCGGCGCAGCACGGCCGCGTGGAGGGTTAGCGGTGCCATGGCGCCGATGATACTCACCCGCGCCAAGGCGGCCGGACGCCTGCGATACCCTTGGACGCCGTGCAAGGCGTCATCAAGAGCTACGACCCGCTGACCGGCGACGGCGTGCTGGTCAACGAAGCCGACCTCGCCGATGTGGACCTCGCCGACGACGCGCTGGAGGGCTCGGTCTTCCGGATGCTGCGCCAGGGCCAGCGAGTGCAGTTCGATCTCGACGGCGACGGCAGGGCCACCCGGCTGCGCCTGGGCTCGGAGGTCGACATGGGGACGCCGAAGCTCTGACTCGGCCCCGAGCGTGCCGCCATGCGGTTACATGGCGGCCGCGATCCCCATCTGGGCGTATCCCTGGTCGGTGTAGCGGGCCCGGAACAGGTCGCGGAGCCGGCGGGCGGCTGCGTCGTAGGCGTCGGGGGTCTCCCAGGTGCTGCGCGGATCCAGGATCCGGTCGTCCACGCCCTCGCACGACACCGGCATGGTGAGCCCCAGGATCGGATGGGTGCGGGTGGCGACCCCGTCGAACTCCCCGGAGAGGGCGGCGTCGAGCAGGCGGCGGGTGACCGGCAGCGACATCCGCTTGCCGGAGCCGTAGGCGCCGCCCGACCAGCCGGTGTTCAACAGCACGCATCGGACCCGGTGCTCGTGCATGCGCTGTTTGAGCAGCCGGGCGTAGACGTCGGGCTTGCGGGCCATGAACGGCGCGCCGAAACACGGCGAGAAGGTGGCCACCGGTTCGGTGACGTCCACCTCGGTGCCGGCCAGCTTGGCCGTGAACCCCATGACGAAGTGGTACATCACCTCGTCGGGGTCCAGGATCGCCACCGGCGGCAGCACCCCGAAGGCGTCGGCGGTGAGCAGCACGATGGTCGTCGGGTGCGGCCCCCGATGACCGGGCGCCACATGGGGGTTGCACTCCAGCGGGTAGGCGAAGCGGGTGTTCTCAGTGATGGACCGGTCCCGCAGGTCCAACTCCTGGGGATGGGTGTCGGCCAGGCTGCGGCCGCTCAGGGCCGGGACATTCTCAATGAGCGTCCCCTTCATCGACAGCGCCGCGGCTATGACCGGCTCGGCCTGCTTGTCGAGGTCGATGAGCTTGGCGTAGCAGCCGGCCTCGAGGTTGGCGATCCCGGCGTCGGTCCAGATGTGCTCGTCGTCGCCGATCAGGTCGCGGTCGGGGTCGGCCGAGAGGGTGGTCTTGCCCGTGCCCGACAGCCCGAACAGGATGGCGCTGCCGCCTTCGGAGCCGACATTGGCCGAGCAGTGCATCGAGAGCTGGCCCTTGCCGGGCTCAACGAAGTTCATGATGGTGAACATGGTCTTCTTGTTGACGCCGCTGTAGTCGGCCCGGCCCAGCACCAACCCCAGGCGACGCTCCATGTCGATGATCACGGCGCGCTCCGAGAGCGTTCCGTCGCGTTCGGGGCTGCAGCGGAATGACGGCACGTTGAGCAGCGTCCATCCGTGCTCGCGGTGCTTCTCGGCACCGTTGAGGCGGGCCGGCAGCATGATGTTGCAGAAGTAGGCGTGGGTGGCGTACTCGCCCACGAACCGGCACGGCTCGGCGAAGTCGGGGTCGGCGCCGCAGTACACGTCGGTCACGTAGAGCCGGGCCCGCCGCTCGTTCAGGTGGGCCACGACCCGGTCCACCAGCGGGTCGAACGCGGCCTCCTCGAACCGGGCGAAGCCGTCCTTCCACCACACGTCGTCGGTGATCGAGGGGCGGTCCACGCAGAACGTGTCGTGAACGGGACGGCCGGTGCACGACGGGTCGGAGTAGAAGACCAGCGGCCCGTCAGCACCGAGGGAGGTTGCGTGGGCCTTGGGCTCGTCGTCGGGGCCTCCGGGGCGCACCCGGCCCCGGTCCCCGTTGACCGCGGCCTCGAACAGCTCGTCCTGGGACAGGCCGTAGCAGATATCGACATCGGCCAGTCCTAGGTCCGAGGAGAGCTCGGCGGACACATCCACAAATGGCGGCACGTCGATAGCTGACACCAGATCGACAGCCGATGCCGAATCGACTCCTGGGGATATCGCGATGATGGTCATCCTGGGTCGACTCCCTTGTCGTGACAGCCCGGCGCGACGGCTCGATCACCTGCACGACTCGCCTCGTTGGGTTGTAGCCGACCGGAGCCGTCCGGCCGCGGATGGGTATTCGGGGCTTCTGGGGAGCCGCCGCGGCGCCGGGGTTCAGCCGACCGAGTCGAGGATCACGGCGCGGATGCCGAGACCCATGAGGAAGAGCCCGGTGCAGCCGTACAGCAGGAAGACGCGGTCGCGGAGCTGCTGCCGGTAGCTGTAGGCGATGCCGACCGCGACCAGCGCGGAGAACCCGTAGAGGGCGTGCAGGTCACCGGCGTCGCGGCCCTCGCGGGCCATGAGCCACGATCCGAGCCCGGCCTGCACGAAGACGGTCGCCTGCGCCATCGCGATGGACGTCCACAGGAGACGGCCCCGCAGCCATCGGCGCCAGTGCGCGCCCAGCGCCCACAGCCCGGTCAGCGCGTTGGAGGCGATGACGACCCAGGAGAACCAGTCGTGGACTCCGCCCACCGCGGAGGACGGCTCCACAACGCTCACGATCCGGCCGCAGGGTCCGGCCGCGGCTCCAGCGCCGCGAACAGGTCCGTGGCCGGGGGATCGGCGGCAGCATGGCCGCGCCGGATGAACCACTCCGTCCCGAAGGCCATCTCGAAGGCCACGTCCGGCAGGGCCACCATGAACGAGTCGGCCGTCGCCATTCAGGCCACTGCCCCGGAGGCCCGCAACGAGGCGATGGCGCCGACCGCGAGACCGAGCTCGGCCAGGATCTCGTCGGTGTGCTGGCCCGCGTGGGGCGGCGGGCAGCCGATCGCGCCGGGGGTGCGGCTGTAGCGGGGAGCCGGGCCGGGCTGGACCACTCCGGCCACTTCGGCGAAGGTGCCCCGGTCACGGTTGTGGGCGTGCCCGGGCGCCTCGGCCAGCGACAGCACGGGAGCGAAGCAGGTGTCGGTCCCCTCCAGCAGTTCGCACCACTCGTCACGGGTGCGCTGGACTACCACCGCGGCGAGCTGCTCCTTCATCTCGGGCCAGCGTGAGCGATCCATCTGCTGGTCCCACTCGTCACCGTGAAGCCCGAGGCGCTCCCTCAGCTCGGCATAGAACTGGGGCTCGATCGGTCCCAGCGAGATGTACTTGCCGTCGGCGGTCTCGTACACGTTGTAGAAATGGGCGCCGGTGTCGAGCATGTTGGTGCCGCGCTCGTCGGACCAGAATCCCGAGCCGACCATCCCGAAGAAGGCCGTCATCAACGAGGCGGCCCCGTCGACCATGGCCGCGTCCACCACCTGACCTTGGCCCGAGTCGCGAGCCTCCAGCAGGGCGCACACCATCCCGAAGGCCAGGTACATGCCGCCGCCGCCGAAGTCGCCGACCAGGTTGAGGGGCGGTACCGGGGCCTCACCTTGCCGGCCGATGCCGTGCAGCGCGCCGGCCAGCGCGATGTAGTTGAGGTCGTGGCCTGCGGCCGAGGCGTAGGGACCGTCCTGGCCCCATCCGGTCATCCGGCCGTAGACCAGGCGCGGGTTGCGGTCCAGGCAGTCCTCGGGCCCGATCCCGAGCCGCTCGGCGACTCCGGGCCGGAACCCCTCCAGCAGAGCGTCGGCTCCCTCGACCAGCGACATCACGACCTCGACGCCCTCGGGTGACTTGAGGTCGATGCCGACCGAGCGCCGGCCCCGGTTCAGGAGGTCGCGCGGGGGATGGTCGGGGTCGCCGCCGCGCACCGCGGAGGCCCGGTCGACCCGGACGACGTCAGCGCCCATGTCGGCCAGCATCATGGCGCAGAACGGACCCGGCCCGATGCCCGCGATCTCGACGACCCGTACTCCTGTCAGCGGTCCCATCGCATCCCCTTTGGTTCGGCGAGACAGTGTACGGGCGGGCCTGCGGGCGTCCGGGGGCCGCCGGGTGGGGGCGCTCACCACGCGATGCGGGCCGCCAACGCGGTCACTGCGCTGATGATCGGGGCCCACACCTGGGGCGGGAGCTCGTGGCCCATGCCCTCGATCTCCAGGTACTGCGCGCCCGGGATCAGCTCCGCGGTCCGGCGGCCGGCGTCGGGGCCGATCAGCGTGTCGATGCTGCCGTGCACCACCAGCGCGGGCACGTCGAGCGCGCCCAGCGCCTCGGCGCGGCTGCCGCTGCGAGCGGCGGCCTTGAACTGGCGCTGCGACGCCCCCGGATGCCAGGCCCGGCGGTAGCTGCGCTCGAGGTGCTCCCGCTCGGCCTGTTCGTTGCGCCACTCCGGGTTGGACCAGATGCGGTATCCGGCCAGGTCGGCCTCTATCTGGTCCTCGATGGTGGCCGCCGGCGGCGCCGTGAGCGCGGCGAGGGCCTCGGGGGTGGGGTCGCCCACGCCGGGCTCGCCAGTGTGCGACGAGATCGACACCAGGCCGGCCACCCGGTCCGCGAAGGCGGCAGCTGCAACTTGAGCGACCATGCCGCCCAGCGAGTAGCCGCAGACGACGGCTCGCTCGCAGCCGGACGCGTCCAACACCGCCATGGCGTCGCCGGCCATGTCCCCGAGGGTGTAGCGGGCCCCGTCGGGCAGCACGGTGGACAGCCCCGAGTCGCGGTGGTCCATGCGCACCACGAAGAAGCCTCGATCGACGAAGCCGGCGCACAGCTCGTCGGGCCACACCAGCATGCTCGAGCCGAGTCCGTGGAGCAGGATGAGGGGCGGATCGAAGCCGCTTCCGAGGGTCTCGTAGACGATCTCGATCTGGCCGTTGCGAGCCGTTGCCATGGGTCGAATGTCTAGACGACGGCGGCGCGGTCGGTGAAGGCGACCGGGAGTGTCCGCAGGTCCGACAGCCGGCTGGTGCAGGTCCTGGTGGGCTCGCCGGTGGCTTCGATGTCATGCCAGCGGTCGAGGACAGCGTTGAGCATCACCTCGATCTCCAGCCGGGCCAGCTTGGCGCCCAAGCAGATGTGGGGCCCGTGCCCGAACCCGACATGGGCGTTGGGACTGCGGTCGATGCGGAACTCGAACGGCCGGTCGAACACGGCGTCGTCGCGGTTGGCAACTCGCTCACCTTGTGGTCGAAGGACTACGTCCGCGGCCGGCTTCTCGCTGCCATCGCGGCGCACTCCCGGATGCGCCTCAACTCGGTCTGCTCTTCGCTCTCGGGCATGTCGGGGCACTCCACAGGAGAGGCGAGCACGATGTTGACCGCCTCGGTGAAGGCAATCCCGACAGTGGGGTCGTCACCGGGAACCACGCGAGTCACGGTGACGCCGGGCACCGACTGGACGTCCTCGATGGCCGATCGGACCGCCTCGCAGAAGGAGCCGGCCTCGCGGTCGAAATCGAGATGATCCACTCCCAGGAAGCGGCCTATCCCGGCGTCGTCGCACCCAGCCTCATAGAGGGCGTCGATGACTTCGTCGTCGAGCACGTCCCGCCCACTGGTCTCGAGGATGAAGTTGTAGGTTGCTCTAGGCATCTCTGTCCTCCTGTCGTCTTGACGGTGCCAGCCTTTCCCCGCACCGGCGCAAGGCTCGTCGAAGCTCCTCGGCATGGTCGCCCTCGTTGCGCGGCGTGCCGTAGATGACTCGGGCGCAGCGAGACAGCCCGCCCGAGCCGTCGGGATGCTGGTGCGGGCATGTCGCGGTCCCCCATCGGTGGCTGTGACCGCCGGCGGCTACCCTGATCGTCCAGCCCGCCGCCCTCAGTTCCTTGATCGCCTTGCGGACCTCCTTCTTGGGATGGACGCCCCTCACCATGAGCCCGCTCCTTCCGCAGCGCTGCGCAAAGGAGCCGGCCACCACTGACGAGGCTCGAGGCAGGGGAATGACCCTGCTAGGGCGAGAAGTCATCTCAAGTGTCATAATATCACTACAATCAGGCACTGCGGCCGACCCGCAGCGTGGCGCTCAGGGGCCGGTTGCCACTGGGGTGGACAGACCGGGTGCTGTTGCTCCCTGCTGGCGACCCCGGGGGGCGATAGCGTCGGCCGGTGGCCTGCGACGCGGATCGAACCTGTGACGGCTGAGGCCTCGCCGCAGACCTACAACCGCGCCGCGGTCCAGCGCCGCACGATTGCAGTGTCAATGATCTCGGTGATCCCCACCACCGCGGCCATGGGAGCGTCGTTCGCGGGCTCGGCCCTGCTCGCCGAGGAGATCACCGGCAGTGAGACACTGGCGACGCTGGCCGCGGGATCGATGTCGATCGGCAGCATGGCCGCCGCCGTTCCCCTGGCCCGTCGCATGGCCCGCCTGGGCCGCAGGCGAGGCCTGGCCGCGGGATGGTCGCTCGGCGCGGCGGGGGCGATGACCGCGGTGCTGGCCGCCGTGCTCAACCTGTACCCGCTGGTGGTGCTGGGAATCATCGGGGTGGGCGTGGGGCAGTCCACCAACCTGGCTGCCCGCTACGCGGTGGCCGATCTCGCTCCCGAGAACCGTCTGGCACGCTCCATCGGGTTCCTGGTGTGGGCCTCCACCTTCGGCGCGGCCGCCGGACCGACGATCGCCCTCGGGCCCTTCGCGGACCTGGCACAGTTCATCGGCCTTCCCGAGCTGGCCGGGCCCTATGTGCTGGGTTCGGTGATGTTCCTGGCCGGATCGGCCATCACGCACACCTGGCTGCGCCCCGACCCGCTCGAAGTGCTCGGCACCATCGGGTCCGACGCTCCCCGCCCGGCGTCGCCGGCCACCGTGATCCGGCGGATCGCGGCCCTGCCCGCGGCCCGGCTCGCCCTGCTGGCCATGCTGGTCGGGCAGATGGTGATGGTGGCTGTCATGACGGCCACGCCGCTGCACATGAACGGCGGGAATCAGGACCTCTCGGTGATCGGCCAGGTCATCTCGCTCCACATCATCGGGATGTACGCCTTCTCGCCGATCGTGGGGTGGCTTGTGGACCGGTTGGGGACGCACACCGTCATCACCCTCGGCGGGATGATCCTGTTCGTGGGCGCGGAGTTGGCCGGGAACACCGACCCCGCGCGCAGTGCCGGGCTGTTCAGCGGCCTGACGCTGATCGGGCTGGGCTGGAGCTTCGGGCTGATCGCGGGCAGCGCGCTGCTCACCAACTCGTTCCCGGTGCACCAGAGGGTGGAGGTCCAGGGCGGGGCGGACTTCGTGATGATCACGGGAGGCGCGGTGGGCGGGATGTCGTCGGGGGCGCTGGTCGAGCTGCTCGGCTTCCAGTCGCTCAGCCACTACGCCGGCATCGCCGCGCTGCTGCTGGTGGCCGCAGCCGCGGCGGCCTGGATCACAGCCCGCCTGGCCCGACCCCGGCAGCTGGCCTAGAGGCCGAGCGGGTAGGCGAGCGCACCGGCCCATACGGGCGAGGCCGTGGCCCGAGCGGCCCGTGAGCGCAGCGAACAGGAGCGGGACACACCCCGTCGCGACGCGACGGCTTGTACCTGACCGCGCACGTTGTCGGGCCGCCTAGCCCGCGTCGAGGCCGGCGATCTTGGCCGGGTCTACCGTGTAGGTGAGCCGGTCCCCGACCGCGGCCGGGTGAGGGTCTCGCACCAGCAACTCGAAGTCGCCGGGGTCGGTGCGCAGGGTCAACTCGAAGCGGTCGCCTCTGAAGCGGACATCGGACACCGTCCCAGCGACGACGGGACCGGCCTCCGGAATGGGATCGTCCACGCGGCCGAAGGCGTCGGCGCGCAGCACGACCGGGCCCGCCGGAGACGGAAGGCGGCCCCAGGGCACGGCTCCGTCCTCGGCGACGGCAACCACGTTGGCGTGACCCAGGAACCGGGCCACCCCGGCGCGGCGGGGGGCGTGCCAGATCTCCGCCGGGCCTCCGATCCTGGCTATCCGGCCGGACTGCATGACGGCCACCCGATCGGCCACCGCGAAGGCCTCGTCGTGGTCGTGGGTGACGTGCAGCACGGTGACGCCTATGCGCCGCAGGAGGGACCGGAGCTCCTCGGTCAGCTCGTCACGGCGGGGACGGTCGAGCGAGCCGAGAGGCTCGTCGAGCATCAGCAGGCGGGGCTCGGGCGCCAGCGAGCGGGCCAACGCGACCCGCTGGGCCTCGCCGCCCGACAGCGTGGCGATCGGGCGCTCCTCGAAACCGGCCAGCCCCACCATGGCGAGCACTTCCCGGACCCGCTGCCGCCGGATGGGGGCGTCCATCTTCTGCATCCGCAGGCCGAAGGCGACGTTGGCGGCCACGTCGCGATGGGAGAACAGCGCGTGCTCCTGGAACATCAGCCCGAAGTCGCGCCGATGCACGGGCAGGCCCACCAAGTCCTCGCCGTCCCAGCAGACCTGGCCCGCGTCCAGGGGTTGCAGGCCGGCCACGGCCCGCAGCAGGGTGCTCTTGCCGCAGCCGCTCGGTCCAAGGATGGCCACCACCTCGCCGGTAGCGACCTGCAGATCTATGCCGTCCAGGGCTGTCATCCTCCCGAAGGTGACCGTGGCACCGCTGACCGTCAGCACTTGGAGCCCCCTCGGCGAACTGGCAGCAAGATACGCCCCATAGCGGGCAAGACGCTGCCAGTTCCGTCGGCTAGCGGGTGAGGCAGTCCCAGCATCTAGAAGACTCCCCTGCGGGTGTCGCCCCAAAGGTCCATGACGAAGACTGCCACAGCGGTGAGAGCCATGAGAGCCACCGCCAGCGCCATGGCCTGGCCGCGCAGAGCCTCTCCCGGTGTGCCCAGCAACCGGAACAGGGCCAGCGGGGCGGTGAGCGTCTCGGGCCGGCGGGGGACGAACGATGTGGCCCCGAACTCCCCCAGCGACACCGCGAAGGCGAAACCGGCCCCGACCGCCACGCCGCGCGCCGCCACCCGCAGGTCGATCTCGCGGCGGACCCGGCCGGGAGACGCGCCGAGCACGGCGGCGGCCTCCCGGGTGCGGGGGTTCACCGTCCGGAGCATCGGCACCAGGGTGCGCACCACGAACGGGATCCCCACCACCGCGTGGGCGATGGGCACGACCAGCACCGACGTGCGGATGTCGATCGGCGGGCGGTTGAGCACCAGCAGGAATCCCAGCCCGACCGTGACCGCGGACGTGCCCAACGGAAGGGTCAGGCCGATGTCGAAGACCCGCCCGATGTGGCGGCTGCCGCCGCGGCCGGCGCGCATCACCACCAGCGTGGCCGCGCCGCCCACCGCCAGGGCCAGGGCCGCGGCCGGCGCCGCGAACATGAGCGAGTTCCCCAGCGCCGCCAACGCGGTGCCGGGCAGCAGGTCGACCCGCTCGGCCATGGCCGTGTAGTTGCGCAGCGTGTAGCCGCCGCCGCGGCCGGCGGCCAGGGAGCGCTCCGCCAGCGCCGCGACCGGCAGCCCCAGGATCACCGCCATGACGGCCAGGTTGGCGACCAGTCCCGGCCCCCGGCGCCGGGGCGCGGCGGCGGGTGACGAGACCGGCTCCGCGACGGCCCGGCGCCGCTCGAGCGCGTTCGACACGACCACCAGCGCCACTACCGCCGCCAACTGCACCACCGCCAGCGCGGCCGCGGTGGCCAGGTCGAGCCGGACCACGGCGTACCGGTAGATCTCGGTCTCGATGGTCGCCCGGGCAGGGCCGCCCAGCACCAGCACCACGCCGAACGAGGTGAACGAGAACAGGAACACGATGGCCGAGGCGGCCGCGATCGACGGCGCTAGCCGGGGCAGGACCACCCGGCGGAAGACTTCGAGCCGCGACGCCCCGAGCACCCTGGCCTGATCCTCCACCCTGGCGTCGAGGGCGGACCAGTGGGCGCCCACCGTTCGCAGCACCACCGCGTAGTTGAAGAAGACGTGGGCCATCAGGATGGCCCACACCGTGTGGCGCAGGTTCACGGCACCGCCGCCGGCGAGGCCGAACCGGTCGAAAAGCCCCTCGAAGGCGGCCGCCACCACCACGGTGGGCAGCACGAACGGCACGGTCGCCAGCGCCCGCAGCAGCCTCTGGCCCCGGAAGCGCAGTCTGGCCATGGCCCCCGCGGCCGGCAGGGCGACGGCCACCGTCAGCGCGGTGGAGACCGCCGCCTGCCAGAGGGTGAACCAGATCACCGAACGGCTCGACGCGGAACCGAGCACGTCGCCCAGCACCGCGGCCGTGCCGGTACCGCCGAGGCCCCGGACGATCACGCCCGCGATGGGCCAGGCGAAGAACAGCGCCATGAAGGCGCCGACCGCGGCGGCGGGCAGCGCCAGGGCCAGAGCGCGCGCCGGGCGCCTCATGCCCGCAACGAACCGGTCAGCGGAGATCAGGCCTCGGCCGCCCCGCCCGCTGCGCCGCCCACGCGTCCGGACGCGAACTGGCAGCGTTTTGCACGCATACCGGGCAGAACACTGCCAGTTCCATGTGGACGGTGATGGGAGTCACCGCAGGACGATCTCCACCCACCGGTCGGTCCAGGCGTTGCGCTGGGCCTCGACCTCGGCCGGGTCGAGGATGAACGGGTCCTCGGCGATCTGGGCGTGGGCCACGAACTCAGGCGGGAGGGTGGCCGATTCGATCACGGGGAACACGAACATGTTGAGCGGGACGTCGTTCTGGAACGTCTCGGTGAGCATGAAGTCGATCAGGGCCCGGGCTCCCGCCGGGTTGCCGGCGCCCGCGAGCACGCCCGCGAACTCGATCTGGCGGTAGCAGCTGGCCGTGACCACGCCGGTGGGCGGCTCGTCGACGGGCGGGTCCGCGAAGATCACCTCAGCGGGCGGGCTGGACGCGTACGACACGACGATCGGGCGGTCCCCGCCTCCCGCGATGAACTCTCCGTAGTAGGCGTCCTCCCAGCCGGCGGTGACGGCCACGCCGTTGTCCCGCAGGGCGGCCCAGTAGTCCTCCCAGCCGTCGCCGTAGCGGGCGATGGTGGCCAGCAGGAAGGCCAGACCGGGGGACGAGGTCTCCGGGCTCTGCACCGCGAGCATTCCGGCGTATGCCGGATCGACCAGGTCGTCGAGCGACGACGGCGGGGGCGACGAACCGTCGAAGGCATCGATCCAGTAGTTGAGGCACACGTCGCCGAAGTCGATGGGAGTCACCCGGTGCTCTCCATCGAGCTCGAAGTGGTCGGGCACACCCGCGAGGCCGGGCGACCGGTAGGGCTCGAACATGTCGCAGTCAAGTCCCCTCTGCAGGAACGTGTTGTCGATCCCGAACAGCACATCGCCCAGCGGCTCGCCGGCGGTGAGGCAGGCCTGGGCCACGAGCAGCCCGGCATCGCCTGTTGCGAGTTGCTCCACGACGAAGCCGGTATCGGCCGTGAAGGCCTCCAGCGTCTCAGGCGACAGGGCGAACGAGTCGTGGGTCAGAAGCGTCACCGTCCTGGGAGACGGGTCGCCGCCGGACGCGCCGGCATCGTCCGTTGAGGCCGTTCCTGCCGACGGACCCTCGACGGGCGCTCCGCCGGTGGACGCGTCTGCCGTGCCATCGGACTCAGTCATTTCTGTGGGAGTCTCGCCGGCATCGTCAGCCGGAACGACCGGCGTCTCGGCTTCGCCGGTGATCTCGCCTGCGGAGTCCGAGCCGCTGCACGCGGCCGCGATCATGGCCAGGGCGACAGCGGCCGCGGCGAAAGCCACGGCCCATGAAGGGGGTCTGCGGCGCGGCGCGCCGGGGTGGGTGGGGATTCGGGCAGGTGCTTGATCCATGGGGCTTCCTCCGCTGGCATTACCCAGATCAGGTCGGCGGGTCGACACCGCTGCGATCGCGTGGGTGCCCTCTCAGCCCGGCTGCCCCGAGCTCCCCGGTCGGTTGTCACCGGTGACTATACGCCCCGGACCTGTCGCCGCGCCAGGTTCAGCCATCGGGGTCCGCGGCCTCTAGCGTCGCGGTGATGCAGGTCTCGGTGATCGTGCCCACCTACAACGAGGCCGACAACATCGTCGAGGTGATCGACCGGCTGCAGCGCGCCCTCAGCGAACAGTCCCACGAGATCATCATCGTCGACGACGACAGCCCCGACGGCACGTGGCAAGTGGCCCGACGCCACGGCGCGGGCGATCCAGCCGTGCGCGTCATTCGCCGGATCGCCGAGCGGGGGCTGGCCTCGGCGGTCCTCGACGGCATGGCCGCCGCCGAGGGCGACGCCCTGGCGGTGATGGACGGCGACCTCCAGCACGACGAGACGGCACTGCCGGAGATGGTCCGGTCCGTGCTCGACGGCGGCGCCGACATCTGCGTGGGAAGCCGCACGGGCGAGAGCGGGTCCTTCGGCGACCGGGCCAGGCTGCGTCAATGGCTGACCGCGGCCGGCACTGCCCTGGTGCGACGCCTGCTGCCACGGCTGCGCCGCACCAGCGATCCGCTCAGCGGCTTCTTCGTCGTCAGCAGGGCCCTCTATGAGCAGACCGCTCCGAGGATCAGCCGCGGGCTGCGTGAGTACAAGATCCTGTGGGCCTTCCTGGCCCGCGGCCGGGGACTCACGATCACTGAGGTCGGCTACGACTTCCGGCCCCGGGGCGGGGGCGAGACAAAGCTGTCGACCGCGGTGCTGCTCGACGACCTGGTCAACGCGCTGGTCCTGCGGCTGGGCCGAGTCGTGTCACCGCTGTTCGTGAAGTACTGCCTGGTCGGCGCGAGCGGGCTGGCTGTGAGCCTGGCGGTGTTCGGCCTCGGCGAGCTGGCCGGCCTTCCGACCATCGACCTGGGCATCACACCCGACCTGAACCCGATCCATGTCTCGGCTCTGCTGGGCATCCAGGCCAGCATCGTGACGAACTTCCTGGCCAACAACTTCTTCACCTTCTACGACCGGCGCTACCACCGCTGGGGTCTGCTGGGCGGGCTGCTGCTGTTCCAGGCGGTGTCGTCCGTGGGCGTGTTCGTGCAGCTGGCCGTGTTCCAGCTCCTGCACCGCAACGGCTTCCCCACCGCGTCGACGAACGCCGATGTGGCCGCCGCCGTCAACAACGGCATCGGGCTGGCGGTGGCGACCGTCACCAACTTCTTCCTCAACGTCTCGATCACCTGGAACCGCCTGCGCGGCCCCCGTTGAACCCGCGCCCGCTACCGCGGGCCCCGGATCACGACTCCGCCGCGCAGAACTCCAGGCCCAGGGTGTCCAGATCGTCGGCCAGGATGTCGAGCGCCTCCCAGTCTGCGGGCAGGCATCCGCTGAAGTCGTTGCTGCCGCCCAGTATCAACTGCTCCAGCGCAGCGAGTCCTCCCAGCCCAGCCGGAATCGGTCCCGACAAGTCGTTGTCCTGGAGCCACAGGCGTTTCAGGCCCGCCAGGCCGCCCAACTCGGCGGGAATCTCGCCGGTGAGCTGGTTGTTGTCGAGATAGAGGCGCCTCAGCTGGGCCAGGCCTCCCAGTGCGGCCGGGATCTCCCCCGACAGGGCGTTGTGCCTGAGCCACAGCTCGGTCAGCAGGACGAGGTCGCCCAACTCGGCGGGGATCTCGCCGGACAGCTCGTTCTCGTCGAGGTCCAGCCGGGTCAACCCTGCGAGACGGCCGAGTTCGGCCGGTATCGGCCCGGTGAGGGTGTTGTGCCACAGGTTCAGCTGCTTGAGGCTGCCCAGGTCGCCCAACTCGGCGGGGATCTCGCCGGAGAGCTCGTTCCAGCGGAGCCTCAGGATCTTGAGGTCAGCGAGGCTGCCGAGCTCCGCGGGGATCTCCCCGTCGAGGAAGTTGAAGCTGAAGTACAGCGCCTCGAGACCGGCGATGTCCCCGAGCGCCGGCGGGATCGGCCCGGTCAACGAGTTGCGGCTGAGATCCAGCCACTCGAGCCGGCCGAGGTCGGCCAGCGACTCGGGGATCTCCCCCGTAAGGAGGTTCTCGCCGAGCCTGAGTTCCACCAGGCTGGAGAGACTCCCGATGCTGTCGGGGATGGCGCCGGTCAGCCGGTTGCCCCTCAGGTCGAGCACCTCGAGCCCGTCGAGGTCGCCGACAGCGTCGGGGATCAGGCCCGACAGCCGGTTGTTCTGAAGCCTCAGCCGCCTGAGCTCGCCCAGTCCGCCGATCTCCGAGGGGATCGCGCCGGTGAGCGAGTTGTTGTGCAGGTCGAGCTCTGTGAGCCTCTTCAGGCGGCCGATGCCTTCGGGGATGGAGCCCGACAGCTCGTTGTCGCTCAGGTTCAGCCGCTGCAGGCGGGTGAGGCTCGCCAGTTGCTCGGGAATCCGGCCGTAGAGCCAGTTGTCGGCGAGACTGAGGTGCTCCAGACCGGTGATGCGGCCCAGAGTCGGGGGAATCTCCCCGGACAGGCCGTTGCCGTCGAGGCGCAGCCGCTCCAGGTGGACCAGACCGCCGACCGATGCCGGGATGTCGCCGGACAGCCGGTTGTCGTGGAGGTACAGGCTCCGCAGCGCGCCGAGACGGCCCAGCTCGGCGGGGATGGGACCCGACAGCCGGTTGCCTTCGAGCCGCAGGTCTCGCAGAAGGCGCAGGTCGCCGAGTTCAGCGGGGATGGGACCCGACAGCTCGTTGTTGTCGAGCCACAGGTACCGCAGCGCGCCCAGACGGCCGAGCTCGGCGGGCACGGGCCCCGACAGCTGGTTGTGGCCGAGCCGGAGCCGCTGGAGCCCGGCCAGCGCTCCCAGCTCGGACGGGATCGTGCCGGACAGGTCGTTGAGCCCGAGGCCCAGATCCTCCAGCGAGGCGAGGTCGCCCAGCGCCGGGGGGATCTCCCCGGTGAGCCCGTTGAGCCAAAGGCTGAGCGTCTCGAGCCGCGACAGGCGGCCGAGTTCGGCCGGAATCGGGCCCGACAGGCTGTTGGCGCTGAGATCGAGCCAGGTCAGGCCGGCCAGATCGCCCAACTCTGCGGGAATGTCGCCCGACAGCGAGTTGCGGCTCATGTCCAGCCACACGAGGTTCTCCAGGCGTCCCATCCCGGCCGGTATCGCGCCGGACAGCCGGTTCTCGCTGAGCACCAGGCGGGTCAGGCTGGAGAGCCCGCCGAGAGAGTCCGGCAGCCCGCGGGAGAACCCGTTGCCTCGCAGGTCCAGGATCCTGAGGTTGGCGAGGCCGCCGATCTCGGCGGGGATGGCCCCGAACAGGTGGTTGTGCTTGAGATCGAGCACTTCCAGATGGGTGAGGCCGCCGATCTCGGCGGGGATGTTCCTGTCGAGCCGGTTGTTCTGAAGGTCCAGGTGGCTCAGGTTGACGAGATCGCCGATCTCGACGGGAATCTGCCCGTACAGGTCGTTGTCGCCGAGGTCCAGGATCCCCAGGCGGGCGAGAGCGCCGATGGAGGCCGGGATCTCCCCGAAGAGCCCGTTGGACGCCAGGTCCAGGATCACCACCCGGCCGGTGCTGTCGGCGGTAACGCCGTGCCACCGGTCCAGCGGCAGGTCCGAGCCCCAGTTGTCGCTTCGATCCCAGCCGTCGCCACCGGTGGACGCGTGGAGCTCCATCAGCACTTCCCGGTCGGGCGGTTCTTCGGGAGCCTCCTCCTGCGCGGCTGCGATACCGGCGGGGGCCAGTGACGCCAGCAGGCAGGCCGCGGCCAGGCACACGACGACGCGACGGCAGACGGGACGGCGCGCCCGTCCGGCCGGCGCCGATCGGGATGCGATGGTTGCGAGAAGGCGGACGGTGACGCTCATGGGATCTCCCCTGTAGCCCCTCATCTGGCTCAACGCCGCAACGTACACCTGCCGATCCGGGCGATCGCGGACCCGCGCCGTCGGGCTGTTGCGCCGACGGTCGGCGTCCTCGCATGTACGAGGCTGACGCTGGCCTGCCGTCGTACGGGCCGCGCTGGGAAGATGCGCCTTGTGGCGCCCGGGCATCCAGTCGAGCCCGGTGGCCGTGAGTCAGGCGATCGGCGCGCGGGCGGTCAGTCCCAGCCGAGCTCCTCCAGCGTGTCGTCGTCGATGCCGAAGTGGTGGGCCACCTCGTGGACGACGGTGACGGTTATCTGATCGACCAGCTCCTCCTCGCTGTCGCAGACTGCGCAGATCGGCAGCCGGTAGACGGTCACCCGGTCGGGCATGGCCATGCCGCCGTAGTCGGCCCGCTCGGTCAGGGGCACGCCCTCGTACAGGCCGAGGAGGTCGTCGTCGGGGTGGGCGTCCTCCACGACCACGGCGACGTTCTCCATCATCTCGCCCAGCTCGGGCGGCAGCGAGTCGAGAGCCTCGCCCACAATCCGCTCGAAGCGGGCCTCGTCGATCATGAACACCGCCGCAGACAGTACCGAGCCCAGCGCTGCGAGGTCCGCTCGCCGCGGCAGCGCCCCGGCCGTAGGGTCGGGGCGTGGACGACGCCGAACACCCGCTGCTGGCCGGCTTGACCGTCGAGCAGCGCGACGCGGTGACGACCCGGGCATCGCCGATGTGCATCATCGCCGGCGCCGGCTCGGGCAAGACCCGGGTGCTCACCCGCCGCATCGCCTGGCAGGCGAGCCACGGCAGCGCCGATCCCCGCCGCACCCTCGCGGTGACGTTCACCAGGCGGGCGGCCCGCGAGCTGCGGGCCCGCCTCCGCAGGCTCGGCCTCAACGACGAGGTGAGGGCGGGGACCTTCCACGCCGTCGCGCTGGCCCAGCTCCGCCGGCACGCCGCCGACTCCGGCCGCCGGCCGCCCCGGATCCTCGAGAACGCCGCCGGGCTCGTCGCCGAGTTGCGCCCCAAGGCCGACCGGGCCGCCGTGGCCGACATCGTCAACGAGATCGGCTGGTGCCGGGCCCGCCTCGTCATCCCCGAGGAGTACCCGGCCGAGGCGAGGGCCGCGGGCAGGCGACCGCCCTGGGGCCGGGCCGACCGCTTCGCCCAGCTCTACGCCGACTACGAGTCGGCCAAGGGCAGGCGCCGGGTGCTCGACTTCGACGACGTGCTGTCGCGCTCGCTGGAACTGATGGCCACCGAGCCCAAGCACGCGGCGGCTCACCGCTGGCTGCACCAGCACGTGCTCGTCGACGAGTTCCAGGACATCAACCCGCTGCAGTTCGCCCTGCTGCGCTCCTGGCTGGGGCCGGACTCGACGCTGGTGGTGGTCGGCGACCCCGACCAGGCCATCTACGGCTGGAACGGCGCCGATCCCGGCCTGATCGACGCCGTCGGCGAGCACCTGCCGGGCTGCGCGGTGCTGCACATGCGCACCAACTTCCGGTCGACGCCTGAGGTGCTGGCCGCGGCCGGGCGGCTCCTGGACCGCGCGCCCCAGCCCGCGGTGCGGCCGCCGGGGGACGAGCCCACCGTCAGTGTCTGCGACGGGTCCGACGAGGCCGCAGTCCTGGCCCGGGCTGTGCGGCACCGCCACCGGCCCGGTTCGCGCTGGCGCCGTCAGGCAGTGCTGGCCCGGACCAACGCGCAGCTCGAGCCGCTGCGGCGGGCGCTGCTGCGTCACGGCATCCCGGTGGCCGCCCCGACCGAGCGCAGCCTGGTCCGCAAGCCCGAGATCGCGGCCCTGCTGCAGGCGTGGCCCGCCGGTGCGAGCCTCGCCTCCTGCGTGGCCGAGACCCGCCGGGAGCTGCGCGGCCTCGAGTCCGCGACCATTCGGCCCGACCCGACGCCGGTCGAGGCCACGCCCGAGACGCGGGCGACGGTCGAGGCCTTCCTGGAGTTCGCCGACGACCACCTGAGCCTGGACCCGGACGCCACGGTCGCAGCCTTCCGCACGGCGCTGCGGGCCGACGACCGCGCCGTCGCTCCCTCCGACGGGGTCGACCTCATGACCTTCCATGCGGCCAAGGGACTGGAGTGGCCCGTCGTCCACATCGTGGGCTTGGAGGACGGGTTCGTTCCCATCGCCCACGCCCGCACCGCGCCGGCCCTGGCCGAGGAGCGCCGCCTGCTGCATGTGGCCGTGACCCGGGCCGAGCAGGAACTGCACGTCCTGTGGTGCAACCGCCGCGACCTGGGAGGCGACAGCGTCGACCGGGAGCCCTCCCGGTGGCTGGAGATGATCGGCAGCTCGCGGAGCGCCGACGGCGTGGAGTCGCAGAGAACCCGCAACCTGGAGGGTGTGGCCGGGGCCCGCCAGGAACTCAAAGCCCAGCGGCGCCCAGCCATGCCTAGGTGACTGCTGAGCACATCGCTGAGTGCTCGGACGCCTCGGCGCATGAGAACCATCGTTCGATCATCCGCGTGGACACCACTGATACCTGTGGGCGCCGCGACCATCCACGTCCGCAGACCGTAGAGATCAGGCCTTCGACGCGCCTGCTTCGGCGGGCTGCTCCTCACGAACGGCGCTCATCTCCAGACGCACGCCGTCGTGCTGCGCCAGCAGGGCGATGACCTCGAAAAGGTCACTGGCGAGCGGGTCGCCATCCGGACCGAACATCTGCGTCAGCGTCTCCGATGACCTGCCCGTCATGACACCGAGCTGCTCGAAGCCGACGGTGGCGATTACCTGATCGCGCAGGAGTATCCTCACGACCCCTACCTCGCCTGCGAGCAGGCACTGGACTGCCTCCTTGAGGCGGGCCTCTCTGAACTCAGGATCGCGGCGGACTCGGGCCTGCACAATCTCGTGGTAATCGCTGGTGAGCGCCATGTCATGCCTCCTCGCGCTGGCTGCGCCTGTACTCTCGCCAGAGTCCACGGGCCTTCTCGATGTCTTGGTGCTGGCGGTCCTTGGTGCCCCCTGCAAGCAGGATGACCAACGCGCGCCCGTCGCGGCCGAAGTAGACCCTGTAGCCGGGCCCGAAGTGTAGGCGACACTCCAACAGCCCGCCGCCGAGGCCCTTGATGCTCGAGTGGTTCCCATCCGCTATACGGGCGAGGGCGGCGTCCACCCGGGCGGCGGCGGCGCGATCGAGCCCGTCGTACCATCGGCGGAACGGCTGACGGCCCCGGCCGTCGGTGAACGCTCGGATCTCGACCACACCGCGACTGTAGTGATAGTCAAGTCATTTTCATGGTCTATTGCTGTCTATAGAAGCTGTGGCGGCTAGGCCTCGACGGCCCGGGGCATGGCCACCACCGCGACGTTGGCGGTGCAGCGCTCCAGGACCGTCTCAACGGTGTGCCCCAGGAACGGCCGTCCGTCCACGTTGCGCAGCGACGCCCCCAGCACCACCAGGTCGGCCTCCTGCTCCTCGGCCGCGGCCACCAGCGTCGACGCCACCGACGAGCCCTCCGGCACCAGGGCTCGGGCGTCGACGCCCATCTCCGAGCCCCGGGACCGGGCCGATTCCATGAGCGAGTCCACCACCTGCCGGGCCGACTCGCTGCGGTCCTCGCCCAGCACGCGGGTCGCCAGCTTGGTTCGGGTCAACCGCTCCGGCAGCATCCGGAGCTGCGGCCGTTGCCGCTGCACGACATGGGTCAGCACCACCTCGGTGCCCAGCTGCCCGCTCACACCGAAGGCGACCTCCTGGGCGGCCCTCGACGACCGCGTGCCGGTGACGGGCACGATGGCACGGGTGAAGGCGCCCGGAAGGGGCGTCTCGATGCCCTCGGCCCTGCGCACGATCACCACCGGCAGCGGCGAGTGCAGCAGGAGCTCGTCGACCATGGGCGAGTAGAGCTGGCCCTCGTGGCGGCCGGCCACGCCGACGCATATGGCGCCGTAGCCCAGACGGGCCTCGGCCACGATGGCCGACGCGACCACGGCGCCGGCGCCGCTGGCCACCCGCACCTGCCGGTGGTCCACGTCGCGCCCGTGGAGCACGCTGCGGATGATGTCGATGTCGGGCCACCGGACGCCCGCGGCGCCGTCGGACCCGTACGATGCGCCCGACCCGCTGTCGGCCGTCACCGAGATCACGGTGGCGGGAACCTGCACCGGCCAGGCGAAGTGCATCAGCTGGGCGGCCGCGATGGAGGCGGGCTCCGCCCTCGAGGGCAGCAGCAGCCGCGACGACCGGACCACCAGGTTGCGGCTCAGGGCCTCCTCGCGCTCGAGGCGCTCCCGCTCGGCGGGCGATCCCATCCAGTCGCGCACCGCCAGCCGCAGGCTCACCGCGGCGAACACCGACGTCACCAACGGCACGATCACGATCACCGTGTAGGCGGTCTCGCTGAACACCCCGAGCGACAGGCCCACCGATGCGATCACGATCTCCAGCGCTCCCCTGGCGTTCAGCCCGGCGCCCAGCGCGACCGCGGCCCGCTGCGACTGGCCCGCCATCCTCGCCCCCACGAAGGCGCCCGCGAACTTGGCCACTATCGCCACCACCATGACCGCGCCCGCCCAGGCCAGCGCCTCGCCCTCGCCGAGGAGGGAGAGATCGACCCTGAGCCCGGCCATGGCGAAGAACACCGGCGCCAGGAAGGCATTGGTGAGCGACTCGATGTGGTGCTCGACCTCGTGCTGCTGGAACCGGGAGCGGTTGAGCACCACCCCCGCCACGAACGCCCCGAGCACGGCCTCGATCCCCAGCGCCTGGGTGACCACCCCGAACAGCAGCATCGTGATGACGGCTATGCCGAGCGCGCCCCGCAGGTTGGGGCCGTCGCGCCGGATGCGGCGCAGGCTCGCGTCCACCGCCCGCTGGCCCAGCGTCATGGCCAGCGCCAGGAACGCGGCGAGGCCCAGCACCGTCCGCAACGTCCCCGGGACCGAAACCTCGCCCGCGGACGCGAACCCCGCGAACACGGCCAGCATCACCCAGCCGACGACATCGTTGGCCATGCCCGCGGCCACGGTGATCTGCCCGAAGTCCCGTCTCATGAGACCCAGCTCCGACAGGATCCGGGCGATCACCGCCAGCGCCGACACCGACAGCGCGGCCGCGACGAACAGCGCGAACACGGTCCGGTCCGCTCCGCCGCCCACGAAGCCGTCGGGCAGCAGCAGGCCGGTCACCAGGCCGCCGGCCAGGGGCACCACCAGGCTGAACCCGGTGACCAGGGCCGCGGCCCGCCCGAGGCGCCGGATCAGCGCGAGGTCGGTCTCGAATCCGGCCGTCACCAGCAGCAGGGCCACCCCGAGCCAGCTGACCGCGAACAGGGCGCCCGAGGAGATCTCCTCATGGGGCAGGAACCACTCGAAGCCGCTGGGCCAGACCTGCCCGAACACCGAGGGGCCCAGCACCACCCCGGCGGCGAGATGGCCGATCACCGACGGGAGCCCCACCCGGCGCATGCCGTAGCCGGCGGCCCGGGCCGCGGCCACCAGCACCAGCAGCTGGGTCCAGAAGACGAGCAGGGCGTGCTCGTCCAGCGGGGTCAGCACGCCTCAGGCCTCCCCGTTCAGCTCGATGTCGACCAGCAGGGGCGCGTGGTCGCTGGGCGGGTCGTCCTTGGGGCCCTTGCGCTCGTTGCGGTCGATCAGCACGAAGCGGGCCGCGCCGGCCGCAACACGGGTCCCCAGCACCAGGTCGATGCGCATGCCCTTGCGCTTGTGGAAGTCGCCGCCCCGGTAGTCCCACCACGTGAACAGCCCCTCGCCGGCGTGGTGCTCGCGGAAGACGTCGACCAGCCCCCACTCCAGCAGGCCGGCGAGCCTCTCCCGCTCCGCCGCGCTGGTATGGGTCGTGTCGGTGAAGGCGGCGGGGTCGTACACGTCGCGGTCGTCGGGGGCGATGTTGAAGTCGCCGCAGACCAGCGCGGGAGCGCCGGGATCGGCCTGGGCGTCCAGAGAGGCCCGCAGCCGGCGCAGCCAGTCGAGCTTGTAGTGATAATGGTCGTGGCCGACGGCCCGGCCGTTGGGGACGTAGCACGACGCCACCCGCACGCCCCCGCAGGTGGCCCACGCCAGCCGGGCGTCGGGGTCGGGGTCGATGCCGTCGCCGAATCCGGCCACCGGATCCTCCAAGCCCACCCTGCTGAGCACGGCCACGCCGTTCCAGCGCCCCTCGCCGTTGTGGAAGCAGTCGTAGCCCAGCGACTGGAAGGCCAGGGCCGGGAAGGCGTCATCGGCGAGCTTGGTCTCCTGAAGGCACAGCACATCGGGCGAGAACGCCTCGATCCAGCGCTGCACCCGGTCCAGCCGGGCCTTCAGCGAGTTGACGTTCCAGGTGACCACCCGCACGGGCCGACCCTATCCCGCCCAGGGGCCGAGCGAATCGACGTTAGGTGACACGACGAGGTACTCGCTCCCTATTCTCCAATCCCCGTCAGGAAGTAGGATCGTCGCCATGACCGACTCGATCCGTGCCGAGCCCGGCGACGACCTGGGCACCAACGCCTGGATCGTCGACGAGATGCGCGATCTGTGGGCGGCCGACCCGGCGTCGGTGGACGAGGCATGGCGGGCCCTGTTCGAGGGCGAGACGCCCGACTCGCCGGTCGCCAAGGCCGACCCTGCGGCCGCGGCCGCCCCGTCCCGCACCACCATCGACACCACCGCCACCGACGTGACAGTGCCCAGTGCACTGGTCGACGACGCGGCCGCGGACCCGGCCCCGCCCCGGGCCCCCGCGGCGGACGCGTCCCCGCCCGATGCCGGCCGGCCGAGACGGCAGCGCGCGCCGGAGGCGGAGGCCGGCGGCGACGACGCTCCCGTCGGCGAGCCGATCAGGGGGGTCGGGGCCCGCATCGTCTCCAACATGGAGGCCAGCCTGGCCGTTCCCACGGCCACCAGCTTCCGCGAGGTCCCGGCCAAGCTCCTGGAGGTCAACCGCAAGATCGTCAACGGCCACCTCGGCCGCAAGATGGTCCGCAAGATCTCGTTCACGCACCTCATCGGCTACGCCGTGGTGCGGGCCATCACCGAGACGGTCCCGGCGATGAACAACATCTACGCCACCGACGCGGCGGGCAGGCCCAGGGTCGTGCGACCCGATCACATCGGCCTCGGGATCGCGGTCGACATCGCCCGCGACGACGGCACCCGCTCGCTGATGGTGCCGTGCATCCACGACGCCGACACCCTCGACTTCGACGCCTTCGTGGACCGCTACGACGAGCAGATCGCCAAGATCCGCGAGAACCGCCTTACCGCCGACGACATGCGGGGCGTGACCGTGACCATCACCAACCCGGGCACGATCGGCACCCAGCAGTCCGTGCCCCGGCTGATGGCGGGGCAGGGAACCATCGTCGGGGTCGGAGCGCTGGCGTTCCCCACCGAGTACGAGGCCGCCGACCCGTCGCTGCTGGCCGACCTCGGCGTGAGCAAGCTGGTGACGATCAGCAGCACCTACGACCACCGGGTCATCCAGGGCGCCGAGTCGGGACTGTTCCTGCAGAGGGTCCACGACCTGCTGCTGGGCGCCGACGGCTTCTACGACCAGGCGTTCCGGGCGCTGCACATCCCCTACTCGGCGGTCATGTGGCGGCGCGACTTCAACCCGGTCGACCGCGAGGGGGCCATGCTCGAGAAGCAGGCCAAGGTCAACCAGCTCATCAACCAGTACCGGGTGCGGGGCCATCTGATCGCCGACCTCAACCCGCTGCGCGACGAGGCGCCCCAGATGCACGCCGAGCTCGACCCGGCCACCTACGGGCTGACCATCTGGGACCTGGACCGCGAGTTCCTGACCGGCAGCGAGACCGGGATATACGCAACCGTCGGCGGGACGCGCCGGATGAAGCTCGGCGACCTGCTGGGCGTGCTGCGCGACGCCTACTGCCGCACCGTCGGCGTGGAGTACATGCACATCCAGGAGCCCGAGGAGAAGCGGTGGATCCAGGAGCAGATCGAGGGGGCCGACACCACGCTCAAGAACGAGGACCAGCTGCGCATCCTCAGCAAGCTCAACGCAGCCGAGGCCCTCGGCAGCTTCCTGGGAACCAAGTACGTCGGCCAGAAGCGCTTCGGCCTGGAGGGGGCCGAGTCGACCATCCCGCTGCTCGACGCGGTGCTGACCTGCGCGGCCGACGAGCCCCTGGCCGAGGTGGTGATGGGCATGGCCCACCGGGGGCGGCTCAACGTGCTGGTCAACCTGGTGGGCAAGGCCTACCACGAGCTGTTCAAGGAGTTCGAGGGAGCCATCACCGAGGAGCAGATCCAGGGCAGCGGCGACGTGAAGTACCACCTGGGCCAGATCGGCGCCTACGAGAGCCCGTCGGGCAAGCACCTGCTGGTCGAGATGGCCGCCAACCCCTCCCACCTCGAGGCGGTCGACCCGGTGGTAGTGGGCATGGCCCGGGCCCGGATGGACAACATCCCGCCCGACAGCAACTACGGCTCCTACCCGGTGATGCCGCTGCTGATCCACGGCGACGCCGCCTTCGCGGGCCAGGGCGTGGTGGCCGAGACGTTCAACCTGAGCCTCATCCGGGGGTACCGGGTCGGCGGCACCGTCCACCTGGTGATCAACAACCAGCTCGGCTTCACCACCACGCCGGACGCGGCCCGCTCCACCCAGTACTCCACCGACGTGGCCAAGATGGTCGGCGCGCCGATCTTCCACGTGAACGGCGACGATCCCGAGGCCTGCGTGCGGGCCGCCCGCCTGGCCTTCGCCTACCGCCGGCGGTTCAACAAGGACGTCGTGATCGACATGATCTGCTACCGGCGCCACGGGCACAACGAGGGCGACGACCCCAGCTACACGCTGCCGGAGATGTACCGCCGCATCGACGCCAAGCCCACCGTCCGCACCCAGTACCGCGAGTCGCTGCTGAAGCGGGGCGACATCAGCGCCGAGGAGGCCGACGCCTCCCTGGCCGAGTTCCGCGAGCAGCTCCAGGCCGCGCTGGACGAGACCCGCGACGCGTCGCCCGGCCACAACATCCGGGCCCGGCGCCCGCCGGAGCCGATGGGCGTCCTCCCCCACGTCCGGACCTCCATCGACTCGGTCACCGTGGAGCGCATCTACCAGGCGCTCAACACCGTGCCCGAGGGCTTCACCGTCCACCCCAAGCTGGCCAGGCAGTTCGAGCAGCGCAACAAGATGTTCCGCAGCGGCGAGTTCGACTGGGGGCTGGGCGAGGCGATGGCCTTCGGGTCGCTGCTCATGGAGAACACGCCCGTGCGGCTCAGCGGCCAGGACAGCCGCCGGGGGACCTTCTCGCACCGGCACTCCACCCTGGTGGACTACCTGACCGGCGAGGAGTACGTGCCGCTGTCGGTGCTGTGCGCGCCGGACGCCGACCTGTGGATCTACGACTCCCTGCTGTCGGAGTACGCCGCGCTGGGCTTCGAGTACGGCTACGCGGTGGCCAAGCCGGAGGCCCTGGTCATCTGGGAGGCCCAGTTCGGCGACTTCGCCAACGGGGCCCAGATCATCATCGACCAGTTCCTGGTGGCGGCCGAGGACAAGTGGGACCAGCACTGCGGGATCGTGCTGCTGCTGCCCCACGGCATGGAGGGCCAGGGCCCCGAGCACTCGTCGGCCCGCATCGAGCGGTTCCTGACGCTGGCCGCCGAGGACAACATGCACGTGTGCCAGCCCACCACCGCCGCCCAGTACTTCCACCTGCTGCGCCGCCAGATGATCCACCGGGTCCGCAAGCCCATGATCGTGTTCACGCCCAAGTCGCTGCTGCGCTCCAAGGCGGCCCGATCCAAGGTCGACAACCTGTCGTCGGGAACGTTCGAGGAGGTGGTGGGCGACCCCGCGGCCGAGGCCGGCGCCCTCGACGCGGAGGCGGTGACCCGGGTGGTCTTCTGCACCGGCAAGGTGGGCTACGCCGCCATCGAGCTGCGCGACGAGCACCGGGCCCCGCTGGCCGTGTGCCGGGTGGAGCAGCTCTTCCCGTGGCCCTTCGGGGCGGTGGACTACGAGCTCCGGCGCTACCCCAACGCCACCGAGATCGTCTGGCTGCAGGAGGAGCCCGAGAACATGGGGGCGTGGAACGGGATCAAGGGACGCCTCTACGAGGCCCACGGGGACGACTACCGGATACGCAGGGTCAGCCGTCCCGAGTCGGGCAGCCCGGCCGGCGGCAGCCCCACGGTGCACGCACAGGAGCAGCAGGACCTCCTCGAAGCGGCGGTACTGGCCTGAGCCCCAGCGACGCGGCCCCTCGCTCCGACGGCAGGGTCGTGCCGCGCCGGAGCGGTCCCCGGCCCGTGAGCGGCCCCCCAGTCAAGCTCGCCCCGAGCCGGCAGGGGTCCTGCTCGAATACGACGGGCTTCCCTGCCGACCTCGTTCCAGTGGGCACGAGCGGCCGGTGAGCGACCTTGGTTACCGCGCCGGCGACCATCGCCTAGCGGCCGACCTCGCTTGCCGGGCAGGCGACCATCGCCTTGCGGCCGACCTGGCCCGGCGGGCGGGCGAGCTGCTGATCGAGTTGCGGGCGCGGCTGGCCGTCGAGGGCGCGCCGGCCGCGGTCGTGCGGGCCGAGGGCGACCGCCAGGCCCACGAGCTGCTGGCCGCCGGGCTGGCCGCCGCCCGGCCGGCCGACGCCGTGCTCTCCGAGGAGGGCGCCGACAGCACCGCCCGACTCGACGCCGAGCGGGTATGGGTGGTCGACCCGCTCGACGGCACCCGCGAGTACTCCGAGCCGGGCCGCACCGACTGGGCCGTGCATGTGGCGCTGGTCGTCGACGAGCGCCCGGTCGCGGGAGCGGTGGCCCTGCCTGCGCTGGGGCTCACCCTCTCCACAGCCGATCCGCCCCGGCTCCCGCCAGCCGGGCCCGGGCCGCCCCGGCTGGTGGTGTCGCGTTCCCGACCGCCGCAGCAGGCCTCCGACGTGGCCGCCGCACTCGGCGCCGAGGTGGCGCCCCTCGGCTCAGCCGGCGCCAAGGCCATGGCCGTGGTCCGCGGCGATGCCGACGTCTATGTCCATGCCGGCGGCCAGTACGAGTGGGACTCCTGCGCTCCCGCGGCCGTGGCCGCCGCGGCAGGCTGCTCGGTGAGCCGCCTCGACGGCACCGACCTGCGCTACAACCAGCCCGACCCGTACCTGCCCGACCTGGTGATCTGCCGCCCCGAACTGGCCGAGGCCGCCCTCGCCGCCCTCGCCGCCTCCTGACGGAGATTCCTACCGGGACTTCCAGTCGGGGCACGCACAGGGCGAAGGGCCGTTCGTCGCACCGGTGGGGCACCGCCATATGCCCTTCCCGGAACCCTGCATGCTCGGTGGCGGTATGGAGTTCACCCCGCGTGCCCGAGGACCAGGCAAGTAGGCTGCTGAAGGGTGGCGCGAAGTGCGAGTGCCGCGAGGGCGGCAGCCCGAGGAGGCCGTGATGGAAGCACATAAGGTGCACTTCTTCGAGTTGGAGACCGACGGAACGCTCGACCTCCTAGAGGACTCCGTGCTCGATGCGCTCTACGAGGCCGGGTGCGACGACGCGCTCGTGGGCCATCGTCGTTTGGACTTCGCCCGCCGCGCCGACAGTTGGGAGGAGGCTCTGAAGTCATCCAAGGCCGACGCCGAGTCTGTCCCTGGCGTGCAGATTGTGGCAGTCAAGATCGATGTTGAAGACATCGAGGCCGCACCAGCGGCATCCACGGCATCCGCTGCAAGGGCTGCGGAGACAGACCAGCGCAGCTGTCGCAGCGCCGCTGCGGTCTAGCCGTACGAGAGAGCCAGGTCGCCATGTTCGAGGACGACCGGTTCCTGAACATCTGCCGCCCGGCGCGTGCCGAAGCCGTGCTCGTTGCGCTGGCGGACGATGACGGGCGCTTTCGGCCGGCAGAGCGTCAGGCAGCTTCGGCCCAGACTGCCGACAGGGCCTCAGCTTGCTCCAAGACGGTCTGGGTGGCCTTCTCCTGTTTGTCGGGCGGGTAGCCGTGTCGGCGCAGAGCGCGGCGGACCAGGGTGCGAAGTTTGGCCCGGACGTCCTCTCGCATGGTCCAGTCGATCTTGACGTTCTTGCGGACCGTTTCGACCAGTTCGCAGGCGATGGCCCGTAGGGTTTCGTCGCCTAGGATCTTGACCGCGCTGTCGTTGGTCTCCAAGGCGTCATAGAAGGCCAGCTCCTCGTCGCTGAGGCCGAGCTCCTCGCCACGGGCGTCAGCCTCGCGGATCTCCTCGGCCAAGCCGATCAACTCCTCGATCACTTGGGCGGCCTCGATGGCCCGGTTCTGGTAGCGGAGAATGGACTGCTCGAGCATCTCGGCGAACGACCGGGCTTGCACAACGTTTCGCGCCCGTCGTCGGGTCACCTCGCCCTGCAGCAGCCGGCGCAGTGCTTCGACTGCCAGGTTGCGCTGGGGCAGGCCCCGCACCTCGGCCAGGAACTCCTCGGACAGCACCGAGATGTCGGGCTTGTCCAGGCCGGCGGCCGCGAAGATGTCGAGCACGCCCTGCGGTGCGACGGCCCGTGAGATGATCTGACGGACGGCGTGGTCGAGGTCCTCTTCGTGGCGGGCCTCGCCGGGTGCGGGCTTGGACAGCGCTGCCGCCACGGACTGGAAGAAGGCCACGTCGTCGCGGATTGACAGAGCAGCCGGATCGGGCACGGCCAGCGCGAATGCTTGCGACAGCTCTCGCACCGCGGCCGTGCAGCGATCCTTGCCGTCCTCTTGGACGAGGATGTGCTCCAGCGCCGCGGGCAGCAGTCTGAGACGCGTCTGAGCGTCGCCGTCTGTCCAGCCCGACCAGTCGAACCCCCAGAACAGGCCGCGGCATATCTCGTACTTCTCAAGCATCACCGCTACGGCCTCAGCTTGGTCGAGCGCCGTTTCGCCTCGGCCGCCGCTCTCGGAATACGTGGCCAGCGCCTTCTTGAGTTCGTGGGCGAGCCCGAGGTAGTCCACCACCAGCCCGCCGGGCTTGTCGCGGAACACCCGGTTGACTCTGGCGATGGCCTGCATGAGCCCGTGGCCTCGCATGGGCTTGTCCACGTACATGGTGTGAAGGCTGGGCGCGTCGAAGCCAGTGAGCCACATGTCGCGCACCAGCGCGACTCGCATCGAGTCGTCGGGGTCGCGGAACCGCTTGCCGAGAGCCTCGCGGCGGGACTTGTTGCGGATGTGGGGCTGCCATTCGGGCCCGTCCTTCGCGGAGCCGGTCATCACCACCTTGATGGTGCCCTTGTCGTCGTCGGCGTGGTACCAGTCGGGCCGCAGCCGTACCAACTCGTCGTGGAGGTCGACGCAGATGCGGCGGCTCATGCACACCACCATGGCTTTGCCGTCCATGGCGTCGAGCCGGGTCTCGTAGTGGTCAACGATGTCGGCTGCCACCTGCGCTATCCGCTTGTCGGCCCCAACAACCGCTTCGAGCTGGGCCCACTTGGTCTTGAGCTTCTCCCTGCGTTCGACCTCCTCGCCTTCGGTGACCTCCTCGAAGTCGGAGTCGATACGGGGTTTCTGGCGGTCGTCGAGGGCGAGTCGGGCCAGGCGGCTCTCGTAGTAGATCGGCACGGTCGCCTTGTCCTGCACGGAGCGCTGGATGTCATAGACGCTGATGTGGTCGCCGAATACCGCACGGGTGTTGGCGTCGGCCTTCTCGATGGGTGTGCCGGTGAAGCCGATGAAGGAGGCGTTGGGCAGCGCGTCGCGCATGTGGGCTGCAAAGCCGTCGATGAAGTCGTACTGGCTGCGGTGGGCCTCATCGGCGATGACGACGATATTGCGCCGGTCCGACAGCTCCGGGTGGCGGTCACCCTTCTGTTCGGGGAAGAACTTCTGGATGGTGGTGAACACCACGCCACCCGATGTCGTGTTGAGGAGCTGTCGTAGATGGGGCCGTGTCTTGGCTTGTACCGGAGGCTGGCGCAGCAGGTCCGCGCAGCGCGAGAAGGTGGAGAACAGTTGGTCGTCGAGGTCGTTGCGGTCGGTGAGCACGACGACGGTGGGGTTGGACATGACCGGTTCGCGGACGATCCGCCCCGTGTAGAAGGCCATGGTCAGACTCTTGCCCGACCCCTGGGTGTGCCAGACGACCCCGATACGCCGGTCGCCGGGTTCGCCGCCCGGCCTCCGACCCGATTCTCGGCTCGCAGCCTGCTGGAGTGCTGCGGCTCGCAATGTCTCGTCAACCGCGGCCTGCACCGCGTGGAACTGGTGGTAGCCGGCGATCTTCTTCTCGAGCCGGCCGCTGCCGTCGTCCTCGAAGACGATGAAGTCCCGGATCAAGTCGAGGAACCGCCGGCGGTCGCACACTCCCTGTAGCAGCACCTGGAGTTGCGGCAGCGTCTCGTCCGCGAGTTCCTCGCCAGCGATGGTGCGCCACGGCTTGAACCACTCGCGGCCTGCGGTGAGCGTGCCCAGGCGTGCCTCCAGGCCGTCGGACACCACGAGAGCCGCATTCATCGAGAACAGCGTGGGCAGGTCAGCCTTGTAGGTCTGGAGCTGCTGCCAGGCCGTCCAGATGGTTGCCGCGGGGTCTGTCGGGTTCTTGAGCTCGATCACGCCGAGCGGAAGCCCGTTGACGAACAGCACGATGTCGGGGCGCCGCTCGATCTTGTTCTCCAGGGCGGTGAACTGGTTGACGGCCAGCCAGTCGTTGTTGGCAGCATCGTCGAAGTCGACCACCCGAGCCTGCGCGCCCCGTACCCGCCCGTCGTCCCGGTACTCGACGGTCACGCCGTCGATGACCATGCGATAGAACGCCCGGTTCCGGGCCTCGAGTGTCGAACCCTCCGGCCGGTTCAGCCGTCGAGCTGCATCGCTGAGCGCCTCGGGAGGCAACTCCGGATTGAGCCGCGCCAGCGCCTCCCGAAACGTCGCAGCCAGCACTGCTGCGCCGTAGTCAGCCCGCTCCGACGGCGCAGTCTCCGGGTTGACCTCGGACCCATGGGCGACGTTCCAGCCCAGCCCTGCCAGCCAGCCGATCGCCGCCGCCTCGACCTCGGCCTCATTCAGGCCCATCACTGCGCATCTCGCGATCGCATGGGCGGCAGGACATGAACGTCACGACAAGCCATTCGGATCGGCCCATCGTAGAGCCACCTACTCAGGCCGGCTGAAGTTGTCGGGATAGGTTGAGCAGCGCGTCCAGTTCGGGATCCACGACGCTCAGCGCGCCGTCGACGTGGTGCTGGAGATTGGACACGAGCCTGGCAATGGTGTTGCCGCAGGCACCGTCATAGATCTGAACTCGCAGGAACTCCGGCTGCGCTTCGATCCTCAGGCTCGCACCGACGTGCAGATCGACTGCGTCGCACTCGCCGTAGCCCTCGTCGGCGTTGTACAGGCCCCACAGCCGGAACGGCTCGCGCGACGAGAACAGTTCGTCGAACAGCGCCGGGATGCTGGGCAGCGGGCGTGAGAAGCAGATCTCGATCGGAGTGCCGCTGAGGGTTCCGCCCCCGGCGTCGTCGATCGAGCGGAAGCGCGTCGTGCGGGACTCCACAGCCTCCACGAACGAGCGGTAGCGACCGATGACGTCGGCAACTACCTGTTGGTGCAGTGCGAACGAGTCGCCGCGGGCGACGAAGTGCGCCCTGCGGTTGAGGGCCTGCTCGACATAGCCGAAGTCCTCGTCCTCGATGGGGAACGTGATCCGGTCGATGGAGAAGGCGTGCCCGTGGCCGTTGTTGCTGCTGACGGCGTCGAGCAGTCGGTCTGCCTGGCGACCGCGTACCGAGATGGACAAGTCCTGGATGTCGTCGGCCGGCCGGATCGCGGCGCCCTTGAAGTCCGCCTTGACGAACGACGGCCGGATGCCGGGCCGGATCTGGCGCAGGTGCTCGGTCGGCAGCCACACGAAGTCGAGGTCGCGTCGCAGCGAAACCTTCGCCTGCACGGCACGCAGCGCGAGCTGTGTAGGGCTGGTGGAGTGGAAGGACCAGAAGCGCCCGTCGAGGTCGTCCACGGTGAACGCCGTGTCGTCGCCGAGGTCGACGCGGTGCAGGTGCACATCCTCGGTCGGCTGCACCCGCGTGGGGCCGAAGACCTCAGCCAAGTACTCCGACGGCGCGAGCGGTCCGGGGTGAGCCTCCAGCACGAGCGTCTTCCATGTCGTGTCGCTGGGCGTCGAGAACTGAGCCCTCAGGGTGCGCCTGTTCATGGCTCGCTCTCCTCGTGCTCGCGTGGGACGGCGACCAATCCGCCAGCCTCCGGCTCATCTAGCTCGGTGCCCAGGTCGAGACTATCGAAGAGGGCCGGCTGCTGTGTGGCACTCGGCTCCCTCATGTCCTGGCCTCGGAACCGACGCCGGATCGCCTGGTACCTCTGTGTGCGCCCGCGAGGATCCGCCCGCTCGGGGCTGTCGATCACGTCTACAAGCGCGTAGTCGCGGTTGGCCGTCGGCGGGCGGAAGCGGAAGCTCGCCGGCGAGGCTGCACACTGGCGTTCCAATGCTTGCCCCACCTTCTGTATGAGGCGGTTGCGGTAGCCGGCTCCGTAGATGTGCAGGTGGGGAATGGCACGGGCTGCCAGTTCGGGGCTGCTGACTTGAGACTTGCCGAGACTCACTTCGCCAATGAGAGCTTGACTCGCGATCATGTCGAAATCGCTCGCGGCCGAATCTGCGTCGACCCGGATGATGGCCGGTGGCCAGCCGGGTACCGGGAGGGGGCGAGAGAACATGTCGGCCGAGTCTTGGGGAGCTGACGCTGCTCCGTGCATGGCGATCCGATCCTGGCCGACGGCTAGGACCGGATATTCGCAGCCCGCGGCTTCGAGTCCTTGCTGGATCCTGTCCACGTTCTCGGCCAGGCATACATAGAGGGGCGCTATTGCCAGTTTGTCCTCCCCCCCGACGGTCACGTCCGTATGCCGGACCAGCTGTCGCGCGTCCGCCAAGCTGTACTTCTTGGCCTGCTCGGCACGTATGTTGCGCCCGGACTTGGCCTCTACTACAAGAAACTGGTTCGTGTCGTCGTTGAAGGCGACGGCGTCGGCTACCACTCGCTCACCGCTCGCGTCCAATGGCAGCTCAAGGGCGACGAGTCCGTAACCCGCTGTACACAGCGGGTTCGGCCACGAGCTGGCGGCAGGCGAGACCAGTCCGATGAATGCGTTGAGAGGAATCAGTCGGGCATCCACGGCCTCACCTCCTTCCTGGCCATCGTGACGCGGCTGGATGCTGGGCTCGGGGATGCTACGCGAGCCGATGGCGCACGGTGCGACCGAGGGGGCCTCGATGGAGCCGGCCCCGCACAAGACGGCGAAGGACGCCTCGCTGCGGAGGTAGTCCGGGTTGTCGTCCGCGGCAGGCAGCGCCCTGCCTTATGGCCGTTCTAGGCTGCTGGCGAGAATCGACGCCTGCATGCGACGGAGCCGAACAACGTGACCGCAGTCCCCGTGCCTTCCGATGAGCCGATGCCGATCCATCACTTCGTGGTGGTGACGGAAGGACTGGATCTGATGGAGTGGGCGACCCTCGACGCGCTCTACGAGGCTGGCTGCGGCGACGCCACTGTGGGTTGCGACACTCTGGAGTTCGATCGCAGGGCACCCACTCGTGACGAGGCCCTCTGCTCAGCACTGCGAGACGTCGAGTCGGTTCCCGGCCTAAGGGTGCGATGCGTCGAATTCCATGCAACCGACAGGCCCAGCCCGATCCTGTCAGCGTCCGCGTAGGTCTGTTGCCAGAGCGTTCCCAATACAGTCGGCGCTGCGAGGCTGCCGGGCCGTTGATTGAACAGGCCAACACGTAGCGTTGGGAAGATGTCAAGAGAGAGTGGGGCGAACCCTCGGAGGAGGCGCGTGCCGTGGTCCAGCAGGATCTGGCCCTAGGGCAGTTCATCTACGACCTGCGTATCGAGGTCGGGCTGAGCCAACGCGAGCTGGCTGAACGGATGGGTACGACCCAATCGGTCATCTCCCGGCTGGAGGAGGGTGGCGGCGCCCGCAACCGCATCGACACGCTGGCCCGGGTAGCGACGGCGTTGGGCCGCCGCGAGTCTTGCGCCGGGCGTCGGAAGCATCGGCTCGCGGAGGCCCATCACGTATAGTCCGCGAGCGGTTTCGTCGAGGCACGGTGCGATGATGGATGACAGACATGCGCTCTCCGCGCGGGTGAAGGCTGCGTTCGCGGGATGCTACGAAGGGCAGCGTGCCGCTGCCCTCTCCGGCGTCCCGGTGTCGACGGTGTACCTGTGGGCCCGCTCCGGGCTCGTCGAGCCCTCGGTGTCGCCGACGAGGATCAAACTGTGGTCTTACGCCGATCTCATGGCGCTGCGCATCGTCTATTGGCTCCGCCATCCCAAGAAGCGGCCGGGTAGCGAGATTGCCGCTAGCCCCATGCCGCGTGTACGTGAGGCGCTGGCCGAGTTGGAGCGGCGGGCGCTCGATATCTGGGACGACAGTGGAGCGCGGCCCGACTCGTCGTTGCGGGTCGACTCGTCGGCGCGCATCTTTGTGCTCGATGACGACGCGTCCCGCGTTGACGGGCAGCGAGTCCTGCCCGACACGCTGGATCTGCTTGGGCCGTTCGAATGCGACGGCCAGAGCGGGCCCGACCTCCTTCGACCGCGGCCCAACCTGCGGATCATCCCGGGGAGGGTGTCGGGCGAGCCCCATCTCGCCGGCTCCCGCATCACCACGCAGGTCGCCGCTGCGCTGCACCGCAACATCAAGGACGCCGGGAAGATCGCAACCCTCTACCCCGGCTTCGGTGCCAGCGTCTTCGAGGAGGCGATCGAGTTCGAGCACTCGCTCGCAGCCTGATGCGCCTGCCGTTAGACCAGAACTTCCCGGAACCGATCCTTGGTAATACCCTTGAGTTATGGGTAAAGAGCGGACGGCAACCAACTCTGGCAACGCGCATGTAAGGGGTGGGAGGGCACCGAAGAAGTCGCCTCCGCCGCCGCGTGCGGTCAACAGGCTGCCGAAGCCGCCTAGCAAGCGCTAGACAGATCCACAGATCGTCAATCACGACATGCCTAGCACGCTCATAGGCCTGATTATCGCCGTCTACATCTTGATCCCAGGGTACTGCTACTATGCAGTTCGTCGGCGATTAATTCCAATACGACGAGTTACCACACTCGTTGATGCCAGAAAGGTATCGGACGCCGAACTCGAAAAGGCCATCCTCTAGGCGAAGACTCATGAGCAATAGCGAGGCCAAGAGGCAGCACTACATCCCGAGGATGCTCCTGGTGAGATTCTGTGACGCGGAAGGATTCATCTATGTGGGGGACTGCATTACTCGCACTGTCACTCGACAGAGTCTGAGCAACGCGTTCGTCAAGAAACACCAGTACACCCGCTATTCGTATGGGGACAACTCACGTAGTATGGAGTACGAATCGCTCCTGAGCGAGATCGAGTCGTCAGCAGCACCTGTTCTCGAACGAGTAGTATCCAGCTTGAGCGTGAACAAGGTGCCCGACCTTAGTGATGCCAAGCGCCTCGCTCTCAAGCGCTTCGTGTTCTCGCTCGCGAGACGAACTCGTGAGTCCCAATCGCGCGTTGCTGCCATGAATGACGATCAAGAGGCCTTCTACCAGGCAGCATGTCGAGTGGCCGAGAAACAGGACTACCCGCAATTGCCATCCAAGGAGAGCTTACTGTCCGATAAACGAGTGTCAATACTCGCCAAGAAGGTGATGCACAACGTACACGCAGGGTTCGCAGCCAGCGATGACACAACAATCGCAGCAGAGGAGCCAAGATTCTGCAGGGAGACAGGCTTCCATTTTGGAGTTCTTGGAAGCTCAGCTTCTGAATTGGTGATAGGAAGCCACGGAATTACGCTGCACGACGCCGCGGGCCGAGACGACAAGCCTGCGTTGTTCGATGGAACCGTCGTGCCGATCGCGCCTAACATGCTTGTCAATATCACTGGGTTCCCCGAAAAGGATTATCTCTCTATACCCACTTCAGGGACGGACGCCGCCGTGCACAGTATCAACCGGGCGACGATGAGCCTTAGTCGCTGGATAGGTGGCCGATCCGAGGCCATCATTAGATCGCTACTGAAGGAGACGGTGGGGGAATAGTGACCGAGCACGGTGATTGAAGATGTCTCCGGCGACATTAAGTTCGATGGCATGATTAGGGTCGCCATTTGTAACTTGCCCACTCGCTTGCACTTCCTCTGGCAGTGTCCATTGGTGTTGAGCTTCAGAACGCTTCAGTTCACTAAAATCTTGCCAGACACTAGCTTAGGCAATAACACGTTGCGGGTATCGACAAGTTGATCTGCTTGTCGGCGACATGCAAGTGACTGATCAAGTAGTGGTTCAGAAAGGCAGCCAAACGCAACGGCAATCGAGTTGGGAGGAATCAGGGCTACTGTGGACAGGATGGCAGAAGCAGATACCCTCTGATGGCTCTTAGATGTGCCCGTGACAAGCGACTGTAGTCTATCTCTAAATGTCTTCGAGCGAGCTAGACAGTAGATATAGCCTTTGCTAAAGGGTGGAGTAGGGCGAACTACTAGAAACTCTGTCGAGCAGATGGCGCGTCGATCATTGCCTACATCAGCAAGCCATGTCCGCTCGGTCTCGGGATTTAGTAGGGACACGAGGATTGAGTCTTGCTTAACAACCAACTTATGACTTTTGATAGAGTGGCCGTAGGCCTGTATAGGAGTCTGATTGGAGTCGAAAGCGGGAAGGCTGAAGTATGTGAATCGCTCCGATGGTAAGATACGAGGATCCACGGTCTCGTGAATCTGTTCGACAATATCCATGTACGGCCCGACAGTCCAGCCATGAGGGATTATGCCTAGTGAAGAGTCGACAAATCGGTCTGGGAAAAGGGTGTCTAGCTCTTGTGGGAGGCTGGGTGGCTGGCCCTTTACCTTGGAACGCACGGGATCGAAGTCGATGAACCATGACCGAAATAGCGCCTGTGCCGTAGCCTCCAGCGTCTTGCTCATTTGTCGGTTCAGTTCGATCTTGTCATCGAGCGCGCCGAGAACTCTGGCGATGGCGCGCTGCTCCTGAGGTTCTATATCGGGCCATGTAATGGCTGCTAGTTGCTGTGCAGACACGTTTGGGAAGGTTGATCCTGTGGCTTGACCTAGCAATTTGGGGAGTTCGTGTTCGATGACTGCACGTACGAGATGTTGGAGGGATGGTTCTGACCGATGACGTATGGAGGCAACGCCACGACCTATCGCATACGGCTGATCAGCCCAGTTCATGCGGCCGGTCGTCGAACCGCGCACACAGAACAAGACATCATCGGGCTTGGCGAACTTCCGGCCGTCTGTAGTGAACTGGGTGGGAACTGGATGGCTTGGACCGAACTCGGTTGGTCCGTTGAGCAAAGGTATCTCGCCGCTCGCCGCGACCGTAGCGCCTGGCGGCGACTGGCCCATGGTGATCTCTGCGACGTCTCCCAAAGTCCGAGTCGTGGTGTGTTGTTTAGTGTCGGCTGGAGATGCCTGTCGACGAGTAGTCTGCCGTGACCGGTTGGAAGTCATTGCCCTTGGTAGTCCGCGGAGGACTATGTACTGCTTCTTGATTTCCTCGTGGAAGTTCGTTGGGAGGCCGGCCCAGTCGTGGAGCTGTATCAGTATGGGGATGTTCGATTCTTCGAACGCATCTTCAAGGTCGCTGAGGCGACCAGTGGGAATGGGCTCCAGGGTGGGGCTGCGCACGACCAGGTCCAAGTCGCTGGCGGGGCGGCTGTTGCCCTTGACTCGGCTTCCGTAGGCCCACACTTCGGCTTCGGGGAGGTGTTCCGCCAATAGCGTCTCGACTTGGCGGCGGTAGCGGTCGGGCAGGTCCAAGCGGTCAGTCATCGAACGGTTCTGCGATGATGGCTGCGAGATGCCGGGCGTCAACCACGAACCTGGGCAGCAGCTTCAGCGTGGCCTCCGCGAAGGCGTCGCCATACAGGTGCGCGGTGTTGTTGCGGTGGTCGCGGTACTCCAGCCAGCGCTCGCATTCCTCGACCGACACTAGGCCGTACCGTGCCGCGTGGCGGAAGACCGGCTTGAACGCCAGTTGGTCCGCTTGCCAGTTCGAGGCCAAGAAGGGGCGGAGGCGCTTCTTGAGCAGGATCCCGCACTGCTCCTGGATGATCTCGAACTCCTTCACGCAGGCCGCCCGGAAAATGTCGTAGGCCACATCGTCAGCCTCGACTGCCTGGATCCGATCGAGCGCTGCCTCCAGGGTTCGGATGCAGCGTTCCATGAAGTCGGTGTTCAGCTTCATGGCACGGCGTCCTTGCCGAAGCCGAGCATCTCGAAGTTCTTCTCGATCTCGGCGTCTAGGCGGGCGGCTTCGGCCTGCTGCTCGCGCCATCGGGCCACGAGGCGGCGCATCTTGTCCTCGAAGGGCTCGTCGTCCTCCTCTTCGGGCTCGATGCCCACGTAGCGGCCGGGGGTGAGGATGTGGTCGTTCTGGCCGACGTCCTTCAGGCTGGCGCTCTTGCAGAAGCCGGGCACGTCGGCGTACTCGCCGTCGGCTGAGCCTCGCCAGGCGTGGTAGGTGCCGGCTATGCGGGCGATGTCGCCGTCGCCGAACTCGCGGTGGGTGCGGTCGATCATGTGGCCGAGCTTGCGGGCGTCGATGAACAGCACCTCGCCCCGGCGGTCGCGGAAGCGGCCACCGGAGCGGCCCCGGGCCACGAACCACAGACACGCCGGAATCGGGGTGGAGTAGAAGAGCTGGCCCGGCAGCGCCACCATGCAGTCCACCAGGTCGGCCTCCACCAGCGCTTGGCGGATGGCGCCCTCACCGGACTGCTGCGACGACATCGAACCGTTGGCCAGCACGAACCCGGCGATACCCGACGGCGACAGGTGGTGCACCATGTGCTGCACCCAGGCGAAGTTGGCGTTGCGGGGCGGCGGCACCCCGAACCGCCAGCGCTTGTCGTCGGTGAGGCGGTCGCCGCCCCAGTCCTTCACGTTGAACGGGGGGTTAGCCAGGATGAAGTCGGCCTTCAGGTCGGGGTGACGGTCGTTGTGGAACGTGTCGCCGTGGGCGATCTGGCCCTCTATGCCCCGAATGGCCAGGTTCATCTTCGCCAGCCGCCACGTCGTGTAGTTCGACTCCTGGCCGTAGATCGAGATATCGGCCCTGGACCCCGGAGCCGCCCCGCCGCCGTTGCCGTTGCCGGTCGCGTGGGCCCGGATGAACTCCACCGACTGCACGAACATGCCCGACGACCCGCAGCACGGGTCGTACACCCGGCCGCTGTAAGGCTCGATCATCTCCACCAGCAGCTTCACCACACACCTCGGCGTGTAGAACTCGCCGCCCCGCTTGCCCTCGGCGCTGGCGAACTGCGACAGGAAGTACTCGTACACCCGGCCCAGCACGTCCTTGGAGCGGGCCTCGGCGTCGCCCACCCGGATGTTGCCCACCATGTCGATGAGCTGGCCCAGGCGCACCTTGTCGAGCTCGGGGCGGGCGTAGTCCTTGGGCAGCACCCCGGCCAGCACCGGGTTGTCGTGCTCGATGGCGTCCATGGCGTCATCCAGCATCTCGCCGATGCCGCTCTGGCGGGCCGCGTCCTGCAGGCCGGCCCAGCGGGCCTCCGACGGCACCCAGAACACGTTCTCGGCCCGGTACTCGTCGGGATCCTCGGGATCGGCGCCCTCAGCCTGCTCGGCGGCTAGCTGGGCGTGGCGCTCCTCGAACGCGTCGGAGATGTACTTCAAGAAGATCAGGCCCAGCACCACATGCTTGTACTCCGACGCGTCCATGCTGCCCCGCAGCGCGTCGGCCATGCCCCACAGTTCGGCCTCATAGCCGGTGATAGCGCCCTGATCCACCGAGCCGCCCGTGCCGGCTTGCTCCTTCTTGGGTCGCCCCTTTGCCATTCGTCCTTCTTCCGACTGATGGTCGTCAACTACCAGACTTGCCGGCTGCCGGGCAGCGTCGGTAAGCCTGCCACACCGGCGCGACCGAGAGCGCGTCCTAGAGCACGTCTGCGTGCCTGTCCACTGCCGCGCAGCAGTCTTCGAAGGACGGGCGGGCCGCGGTCGGCCACAGCAACTGGTCGAGAACAACCGACTCGAACGCAGATCTCGCTCGCGTGCCTTGGCCGGGTCAAATGGCGGCGAGGCGGCGAACCCTTCCGGCGGCCGGCTGCTCGTCTCCATCTTCGCCGCCGCCGTGAAGGTGATGACCTCGCGGGCCAGCACGTCGGCGGGCGATGCCTCAAGCGCCTCGACAGTCTCCCCGTCGCCCACATGGCACCAGATGTCGTAGTAGTGCCGAGCATGGTGAGCCTGCTCGGCGCGAGTGCGTCGGGAAGCTCCCGCAGACGCCAACTCACGTTGTTGGCGACAGCTCAGGCCGCGCCCAGCACAGCTCGGCCCAGCGAGCTCGGGCGCCGCGGTGGGGCTCGCCTCTCACGGCTTCGTGCAGAGCGGGAAGACGCACTTTGCCATCTTCAGCTAACTGGACGACCACAGAGCCCAACTCATCCCAACCGGACTCGACCATGGCGGGGCCGGACCGCAGCACCTCGAGGACGGCAACCTCCGACGGGGACAGTTCAGCCAGCAGCCTTCCGACCGGGCGCTGGGTGAAGCGCACGAAACGCCAAGGTGCCGGAGCCCGTCCCGGAACTGCGGCCAGGTACATCGAGGGAACCTGCGAAGTGAGGCCCAGCCAGTACGCCGCAGCGACTCCCGCGGGGCCAGAACCCGGGCCGCCGAGAGCCAGAGCGACCTCCTCAGTGCGCGGGAGGGTCATGCCCCAAGGCGTTGGAGAGCCCTTCCAATAGGTGCCTCTTCGGACGCGGGACAGTTCGCCGCTGGCTGCAAGACGCGAGAAGGCCGTATCAACTGCGCTACGCGTTCCGGTGACATCGTGCACCGAAACGAACGAGCCTTCTGGAAGCGTCGCCACGTAGCGCGTGACACGCTGCGACACCGAACTCATGCTAGTAAATCGTAACGATTAACTAGCACTCTTGCAAGTGCCTGCAAGCGTCGGCAAGTATCGGCATCGGCCCCATCGTTGAGGCGACAGCGACATGAACACGCGAACCCCCAACGAGGGCAAGGCGTAGGGCCTGGGCACCCGCTCCTTCGCCTCCGGCCGCGCGGCAGGGCGTTAGGGTAGAAGCGTGAGCAGGCGTGATGAAGTGCTGAGACGCCAGGCAGCCATCCGCGCCGCAGCGCGGCGCAGCAGGGCTCAATCCATCGCGCTGATAGGTTCGGTTGCCCGCGGCGACGACACCGACCGCAGCGACTTCGACTTCCTCGTGGACTTTGAGGACGATGCCGACCTGTTCGATGTCGCCGAACTCCAAGTGGACCTAGAGGATCTACTGGGCCAGCCCGTCGACATCGTCGACGCGGCAGCCGTACGAGAGAGCCACATCGCCATGTTCGAGGACGCGATACCGCTGTGACGCGTAGCCACCATGACCGCGTGGCCGACATCCTCGACGCATGCCGAAGGCCGCTTACGGACCTGTCGAACCGGAAGAGGAAGGCTCAGACCCGGTCAACTCGCCGTGCAAACAATGATCTTGCCCTTGCTCAGGCCTACGGATAAGACACCCGTACCCCCGCTACCGCGATTCGGGCGTGGAGTGGCTCAACAATGACACTGACCGCAGGAAGTTGCGGCGATCTGGGCCACCGTAGATAAAGTAATTGCAAGATCGCTTTACTTAGCATGGCCGGCTGGTGAAGCGGGCTTTCGTTAGCCCGGAAGGGGGGAGCGTGCGGCCCGAGTCGTTCAAGTCTACGGACCGAGGCAGAGTCCTCCGGACCCTGGAGGGGTACTGGGCGTTTCATCCCGAGCCGTTGCCGCGCCAGTTCGATCTTGACACCGAGGCGGTCGGGCTGCTCGACGAGGCGACCGCCGCCGTGAACCGGCTCGGCGGCGTGGGCTTGCTTCTTCCCAATCCGCACCTGCTCATCGGACCGCACCTCAGGATCGAGGCGGTGCTCAGCTCTCGAATCGAGGGAACCCAGACGGACGTGCCGCAACTGCTCCGCATGGAGGCAGACGAGTCCGCCTCGCCCGAGCAGGCCGCGGACGCCCAGGAGGTGGTCAACTACATTGTGGCTCTCGAGCACGGCTTGGCCCGCGTGCGCGGCGGGTTCCCGGTCTCGGTGCGGCTTACGCGCGAGATGCATGAGCGACTGCTGCGTGGAGTAAGGGGCCGCCACCGCAGGCCGGGCGAACTGCGAAAGAGCCCGGTATGGATCGGCGGCGACACGCTCGACAACGCAGTGTTCGTGCCACCGCCGCCCGACACCATGCCCGACGCGCTCAGGGACCTTGAGAACTTCGTGCACGAGCAGCCCATGCCGCTGCTCATCCAAATTGCCCTGGCGCACTACCAATTCGAAGCGATACACCCGTTCCTGGACGGGAACGGACGGCTCGGCCGTATTCTCATCCCCCTCCTTCTCGTCGAGCGCGGCGTGCTGCCCGAGCCGCTGCTCTACCTGTCTGCCTACTTCGAGCAGAATCGCAGCGAGTATTACGACCTGCTGCTGCGCACCAGCCAGCAGGGTGACCTCGTGCCGTGGCTGAAGTTCTTCCTGATAGGAGTGCGGCGCCAAGCCCAGGACGCTGAGCGTCGTACACATCGGCTGGTACAACTGCAGGCCGACCTCCGCAGCCAACTTCTCGAGGAGGGCAGGCCCACCTCGGTGCTGCGGTTGGCAGAGCACCTATTCGCCCGGCCGCTAGTCACCGGACGCATGGTGGCCCAGTTGATCGAAGCGTCAGTGCCCACTGCCAACGCGGCGATACGAGCATTGATCGAGCGCGGTGACCTCGAAGAGATTAGCGGCCGGGAGCGTCACCGGCTGTATGAGGCTCCAAGGATCTTCGAAGCCGCCTATGGACCCGTCGAACCGGAGGAGGAAGACCCAGCCCCGGTCGATTAACGACACAAGTAAAGCAATCGCCCCATTGCTTTACTTGTGTGGAGATTTGGTGAAGCGCGCTTTCCTAATCGGGCAGCGCCGTGGGGGCCGCGGACGCCGCGCAGCCGAGCATCGGAGCCTGGCCGCGTTGGTAGGGTCGCACGGTGCGGCGGTTCGAGAACCAGGTGGTGGTGATCACCGGGTCGGCTACCGGGATCGGGGCGGCCACGGCGCGGCGGTTCGCAGCCGAGGGGGCCTGGGTCGCCTGCCTCGACATCAACGACGCCGGCAACGAGGCCACCGCGGCCGCGGCCCGGGCCGAGGGGGTCGAGGCGCTGGCGCTGCCCTGCGACGTGCGCTCGCGGCCCGACCAGCACGGCGCCTTCGAGATCGTCAAGGGGGCCTGGGGCCGCATCGACGCGCTGGTCGCCTGCGCCGGCATCTACGTCGGCGGACCCCTGTCGGAGATCCCGCTCGAACGGTGGGAGGACATCGTCGCCGTCAACCTGACCGGGGTCCTGATCTCCAACAGCCTGGCCGCGCCGGTGATGACCATCCAGGGCCGGGGCTCCATCATCAACATCGCCTCCATGGCGGCCAAGACGAGCTGGCCCTACTCGGCCGAGTACTCGGGCACCAAGAGCGGCGTGGTGGGCATCACCCGCTCGGCCGCGATGGAACTCGGGCCCCACGGCATCACCGTCAACGCGGTGTGCGCGGGCAACACCCTCACCGACATGGTGCGCAAAGTGGCCGGCGAGGTCGGCGCCACCTTGGACATGACCGCCCAGGAATGGCTCGACATGCGGGCCGACGACACCGCGCTCAAGCGGCTGGCCCGACCCGAGGAGATCGCCGGCGTGGTGGCCTTCCTGGCCAGTGAAGACGCCCGCTACCTCACCGGCCAGGCCATCGAGGTCGACGGCGGCCTCGTCCTCAGCTGACCGGCGGACCCCTCCAGCGCGTCAGTACCCGTCCGCGTTCGAGGTTCACCGCCGGGGGGCGGGGCGTCGGCCGTATATTCCGGCGGTTAGGGTCGATAGTCGCCCAAAACCACCGGAAATTGAGAGAGCGAGGGCGGCGAGGCGATTTGTGGCATCGCCGCACAGGCCTACTGAAAGATCTGGGCTAGGCGATCCGGTCGAGCATTTCCGGGCGGATCTCGTTGACGGCCGGCTCGCCGGCCAGGTAGCGGCGGACCTCCTCGACGGCCAGCTCCCCCATCCGGTGACAGTTGTCGATGCACCCCGCGACATGGGGGGTGACCACCGCGTTCTCGAGATGGCGCAGCGGACTGTCCGGTGCCGGGGGCTCGGGGTCGGTCACGTCGAGGAAGGCGAAGATGCGGCCGGTCGCCAGCTCGTCGATGAGGGCCGCCTCGTCGATGATGCCGCCCCGGGCGGTGTTGATCAGGACGGCGCCGTCACCGAGACGGCCCAGCTCCTCGGCGCCGATCATGTGACGGGTCTCAGCGGTCTCCGGGGCGTGGATCGACACGACGTCGCTGCGATCCATCAGCTCCGCGAGCCCGACCCTCTCCACCCCGAGCGACTCCGCCTCGTCGTCGCTCAAGTACGGATCGGCCACCAGGACGGTCACCGAGAACGGGGCGAGCAGCTCGATCACGTGGCGGCCGACATTGCCGGCGCCGACCAGGCCCACCGTCGAGCGGTGGAGCTCCCGGGCGTCCCACCGGTCCCAGACCGGGCTGTCGCGCCAGCCGCCGTCGCGCACATGGTTCCCCAGGGGCCAGATGCGCTTGCGGCCCACGATCATCAGGCCGAGGGTGGTCTCGGCCACATCCCGGGCCAGCGTGATCGCGGCGCTGGTGACCCGGATTCCCCGCGCCCATACCGCTTCGGACACGAAGCGCTTCACGCTGCCGCCCATGTGGGCCATGTGTCCCAGCCGGGGCGCGGCCGCCACCACGTCGGCGTCGAGCCTGGCCACTCCCCAGCCGGTGATGCAGGCGTCGGCCTCGGCCAGTACGGCCATCAGCTCCTGCTTGCCGGCCGGTTCGCTACCGGGATGGTGCACGATCTCGGCCGCGGCCGCGAGGTCGTCGAGGGCTGCCGCGCTGAACATCCGCCGGTAGTGGGACTGCCCGATGGCGATGGCGACTGCCGGCCTGGTCACGCTGCCTCTCCTGGGAGCGAGCGCAACCGGGTGAGAGCCGCCGGCGTCGCAGCGGCGTCACTCCCGCTCATGTTCGCTTCGCTCACGGGCTGCTCGGGCCACGGCCTCGCTCGGCTCCCCGCCAAGATTCTCACCGGTCGCTCTCTCCTCGCTCGGCCTCTGGGGCGCCCACCCTAGAGCTGCTGCAGCCAGCCGGGCCGCGCCCACCGCGGGCCAGCTGGCGTCGGGGCGCACGACCACGGGCCGGCCGGCGGCGCGGGCGACCATCTCGATCAGCTCGCCGAGGCGGGTGCCGCCCCCCACCACGACCATGGCCCCGCCGCCGCTGGCCATCCCACCAGCCGCTTCGAGGGCCTCGCCCACCTTGCGGGCGCACGTCTCGAACACGGCCGCAGTGCGGTCGGGGGGGCTCTCGGCGATCAGCGCTCCCAAACCGCCCAGGTTCGTGGACGCAGTCCAGCGTCCGGCCGCCACGTGTGGGCTCAGGTTCAGGGCGGGGGGAAGGGCTGCGACGTCGGCCTGGTCGGTGACCAGGGTCAACACCCAGGCCGTGCCGGCCGACAGGAACACGTCGCCGGGCTCGACCGCGCCGAGCCCCAGCGCGGCGCAGGCCTGGTCGTGGCCGCCCACCACCACCGGTGTTCCCGGCTCCAGGCCCAGCGCCGCGGCTGCCTCGCTTGTCAGCCCTCCTGCGGCCGTGCCGGACTCCAGGATCGGTGAGAGCACGCTCGGATCTACGCCGGCGACGCGGCACAGTTCAGGGCTCCAGGTGCGGGTCGCGACATCCATCAACTGCATGCCGGACGCGTTGGACGGGTTGGTGGCCCACTGCCCCGCCAGGCGGAACACCAGGTAGTCGTCCACCGACGCCCAGCGGTCCGGGGGCGCCGAGCCCCCTTCGGCACGAAGGCCAGTGCCGGCAGCTGAGCCGGCGTGACGAACACTCGGATCGGCTCGGGGCTCCGTCTCCGCTTCCGAGTGGGGGTTCGAGCATGCAGCCTGCAACCAGGCGATCGTGGGCAGACCGGCTCCAGGCGCGGGCGCCCAGCCGCTGACGGCCCTGATCCGTTCCGCGACCTCGGGCGGCCAACCCTCCACCACGGGCCGGGACCGGGTGTCCATCCAGGTGATGGCCCGCTCGGCGAAGCCCCCAGCCGGTACCGGCATCACCGAACCGCTCTGCGCGGCCACGGCCAGCGACACCACCCGGATGCCGGATCCGAGGCCCCCCACCGCCCGCCGGCCCGCGGTCGTGACGGCCTGCCAGATCGCGGCCGGGTCCTGCTCGCTGGCACCGTCGGGCGCCGTGCTGGTGTCGATGGGATCCGACCCGGCAGCGACCAGGATCCGACCGGCCCGGTCCACAACCACGGCCTTGGCCGAACTGGTGCCCGCGTCCAGCCCCAGGACAACCTCGGCCGTGGGCTCGCCGCCGGAGGCGCTCCCGGACCCGGCCGCGCTCACCGGGTCACCCTCCGAGGATCGAGAGGGCGTCCTCGACGCTGGCGCCGGCGTGCACCACCGCGGCCACGGCCCGGGCCATGGCCGTGGGGTTCTCGCTCTGGAACACGTTGCGGCCCATGGCCACGCCGGCCGCGCCCGCATCTACCGCGTCGCGGATGTTGTCCAGGGTGGCGGCCTCCGAGCCCTTGGAGCCCCCCAGGATCACCACCGGCGCGAACGTCGACGAGGTGACCCGGGAGAAGTCCTCGCAGTAGGGCGCCTTGATGAAGTCGGCGCCCAGTTCGGCCCCCAGCCGGGCGGCGAAGGCAACCGCGCCGGCTCCCCGAAGCTCTGGGGGAGCGTCGAACCCGCCGGGCACCATCTCGGCCATCACCGGCAGGTCCGATCGGTGGGCCTCGCTGATGGTGTGGGCCAGGTTGCGAAGGGTGGCCGCCTCCGCGGGCGAACCCGGCAGGGCGGTCACCGCCAGGGCGTCGGCTCCGACCCGGAGCGCGTCCTCGACCCCGAAGAACTGCCCGACCGAACCGGTGCTGGGCGTGCCGAGGTTGCTCTCGGAGCCGTCGCTGCGGAGGATGAGCCCGACCCCCTCGAGCTCGGCCGGGAAGCGGGCTGCGATCCCGTAGGAGGTCAGGATGGCGTCGGGACCGCCCGCAACCACGGCCGCGATCGTGTCGCCGGGCCGCTCGAAGCCGGAGCAGGGGCCGTCGATGAGCCCGTGGTCCAGGGCGATGATCACCGCTCGCCCGTCGGCGGCGAAGATGCGGTCGAGATGCTGGGAGGTCATGGCAGAGAATCTACGGCCGCGCCCCGGCGATGATGGGCAGCGAGTCGGCCAGCACCGCGAGGTTCTCGTCGAGATCCGACGACAGGGCGTCGATCAGCACGCCCGACAGATCGTGGTCGCGGGCCAGCCGCTCCACCTCGACCCTGCACTCCTCGGCGGTTCCCGACACCTGGTAGCGCCGGAGCAGATCGCCGGTCACCAGCCCGTCCACGAGTCCGGGCTGGTTGCCGGCCGCAGCCTGCTCCACGACCGCGATCTCGTCAGGAGCCAGGCCGAGGGACTCCAGCACCCGCCGGGGCGAGTCCATCAACACGAACGACAGGGTGCGGCGCTGACCCTCCAGCAACTCGGGCGTGTAGCAGATCCGGCCGAGGTAGTAGCGGCTCGGCTCGGGCCGGTCCGCTGAGGCTGCGGCCGCCTCGACGAGGCTCAGGGCCGCTCCGAGGTCGGGCTTGACGGTGAGGACGACGCCGTCGGCCTGCTGCCCGGCCAGCTCCAGCAGGCGCGGTCCCCGGCTGGCGATCCAGATCGGGATGGACTGGGCCCCCATGCCGAGCCGGGCCCGGTCGAGCGAGCACGTCCGGCCGCTCCAGCTCACCTCCCGGCCCGACCACAGCCCCTTGAGCACCTCCAGGGCGTCGGCCACCACCCGGGCCGGGCGGGCCCGCTCGATCCCCATGGGGCTCAGCACCATCGACCCTCCGGCCAGCAGGACCACCACGAGCCGCCCGCCCGAGAGCTCGTTCACGGTGGCCGCAGCCGCCGCGGTCACGGCCGGATGGCGGGTGTAGCCGTTGGTAAGAACGCCCAGGGTGATCCGTTCGGTGGCTCGGGCAACCGCACCCAGGCAGGCGTAGACGTCGGGGTGGAACCCCTCGTCGGCCACCAGGCAGTAGTCGTAGCCGAGCCTCTCGGCCTCCACCGCGACCGATATGACGTCCTGTGCCGGCATCAGCGGCACGATGTGGACCCCGGCAGCGACCATGACCGTCTCAAGCACCCATGTCCGGGCTCACGCGCCGATGACCGGACTCAGCCGTGGGCGTGCTTGCGATGCCCGTAGCGCTGGCCGCCGTCCACGGTGACGACCTCGCCGGTGATGTAGTCGGCCTCGACCAGGAACTGGACCGCCTGACCCATCTCCTCGGGAGTGCCCCAGCGGCCGACCAGCGTCTCGTCGGCCACCCTCTGGTAGGTGTCCTCGTCGTAGTCGGCCGGGCGCAGCGCCGGACCGGGAACGACCGCGTTGGCCCTGACGGTGGGAGCCAGCTCCAGGGCCAGCTGGCGGGTCAGGGAGATGATCGCCCCCTTGCCGACGGCGTGGCCGGCGAAGCCGGGCCAGGGCTCGAAGGCGCTCAGATCCCCGATGCTCACGATCACGCCACCTCCGTTGGCCAGCATGACCGGGGCCACCCGGTTGGCGCAGTAGAAGGGGCCGTGGACGAGCGTGTCGATCGAGCGGTGCCACACGGTGAGGTCGTCGGTCGGGAAGGCGCCCAGAGCGAACGTGGACGCATTGTTGACGAGCACGTCGATGGTGCCGAAGCGTTCGGTCGCCGCGGCGACCATGGCCTGGACCTGGCTGTCGTCGGTCACGTCAGCCCTCACCGGGAGGGTCTGCACCCCGAGGGCCTCGGCGTCAGCGGCGGTGCGGCGGGCCTCGTCGGCCGAGCTGTTGTAGTTGATCACCACGTTGGCGCCGGCCCGGGCCAGGGTCAGGGTGATGCCCCGGCCCACCCGCCTGGCTCCCCCGGTCACCAGGGCCGTCCGGCCGGCAAGATCCATCGCCAGAGTATGCCACCGCCCCGCGGACGCAGAATCAGCGGGCCGCGACCAGACGGGCTGCTCCGGCTAGCTTGGCGACAGTGCGGCTCGTGATCGCCCGCTGCACCGTCGACTACGACGGCCGGCTGCAGGCTCATCTCCCCTCCGCCGTCCGCCTCATCATGGTGAAGGCCGACGGCTGCGTGGCCATCCACGCCGACGGGGGCGCCTACAAGCCGCTCAACTGGATGAACGCCCCCAACCGCCTCAGCATCGACGACGCGGCCGGGGTGTGGCGGGTGACGGCCCCGGGCCGCAGCGACAGCCTCACCATCAGCATCGAGGAGGTGCTGCACGACAGCAGCCACGACATGGGCACCGACCCCGGCCTGCGGAAGGACGGGGTCGAGGCCCAGATGCAGCAGCTGCTCGCCAGCAATCCCGAGACCATCGAGGACGGCTTCACCCTGGTGCGCAGGGAGTTCCCCACGGCGATAGGTCCCGTGGACCTGCTGTGCCGCGACGCCTCGGGCGCGGCGGTGGCCGTGGAGGTGAAGCGCAACGGCGAGATCGACGGCGTGGAGCAGCTGACGCGGTACCTGCACTACCTGAACTCCGACCCGAGCCTGGCGCCGGTGCGGGGCGTGTTCGTGGCCCGGACCATCAAGCCCCAGGCCAGGGTGCTGGCCACCGACCGCTCCATCGACTGTGTGGAGGTGGACTACGACGAGCTGCGGGGCATCGAGTCCCCAGAACTCCGCTTGTTCTGACCACGGGGGTCAACACCTCGGACCGGCGCCTGCGGATACCCTCGGATCGTGCTGAGACGGCTGCGGCAGCGCGAGGGCCGGTACTCGTGGCTGTGGCAGGTCATGGTCGGGCTGGCGGTGGCCCTCGCCGCCCTGCTCGCCGGGTGGCAGGTGTACGAGTCGGGCCAGGACTCCGAGATCCGCGAGGGCGCGGTGGTGGCCGGCGTGGACATCGGCGGCCTCGATCCCGAGGATGCGGTCACCGCGCTCGAGCCGGTCGTACAAGAGGTGGCCGACACCATGATCGAGCTGCAGTTCCCGGATCACCCCGTCTACCGGGATCGGCTCGTCGAGCTCAAGGCGTCCGACCTCGGCATATCGCTGGACGCCGAGCAGACCCTGGCCGAGGCCGACGACCCTCCCCCTCCCGTCGTCCGCCCGGCCGCGTGGCTGTTCGACCTCTTCGCCAGCCGGGAGGTCGAGCCCGCGGTGACCACCGACCTCGGAACCCTGGAGGGCACCGTGGAACTGGACCGCGAGACGCCCCGGATAGAGCTCGTCGACGGGGCCTTCCGGCCCGTGCTCAGCACCAACGTCCCGGTGCCGGACATGGAACTGCTGGCCGAGCGGCTGGAGGAAGCCGTGCGGAGCCACCTCGGCGGCCGGGTCACCGTCGAGGTTCCCGTCCGCGGCATGGAGCCCATGGACCCGATCGCGGCCGACCTGGCCACCGCACTGGCCGCGTACGCCAACAAGATCACGGCGGGAGGGGTCACGGTTGAACTGGAGGGCTCCGACGAGCAGCAACACTTCGGCGAGCTGGCCCTGCGACAGTTCATCGAGACCCAGGGCGAGAAGCACGACACCCACCTCATAGTCCAGCCGCGGATCGCGGACACCCTCGCCAGTTTCTTCGTGGGGATCGGCGACCCCGGCGCACCGGCCGCCTTCGGGCTGGACGAGACCGGCGCGGTGACCATCTCCGGGGGCGAGGCCGGGTTCAAGTGCTGCGACGCCTCGGTGGTGGACGCTCTCATAGCCGGGATGGTCGCCGGCGAGCCGGTGATCACCCTGCCCTCGGTTCCGACCCCCCATCCCCGGGGGCGGGAGTGGGCCGAGTCGCTGGGAATCACCGACCTGGTCGCCGAGTTCACCACGCCCTTCAGGCCGGGCCAGGACCGGGTGCGCAACATCGCCCGCATCTCGGAGCTGACCCGCGGCGTGGTCATCGAGCCGGGCCAGCGTTTCTCGGTCAACGGGCATGTCGGCCGGCGCACCCGGGAGAACGGATTCGTGCCGGCCGCGATGATCCTGGACGGCGTGTTCGTGGACTCGGTGGGGGGAGGGATCTCGCAGTACGCGACCACGCTGTTCAACGCGGCCTTCTTCGCGGGCCTGGAGTTCATCGACTACCAGAGCCACTCGATCTATCTCAGCCGCTACCCCTACGGGCGCGAGGCCACCGTGTCGTTCCCGGCCCCCGACCTGGTGATCGAGAACAACACGCCCTACGGCGTGATGCTGTGGCCCACCACCGCCGACGACTCGATCACGGTGCGCCTCTACTCCACGCCCTGGGTTCTGGCCGAGCAGACCAGCCAATGGACTCGCTCCGTCGGCACTTCATGCACCCGGGTGACCACCGAGCGCACGCGAACGTACCTGGAGGACGGGCGCAGCGAGACCGACACGGTGCGGGCCCTGTACCGCCCCGAGGGCCTCAAATGCGACGGAACCCCGTCGGTCACGACGACCACCACAACGACCATCGCGCCGGAACCGACCGTCCCTGCGGAGGGAAGCGAGTACCAGGGCCCGGCGGAGGGCGAGGGCGACCAGCTCGATCCCACCGGCAGCGGCGGCTCCCAGGGGGGCGAGCCGTCCAGCGGCGACGAGACTGGCAGCACCCCGACCACGACAATTCCTGACGAGTGACCATGGGATCCGCCGCCGAGAACATCGACGACATCGACAACGCCATCGACGAGTGGTGGGACAGTCGGCTCAGGGACAGGCCCGCTCTCGACCGTCTCATGTACTCGGCATCGGAGGCAGCCAACCACTCGATGCTCTGGTACGCCCTGGGAGCAGCCCAGGCGGTGGTGCGCCGCGACGCCCGCGGTGCCTGGCAACTGGGAATCGCCCTGTTGGGGGAGGCCGCCCTGGTCAACGGTGTCATCAAGACGCTCGTCGGCCGGCGCCGACCGGTGTTCAGGGGGCCACGGCCCCATTCGCTACGCCAGCCGCTCACCAGCAGCTTTCCCAGCGGCCATGCCAGCGCAGCCATGGTCGCCGCCTCGCTGCTGTCGCGCCGCAGCCCTTGGGCGCCCGCCTACTACGCGGTGGCCCTGGTCGTGGCGCTGAGCCGGATTCACGTGCGCATCCATCACGCCAGCGACGTGACCGCGGGCATGGCGGTCGGCACCGGGCTCGGCGCTCTGGCGCGCCGGCTGCTGCGCTGAGACCCGGGACCCGGACGACGCTGGCTGCGCCGGGGCCTCACCCGGTGGCCAAACTAGGATCGCTTTGTGCAACTCGAAGGTGCGGTCGCGGTCGTCACCGGTGCCGCCAGCGGAATCGGACGCTCCCTGGCCAGGGCGCTCGCGCTCGAGGCCGGGGGCGTGGTGGTGGTGGCTGACATCGACGGGGCCGGAGCGGAGGCCGTTGCGGCTGAGATCGCGACGGAGGCCGGACCGGACGGCAGAGCCGGGTTCGCGGCCGGGTTCGCCGCCGGGATCGACGTCACCGACGAGGACGCAGTCGTCGCGCTGATCGAGCAGGTCGAGTCGAGCCTGGGTCCGATCGAGCTGTGGTGCGGCAACGCGGGCATCTCCCACCTCGGTGGGGTCGAGCGGCCCGACGACGAGTGGAACCGCGTCTGGGACGTGAACGTGATGGCCCACGTGATCGCGTGCCGCCATCTCGTTCCCCGATGGGTGGAGCGGGGATCGGGCCATCTGCTGGTGACCGCCTCGGCCGCGGGATTGCTGACGAACCTCGGAACGGCCTCCTACGCGGTCACCAAGCATGCTGCCGTGGGCCTGGCCGAATGGATCGCGATCACCCACGGTGACGATGGCGTGAGGGTCTCGTGCCTCTGCCCGCAGGGTGTGCGCACGACCATGACCGAGAACGAGGGCGCAGTGGCCGTGGACCAGGTGAGGGCCCTGGGGCTGATGGAGCCCGAGGACGTGGCCGCGGTGACCCTGGAGGCACTGCGACAGGACCGGTTCCTGATACTGCCGCACCCCGAGGTGGCCACCTACGAGGCCCGCCGGGCCGGTGACCGCCAGCGCTGGCTGGACGGTATGCGCAGGATGCAGAGGCGCCTGCTGGGCTCCTAGGACGCGGAGGGGCCCAAGGCCCTCACCACGTCGAAGGCGTCGACCCCCTCGGCGGGCAGCACCATGGGCGCGGGGCAGGTGACGCCGTTGTCGATGAAGCGCCCGATGTGCCGGCGGCACTCGTCGGGCGAGCCATGGACCAGCAGTTCGTCCACCACCTGTTCGGGGATCTTCTCCAGGGAGCCCCGGCGGTCGCCCGCGTCCCACTGGGCCCAGTGCTCGCCGAGGGCGTCGGTGCGTCCGAGCCAGGCGTGGAAGGCCCGGTAGACCGGCACGTTGATGTATGCGGCCAGCAATCGCCGTCCCGTGGCCAGGGCCGCCTGCCGGTCGGAGGTGGGCAGCACGAAGATGCGGGCCACGACCTCGGCCGTCGGGCTCTCGTCCCGGACGATCCCGCAGACCCTCGCCACGTCGGATGCCGACAGCCAGTTGATGATGGCACCGTCGCTCTCGCGGGCCGCGAGGCGCAGCATTCGCTCCCTCAGGGCGGCCACGAAGATCGGAACCGGCTCGTCGACGGGAACCCCGAGCCGGAATCCCCGCACCGAGAAGGTGTCGTAGTTCTCGGTGACCTTCTCCCCGCTCAGGGCGGCCCGCAGGAAGCGGACCGTGTCTTTCACCCGCTGGTAGGGCCGATCGAACGGGACCGCGTTCCAATGGTCGACGATGACCTCCGATGATGTGCCGATGCCGAGGACGAAGCGTCCCGGCGCGGCCGAGGCCAGCGACGCAGCCGACTGGGCCATGAGGGCCGGACCGCGCGTGTAGGCGGGCACGACCGCCGTGCCGAGCCGCAGCGCCGGCGCCCACACCGACGCGAGGGCGAGGGTGGTGAAGCCGTCGAAGCCGTTCGCCTCAGCCGACCAGACGTCGGTGTAGCCCAGGCCGGCTAGCTCCTCGAACTGCGGGCGCTGGGCGTGCAGGGGTCCCATGAACGGGACCGTGATGCCGAATCTCTGGACGGGAGCCTGGCTCATGCGGGGTGCCTTCGTGAGTCGCTTTGACCTCGTGGTCTATCGGCCCTGAAGCGAGCCTGTCCATTGCGCGTCTCATGTCTGTCCAACTTTGAACCCCGCCGCGGCAGAAAGTGGCGGCCGGAGCGGCGCGAACCGCCGAAAGGCGTCCACAAGCAGCAGAAACCCAAGACCAGTCCAAAGTCGCCCCCGCTTGGTGTGCTGCACACAAGCGTTACGGCCACCGGATGCGGGACTCCAGCCCATGCGCGAGGCCAAGGCCGCGGCTTCATAGCATCGTCTCTGTGCGGACGCGCCTGAAGTCTCTGTTCATGTGGCTTGCTGAGCTATGCGAGTCGCGTCCCGAGAGCGACCCCAACCCATCGGACGAAGACTCCAGCAGTAGGCCTCACCAAGGGCGGGCCTAGGGTGTGGAGCGATGTGGGAGTTCTGGGCCGCAATAGTGCTGGCCGTGTCCGGTGCCGTAGTGACCTATTGGGCCGTTCAGCGCACCCAGAAGCTCGCTGACCTGTCCGAGCGGCGGCGTATGCGCCGAGATGTGCTGCGCAGGCTCGTGGGCAATCGCGACATGATCACTCAGGGAGCGACCCCTGGTCCAGGAGAGTTCTGGGTTGCTCTGAACGAGGTGGTAGTGGCGTTCTCCGATGACGATGAGGTCATGGAAGCGCTGCGCCAGTTCCAAAAGTTGGTTGCCCGAGGGTTCAGGGCCGAGGACTTCTGTCTTCTCGCTCAGGCCATGGCGAAAGCTGCCGAGATGGGACACCTTGACGAGCATCTGTTGGAGCGTCCGTTCGCCCCGAACCGCAGCAAGGGTCAGCAGGGGCCGTAACCCACGCCCACCGTCGGCCCGACCAGCCCACAGTTTCCGAACCTCTGCCCCTAGCCCGCGCCGCAGGCGCAGGCTGACACTGAGCGCCGCACCAACAGCCCACAGCCCACCCCCATCGGCCTCCGCACGAGCGCAAGCAGAAGCCATCTGCCCCCACCCGACAGATGACAGCCCCCGGCAACCCGCACGGGGGCTGGGGGCAGGCCGCAGAGCAAAGACCGAGAGGCAGACAGCGAGGAGGAAAGTAGCCGCCGGTGACCTAGCGACCGCCAACGCGCGCCGTTTGCCGCCTCATCGGAGCCGCAACTACGGTGCCGCCACTATGAACGACGCCGGACAAGGCCAGACCGCAGAGGGCTCGTGGCAGCCCGACCCCACCGGCCGGTACAAGCTGCGATGGCGCGACAGCGCCGACAACTGGACCGACCACGTGTACAGCAGTGAGGGCGAGATGGGTAACGACCCCTACGACGCGCCGCCACCGCCACCGCCACCGAGCCAGCCCGGGGCGCAACCCGCTCAGTCCGCGCAACCCCAAGAACGCCCCCCGACCAAAGCCGAGGCACGCAAGGCGAGAACCGAGGCCAAACAAGCCGAACTGCGCCAACGGCTAGCCGACCAAAAGGCATTCAAGAAGGCGAAAAAGGAGGCGGTCAAGTCTGCTGCCGGGTCGGGTGGGAAACTGCTCGCGCTCGCCAGACTGCACCTGGACGACGACGAGGCCGACTTGTGCTCGGTGCGCGGCACCTACGAGACCAAGCGTCTCGGGGGCGACTCCGTGCGCAAGGGCATCCTCATCGCGACCAACAAGCGGGTGGTGTTCTACGCCAAGAAGGCCACCGGCCATGACATCAACTTCTTCCGCTACAAGGCGATTTCGTCCATCGACACAGGCAAGAACATGATGGGTGCCTACATCACGCTGGTGGTGTCCGGCAACGAAGCGCACCTCAAATGGATTAGCGGCGACGCATCAGGGTTCGTAGAGACCGTGGAAGACCAGATGGAGGGTGGGACATGAAGCAAGCGATGTTGTCACTAGTGCTCTGTCAACTAACGTTCGTCGGGGTCGCGTCCACCACTTGAGGGTTTGTGGGTGGTGGGATTGGGGTATGTCCAAACCATTGCGGGTTCGTCGTTTGACGGATCGGGAGGGCCGTGAGCT
>Ga0209544_1000398_pt1 | contig 63087 bp, 56 predicted proteins | sample MesohylPK_FD_187297 | JGI IMG/M metagenome (GOLD analysis project Ga0209544, IMG submission 187297) | Host-associated microbial community of the marine sponge Aplysina aerophoba from Gulf of Piran - sponge mesohyl, lysed by proteinase K... | ecosystem: Host-associated > Porifera > Sponge >... | reverse complement strand
CCCGCAATACTGCGCGATAACACCTGTCGCCGATTTTCACTTCTTCAAGTCAAATCCTGTTCTCAAAGCTCAATGACCGGCATGCCTGCTGCTTTTGCGCGTGGACTGTCGCCGTTGGCGCTTGGGGCGCGGCTTTGACAATGTCGCAAATCGGAGTTGGGAACATGACGATGAAATCGACAATCATGATCGTACTATGTTTGATGCTTGCGCTTGCTGGTGGCGCTGTGTCCGCCGATGACCATATCGACAACATCTGCCAGATACCTGTCTCGCAAAGCGGCTGGGCTGGCCACTGCTCCAACGAAGCCGATTGGCAAGCCGGCTGGTATATCTACCGCAAAGGCACTTCATGGACGCAGCAAAATCGGGGCTGGCTAATTAGCAGGGTAACTGTCAAGCCGCCCTCTGTTCGCATTCTCGGGGCGGTAGAAGACGTTCCCCTCGCGCCACGAAACACAACGCCAAGAATTACCAAGCCACTCCCAACAACCAAGCAGGGCGACATTATTACAACCACTTACCCTCACGGGGTGACAGTAATCGCGCTGTCTCCCACCGTCTCCATCGTCACCTTCTCGGAAGACGGTTCGGTCGTAAAGTTCGACCACGCGGCTGGCACCCGAACAGAGGTAAACGGGACCACTGGCGACATATCGACGAGGCAATACAAGTAGCAAGGTCGCGCGCATGCTCGACGTTCCGCAAGCGGAGCGGCGAGTTTGCTGGCTAAAATCACGCCCCTCAGTGTCTGCCCGAAAAGTCGGGGAAGGGGGGGGCAACGGCGCGCGCGGAGTTCGACACGCACCGGATTTTCAATTTGCAGCGATTGCCCTGGTCTATCTGGCATGACAGTTGCGCCAGCCCTGCCGCCGCGCTACTATTTGCGCGCGAAACCTGCTGGAGACCCTGCAAATGACCCAACGTTATCAGCCCACCTGGGCATCGTTGAAGACGCACCCCACTGCCGAATGGATGCGCAAGGCAAAGTTCGGCATTTACACGCACTGGGGCATCTATTGCGTGCCGGCGACCGGACCCAATGTAACCTGGTATCCCTACAACATGTACCGCGAAGGCAGTCCCCAGCACGATTATCACTGCCGCACCTACGGGCATCCCTCCGAATTCGGCTACAAGGACTTCATCCCCATGTTCACGGCGGAGCATTTTGATCCTGATGAATGGGCAGAGCTCTTCGCGCGCGCTGGCGCAAAATTCGCGGGGCCAGTCGCCGAGCATCATGACGGCTTCCCCATGTGGGATGCCAGCGACACCGAGTTCTGCGCCGGCAAGATGGGACCAAGTCGCGATGTCGTCGGCGAGCTGGAACGCGCCATCCGCGCACAAGGCATGCGCTTCATGGTCGCCATGCACCACGCCGAAAATTGGTGGTTCTTCCCCCACTGGAAGCCCGAATACGACACGGCCGACCCGCGCTATGCCGCCCTGTATGGCGAGCCGCACAACCTCGACTTCGCATTTGAAGCGCGTGGCAAAGGGCACAATCACGCCGAATGGCGCGCGCAAGACAAACCCAGCCGCGCCTTCTTGCAGCAATGGAAGAACCGTCTTCACGAAGTTGTCGAACGCTATACGCCCGACTACATCTGGTTCGACTTTGGCTTGCGCTTCATCCACGACCAATACAAGCAAGACTTCCTGGCCTACTACTACAACAAGGAAGCCGAATGGGGACGCGAGGTGGTGGCCAGCTACAAATGGCACGACATCCCGCCCGGCGCTGGCTTGCTGGACTTCGAACTAGGCAAGACCGCCGAACTGACGCATTACGAGTGGATCACAGATACCACGGTCGATGACGGGCAGGGCTGGGGCTATATCAAGGAAACCGAATACAAGTCGGTAACCGAGATGGTGCAGTATCTGGCCGACAATGTCAGCAAGAACGGCTTCATGCTGCTGAATGTCGGTCCCAAACCCGATGGCACGATCCCGGACGAATCCAAAGCCATTTTAGAAGGCCTGGGCGAATGGCTGCGCATCAATGGCGAGGCGATCTATGACACCGTGCCCTGGAACACCTATGGCGAAGGTCCCACACAGATGACGCATGTCGGCGCATTCAGCGATACCAAAGAGAAGCTGCAATACACAGCCCGCGACATCCGTTTCACCACGCGCGGCAATGTGCTCTATGCCATGACCTTCGACTGGACCGAAAAGCAATTCGTCATCGAATCGACGCAGGCATTTTATCCAGGCGAAGTGCGCTCGGTCGAGCTGCTGGGGTACGATGGCGAGCTGCGCTGGCAGATGACGCCAAACGGCTTGCAGATCGAGCGCCCCGACCACAAACCCTGCGAGCATGTCTATGCCTTCAAGATCACGCGCAACACGAGCCTGTAACGGCGATACAAAACTGGGAGCAGCCTATGACCGCTCGCATCGACTCGCATCAGCACTTTTGGCGCTATAGCCCGTCCGAATATCCTTGGATGGGGGAACGGCACCTGCCGATCAAACGCGACATCCTGCCGACCGATATGCAGCCGCTGTTGGCAGCCACCGACATGGATGGCACTGTCGCCGTGCAGGCGCGGCAAAATCTGCGCGAAAGCGAGTTCTTGCTGACGCTGGCGGAAGAATACGACTTTGTGCGCGGCGTGGTCGGCTGGGTGGATCTGCGCGCCGACGACATCGAAGCGCAGCTGGAGCGATTCGCGGCGCATCCACGTTTTGTGGGCCTGCGGCATATTGTGCACGACGAAGCCGACGACCGATTCATGCTGGGTGGTGGATTCTTGCGCGGGTTGGCGGCGCTGAAAGCCTATGACCTGTGCTATGATCTGCTGCTTTTCCCGCGGCATATCCCCATCGCCATTGATGTCGCGCGTCAGTTCCCGCAGCAGCAATTCGTGCTGGATCACATCGCCAAGCCCTTCATCAAAGACGGCAGATTGCAGCCCTGGGCAGACGACATTCGGGCCTTGGCGGCGCTGGACAATGTATGCTGCAAGGTATCGGGCATGGTTACCGAAGCAGCCCCCGGCGCCTGGACGCAAAGCGACTTCGCACCCTATCTGGATGTGGTCTTCGACTGCTTTGGCATCGAGCGGCTGATGTTCGGCAGCGACTGGCCCGTCTGCGAGCTGGCTGGCAGCTACAGTCAGGTGGTTGGCATCGTCGAGGCCTATATTGCAGCGCTTTCCGCCGATGAACAAGCAGCTATCATGGGTGGCAATGCGATCGATTTCTATCGGCTCCCCGCAATCGATGACCCCCCTCGGTCCCCCCGAAAAGTCGGGGGGAAGCAAAGCGCGCGCCAATTTTGTTGACAGGTCCTGCGCCTGTGAAAAGCTCATGGACACGGAATTCGCCACTCCCCGCCTCGTGCAATAGTTGCGGAGAGGGCGGTTGCTGTGTCAGAATCGCTGGTGACCAACGAGCATTGCTTGGGGATAGATATGTTTTCATGTACAGGTCTACAGTGTACAAGAACTTCTGTGATGATTGTGGCCTTGCTGATGTGTCTGGCGCTCGTCGCCGCTCCATTGACAGCGCAGGACGATCTCGCCAGTGCCGCAGCCGAGCTGGGCGACTCGATGGCTGCGTACAGCGTCAGCGAAAGCGATATCAGCTTCAGCAATGAGGGACAATTGATCATCGGCACGCTGGCTATGCCAGAGGGCGGGGGGCCTTTCCCAGTCGCCTTGTTGCTGCATGGCTTCACCGGTATGCGCCATGAATTGCCGGTTGTCGAAACCGAAGACACGATGTTCAGCCGCGCCGCTCGATGGCTGGGCGAACGCGGCGTCGCCAGCCTGCGCATCGACTTCCGTGGCTCTGGAGAAAGCGAAGGCGCCTGGGAAGATACTTCCTTCAGTGGTCAGATTTCGGACGCCATTGCGGCGCTGGATTATCTGGAGATGCTGGAAGATGTGGACAGCGGGCGTATCAGCATTATTGGCTTAAGCCAGGGCGGGCTGGTCGGCGCGGCAACAGCCGGACGCGACGCGCGCGTCAGCAACCTAGTGCTTTGGTCGGCGGTATCAAACCCCGTCATGAGTTATGGAATCCTGCTGGGCGATGATGCGCTGTTGGCTGGGACTGCCGCCGGCGATGAGGCGCTGACGATCATGTTGCCCTGGGGAGTCGAGACGGCGCTGAAGGGTCCATTCTTCGAGGATATATTCCTTGTGGATCCAGTGGCTGAAGTGGCCAACTATGCGGGGCCGCTGCTGGCCATCACGGGCTCTCGCGATACAACTGTGACGCCGCAGCCACACGCCGGCCAGGTATTCCTTGACTACCACGATGGCGCGGAAGCGCTGGTCGTGCTGGACGGTGATCATGTCTTCGATGTCTTGGCGGGCGTCACCGAGGTGATCGACGAGGCTCTTGCCTACAGCTTGGCCTGGCTGAATGACAACGAATAATTGACGAACCGCGCGGGCCGCAGCCGAACCTGTTGCGGTCTGCTCAAACGGACAAATGCAAAACCCATATGACACCTATGAGCGGCGTGTATACAGAAAAGAGAAGCTGAAGTGAAAGCAATCGTCTTGGAAGAGCCGGGTACACTGCGCCTGCATGATATGCCGTTGCCAGCGCAGCCTGGTCCTGGCGAAGCGTTGCTGCGGGTACGGCGCGTTGGCATCTGTGGCACAGACTTGCATGCCTATGCAGGCAACCAGAACTTCTTCAGCTATCCACGCATTATGGGACACGAGCTGGCGGTGGAAGTCCTGGCGCTGGGCGCTGGCGTGGAAGATGTCTCGGTCGGCGAAACCTGCTGCGTCATTCCCTATTTGCATTGCGGGCATTGCATCGCCTGCCGCCGCGGCAAGACCAACTGCTGCGCGGGCATGCAAGTGCTGGGCGTGCATGTGGATGGCGGCATGCGCGAGCAATTTGTCCTGCCCGCCGACAAGCTGCTGAAAGCCGACGGCATCCCGCCCGAGCAACTGGCGCTGGTGGAGATGCTGGCGATCGGCGCGCATGCTGCCACACGCGCTGCAATCACGCCGGGCGAAAAAACGCTGGTCATCGGCGCGGGGCCCATCGGCTTGGCGACAGCGCAGTTCGCCCTGCTGGCTGGGGCGGATGTTGCCGTGATGGAAATGGACGCGGGACGGCTGGAATTCTGCCGGCGGGCGCTGGACATTGAGCGGCTGGTCGATGCGCGGGACGATGCGCAGGCACAACTGCACTCGCTGCACGGAGGCGAATTGCCCACGCTGGTTTTCGATTGCACAGGCAGCGCGCGCTCTATGGCTGCCGCCTTTGACTATGTGGCGCATGGCGGGACGTTGGTGCTGGTGGGGCATGTCAAGGGCGATATCGCCTTCAACGATCCACATTTCCATTCGCACGAGTTGAGCCTGCTCGCCAGCCGCAACGCCAAGCCTGCCGATTTTAGCTGGGTCATCGAGTGCTTGCGCGCTGGGCAGGTCCAGCTGGCGGAGTGGATCACGCATCGTGCCACGCCGCAGAGCATCCTGCGCGACTTCCCGACTTGGCTCGATCCCGCGACAGGCGTCATCAAGGCGATGCTGAGCTTCGAGTAGTCGCAGTCTAATTGGTGATTTACCACAGAGACACAGAGACAAAGAGGGCACGGAGGTTTGTTGACCCAAAGACGATCCAAAAAGCGCATCGCCTGGTATCGTTCGCCGATATCCGCGGCGGATTTGGCGCGGCTCAATCAGCGCAGCAACCGGCGCGGACTGACGCAGACGTTGGGGCATTTGGCGTTGCTGGCTTGCAGTGGCGGCCTGGCTTGGCACGCGGCGCACAATGCCCATCCGCTGGCAGCGCTGGCTTTGGTCTATTTGCATGGCAGCCTTTGGGCTTTCCTGGTCAATGGTTTTCACGAACTTTGTCACAAGACGGTCTTCAAAACGCAAGCGCTGAATACCGTTTTTCGCAACATCTACGCCTTCCTCGGCTGGTACAACCATGTGTCTTTTTGGGCGAGCCATCAAGCGCACCACCGCTATACCCTGCATCCGCCCGATGACCTGGAAGTTGTGCTGCCGGTCAAGTTGACGCTGCGCTCTTACCTCAGTTTCGCCGTGATCAATCCTCGCGGGATGTGGCTGCGCTGGAAAGGCGTGTTTTTACTGAGCCTGGGGCGCATCGACAATGACTGGGAACGCGCGCTCTTCCCGCCGGAGGATCATGTGGGCAGGCGGACGCTGTTCAACTGGGCGCGGACTCTGCTGATTGGGCATGGGCTGATCGTGGCGATTTCGCTGTGGCAGGGCTGGTACATGCTGCCCATATTGACGACGCTTGCGCCATTTTATGGCGGCGGCTTCCAATACCTGCTCAACGAAGCGCAGCACATCGGGCTATCGGACGAGGTCAGCGATTATCGCATGAACACGCGCACCATCCTGCTGAATCCCCTGCTGGCATTTTTGTACTGGCAGATGAATTATCACATCGAGCATCACATGTATGCCGCTGTGCCTTTTTATCACCTGACAGAACTGCATGCGCTGGTGAAAGATGATTTGCCCGAATGCCCGCGCGGGATCATGGGGACATGGCGGCAGATCCTGCCTATCTTGCGCCGTCAGCAGCGCGAGCCGGGTTATCAGTTCCTGCCTGAGTTGCCGGCTTGAAACACAGAGGGTGCAGAGGGCTTGTCCTTAGGCATCATAACTGCCCGCCGTGACATTGCCGCCCGTGCCAGTCCAGTTGGTGTGGAAATGTTCGCCGCGGGGACGATCCACCCGTTCGTAGGTGTGCGCGCCGAAATAATCGCGCTGTGCCTGCAAAAGATTGGCTGGCAGCCGTTCCGACCGAAAGCCATCGTAGAATGCCAGCGCCCCGCTCATAATGGGCAGGGGGATGCCGTGTTGGATGCCCAGCGCCACCACATTGCGCCAGGCGGATTGCGCCGCGATGATCGCCTCGCTGAAGTAATCGTCCAGCAGCAGGTTCGAAAGCGCCGCGTCTTTGGCATAGGCTGCCTGGATTTTGCCCAAAAATGCCGAGCGGATGATGCAGCCTTCGCGCCACATCAGCGCCACGCCGCCATAATTCAAGTTCCAGCCGTATGTTCGCGCCGCATCGCGCATCAGCATATAACCCTGCGCATAACTGATAATCTTGGCTGCATAAACCGCCTGCTCCAGCTGGTCGATGAGGGCGTCTTTGTCCCCGCTAAAGGTCGCTAGCGGACCAGGCAGCACTTTCGCTGCCGCCACACGTTGTTCTTTTATGGCCGACAGGCAGCGCGCGAATACCGCCTCGCCGATCAGCGTCAGGGGCGTGCCTTCTTCCAGCGCCGTGATGGCTGTCCATTTGCCCGTGCCTTTTTGTGATGCCGTATCCAGGATCGATTGCACAAGCGCTTGCCCATTTTCATCCTGGAAAGCCAGGATATCGGCGGTGATCTCGATGAGAAAGGACTCCAGAACGCCGGCATTCCAGCGCTCGAAGACCGCGCTGCATTCGGCTTCGCTCATGCCCAGTACCGCCGACATCAGATGCCAGGCTTCGCAAATCAGCTGCATATCGCCATATTCAATGCCGTTGTGCACCATCTTCACGAAGTGCCCGGCGCCGTCTTCACCCACCCAGTCGCAGCAAGGGCTTCCATCCGCCACCTTGGCTGCCACCGCCTGCAACATCGGCTTGACCTCGCTCCAGGCAGCGGCAGATCCGCCGGGCATGATGGATGGCCCATGGCGCGCGCCTTCTTCGCCGCCACTGATGCCCGCGCCCACGAAGAGCTTGCCCAGCGCCTCGACCTCGCTTGTGCGGCGGATGCTGTCTTTGAAGTTGGAGTTGCCGCCGTCGATGATGATGTCGCCGTCGTCCAGCAGGGGCGCCAACTGCGCGATGGATTTGTCCACCGGCGCGCCAGCCTGGATCATGAGGATGATCTTGCGCGGACGCTTGAGACTGGCTACGAATTCTTCGGGACTATAACAGCCGATGATGTCTGTGTCTTGCGCTTCGTCAGCCAAAAAGCGCGACACTTTGGATGTGGTTCGATTGAAGACCGCTACGCGGAAGCCATGGTCCTTGATATTCAGCGCCAGATTCTGCCCCATCACCGCCAAGCCGATCAAGCCGATATCCGCCAGCTTTTCCATGTCTGCGACCTTTCGTCATCTGCTTTGCCCAGCCCGCGCCGTTCACGCCGGCTCGCTGACGATATTGTAGCAGTGGCTCGCTGCAATCACAGGCTGCGTGGTCGGGCTTTCAACGGGCGGATGCGGCTCGCTCGGTGTATACAGCCCTGCGCCGGCGCGTCGACCAGCTGCAAGCGGAAGACACGATCACGCTGGCCGAATACTGGGGCGAGCCGCGACACGATGACGAGTGCAGCTGACGTCTGCTACAATGGCAGGCATCCGACAGAGAACAAGGAGACCGAAATGAACAGACTATTTGCGCTGCTGATGCTTCTGCTGCTCGCCGTTGGGCTGCCCGTTTTGGGACACGACGGCGAAGTCGTAATCAGCGAAGAAGACCCCTATTGGGTAGTCGATTGCGGGGCTCTGCTGGGCGAAGTCACAGTTGACGAGAATATAAAGCCTTTGTATCTGTTTCTCTTGTATGCCCTCCTTGGCGACGACTGGGCTACCTGGGATAGCCAATGGCAGTCAATAGGACTTAAGTTAGCCGTAGCCGCCAACCAATGCGAGGATATGGAACCTACTCCGGATGAGCCAGAAGCAGCCGATGCAAGCGAAGAGCTGAAAGCGAATTCGCCAGTGTGGGACGATCCAGACGGAGAAGAAAGGCTTGTCGCGCTCGTCACCTCCGATTCCCCATCTTGCTATACATACATCTACTTGGGGATAGACGCAGAAGATATGCTCACTCGTGCGCTATCCATGCTATATCGGCAAACGTTCATCAATGATTGCATCGGCGGCTGAATCCAGGCAGCCAGTCTCGCCCCGCGCGCGGGTGTCTTTCGCGCCGCTGGATCGCTGCGTCTTGCAAGCCCGCGCCCCCCAACGCTATCCTACCTGCCAAGTTCGCAGCGAATTCGGAAGGAACTGCACATGCCCCAGATGACTGGCGCCAAGCTGCTCGCCGAAACTGTTTATGGTTATGGCATCCGCGATGTCTTTTTTATGCCCTATATCGCGCCGCGCGCCCTGATGGAAATGGAGAAACTGGGCATCAAGCGCGTGCAGACGCATGGCGAAAAAAGCGCCGCCTACATGGCCGATGCCTACGCCCGCGTCAAACGCGCTCCTGCATTGTGCATGGCGCAATCGGTCGGCGCGGTCAATCTGGCGGCTGGCTTGCAAGATGCCTGGCTGTCCTGCTCGCCTGTGGTCGCCATCACCGGCCGCGAACACCAGCGGCATCAGCTGCGCCACGCCTATCAGGAAGTTGACCACCGCGATCCTTTCGCTGCGGTGACGAAATACAGCGCCTATGTCTCGAAGCCAGAAGAATTGTCGCAGCATCTGCGCCAGGCTTTTCGCAGCGCCACCAGCGGCACGCCCGGCCCCGCGCACCTCGACTTGCAGGGCATTGACGGCAGTGCTGTGGTCGATGTCGAAGCCATGCTGGAATTCGCTGTCGAACCGCAATTCGCGCAGTTGCCGCCTTTCCGCCCCGTGGCTGCGCAGGCAGACATGCGTGCCGCGCTGGACAGGCTCGCCATTGCCGAGCGCCCGGTCATCGTGGCCGGTGGCGGCGTAACGACATCGGACAGTCGCGTCGAGTTGATTGCCCTGGCCGAGAAGCTGTCTGTGCCTGTCGCCACCGCGCTGAATGCCAAAGCCATGTTCCCCGCCGATCATCCGCTGGCGGTGGGCGTGCCGGGCAGCTATTCGCGGGCCTGCGCCAACCAGATTCTCTGCGAAGCCGACCTGGTCTTTTATATCGGCAGCCACACTGGCGGGCAGCTCACGCACAATTATCGCATTCCGCCGCCGGGCACGCCTGTCATGCAGCTGGATATCAACGCAGCCGAGATCGGGCGCAATTATCCTGTGTCGGTCGGCTTGCATGGCGATGCCCGCGATACCCTGCGCGCCATGCTGGAGATAGTTGAATCAGCGCCGCCCCGCAAGGAGTGGATCGCCCGCGTGCAGCAGTTGGTCGAGGCTTGGCGAGAATCTGCGCGCCCGCACTACGAGTCGGATGCTGCGCCAATCCGTCCTGAGCGCTTGTGCAAAGCCTTGAGCGAACACCTGCCCAATGATGCCATTCTGGTATCCGACACCGGTCATTCGGGCATCTGGACGGGCGCCATGCTCGATTTGCGCCAGCCGACGCAGAGTTATATTCGCTGCTCGGGTTCGCTGGGCTGGGGGCTGCCGGCGGCAATGGGGGCAAAATGCGCGCATCCCGAGCGCCCGGTCATCTGCTTCACGGGCGATGGCGGCATCTGGTATCACCTGTCCGAATTGGAAACGGCCCGGCGCTGCGGCATCCATACGGTCACCATCGTCAACAACAACCACTCGCTCAATCAAGAGCAGGGCGGCGTCGAGGCGGTCTATGGCGGGCGCAGCAGCGGGTCGGACGAATTGTGGCTCTTTGACGATGTAGACTTCGCTCCAATCGCCGAGTCGCTGGGCTGCCTGGGTATCACTGTGCGCCATCCGCGCGAGATCGCCCCCGCGCTGGAACGGGCTGTCAATGCCGGACGTCCGGTCGTCATCGATGTGAAGACAGATGTGGCTGGCATCGCGCCGCTGGCTTGGCTACCGGGATGACTTCATTGCCAGGGGCAGGCGGAGATTTGTAGGGGCGAGCCACTGGGTCGCCCATTCTCTGGATGCGCTTCCCCCATCTTGACGCTGACCGAAGGGGAGAACTGATGAGCGCGGCAGGATTCGAACCTGCAACCAATTGATTAAAAGTCAACTGCGCTGCCATTGCGCCACGCGCCCTTGGACGCGCCAGTATGCCAGAATCCCGCGCCAGTTTCAAGCGCCAGCTCGCTTTACGCCGCACAATCGCGCCCAGTTACATTGTCCCTTTTTCATTATCCCCCTATACTGGGCACGAATTGTGTCGTGTGAGCGCTAGCGCGCATTCCGGGGGAAGCATGACGGAGCGCATTGCCCTTGATGCAGCCGTACATTCTGTGGAGGACCTGCCACTTCGGCGGCTCGGCAGGCCCCTTGGGCGTGACGAATTGCTGCGCTCGTTGCTGCTGCGCCTGCGCCAAGGACAGTTGCTGGTTTTGCATGGCGCGCCGGGCAGCGGCAAAACGACTGTCGCCGCCACCATCGCCAATGTGTACCTGAAGCAGCACCAATGCCCGGTCTTGTGGATCAGCTGCAGCAATCCGACCCTGGCTGAGCTGCTGGCACGGGCTGCCCGCGCCTTCGACCAGCCAATCGGCGACGATCCGCTGCATAGTGTGACCGAGGTGCGCTCGCTGCTGGCCGAACAGAATCCGCTGGTCGTGCTGGATGGCGCTATCGAGGCGAGCGTGCTGGCGAACTTCAGCGAGCTGTGTGCTGGTGGCTGCCCCATCGTGGTAACCAGCGATCAACCCTTGCCGGAAGGCGACTGGCGCAACCAGCCCATCGGCAGCCTGGCGCAGAGCGATGCCATCGCGCTTTTCAAACAAAAAGCCGGCCTGAAAGACAATGCCGCGGACGAAGCCATCCAGGCCATTGCCGCGCTGCTGCAAGATGGCGCATTACCATTGTCCTTGGCAGCGCGCAGCATGATCATCGCGCGACAAACACCGGAAGATTTCAAAGCCACCATCGTCGACGCCCTGGAGAGCCACGATGACGATGCCATGGCCGCGGCGCTAAGCATCAGCTTTGGCGGGCTGAACGACCGGCTGCGCGATCTGTTGCTCTTCTTGGGCGCGACCCTGCGCGGAGAGGCATCGGCCGCCTTCCTCAACATGCTCAGTGGCGTCGCTGTCGATTCTATCGACATGTCCATGACGATTTTGTCGCGCCTCTTTTTGGTCGAGCGATTCCAGCGGGCAGACGCACCCTATTATCGGCTGCATCCCGTCGTGCAAGTCTACCTGAACGACTGGGCGCTGGAGCGGCATCGGCTGGATGCCTTGCGAGCCGATATCATCGACACCACCCGCGATTACCTCAATGCCCAATTGCATATGGAAGACGCCCTCCTGCTCCTGCTCGTGGAGATGGACAATTTGATCGCCACAGCCGGCTGGGCGCGCGCGCAGGCTGGATCGGAGCTGGCTGCCGACATCCTGGAGGCGCTATCATCGCTGGATGATCAACTGCGCGAAGCTGGATATGGTTACGAATTGCACCGCCTGGCTGCCATCCGCGATGGAGAGCCGCAGCCCGAGACCGAGCCACAGGATGCGGAAGAGCCCATCGAAGATGTGACAGGCGCCGAAGCCTCGCCCGTCGAGGACGACCCAGCCGATGAGCAGCCACAACCCAAAAACGAAGACATAGCTGAGTCTGCCGATGATGACCAGCTCGGCTCGTTGGATGATGTTGACCTGCAGTCGGTCAATATCGACCAGCTGCGCACCGCCTTGCATGTCGCCAGCCAAAACAATGAAGACGGGCGTCAGCTGCAAATCTTGAAAGCCATCGCCCGCATGCAAGTCAGCCAGGGGAGTGAGCGCGATGCCATCGCCACCTATGGCGAAGTGCTGGACATGTACGAAAGCAGCGAAGATGCCGAGGGCGTGCTCGAGACGTTGGACAAGCTGGCCGGCTTGCTGGTCGGCAGCGACAGCGCATCCACCGCCATGGAGCAGGTCAACCTGCGCAGCGCATTATCATTCGCCCGCCAGCACCAAGATGCCCCGCGCGTCTTGAAAATCCTCGAGGCGGTCGGCAAAGTGCAGATTGAACAGCGGCGCGAAAAAGAAGCTGTCGCTACGTACCGCGAAGTCCTGGCTTTGCACGAAAAAAACGAAGACCAGCCGGGCGCCCTAGAGGCGCTTGATATGCTGGCTGGTCTGCTGGTGCGCAGCGACTCGGCCATCTCGGCGCTGGAACATGTGCAGCATGGCTTGCTGCTGGCGCAAGACCTGGCAGATGATGAAGCCGAGATGTTTTTGCAGGTGACCGGCGGCGACGCGCACAAAGCCCTGGGCGAAGCGACCATCGCTGTCGAAGCCTATGAACAAGCGCTGACATTGGCGCGCAGACGCGACGACAGCCAAAACGAAGCGCTGATCTTGTACAAGCTGGGCATGGCCTATCTGGACGCCGGCGAAGAACGGCGCGCCATCGAAATGCTGGAAGATGCCAACGACCGTTTCAAACGACAGGGCAAGCGCGACCTCGAAGGCAAGGTGTTGCGCGGGCTGGGCGAGGTTAATCACCGGCTGCAGCGCTGGAGCGAAGCGATCGGCTTCCACGCCTCTGCTTTGTATATCGCGCGCGAATTGGGCGACTGCGAAACCGAAGGCGCACAATTGCGTTTGCTGGGGCAGTTGCTGTTGAATGCCGAGCGCGTGCCCGAAGCGCTGACCCGCTTCCGCGAGGCGCTGCATATCGCCTACGAATTGGACGATGTGCAACAGATCGTCGGCATCATCGTCGAAGTGGTCAGCCTGCTCAGCCGCAGCCTGTCACATTCTTCCATTGCCGAGCTGCTGGTCAACGACGGGTTGCAGCACGACCCCGATCACCGCGAACTGATGCGCCTGAAAGGGGAAGTCGCCAGCGCCAAAGACCGCGCCGCCGCACGGGGCATCGCTTTGCAGGTGGTGGCTGGCAGCGCGCGCGATTATGCCGCCTACGCGTATCGCGACAACTAGCGCTAATTCTGTCTTTGCAGCGCCAGTTCGGGCAGGCTGGCAAATGTCTGCGCCAGAGCCGTGTGATGGTCGAGGTGCTCGGCGATCAGCGCAAATGGCGAGGCTTTATGCCGCTCGTCAAATACAATCGTCCATTCGCCGTCGCTCGTGCGTGCCCAGCGGCCGCCATAATTGTGGCGTATCGATTCGCCCAGGTAGGCGCCAAACTTCTCTTGCAGCAGCGATTTCTCGCCGGCATCCAGTTCGCCACGATGACGGTCGATATAGCTGTCCAGCCAGCGCACCGACTTGGCGGAATAATCCAGCTTCACCGACTCTTTCTCGCTGATGACTTCGATCACCAGTTGGGCGTCTTCTTGCAAATTGGCTGGCAAGGCTCTCGCGCTCACTTGGCACACTCCTGTTTGTCCGCGCGGCTGGCAGACTGTTTTCCATAAAGAAAGACCAGCAGGGAGCTGATCTGTGATAGCGGGCAACGGGATTCGAACCCGTGACCTTTTCCTTGGCAAGGAAATGTTCTACCGCTGAACTATGCCCGCGATTGACTGGCCAGTCTAACGCGCTGCGCACAGACCTGCAAGGGGCAATTCGCCAGCCAGGCAAGAAGGGAGAGCTAGGCACAGAGCCGCGTTTCGACTGTGTGTCAACCATGCCCAAGCGCAACGGGGAAGGTCTCTTGCGGTGTCAAAAGGTCGCGCCGGTCTTCGCGCGCACATCGTCCAGCTCTGCGCCAGGCATCAGCTCGACCAGGTGCAGCACCCCATCGGCGAATCCAAACACCGCCAGTTCGGTGATGACCAAATCGACCGCGCCGGTCGCAGTGAGGGGCAGGGTGCAGCGGGGCACGATCTTGGGGCGCCCTTGCCGGTCGCAGTGCGTCATGGTGATGATGAGTCGGCGCGCGCCGCTGGCCAGATCCATCGCGCCGCCCACGCCCAGCAGCGGTTTGCCTGGCGCAGACCAGTTGGCGAGGTTGCCGCTGGCATCGACTTGCAAGCCGCCCATCACCGCCACATCGACATGCCCGCCACGAATCATTGCGAAAGAATCGGCGCTGTCGAAGTAGCTTGCGCCAGGCAGCGCGGTAACTGGCAGCTTGCCCGCGTTGACAGGATAATCCAGCGCGCCGCCACTTTCTGGCGCAGGTCCGACGCCCAGCAAGCCATTTTCTGTATGCAAGATGATGCCATGCGCCGGCGTGATCAAATCGGCGATCAGGGTTGGCATGCCGACGCCCAGATTGATGACATGGCCCGGCTGCAGCTCGGCCAAGGCTCGCCGCGCGATTTTCAGGCGTTTGTCGTCCGCCCGCCCCGAATGTGCTGCTGCAGAACTGCCCAGCTCGGCCAAGGTGGCCGGCGCATGCACCAGCGCATCGACATAATTGCCGGGACTATGAATGGTGTTGGGGTCGAGGCTGCCCAGCGGCAAGATCTCGTCCACCTCGGCGATGACCAGGTCAGCTGCGGTGGCCATGGCTTTGTTGAAATTCTGCTCGGTCATGTGATAGACGAGGTTGCCGGCTTCGTCAGCCAGGCGCGCGCGAATCAAAGCGACATCGGCGCGCAGCCCGGGCACAAAGACATGCTCGCGCCCCTTGATGAAGCGCGTTTCGCTTTCTGCCGCCAGTGGTGTGCCCGCGGCACTGGGCGTATAAAAGCCGCCGATGCCTGCGCCGCCCGCCCGGATCGCCTCAGCCAATGTGCCTTGTGGCAGCAGTTCAAAGGCGATGTCACCACTCTGCGCAGCCGCCACCGCTTCGGGATTGCTGGTGAAAAAAGAGCCGATCGCCTTGCCGATCTGTCCATTGCGCAGCAGGCGTCCACCCCCCAGCCCCGGCTCGCCGATGTTATTGGCGATGTAAGTCAGCTTGCGCGCATCCGTCTCTGCCAGGGCATGCAGCAGGTGCGCGGGCGTGCCAGTCATGCCGAAGCCGCCGACCATCAGCACAGCGCCGGAAGGGATGAGTTGCGCAGCTGCCTGCGGGGTCAGTTGACGCGCCAGCTTCATGCTTGCCTCAACAGCTCGACCAGGGTGGCTTCGCCCTGCCCGACGCCCACGCACAAAGCCGCCAAGCCATAGCGCAACCTGGATCCGCCATCTGCCCGCCGGCGCATCTCGTGCAGCAACGTGGTCAAAATGCGCGCGCCACTGCAGCCCAGCGGATGCCCCAGCGCGATCGCCCCGCCATTCACATTGGCAATCGCCTCGCTGATGCCCAACTGCCGCAGCACGGCGATGGCTTGCACGGCGAAGGCTTCGTTCAGCTCGACCAGGTCAATATCGCCGATTTCCAGCGCCTGCCGCCGCAGCAATTTGCGCACAGCCCGCACGGGACCCAAGCCCATCAAACGCGGGTCGATGCCTGTCGCCGCCGAGCCCAGCCAGCGCGCCATCGGCTGCAATCCCAGCGTCCGCGCCCGCTGCGCCGACATCAGCAGCAAAGCGCAAGCGCCGTCGTTCATGCCGCTGCTGTTGCCCGCTGTGACTGTGCCGTTTTGTCGAAACGCCGCTCGCAGCGCTGCCAGCTTGTCCAGGCTGGTGGCGACTTCGTAGCCCGCGCTGGTGTGGCGCATGAAAGGGTGCTCGTCGGTATCAACGATGCGTGGCGGGGCTTTGGGCTGGGGGATGCGCAGGGGCAGGATTTCGTCATGAAACGCGCCGCGGTTGATGGCGTCCACTGCGCGCTGCTGGCTTTGCAGGGCATAACGATCCTGCTGCTCGCGGGTGATTTCGCCACCCGAGATCGCGCCTGTGCGGCTGAGTTCGCGGATATTTTCGGCTGTCTCGCCCATTGCCTCCAGCGGATAGAGTTTTTCCAGCGCTGGATTTGGGTAGCGCCAGCCCAAGGTGGTATCCCAGGCGGTGACATTGCCGGCCGGACCAAAAGCGATCGGGTTTTTGGGCAGCGAATACGGAGCGCGGCTCATGCTTTCTACGCCGCCCGCTACAAAGACATCGCCTTCGCCAGCCAAAATCGCGCGCGCCGCCTGGTTGACCGCCGTCAGACCGCTGGCGCACAATCGGTTCAACGTCACGCCAGCCACGGTCTCTGGCAATCCTGCCAGAAGCGCCGCCATGCGCGCGACATTGCGATTGTCTTCGCCCGCCTGGTTGGCGCAGCCGAAGTAGACTTCTTCAATTTCCTTGGGGTCGATGCCGGCTCGCTCGACCGCCGCGCCGATCACCAACGCCGCCAAGTCGTCTGGTCGCAGCGATGACAAGGCGCCGCGCAACTTGCCGATGGGACTGCGTACCGCGCTGACAATGACTACTTCGCTCATGCATCAGCCGCCTGGCAGTCGGCGCAGACGCCATAAAACTCGAGCAGATGCCCGTCGATGCGCAGGTTCAGCTTCGTTTCCAGCTGGCGCGTCATATCATCCAGGCCGCAATCGTCGAAATCATGAATAGCTTGGCATTTGCTGCAGATGACATGATGATGGTGTCCCCCCGACATCAGCACATACGCCGGCGTCATGCTGCCGCTGATGTAAATGGGGCGCAGGATGCCCAGCCGCGTAAACAGATCGAGCGAGCGAAAGACGCTGGCGCGCCCGACGCCTGGGTCGAGCGCCTCCACCGCTTCGATTATTTGGGTGGAAGTATTATGCCTCGCTTCGTCTTCGAGCACGCGCAGCACGATTCTTCTCGCCCGCGTAATTCGGCAGCCATGTTGCCGCAGTATTTGGATGTAGGGACTTTGGCTGTTCATGAACTTCTTTTGCTGCTGATTTTCACTAAACCTATTATAGCTTTCTCTACAGTTGTTTCGCCAAGGTGCGCGATACTCTCGTCTGTAGCGACTCCAGAAAACTGTAGGCAACGGCCCGGAGAATCGCGAGCATCGGCGCGAGAAACACAAAAAAAGCGAGCGACCCCGCTATCGGAATCGCCCGCCTTGACCCCCCTCGGTCCCCCCGAAAAGTCGGGGGGAGGCAAGGAAACGCGCGGATTTCCTTGCAGGGGCGATGCTCGCGCGCGCCCGCCTCAGTCGCAAGTCCCAATCGGCTCGACATAATCAGCGCTAATCCAGCCCTTCTGCCCGTGACAATCCACCTTGAACCAGCCGCCCGCGCGTTCCAAAGCTGTCAGGGTCGCGTTAGGCGCTGCGCCGTCCAGGCTGGCGCATCGGGCATGGGCGCGGTTTTGCTACTCGATTGGCCTTGTCGTTGTTGCGCCTGTGGTACTGTCTCTCTCTGTTTTTACGTTATTCGCGTAGTCGAACGTTATAGTCGTCCCGTCTTCCGGCAAGACGACGATGTGAACGGTGTCGGACTGGACGACTATTTTCATGCCGTCAGGGAAAGAGGTTGTTATGCCGTCGCTCGACTTGGTGACTGGGAGTGGCTTGTTGCTTCTTGACGCTGTGCCTCGCGGGGGGTTGGTAACGTCTCGGATCGCGCCAGGGGTAGTTGGCAGTGAACTGATAAGACCAAAAAGCCAGGCGCGATTCACTAGCACCCAAGTTGTGCCATAGCGATATGTGTACCATCCCATTTGCCAATCGGCTTCGTTTTTGCACCAGCCAGCCCAGCCGGCGTCCGAGACAGGCAGTTGGCAGTAGTTGTCGATGTGGTCATCGGCGCTGGACAGGGAAGCCGCGAAGGGGAGCAGCAGACAGATGACAAGCAAGATGCGCAGCTTGAACGCGAATGCGGATTGGAAATGAAACGAAGCGGAATTGTTACGCGATATTACGGGGGGGGGGGGGGGGGGGGGGGGTACGCTTCATGGTTGTCCTCGGTAACTCCAGCAAAGCCATCAAGCCTTCTTGCTCAATATTCTCATAACATTTTGTTTTTGTCAAACAGGAAACACAGGAGGAGTGTCTATTTTCGTGTATGTGGGGCTTTCCTCATCCCCCGACATGCGTAGAAATCCGCGCGCGCCGTTGCCTCCCCCCGACTTTTCGGGGGGACTGAGGGGGGTCTTAATCCAGCAAGTTCGACACTCCCACACAGGTCAAATCCAGGAATCTGGAGCGGCTGCAGGTAGACTATGAACATCAGGCATCGGGAAGAGTCATCCATGCGCGATATAGTCGTGATTGGCGGCGGTCTGAGCGGGCTGGCGGCCTGCCACGAATTGGAAAAACTGGGCGCGCGCTACACCATCATCGAGGTCAAGCGGCGCTTCGGCGGCGGCATTCGCAGCAGTCTGGCGGACGGCTTCCTGATGGATACTTGCGCTTTTGTCTATCGCGCCCTGGATGACAGGCAGCTGACGGCGCTGGGGCTGGCCGGGCGGCAGATGGCGCGCGGTGATGGCAGCGCGCTGCTCTGCGGCGGCAGCGAGTCGCTGATTTCGGCCTTGACGAACGATTTGCGCGGCGGTCGCCTCATGCGCATGGCGCTGAGCTCGATAGGGCGGCTGGGCGGCCGCTTCACGCTGTGCCTGGAAAATGGTCTCATGCTGGATGCCCGCGCCTTAGTCTTGGCCTTGCCGGCTCGCTATGCGGCGCGCATTCTCTACAACCTGTCGCCAGGGGCTGCCGGGTTGCTGGCAGCGTTTCGCTACGATTCATTGGCGCGCGTCTCGCTGGGCCTGCATCGACGCGACTTGCCCGCCGACATCGCGTCACGAAGAACCGACCGCGCCTTCTTGCTGACGACCGATGTGCCGGGACGCGTCCCCGACCGCGACCATGTGCTGCTGCAAGTTGGCCTGCGCGGTGATGACAGCGAGGATTCGCAGCAGTTCATCGAGAGAGCATCGCGAATGTTGGGCATTCAAAAGCCGCTGGTCGCGCGCGTCGATCGCTGGGCAGAAGCCGATCTGCTGCCAGTCGAGCCTACGCTGCAGGCCGACCGTCTGCGCGCCATCCGTGCCAGCTTGCCAGACGGCATCAGTTTGATCGGCAGCGACTATTGTCTGCGCCAGGCGCAAAGCACGGGAATCGTCCGCCTGGATGAGCGCATGGACATGGGGCGCGAGGCGGCACACCAGGCGCTGGCATTCCTGCGCATGTGATATACTGCGGATGTTGCCAGCCAACTGAGCTTCTGCCATGTCTTTCCTCGTGCCGGCTGCCTTTGCCGCGCTTGCCGTCGCCATACCTATCTTGCTGCTGTATATGCTGCGGCTGCGGCGGCGCGAAGTGTTAATCTCCAGCACCTTTTTGTGGCGGCAAGTCGTCAAAGACACCGAAGCCAACAGTCCCTGGCAACGTCTGCGGCGCAACTTGCTGCTCTTCTTGCAGCTTTTGATCTTGCTAGCGCTGGTGCTGGTGCTGACTCGGCCTTTCATGCATGTGCCGACCATCAGCGCTGGCAAAATCGCGCTGCTGCTGGATGCCTCCGCCAGCATGACTGCTAGTGATATCGAGGGCGAAACGCGCCTTCATGCGGCATTGGAAAATGCCCGCGGCATCGTCAACAACATGAACCCGCAGGACAGCATCGCGCTGATTCGCGTGGCCGGCAGCGCCGAGCCATTGACGCCCTATACATCGGACAAGAATGAGCTGCGCCGCGCTCTGGATGGCATCATGCCCAGCCAGGGTGGCGCGGACTGGGATACGGCGCTGACGCTGGCGGCGGCTGGCGCGGTGGGCGCAGAAAACTTCAGCATCGTGATGATCTCCGACGGCGGCATCGGCGCGGCTGCCGAGCTGCCTGCCAATATCCCGCAGCCGATTTATGTGCCCGTCGGCGAATCGGCTGCCAATATCGCTATCACAGCGCTGGCGACGCGCGCATTGCCCGGTGGCGCTCCGCAGCTTTTCGCCCAGGTGACCAATTATGGCGATGCGCGAGCGGATGTTTCGCTGGTCATCCGCCTGGACGAGGTGCTGCGTTTGTCGCGCAGTGGCAGCATCCCGCCGCGCAGCCAGCTGCCTATCCCCTTTGACGAGCCGATCACCGAAATGTTCGAGACGCTTTCGGCGACGCTGACATTTGACAGTGGCGCGCAAGATTTTTTGGCGCTGGACGACCGTGCCTGGTCTGTGCAAAGCGAAGTGACGACGCGGCGCGTCTATTATGTGTCACAGGCTGGCAACCTCTTCCTGGAGCAGGCGCTTCGCAGTTTGCCCGGCTTGCAGACGTACCGCGGCAGCCCCGAAAGCCGCAGCTTGCCTGGAGCGGATTTCGATCTGTATGTCTTTGATGGCTGGCTGCCCAACAGCTTGCCGGCCGGCGACATGCTGCTATTCAACCCGCCCAATTCGACGCCCTATTTTTCTGTTGGCGCTCCACAAGCCGCCAGCAGTGACATCCGCGTCAGCGGCGATTCGCCCATCACGGCTTTTGTCGATCTGGACGAGATGAGCTTGCTTTCGCATCGCCAGCTGACCGCCGACTGGGCACAACCGCTGATCCAGGCGGGGGATAGCGCTATCTTGCTGGCCGGGCGGCTCAATGCCCAACAAATTGCCATCTTGCCCTTTGACCTGCGCGATTCCAACCTGCCTCTGTTGATCGCTTTTCCGCTGCTGATGGCGAATCTGCTGGATTGGTTTTCGCCCGCCGATATCATCGCCCAACCGGCTGGCTTGAGCGTCGGCGATGTGCTGATGATTTCGCCACCCTTGCGCGCCGACAGCATCCGTATCACCGCGCCGGACGCGACTGTGCATGTGCTGCCTGTTGCGGGCGACGCGCTGGCTTTCACGCAGACCGACCAACTTGGGCTCTACCAGCTGGATGTGATCGAGGCAGACGAAGTAAGTCGCTCGCAGCCATTTGCGGTGAACCTGTTTGCCACAGGCGAAAGCGACATCCGGCCCGTGCCAGCAGGCGAATTGCGACTGGGTGGGGCTGGGGAGGGCGCGAGCGCCGATGAACAGCTTGGTTTGCAAGAGTTTTGGCTGCCGCTGGCGGTCTTGGCGCTGCTGCTGCTGTTGGTCGAATGGTGGGTTTATCACCGGCGGCTGCGCGTGCCAACGCTGCTGGGGACTGGTCGGCGCTTCAGTCTTCCTCTGCGATTGGGACGAAATTCTTGAGCTTCAGCACCGATTCCAGACTCTTGCCGCTCCGCCCATAAGTCAGGTTCTGCAAGTAGACCTGCTCTATTTCGGTGAGCGTGGCGAAGTGCAGTTCATGATCGCGCGCGCCCAAAGTGCCAGCTACGATGGCTGGCTTCACGACCGTCTGCGTGATGCCCGGCAAGTGCGAAAGCCGCTGCTCCAGCGCATAAGCCCCGTCGATATAGATCGACTCGGGCAAGGCATCGGCTGCGGGCGCTTGGCTGTCGCTCTGCGGATATTCGATGTCTTCCAGCCAGTCGTTTTCTGTCGCGCCTTCTGTGAGCTGGTCGGACTGGCGCGGCGCGTCTTCGGCATAAGGGATCTTGCCGGGCAAGAGGTATTGGGTCGCTGGCGACGAGCGGATGACCAGGGTGCCATAGACATGCAGATGCCGCCCCAGGTAACGCGCGATATTGGCTTGGATAGCTGGCAGCGCGCTGATTTCTGTGCCCGCGGGCAAACATTGATCCAGCCGCACGCCATCCACGCCGACATAGAGCGTGAATTCCTGCCGATAAATGGCGGCGGTCAGGATGTCGATGCGCGGCGAGCCGTCTGTGCGAAACACGCGTACGCGCGCCCGTGCCGCATCGTGAATGCGGTAGCTCTGGTAGCCGGGCAAATGACGCGGGTTCAAGCGCGACAAGCCATGCCAAAGAGCGGAGGCGCTGCTGATAGGCTGGGCTTGCAAGGCATGATTTTGTCGTTCATCCTGCTGCACCAGCCATACATCGCGGAATTCCGATGCGCCGCGATCATAACCGGTAATGAGCAGGATGCCGTCCACATTGACGATCTGGTCGGCGAATGCGCCCGCATCATGCAAAATATCGGCGATTGTGGCCTGCATGCAATCCCTGCAACTGTGCCTGCGCCTGCATCCAGTATAACAGGCAAGCATTGACATTGACTGGATTGTGCGGGGCAATGGCGCGGCAGCTTGGCTCAGCCGAAGTGCTTGCGCAGGCGGCGTTCCAGCGGCACACGATTGCAGCGACCCAGCTGAAAATCTTCGCAGCCGTGAAAAGCCATGAACTCCTCGAATGCGCCGATCAGCCCGCGGTACAGCGCCGCATTCAGCTTTACGCCGCGCTCAAGATGCAGATTGTGGCAGATGAGACGCTTGGCTTTGCGGTCGACCTTGGGGTCGATGCGCCCGACCAGTTCGCTGCCATGCAGGATTGGCATGACATAATAGCCGTGCACGCGCTTGGCTTTGGGCGTGTAGAGTTCGATGCGATAGAAAAAATCCCAGAGCATTTCGTCGCGATCGCGGTCCCAAAACAGGTTGTCAAAAGGCGACAGAAAGACGGTGCGGCCTGGCTGGAATTCTCCCGCTTGCACGCGCTGCAGCAGCGCCAGGTCATCGCGATGCAAAAATGCGGGCGCGCGCCAGCCATCGACCTGCACGGGCAGCGCCTCGCCCTGTTTGCGCATGTCGTTCAGCATGATGGCGGCGTCTCGCTTGTATTGGCGATAATAATCGGCGACATGATTGCTCGTGCCGATGCCGATGTGCCGCAGGCCGCGCTCAATCGTCCAACGGCGGAAATCCTCAATCGTCTTGTCGAGTTTGAATGGATGGCGGGCGAGGACGCGCTCTGGCAGGTCGTAGTAGCGCTGAAACTTGACCCGATGGCTGACCATCAGTTCGCCGCGGTCGAAGAGGTATTCCAGCGCTACCTTGGTCGGTTTCCAATTCCACCAGCCGCCCTCGCCTCGGCGCTCGCTTTCGAAGTCTTTTGACGACATGGCTCCGCGCTCGCGAATCGTCGCCAGCACCTGCTTGATGATGGGCTGCATGTCCATGTCAAGCCGATCAATCCGCCAGTTGCTCTCCTTAAGCTGCTTCTGCTGAATATAGGCATGATACCAAGGGTAATGGGCGGCCGGCAGCTGGGACATAGCATGCGCCCAGGTCTCGAACAAGAAGCCGCTCGTCAGCAGGTCGTCCAGCGCAGATCTGTCATAGATGCCGGCCCGCGCCAACATGACCAGGTAGTGGCTGCGGGCGACGACGTTGACGCTGTCCATCTGCAGCAAGCCGATGCGCTCAATGATGCGCCGCAAGTCGCTGTCGGGCTGGTGCAAACCCTGCTTGACGACAGACAGCGCTTTGACTTGCTCGCGGGTTACGGGGATGGGCGTCGTCATGGTGGGGAGTGTAGCACGGACTGGCGGTGTTTACAGCAGAGGCGGCGGGTCGGTATAATGTGGATAGTGGGATTGCGAAAGGTACGCGGACATGTTTACCGAGATCAGCATGACCAATTTCAAGTCGTGGCGCGATACCGGGGCGGTGCGTATGGCGCCACTGACGGCTTTCTTCGGCGCGAACAGTTCGGGAAAGAGCAGTTTGCTGCAGATGCTGCTGCTTTTGAAACAAACTGCCGAGTCGAATGATCGGAATCTGGTCTTGAAGACAGGCAGCATCCAGCCGGGCTATGTGAATTTGGGCACGCCGCACGAGATTACCCTTCGCGACGAAACGAAGATGAGTTTCGGAGTGAGTTGGGATGTCCAAGAAAGATATGAATTCTCGATTCCAGTTCCCAATTCGGATGCGCAACTTTCGGTTACGAGACTTGCTTTTCAGACTCAAATTCACGCAGAAAAAGACAGGGTATATGTACAGTCACTGGAGTACCGGCAGGATAACGAATTCGTGGTGAAATTCAGAAGAGCTGGAAACAACCGGTATTTGATTCGAATTTACATAAACGGAGTGGAGCCCAAGCGTCCACAAAGCCGCCCACGCATTTATATGAATCCTGAAAAGTGCTATGGGTTTTCCTATGAGGCGCTAAGTTACTATCAAGATACATTCTATCTACGGAACTTGGAACTACTCTTGGAATCGCAATTGCGCCGTACCTACTATTTGGGCCCGTTGCGAGAATACCCGTTGCGCGCTTATACTTGGGGCGGCGAGAAACCGACTGATGTCGGACTGAAGGGTGAATTGGCAGTTCATGCACTCTTGGCGGGTACACATCCGGAGGTAAGCAGTGGGGGAAGACGAAATAGGTTGCAGCCGCGAATTGCCCGGTTGCTCAAGGACCTTGGATTGGCGCGCTCCTTTGATGTGCGACCGCTCTTTGAAGGAAGCAATCAATATGCGGTTTGGATGAAGCGAAAGCAAACTAGTCCAGAGGTACTCATTCCAGATCTAGGTATCGGCATATCGCAAGTATTGCCAGTGCTGGTGCTTTGCTACTATGTACCTGAAGGCTCGACAATTATACTTGAACAGCCAGAATTACATCTTCACCCCTCTGTTCAGGCGGGCTTGGCAGAAGTCATTATTGATGTGATCAAGAACCGAAATATCCAAGTCATTGTTGAAAGCCACAGCGAGCATTTTTTGCGGAGGCTTCAACTGCTTATAGCTGAACAGAAAATAAACAGGGACCAGACGGCACTCTATTTTTGCGAGATGGAAAGTGGATGGTCAAATCTTATGCCTCTCGAAGTGGATTTGTTCGGCACGATTCACAACTGGCCCAAAGATTTCTTTGGTGATCTTACAGGCGATGTAATAAAGATCGTCAAAGCGAATCGCAGCCGGAAGTCAAATAGTTCCAATGCTTCTTAGGGTAGTCGATACCAATGTGGCGATGACCGCTGGGGGCCACAACGAGGTCGCTACTTGTGCCTGCATAGATAACGCGATTGACTTTATTGATCGTGTTATGCAAGGCGAAGTAATTGTTGTCATTGACGACGATTTTGAAGCGCTTGACGAATACGGCGGTAAATTACCCTCGGAAAAGCGTTCCGAAGACCTTGCCGGGCAATTCTTGATTTACCTTTACAACTATCAAGGTGACGAAGAGCGAGTCCGGCGCATGAAACTGAAAAGAGATTCCGATTTTCACTACATCGACTACCCAGACAATGAAGGCTCTTGGAAGACAGACGTCCCTCGCTGCAAGCAATTCGACGAGGACGACAAGAAATGGGTGGCGCTTGCACGGCGCTTCAAAATCGACACTGGTGCAGATGCGCCCATTGTCAACGCTGCAGACCGCTGCTGGCTGGCATTTGAGTCATATTTGAACGCGACAGGCATCATGCTGGAATTCTTATGTCGCGAAGAACGCAAGTCCGGCGACTGACTCACCCCAGCACCAACTGATGCGCAGGCGTGAAAAACTGCCGATAGGTCAGCCATGCGGCGATCAGCCCGGTGAATGTCGCAGCGCCCACCAGCATATACATCACGATGATCTGCAACTGCACCGCTTCCAGTGGCGATGCGCCCGCCAGGATCATGCCGGTCATCGCGCCCGGCAGCTTGATCAAGCCCACCGTCTTGGTCGTATCAATGATGGGCGTCAGCGCGCTGCGGATGGTGCGCTGGAATTGCGTCAGCGAGGCTTGGCGGGATGTCGCGCCCAGCGCCAGTTTGCCTTCGATCATATTGCGCTGGTCATGGAAGTCGCTGCTCAAGCGCGTGATGACCAGGGTGGCGGTCGTCATGGAATTGCCGATGACCATGCCGCCGATGGGGATGATGTCGTGCGGCACAAAGTCGAATACGCCCAGGACCACCAGCAGACCGATCGTTAATGCTGAGCCTGCGCCGATGGCCAGCAGCGAGATCAACTGCGCGTTTGGCGTGCGCTGCGCGCGTTTGGCGGTTGTGCGTCCGGCCGTAAGTGTCATCACCAGCAAGATGACCACGGTGAACAGCGGGCTGTCCAGCTCAAAAACCAGCTCCAGCACATAACCGATGGCGATCAACTGCACAAAGCTGCGCACGGTGGCGATGAGCAGATCTTTTTCCAGGTCGGAGCTTTGCCAGCGCGAGACAGCCGCAGCCACCAGGATGAAAGCGATCGACAGAAGGACCCGTTCAATGCCATCAACGCCAGCGAATATGTCGGGCATGACACGCTCTTTTCCCCAAACAGCCCCGCAATGTTGCTATTCTACCCAATGCCCCTGCGTGGGCGGCTGCCAGTGCAATTGTGGATTCTTGAATGGCACCAGCGCCATGATCACCGCCTGCACATAATAGGCTTCGCGGTTGATGGCATCATCGGTCAGCAAGCCGATAGCGCCGTTGCCCTGTTTCGAATTGACGCGCCCGAAGACTTTGTCGTCCGCTTCGCCCAGCTCCAGCCCGTCGCGCACCAGCTCAGCCACTTCGCGCGGCAAGAAGAAAACAGCCGTCTGCCCACAGCCAACAGTCCCGTCCCGCCCAAGCACCTGCACCCAGGCGAAGCAACTCATGCCCAGCGGCGTCTGCTCGATACCGCCTTCAATGCCGATCCAATAATCGGATTCCGGTTGGGCGGCGCGAGCATGGGCAGCGCGGTTGATCGCCCCTTGCAAGGTCTCGCGCCTGGACATGGGCTGGTCGGATACGCCCGACTCCACAGCTACGCCGCGCACGTTGAATGCCTGGTCGGGGAATACGCGCTGAAATGCTGCCAGACTGGCGCGCTGCTTGACTGGATTATGCGAGGCAACGCTGATCGTTGGCACTATGTCTCACTTTCTGGACTACACTGCTGTTGTTGCCGGAGCGCAGAGTCTAGCAGATGCGGCGCAACCTGCTACACTTCGCCACATGCACAGCAGGAGGACAGGGCATGCCGGGCGAGCAAACGCGGACAATTGGCATCGAGCCGGCAACATCCGCCGACTTGATCGAGCTGTCCGATTTCATCAAACCCTTCGTCGCCAGTGGCGATCTGCTGCCGCGCACTTTGGACGAGCTGGAAGACCTGCTTTCGACTTCGTTTATCGTCCGGCTGGATGGGCAGATTGTGGGCTGTGCCGCGCTGGAAATCTACAGCAAAAAGCTCTGCGAGATCCGCAGCCTGGCTGTCGCGCCATCGGCACGCGGCTTGGGCATCGGCAAGGCTTTGGTAGCTGCCTGCGTTGACCTGGCGATGCAGCGCGGCATTTATGAAATCATGGCGATTAGCGTCGCCGAAGATTTTTTCAAATCTTGCGGTTTCGACTTTACGCTGCCCAGCTTAAAAAAAGCCTTCTTCTTGCAGACGCGCGACGAAATGTAAGCGCCGGCGCAGCGATTCGCCACAGGATCCAGCATGAAGATCGACGCGCTCTCTCTCTTCCCCGCCATGTTCGATTCCGTCATGAATGCCAGCATGATGTGGAAAGCGCAAGACCGGGGACTGCTGACATTCCGAGCGCACGACATACGCGATTATGCGGCGGACAAACATCGCCAGGTTGACGAACCACCGTATGGCGGCGGCGGCGGCATGATCCTAAAGCCAGATGTGTTGGTACGGGCTATTGAAGCGCTGCGCCCATCAGCCGAAACGCCAGTCATCCTGCTCTCGCCACAGGGCAAACTTCTGACGCACCAAGTGGCAGTAGAACTGGCGCAACTGCCGCAGCTCGTCTTGGTCTGCGGGCATTACGAAGGTGTTGACGAGCGCGTGCGCCAGCTCGCCATTACCGACGAAATCAGCATCGGCGACTATGTGCTGACGGGCGGCGAATTGGCGGCGCTGGTATTGATAGACGCGGTTGTGCGGCTGATCCCCGGCGTTCTCGGCGCAGAAGGCGCGACTGACCGCGACAGCCATGCCGATGGCTTGTTGGAAGGAGCGCATTATACACGCCCGCATGAATATCGCGGCCTGACTGTGCCAGCCATATTGACCAGCGGTCATCATGCCGAAGTGGCGCGTTGGCGGCGAAGGCAAGCCTTGTTGCGCACCTGGCAGCGCCGCCCTGACCTGCTGGAAAGCGCGCAGCTGACCACCGCTGACCGCGAATGGCTGGAAGAGTTGGCGGGCAGGCAAACCCCCCTCGCCCCCTCCGACAGGTCAGGATGAAGCGTAAACTGCAAGATTGGAAGGGAACTGCTAGCGCAGAGGATGTTGTCGGGGAGAGCCATTGGGTCGCCCACTTTATGGATGTGCTCCGGACGGGCGAACCGCAGGATCGCCCCAACGCGGCACAAGAATCTTTGCGCCTCTGTAGCATAGACCTTTCCTGCTAGGCGCCGCTTAGTTTCCTTGCATGCCCGCTTCGTCACCGCCAGCGAATGCAAGAGCGCGTTTGTCACCTGTTTCGGGGTCGAGCATCTTGTCAACGCTGTCGACGCGCAGGACGCGGCCCTCTTCTAGCAGCAGCACGCGGCTGCCCACACGCCGAGCCTGTTCTATCGAATGCGATACCCAGATCATGGTCAGATTGGACTCGCTACACAGCCGCAGCAGCGCCTCTTCCACGCCTTTGGTTGCGATCGGGTCGAGAGCCGATGTTGGCTCGTCCAGCAGCAGCAGCGATGGCGAAAGAGCCAGTGCCCGCGCGATAGCCAGGCGCTGTTCTTGACCGCCAGACAGCTTTGATGCCGGCTCGTCCACCAGTTCTGATTCGAGCGATGCTTGCGCCATCAGTTCCAAGACGGCTTTGTGACCCAGTGTTTGACCGTGCAGGCGCGCGCCAAAGCCGATGTTATCCGCCACGCTGCCTTCAAAGGCTGTCGACTTCTGAAAGAGCATGCCAACTTTGCGCCGCAGCTCAGTTACGGGCAGCTCGTTGATGTCGCGTCCATCCAATAGGATCGTACCCGCTTCAATGTCGTTCAGCCGATTGATGCAGCGCAGCAGAGAGCTCTTGCCACTGCCACTGCGCCCGATGACCACCAACAGCTCGCCCTCTGCCACTTCCAGCGAGATATCGTGCAGCACAGCTTTGCCGCCCCGCTTCAGCCGCAACTGGCGAATGGACAAGTTGGACATGCAGCGCCTCCTCCTCGCGCGTCGCTGCCAGATTGTAGCGCAGGCTTGCTATTCGCCCCATCCATCACGCTGCCCGAGAGTGTCGAATGCTGTGCTTGCGCATCATCGCATAGCCATGTAAGGGCGACTTAAAAAATCGCCCGAAAACACGATCGGGAAACGCGGACGGCTCACAGAGTTGCGCCTACAAATGACTTCGCATCCAGCAAATTCGCCACTCCCTGCCGCCCCTGCCGTTTGTGCCATTGCCCGCTCTGTGGTTAAATCGGGCAGATAGGCAGCACAGCAATCACACAGAGGCATGATTATGCAAAACGCGCTGACCTGCGCCGAAGAGTCGCGCGCAGAAGAAGAAATGCTGGCGGGCACTTTCAAGCCAACCGATACCTTCTTTCTTATCGAATGCAGCCTGGCGGACGATGGCGGCTGGCGGCACGAAACGGTCAAATCCGCTGCCAAAAGCGGCAAATTCTCGGCCATCCTGCGCTATTTGAGCGCCCTGCCGCGGACGAAAACCCTCTTTATCCGCCGTCCGGGCAGGACCGGCAAGCATGTCTTCATCGCGCGAACCAACCAGGCGCAGCCGCAGCTTTTTCAGACGCAACTGACTGATTATGCCGAGTTGCTAAGCCTGGATATGGCGGGGCTGGCAGCTGGCGATAGTCCTGTGATCAATGGCCGAGCCATGACCGAGATTGACGAGCTGTACGCTGTCTGCACCAACGGCCGGCACGACCCCTGCTGCGCGGCTTATGGCAGTCCAGTCTATCAGCAGCTGGTGGCGCATGCTGGCGAAGACCGCGTTTGGCAGACGACTCACCTGGGCGGGCATCGCATGGCGGCGACGCTTTTGGCTTTTCCGCAGGGCGTCGCGTATGGGCATATCAACCCGACTGATGCAGAAGCCATTGTGACCAATCACCGCGCGGGTTATCTGCTCACGCACAAATATCGCGGTCGTGGCGCGTATGCCGGGCATCGGCTGGACAATGAATCGCATCAGGCTGTCGGCGCGGCAGAAGCCCTCATCCGCGAGTTGACGCGCAAGTATCGCATGGATGAACTGCAGCTGCATGGCGTGCATGCGCTGGAAGATGGCGGGCGACGCGTTCATTTCGTCGATGTTGGTGGCGCTGTCTATACAGCGGCTGTGCGCACAAGCCTATCACTGCCGCGCCAAACCTCTTGTGGCGAGCCACCCAAACCCATGCCCCGCCACGAAGTCTCGCTATACGCCGAAGCCTGATGTCTGCGCTGCGCTCGCCTCGCGGTCCGCTGCTGGTGCGTCTGCTGCGCGCAGCCATCCTGACGCTGATCGGCCTGACATTGCTGGCGCTGCTGCTGGCCAGTGGTCTGGCGGCTGTGCAGTTGGCCTTGGCAGATCGGATCGCGCCGGGCATCACTGTGGGTGATGTCGCGCTGGATGGGCTGACCCGCGCGCAGGCAGCTGAGGCTCTGGCAATCCGCTATGGCGCTGCCGAAGAAGTCCTCTACAGCTTTCAACATGACGAGCGGAACTGGGCGGCACTGGCGCTGCAATTGGGTTTGCGCTTGCCGGCTGAGCAACTGGCAGAGCAGGCATTTGTCATCGGGCACACCGACGATGCGCGACAAAGCCTGCAAGAAATCGCGCGTGCCTGGCTGGATGGCATCGATCTGCCCTTGCGCTATATTTTTGACGAAGCGGTCGCTCTGCGATTTCTGCAAGGGCTGGCGGACGAGATAAATCGCCCGCGCCGGGATGCGAACCTGCGCGTCGAGGGCTTGCATGTCGCCATCGATATTGGCGAAAGCGGCCTGTGGCTGGATATTGCCGCGACGCTGCCGCACTTGCGCGATGCTGTGCTGGCCGGGCAGGGAGGGGCGATCCCCCTGGTTGTGCAGGAAATCCCGCCACAGGCCTGGAATGTGACGGAGGCGGCGAGGCGCATCCATGCTGCCTTGTCTGCACCGCTGCAGCTCATTGGCACGCGAGCCAACGGCGATCCGCTGCCGCCCTGGCTAATCACGCCCGCGCAGATACGCGATGCGCTTTCGGTGCGGCTGCAACCTGTGGACGGCGAAATGCGCTTTGATGTGCAAGTCGACCTGAGCGTCTTCCGCCCCTTTCTCAAGTCGCTTGCGCCCAACCTGGAAAGCGCGCCTGTCGACAGCCGCCTGGACTTTGACCCCGCGACGGGCCAGCTACATGCGCTGAGTCCTTCTTCCAGCGGGCGTTACCTGGATGTAGCCGAGACTCTGCGCCGGTTGGAGGCTGCTGTGTTTTCGCCGGCTGATCGCCGCGTCGACATGGTATTCGTAGCGCTGCCGCCGCGCTATCACGAAGCCAGCACCGCTGCCGAACTGGGCATAAGCGAGTTGGTTTCCGAAGCGACGACCTATTATTGGGGCAGCTGGCAAAATCGGCGCGACAATATCGGGCTGGGCACGAGCAAGCTGCACGGAATCGTGGTGGCGCCGGGCGAAGAATTCTCGTTTAACCAGCACTTGGGCGAGATCACTGCGGCGGCTGGTTATCTGGAAGGCAGCGTGATTCTGGGAGGCGCAACAGTCACGGGCATCGGCGGTGGCATATGCCAGGTCAGCACCACCATGTACCGGGCGGCATTCAGCGGCGGATATGCCATCACCGAGCGGCACAGCCATGGCTATCGCGTGGGATATTATGAATATGCCGGCGCGGGACCGGGCTTGGACGCAGCGATCTGGCAGCCGACTGTCGACCTGCGCTTCCGCAACAATACGCCCTATCATCTGTTGATCGAAAGCTCGTTCCTGCCCGCCGACGACGCGCTGCAATTCCGCCTCTACAGCACGCGGCACTGGACGACCCGCATCGAGCCGCCCATCATTGATGATATCGTGCCGCCGCCGCCAGATTTGTACATCGTCGCGGATGACCTGTTGCCCGGGCAGATTCGCCAGATCGACTGGTCGGTGCCGGGCGCGGATGTGCTTGTATATCGGAATATTTATGATGCGGCTGGCGCGCTGGCAGAGCGAAATGCGGTCTTCACGCGCTATCAAGCCTGGCAGGCGGTTTATGAAGTCGCCGCGGGAGACCCACGCCTGCCGACCGAAGACGATGCAGAAACAGGCGAAGACGACGCGGCTGGCGGATAGCTTTTGGTGTGGTAAAATCGTTTCGGTTTGTAATAGCGATAGCGTCGCATGGGTTCAAAGAAAAGAATCGCATTTGGTTGGTACGGTGGCAAGTTCAGTCATTTGGACTGGCTATTGCCGTTGCTGCCCGAAACCAAACACTTCTGCGAACCATTTGGAGGATCTGCCGCAGTTCTAATCAACCGCGAGCCTGCACCTGTTGAAACATACAACGATATTGATGGTGAATTAGTAAACTTTTTCCGCGTGCTCCGCGAGCAGAAAGACGCACTGATTGAACTGATTGGCTTAACCCCGTTTTCGCGCGAAGAATTTGAACTTGCCATAAACCAAGGATCCGTAGAAATCTCTGACCTGGAAAATGCCAGGCGTTTCTTTGTTAAAGCTCGACAAGTCAGGACTGGTCTGGCTCAACGCGCAAGCACGGGTCGATGGGCACACTGCATCTTGTCCAGTCGTTCAGGGATGTCGGGTGCTGTGTCTCGCTGGTTGGGTAGTGTGGAAGGTTTAAGTGAAGTCGCGCAAAGACTACTGCGTGTACAGATTGAGCACGGTAACGCTATTGAAATCATAGAGCGATATGATAGCGAAGATACCTTGTTCTATTGCGATCCTCCTTACGTTCATGCATCAAGAGCTGACACAAATGCTTACCGATTTGAAATGAATGATCAGCAACATCGTGAATTGTCGAGAGTGCTGCGAGGTACAAGCGGCTATGTAGCTTTGTCCGGATATGAATGCGAGCTAATGGATGAATTGTATTTTGACTGGTATATTACGAAAGCCCCGGTAAGGATAATTCATTCGACCAAGCAGCCTCGACAAGAAACTTTGTGGACAAATTATGACCCTAGAAGAGTCGGAACATGGCAACCCCTCAAGAAATCCTTGCTGTAACACTCGACAAGGTTAGTCGAAATCTCGATACCTCTTATATTTCCGACCCAGTGCATCGACGGCGAGTTGTGGCAATATGCCGAAATTTACAAAATCGCGCATGTGCCAGAGCGCTATTGGCATGTCTTCTTGCAAAGATGCATCGTCCTGAACTTGATATCCGCAAACCATATACTGAGATTGGCGATTATGATTCCTATTCGGGTCGAAAATATGATGAACGATATATTGCTGACTTTGTCGCAACGCATGAACTTCCCTGCAATCGGACGACCGCATTTCTCACACCAGCGTTACGGAATCATGATGCCATGCTTGAAAGAAACACAAACTTAGTAGGCCGCCCACCTGGGATCTATGAAGACATGCTCGCATTGCTAGACGATGTCGCGCAAAAGATCATCGCTCCACAAGATCTTCTCAGCGAGATTGTGCGAGTGCTCGTAGTCTTGCGCAACGAACGCAGACAACGGCTTTCATCTATGCTTGCGAATCTTCATACTTCGCAGTCTTCAATGCTCTCTGTTGATATGATTGTCAACATTGTTCAGACGCACTTGGCGCAGCCTCATGGTAGTCGCCTCCCGGTCTTGGCTATTCTCGCGATTTACAAGACTATACAAGACAAGTTGAATGAACACGTTGTGTCTTTGCATGCTCACAACGCTGCGGATTCGCAGACCCGTTCGTTTGGAGATCTCGAGGTGGCTGTCAAAGATTCTGAAAGAGTTATCACGGTATACGAGATGAAGACGCGTAAAATTACTCGCGACGATTTTGAACAGGCAATGCAAAAGCTCTCTAGTAACAAGGGCGATGTGCAACAATATCTCTTTATCGGTACGCAGCCAGTGAGTGAAGATGTCCAAGAAATTGTCCGAGATCTGAATGAGCGCGCTATAGGAATAGAATTCGCGGCGCTGGATTGCATCTCCTTTGTAAGATATTTTTTGCATCTGTTCTACCAGGCACGATTGGATTTCCTGAATATTTATCAGGAATTGGTCTTGTCGGAGCCAGAAAGCGGAGTTCGTCACCCTATGAAAGAATTGCTCCTCTCGTTGAGACAGACCGCTGAGAGCACTCAATTCTGATAAAATCGTATGATATGGGTTTGAGGGCGAGCAATAGCTGGCACTCCGCCACTTTAGGCGTTATAAATTGGCAGCCATTCGCGCTGGCTCGACCCAGTCTTTCAGTATCTTCTCCAGCGCCATGGTGTGGCTGCAGACGCCGCGCTGGGCGAAGAATGACGCCGTGCTCGTCCAGGCGCCGTTGTCATACGTGACGAAATGTGTCTTGTTGTAGCCCTCGAATGTGCAATCAAAGCTGAGGATTTGGATGCGGTCTCGCTCCTCGGCATAGCGTTTGGCTTTTTTGACATCGCTGACGATATTCTGCCCGGGCGCATAGGGCTGTGGTTTCCGCTTGATCAAGGGCTTGAAAAGATTTTCCAGCGCCATGATATGCGGGCAGATGGCGTACTTCTGGAAGCCGGGGCAACTGCAAGACCAGCCATCAGCGCCCAGATCGACGATATACGTGCTGTTGTTGCCTTGAAATCGTACACTGAAGTTGCTGAAAGTGGCGCGCTCGGGCTCGCTGGCATAGGCGCTGGCTTTCTGGATTTTGTTGATCATGCTCGCGTCCATATCCATCCTCTCTGTTGCGACACCGCTGGCTGGAAAAGAAAAACGCGCCACAGCTTTCTCGGCTGCACCGCGCTCGGGCTGGTCGATTCCTTTGTGTGCGCTTCCCACATCACGATGCGCTTTGTCCCCGCTCATGTTGCCCCAAGTTTAAGCGGGCTTTAAGCCCTCGTCAAATGACAAGCTGCCGAATCTGTCTATTTTGCACAAGTCGCGTCGGCGGGAAGCATGCCCACCGTGAGTGACTCGATATAGATGCAGTGCCGCCAGGGAATGGCGACATCGTCTGCGGTAAGCGGCGCATCGCTCAGCTGCACATCGGCGCCGCGCACGATGGCAATGGGCGTGGCTTCGTCGCGTTCGCCCATCACAACCTGCGCGCAGACCGCCAGCGCATCGGCCATGCCGATCTGCGTAACCGCCATCGGGTTGCCAAAGAGGTCGCTCTTGCCACGCTCGTCGCGGATGGGCTGAAAACCAGCCATGGCGATGGCCACGCCAGTTGTGCCAAAGCGACCGGGCATCAGCCAGCTGTCGCTGAGCAGCACACCCAGTCGGCAACCTGACTCAGCTTGCAGCTCTGCGCGGATGGACTCGGCCGTGGCGAATGGGTCGCGCGGCAGCAGCACCACCTGCCCGCTGGGGATATTCGAGCGGTCCAAGCCCGCGTTGGGCGAGATGACACCGCCTTTGGCTGTCAACAGAAAGCCCAGCTCGATGCCGCCGAAGATGTGGTCGGCTTCGTCGATGACCAGCTGGGCGATGGCTGCGTCCATGCCAAAACGCCCCGCCAGCTCCTGCGCGCGGGCTCCCGGCGCTACATCGATCAAGCTGCGTACGCGCCCGGCTGCGATGCTGGCGTATTTGCTGGAAACGGCGACGATATCGCCATCTCGCAGAGTCTCGCCAGCAGCGCGCAGGCATGCCAGCAGTGTCTCGCAAAGATCGAATGGCTCGGTCTGCACGGGCGCGCGAATGGGGAGGACGTTCAAGGGCTTTGGCATACGCGTATGCTAGCGAAAATGCTCGCCAGCCCCCAGCCCGAAAATGCTCAGCTGATTGTGCCCAGGACGAAAACGCGGCCTGGCGTTGTCGCAGCCAAGAAGCGACCATCGGGGCTGAAAGCCAGGTCGCCCGCATCCAGCCGCAGCAATCGTCTGGGCGCATTGGCATCTTTGCCATCGACCAGCGACAGCCAGCCCATGCCCGGCGTGCCCAGCGCCAGCGCCAGCAGTGAAGTGCCCGCAGAATCGGCAGTCAGGTCCACTGCTCGTTGTTGCACGCCCGCCAGCTGATAGATCGCCCGCGGCTGTCCAGAGTCGGCAGCCAGCACAAAGAGTTTGTCGCCGCTGCTGTAGATGAAGTCGCCCGGACTGGTCGCGGGAGCGGCGACGACATTTGGTGGCATGCCCGCGCCAACCAAAGGCAGCGATCGCGCCAGATCGCCATGCTGGTCATAGATCCACAACGCGCTGTGCTTTGCGCTGGCAGACGCGCCCGTCACGGCCAGCCAACGATCATCGCGGCTGAAGGCAATGCCCTGCAGTGCATAAGGAAAGCGATAATGCAGCGCCAGTCGTCCCGCAGCCAACCTCCACAATTGCAATTCGCGTCCGCGGCCGATAGCCAGTTTGTCGCCGCCATGCGACCAAGCCAGGGCGTCTAGTGGCTGTGTCAGCCAGTCACTCGGCAGGTTGTTGCTATCTGCAAAGACCTCGTCGTGTCCGAGCGGCGCAAAATCCGGCAAGCTGAAAAAACTCGCGCCAGCCTCGCTGGCAACAGCCAGCAGCGATCCATCCGGCGAGAATGCGACTCCGCTCGGCTGCTCAACCTGCAGCAAGGCGATGGTGTCGATTGGCGCGCCGGGATTGTCGATGCGGCGCAGAGTCGGCGGATGGGGCCAGTCGGCGGGTATAAGCGAGCGCAGCGATGGCGGCTGATAGGGTTCCAGATAATAGAAGTTGTCATTGCGGTCGCTTTCGATCGTCCAGCCGACCTGCCCATTCACCGCGATCTGCCACCAAACATAGCTGCCCTGGCAAGCCGGCCCATCCAGCACAGCATCCAAGATCTGGCGCGGGGGTATCTCAGTGATCAACGTTGCGCTTGGATCGGGGCTTGTGCGCAGGCGACTGTGGAATGTCGGCGAGGCGCTGCGAGCAGTCCTGCGCCCAATGCTGATGCGCGGCCGCAGAAAACCTGCATATCCAGCTGGACAGAAGTGAACCACGCCGCTGGCTGCCCGGGCCGGGTCGAGCGCCGGCAACTCGTCGCAGTTGCCCGTCAGCCGAACTGCCATTCGCTGCACCCAGCCTTCGCGGTAGAAGAGCCAGTCTCCGGCCTGGTTTCTGCCCAGGGCCTGGTGCTGCTGCAAGCGGTCGAGCTTTGCCACCGCCTTGCCCATCGGCGCCTCGCGCACATGCAAGCCATCGCTATTCGCGCGCAGCCAGCAGCTTTCGTCTTGCTGCCGGTTCGTATCGCTGTCATTGTGCTTGCTGAGCGGGATCAAGGCAGCGCCGAGGTTGGGCACGCGCGCGTCACAGAGCTGCTCCAGGCTGCCATCGACCGAAGTGTGCACGGTGAAATCGCCATCCACAGTCGGAAAGTCGAAGCGCCAGGCATCCAGCGCATGCGCCAATGGCAAGCCAACCACCAACTCGCAGCCCAGCGCGGTCGTCGGCGCCTCGCGCAGCAATGAGGCGCGGGGCGGAATTGCTGCATCGATGAAAGGAGCGGCGGCGCGATAGGCGGCAGCCAGCGCATCCGAAGGCTGTGCCTGCCCAACCAGCAACGCATGTCCGAGCAGCAAAACTATGATGAGAGGTCGCAAAGCAGGCTCCGCGCGGCTGGTCGTTGCTTCGCCTATATTGTAGCCACAGGGACACAGGAGGCACAAAGTCGCCCCTATAAATAACTGGCTATCCCGCGCTTTCACCACTCCAGAAAATGGTCAAGCCCTGTATCCGCGCTCGCATCGGTGCTACAATGACGGCTTACACCTGCGCAGCGAGCTGTCCCGCCCATGCCGCAATTGTCTGATGTCTATCAGCTGAAGAACTTCATCGACACCTTTGCGCTGGGACATTATGCGCGCGTGCTGGACGCAATCGACCAGCGCAGTGGCAAGCAAGTCGCTTTCAAGGTCATGCGACCCGAGCATATCGCCGACGATGGCGACATCCGCTGGGAATACCGCGCTTTTGGCAGCGAAGCCGACATTCTGGCGCGCCTGTGGCACAGCCCCCATATCGTCAAACTGATCGATTGCGGCTATATCTCCGCCCGCGAAGAAGCTCCTCGCGCCGGCGACATCAACAGCTTCCAGGTCAATGTGCGCGCCTTCGTCGATGCCATGGAGCAATTCGCATCGGCCGGCTGGCGTCCCTACCTGGCTTTGGAACAACTGCCTCGCCAAAACAGCCTTTTTTACTTGATGAAACCCAACCGACCCAACAGCCGCTGGCGACTGCCCAGCGAAGAAGGCTTGGCGCTGGCGCTGCAATTCTGTGCGTTGTTAGAAATGGCGCATGACAACAAAATCGTTTATCTCGATCACAAGCTGGAGCATGTCTATTGGGATGGCGCGCAGCTCAAAGTGATCGACTTCAACAGCTCGCGCCGGCTGGAAGACGACCGCCAAAAGGCGCCTCAGCAATACAACAAAGATGTGCACAGCTTGTGCGTCGGCGTGCTTTATCCGATCTTCACAGGCATGTCCCCGCAGATGACAGCGCTGCGTCCCCAGCCCAGCAGCCGCGACGCGGTCGAGGCGCGCTACAACGGCATTGACCAACTGGACTTCAGCCCCGAGCCGCAGCTGAGCGATGGCATCGCCGAATTGCTGCAAAGGGGCGCGGCGCAAGATATCGACACATTGCAGGAGTTCGTCAATGGCTTGCAGCGGGTGGCCACCCAGCACGGTTTCCAATTCCCCGATTATTATACCAACGCCGCCAGTCGCGAGGCGCGGGCACAGATGCGGGCGGGCTTGCAGCGACTGCGACAAGGGCAAGAGCAGATCCGCGAGGCGCGCGACCTCTTCCGCGAGGCGCTGATCCAGGATGGAGTCAGCCGCGACCTGGAAGACGAACTGCGCCGGCTGGTGGTGGTGCTCAACGAGATGCTGAATCACCGCGCTGTGCCCTAGTTTTTTCTTTTCACCACAGAGGGCGCAGAGGGCACAGAGGACAGCGATGACGCCGCAAGAATTCGTCAACAAGTGGTCGAATACGGCGCTAAACGAAGTCCAGGTCGCTCAGGCGCATTTTCTTGATGTCTGCAAGCTGGTCGGCCTAGACATGCCCGGCGGCGATGGATTGACTGCCGATGGCGACATATTCACATTTGAGCGAGCAGTCCAGAAAAAAAGCGGCTATGGACGCGCCGATGTATTTTACGAAGGGCGATTTGTCGTCGAATACAAAACACCGGACAAATACAAAGACCTCGATGCCGCATTCCGACAGCTTATGGACTACAAAGATGACCTGAAGAATCCTCTTTTGCTCGTGGTCACCGACATAAACCGCTGGGAAATCCATACAAACTTCAACAATACACAGAACCGCCCTTACATTTTTACGCATAAGTCGATCGCCAGCGATCCAGTTGTGTTGGAATGGCTTAAGGCGATGTTCCATGAGCCGCAGCGGCTGCACCCTCGCCGCCACACCGAGAAAGTGACACAAGACGCCGCGCAGGCATTTCAACTGATTTCTGACAATATGCGCCGTATGCGCAAGTCGAAGTCCCAACCTGCTCAAATCGCTTACTTTCTTACCAAGCTGGTTTTTTGCATGTTTGCGGAGGATGTTCGTTTGCTGCCCACCGCGACGGACGACAATCCAGACGGCATATTCACGCATATTGTCAAGCAGTCACTAAAAAATCCCAACATCTTCACAAAATATCTGCAGAATCTTTTCGCTGCCATGAACGACGGCGGCGAGTTGATGATGCGCGATATCCGTTACTTCAACGGCACGCTTTTCATCTATACCCATGTCGAAAAATTGTATCAGGAAGAGCTTGAGGCGCTTGCAAAAGCCGCAGAATTAAATTGGCAGGCTATCGAGCCTTCTATCTTTGGCACGCTCTTTGAACGCAGCCTCGACCCCAGCAAACGCGCCCAGCTCGGCGCCCACTATACATCGCGCGAAGATATTGAACTCATCGTCGAGCCTGTGCTGATGCAGCCCCTGCGCTATAGGTGGGATACCGTGCAGCTGGAAGCGCAGCCCATCCGCGAGCGATACGACAAGGCGCGAACAGGGCGGGCGCGCAATGCTGCCGCCATGCAATTGCTGGAACTGCGGGAAGAAATTCTCGTGCGGATACGCGGCATCACCGTGCTCGACCCCGCTTGTGGCAGTGGCAACTTCCTGTATGTGAGCCTGCAAATGCTGATGGATATGGAAAAAGAGGTCATTGATCATGAACTCTGGGCGGGACTGCAAAGGGCGACGCCAGAAGTCCATCCGCGCCAACTCTACGGCATAGAAATCAACCCGATCGCCCATGCCCTGGCCAGCATCGTCGTCTGGATCGGCTACATTCAATGGCGAACGAACAACGCCTACGCAGACACGATTCGCGAACCCATTCTGGAAGAGCTGAAAGGGCATATCGTCTGCAAGGATGCGATATTGCCAAGCCCCCCTCGGTCCCCCGACAGGTCAGGGGGAAGCGCAATGCTAACCCCCGATTCGGATGGTGTCGCCTGGCCCGCCGTCGATGTCATCGTGGGCAATCCGCCCTTTTTGGGCAATAAACGCATGTGGGGCGAATTGGGCGACGAATACTATCAGCGGCTCACCGACAGCTATGCGGGTGTTTTACCAAGTGGGGTTGACTTGGTCTGCTACTGGTTTGAAATGGCAAGACAGCAGTTGGAGCGTGGGAAAGCAACGAGAGCGGGATTGCTGGCCACAAACTCAATCCGTGGCGGCTCGAACCGCGAAGTGTTGAAGCGGATCAAAGACAGCGGCGATATTTTTATGGCATGGTCAGACCGTTCCTGGATCCTGGATGGCGCGGCTGTGCGTGTCTCGATGGTTGGTTTTGACAATGGCGAGGAAGAAACAAAACGACTTGATGGCGTATCTGTCAAATCCATTTTCTCTAATTTAACTGCGGACATTGATATAACTGACGCAAAAGTATTGACTGAGAATGCGCGAATCTCTTTTCAAGGCATTATCAAGCGCGGATCATTTGACATTCCAGAATCGCTTGCAATAAAAATGATTGCGGCGGATCCAAGAAATCGTGAAGTTCTGAAACCGATATACAACGGAATGGACATTACCCGTCGTCCGCGAAATATGTGGATCATTGATTTTGGCGTCAATACGCCGATGGAAGTTGCGCGGCAATATCAACTGCCTTTTGCGCATGTTGAGCAGCATGTCAAACCACAACGACATAAAGTGCGGCAAATGAAGTCGCGATTGAATTGGTGGCTATATGAGAGCGCCCGACCAAAAATGCGCGCCCACCTGCAAGGGCTCAGCCGTTTTATCTGCACGCCGCGAGTCGCCAAACATAGGATTTTTGTTTGGGTTGAAGGGCGAATCCTACCTGACACCCGCGTCAATGTATTTGCTAGAAGCGACGACTACTTTTTTGGACTTCTAAACTCTTCAATTCACGAGCTTTGGTCATTGCGACTAGCGTCTTGGCATGGAGTAGGCAACGACCCTACCTACAACAACACTACTTGCTTCGAGACCTTCCCATTCCCCTGGTCGCCTGGTCACGAAGATGAAACCGACCCCGCCCATGCCGCCATCAGCGCCGCCGCCAAAGAACTGCAGGCAGAGCGCCATGCCTGGCAAAATCCCGCCGGCGCAGACGAAGCGGCTTCGCTCAAAGACCGCACGCTGACCAACCTGTATAACGCCCTGCAAGTCTGGCGTGGCGAAAGCAGCATCAAGGTCAAGCCCGCCGCCGCCGACTTTGCCCCGCGCCTGGACGAGCTGCACCGCGCGCTGGATTCTGCTGTCTGCGCTGCCTATGGCTGGGAAACTGCTGTGCTGGATGACGAAGAAGCGCTGCTGCGGCGTCTGCTGGCGCTGAATTTGGAACGGGCTGAGCGAGGATGAGGTGGCGATTGTGGAGGGTAGCTGAGCATTGGTTAGGGAAGATTGTCCGCAGCTTTTCGAATCGCGTCTATCAACTCGTCAATCTTGCTCATGTCGATATCTTCAAGTTTGGCTCGCTTGATTGCGCTGTCCATAACTTCGGCTTTTTCCAAACCGTAGTCGAATAATTCCTCGTACCACTTCTCCACTCGCTTACTGAATAGAAATCTCTCATGGAATTCATGCTGCGCCTCCCACGCTTCAAACGCTTCCTTTGAGACTACTTTCGACGATTGCGGATTGTTGGATGCCACGTAACCATCGAGCGCCTCGAAATATACTTCTCGCGGAACTATATCCTCAATTTCCTTTGTTTCGTCAAAGTGAATAAGTGTGACATTGTTTAACTCATCAACGACTTTGCGAGCGAGTTTGATCTGGTCTCCATCTACAAAGATTATGATCTTACATCCTTGAGAACGCGCCAATTTGGCCCACCTGACAAAGCTAGAGCCACCGGCAGGAAGGAAATGGATAAATCCTATGAGTGTTTCGAGATCGTGATATTGTTCGTCTTCGCTCTCATCAATCAATCTCTGGAAAAGTCGATTTAGACCTAGCGATTCGGTAGCGCCTTCAATGATGATCGTGATGGGCGCGTAGAGCAGCGAGTCGGCCGGTGACATACCCAAGCTTGATCGGATCAATTGGAAATTTTCATCTGCATAGGGCTTGTTATTGATCTTTGTGGTTGCGACTCCGTCGGCAGAACTTTCTCTTGAAATCAGCCGCAAGCTCTTTGGTCGCGCAGGGTTTATCATGGCTGGCGAGTGAGTTGCATAAACTACTTGTATGTGGTCGTATTGAGAGACCCCTTCAAGCATACGCCGAAGCGCATGCTGAGCATCCGCGTGCAGTGAGTTCTCCGGCTCGTCGTAAACAAGTATCATCGGACTCGGATCAGATACATACTCCAGCAAATCCAGCATCAATGCGATAAGTTTCTGATTGCCAGCTCCTCGTAAATGTGGGCCTGCGCGTCCGCCCTGTCTGTCCTCCAACGCCACGATGAACGAAAGTGGATTGCGGGAGTGATAATCGACCTTTAGAGTAAGTCCCATGGCATCCGGCTTTACGGGCTTCAGCTTGGATGCAAGTCTATCATTTGCTCGATCTCGGAGCGTATTCTGAATATTGCTGTTTTGTCGTTCCAATTTCTGCCGCTCTTCTTTGCTTCCAAATGCCAAACTCAGCAATGTTTCCTCAGTTCTAGAAAGGCCGCTTCCTGATGACATGACCGATCTTATATTTTTTGCATGAGCCAAGTCGATGCCTTGTGAAAGACGGTATCGAACCCCTTGCATTTCATCGACGTTCATTCCGTTTTCGTCTCTGAACTCGAGTTTGGAATGTCCGCTCTCCATGGCGCGGTAATGCACATCTATTTCCCAGTTGCGATAATTGGACAGCTCGGGGTACTTCTCGACATCAGACGGCGTAACGAGATAGGTTTCAACGATGCAAAGACTCGCGTCATCGCTAGGATCAACTCCTGATCGCATGATTCGGTCCTCGTTGACGTCGTCTAGGTTGCGATCGTTCCAGATGCGATCGTTCCAGAATTCCCGTAGAATTTTCAGAATCGCCGACTTACCCACGTCATTTGCGCCGGTCAACACCGTCACATCCGGTTCTATCTTGAGCGTTTGTTCTTCGTAAAACGGACGGAATCCGCTAATTTTCAGTTCCTTCACTATCACAATGCGCTCCCGCTCGCTCTATTCAATGGCTACAATGGTACGCTCCCGCTCGATTGCATTCAAGTCCTGCACACTTTCTCACCCCTTCCCCGCCCGCCGCCGCCGACTTTGCCCCGCGCCTGGACGAACTGCATCGCGAACTCGACGAAGCCGTGTGCGCTGCCTATGGCTGGGATGCGAACGTGCTGGATGACGAAGAAGCGATGCTGCGGCGTTTGCTGGCGCTGAATTTGGAACGGGCGGCTCAGTCTGGTTGAGCGCGTGGGGCTGGCTTTTCGTATGTGAGACCCATTTGGTCGGCGATCATGAACAGGATGGTACGCATTTCGTGTATCATGTCGCGGTTTTCGCGTATCATGTCGCGGTTTTCGCGTATCATGTCGTGGTTTTGGCGTATCAGAGTGCGGTTTTCGAGCACGACTTCCTCGAGCAGTTCTAGCCGCTCTTCCACTCGGCCCAGCCGCTCACGATTGTTGGCGGCAATATCGCGCGTTTCTATCGAGATATTGTAGATTTCATCGTATTTATCCAGCAGCTTGTTCTGAGTCGTCCGAAGCGTCACAATATCAAGTTCTGCTTGCTTGAGTCGAATATCGGCAGTGGCTTCCATCATGCTGCTCCTTTACTGACAAGTCACAATGTACAGAAGGCCGCGCGATTTGTCAAGCAGAGCGCGCTGCGTTCGCTGTTAGCAATCGGGCGACCCACTGGCTCGCCCCTACACGCCATCTACATCTCTGCTCCTCTGTGGATTTGCATTTGCCTCCCCCTGACCTGTCGGGGGGACCGAGGGGGTAATCGGGCGACCCACTGGCTCGCCCCTACAGAGTCTGCGTTGCGCCATCGAGGGGGGATACGCGTCGCGCCTCGCTCTCGATGAACTCCACCAGTCCCGCGATGCTGGGGTTGGGCGGCGTGCTGCGGGGCATGTCGTGCAGCTGCGCAGTCACGATTCGCCGCGAATCGCCCAGCTCCAGCCGCGCCTCGCCCACCTGCCCGGCGCGCGCCTTTTGCAGCCACAGCGCCTTGCCCTCCAGCCGCGTGGATTCGCTCGTGCGCAGGCAGATTTGCAGGCGATGCGCCGATTGCCTTGGCTCTAGCGCAACCAGAATCTCGCCGCCCGGGGGCTGCCAGTCCTGCGTGGCATCGACCAGCCCGACTGCAACCTGCTGCGCCAGCTTCGCGCGCTGACTCGCGTCCAGGCCATCGGCGACATTGGCGGCGTGATAACCCATGCCATCAAGCGCCACCAGGCAGGAGCGTCCGCCCGTCGCGCGGCAATGCCAGACCTGCTCGCTGCACGATGCGCCCGTATCCAGCAGCAACACATTGTCTGCGCCTGACATCAGACGCCGCAGGAAGGTGTGCAGGCGCGGCAGCAGCCACAGGTCGCCGCGGATATGGCTCGTGTAGAGCAGGCTCAGCGATTGCGCCACACTGCTCGCCGCTTTTCGATGAAGGCGCGCATGCCTTCGACCTTGTCTTCGCTGCCGAAGGCGATGAGAAAGTTGCGCCGCTCGAATGCCAGCCCTTCGGCCAGCGCGCTCTCGTGGGCTTTGTTGACGGCTTCTTTGGTCAGGCGCACTGCCACCTGCGAACGCCTCGCCACTTTTTGGGCGATGCCGATCGCCTGCGCCATGAAGTCCTCCTGCGGCGCGACGCGACTGACCAGGCCAGCCATCAGCGCTTCTTCCGCGTTCAAACGCCGGTCGGTGAGCATGATTTCCATCGCCAGCGCCTTGCCTACCGCGCGCGTGAGACGTTGGGTGCCGCCAGCGCCAGGCAAGATGCCCAGGTTGATCTCGGGCTGCCCAAACACGGCCGTATCGGCTGCCACGATCATGTCGCAGCACATCGCCAGTTCGCAGCCGCCACCCAGGGCATAACCGGCCACGGCCGCGATGATGGGCTTGCGCACACGGCTGAAATCGAAGCGATCGACCAGCGAGTCGTCCATCATCATGTCGATCTGCGTTTTGCCGTCCATCTCTTTGATATCTGCGCCCGCCGCGAAGACTTTGTCGCCACCAGTTAGGATGATCGCGCCGATGGTCGGGTCGGCTTCGAAGCCGTACATGGCGCCTTTGACTTCGTCCAACAGCGGCGAATTCAGGGCATTGAGCGCTTTGGGTCGATTCAAGGTGATGCGGCCCACGCCATCGGCGGGACTATCGACCAGGATGAATGCATAGCTCATAGGGGCTGTCCCTTCGTGGTTGAGAATGCGGCGATTGTAGCACGAGTCGCGCCGTCAGGATTGCAGCCAAGCCAGGATTTCCCGCGCCGCGCTTTCTGGCGATTCCGGCTTATGCAGCGCCAGGCTCGTGGCAGTCCAGGGGGCATAGCGCCGCGGGTCGGTGACGCTCATCAGCATGATGGTTTTTGCGCCGCTGGCCGCCGCCAGATGGGTCAAGCCGCTGTCGTTGCCGATGTAAAGCCGAGCTGCCGCCCCCAGCGCGCCGATTTCCGCGAAGCTGAGCGCCCCCGCCCATTGCTGCGCCGGCGTCTGCAATAGCCGACCGACTGCCGCGACCAGCTCCTGATCACCCGGACCGCCCAGCAGGATCAGCTCGGTATCGGTTGCTTTGACGAGCGCATCGAGCAGCGCTGCCATCTGCGCCGGCGGATACCGTTTGGCTGCCAGCTGCGCGCCGGGATTGCTGCCGCCGCCGGGGTGGGCGACGAGGAAGGACTTCTTGATCCCGGCCGCCTGCAGACGCGTCCGCACTGTTGCCAGCGCAGTTTCATCGACAGGCAGGTTGGCGTAGGCATGAAAATTGTGCCCGACCGCCGCCCCGGCTACGCGCAGGTAAATCTCGGCTTCGTGCTCCGGCGCCGCTGCATCGGCCGCCACGCGCAGGTTGTAGCCGAAGCCGCGTCCACCGCTATCGATGCCCGCCCGCAGTGGTATGCCCGCCAGCCAGACAGCCAGGCTCATCACGGGCGAGCGGACGAGCGACACAGCCAGGTCGAATCGCCCATCGCGCAGCCGCCTCACCAGCCGCCAGAAGTCGCTGGGATGGCGAGTGGGCATGTCGTCGATAGCTAGGATGTCGTCCAGGGCGGGATGACCGGCAATCGCGCGCGCCGACCAGGCGCCTGCCGCAAAGCTGATGTGCGCGGACGGGAAGCCCTCGCGCAAGGCAGTCAGCGCGGCTGTGGCCATCACCACATCGCCGATGCAGCAGGGACGCAAAATGACAATTCGCTGCGCCTGCGCAGGCGATGCGTCGGCCGGAAAGATGCGCCCCAAGAGCGGATAAATCATGCTGATGCGCTGCTGTCCACGGGCATGCTGTGATTGTACCTCAGCGCTTCGACCCATATAGCCAGCGCGAATCCGACCCATCTGCCCGTTCCTGAGAGCAAAATGTTGCATTCCGATTAAATCATGTTAAGATAGCTTTAAGCAAAAATGAAATCTCATAATAGGGGAGCTACATTTATGATTGTTGTACGCGCCTTCACTTATATCTTCCGCGACCGTCACTGGCGCAGCAAATTGACCGAAATGGCTGTTTTTGTGCTGCTGCTGCCCTTCCCCATCATTGGGCTGGTCAGCCTCTGCGTCTTGCTGGGTTATCTGGCAAAAATTATCCACAACATCAGCGCCGACTTTGAACGTCCGCTGCCGGAGTGGGACCACATTGGCGAAGACATCCGCAAGGGCATTCCCGTTTTGCTGGCGATCATCGTCTATCACTTGCCGCTGCTGCTGGCTGCCGCGCTGCTGGCTGTCGTTCGCGACTCGGCTGCGCCGGGCTTGATCGCCGGCATCGACTCGATCGCTCCGGTTGCGCTGCTGCTGTACAGTTTGCTTGCCTGGTCTTTGTGGACGCTGGGGCTGGTTCGCTATGCAGAAACTTGGGAATCCGAGCGCTTTTACCAATTCAACCAATCGTTGCGTAGGTTGCAGCGCAATATCCCGCTGGTTTTGGGATGGCTGGTATCGGCGCTGATCGCCAATGTGCTGCTGCTGACGTTGCTGCCCGTCTTTCTGCTGGGCGCGATTCTGCTTATGCCTGTGCATGGTTATGTGGCCGGCACGTATGCGCGTCGACTGCGGGCTGCGCGGCTGGCTGAACGTCATGAGCAGGCCGGCGATTCCGCCAGTTTTCTGCACAGCCGCAGCGCCGAGGCGCTCGTGTAGCCTGCGCTGGCGACATCACCGCCTCGTCCCTGCAGCCATCCAATACCCTCGGGGGGAGGGGGGAGCCTTCCCCTGTCGATTCGCTCCTGGGTCTGCTAGCATAGTTGCTTCTACCAACCTGCGTGAGCGAAAGAAAAAGCCATGTCCGCTGCCCCGCAAGAACGCCCCACCGGCGCCGAAAATGTGATCTGGGATCTGTCTGTCTTCTACGACAGCTTTGACGACCCGCGTCTGGAAGCCGATATAGAACGGCTGGACGGGCTGGCAGCAGCTTTTCAATCCAGCTGGCGCGGCAAGGTGGCGCAGATGACAGCCAGCGACTTTGCAAAAGCCTACCAGCAGATGGAAACCATCTATGATTTGCGTGGTCGTCTGGGCGCTTTTGCCTTCCTGAACTTTTCGACCGATACAGCACAACCCGAATACCAGGCGGCGGTGGCGCGCGTCGAAGAGTTGGAGTCCCGCCTCAGCCAGCAGATGGTTTTCTTCGATCTGGAATGGAATGCGCTGGACGATGAACAGGCCAATGCCATCCTGGCTGATCCTGCCATCGCCGATTATCGCTATTTCCTGGAAGCCGAGCGCCGCTATCGTCCCTACAACCTCAGCGAAGCCGAAGAGCAGATCAGCATAGAAAAGAGCGTGACCGGCAGCAGCGCCTGGACGCGCTTCTTCACGCAGCTGACCAGCGCCTTTCGCTTCGACTGGCTGGGCGAGCAGGTCAATATGACTTTTGTGCTCAACAAACTGCGCGATGCCGACCGCGACACCCGTGAAATGGCTTGGCGAAAGCTCACCGACAAGCTGCGCGAAAAGCAGATGGAGCTTACTTTCATCTTCAATACGCTTGCGCTGGACAAAGCCAACAGCGACCGCCGCCGCGGATATGCCAGCTGGGTCTCGGCGCGCAACCTGAGCAACAAAGCCAGCGACGAAGTGGTCGAGGCGCTGGTGCAGACGGTCACAAGCAACTATGGCCTGGTCGCCCGCCACTATCATCTCAAGCGCGCTCTGCTGGATTATGAAGAGCTATTCGACTACGACCGCTATGCGCCGCTGAATTTGAAAGAGAGCGATGCTTTCTACACCTGGGAAGCAGCGCGCGATATCGTGCTGGATGCCTTTAGAACGTTCAGCCCACGCATGCAAGAGGTGGCGCAGCGCTTCTTTGCTGGCGGCTGGATACACGCGCCGGTGCTGCCCAACAAACGCGGTGGCGCATTCGCCGCATCGACTGTCGCTTCCGCCAACCCCTTCGTGTTTCTCAATTATCTGGGCGATGCGCGCGATGTCACTACGCTGGCGCACGAGCTGGGGCATGGCATACACATGTACCTGTCGGGCAAAGAGAAAGGTCTCTTCGCCTTGTATACACCCCTCACAACCGCCGAGATGGCTTCCACCTTCGCCGAGATGCTGGTCTTCCAAGACCTCATGGCCGCAGAAGACGATCCCGAAATAAAGCTGTCCATGCTGGTGGAGAAGATTGAAGACACCTTCGCCACAGTCTTCCGCCAGATCTCCATGAATCGCTTTGAAGACAAGATGCACAATGCTCGCCGCGACGAAGGTGAGCTGACTGCCGAGCGCTTCAATTGCCTGTGGCTGGAAACGCAGCGCGACATGTTCGGCGACAGCCTGACCATCACCGACGAGTATGGCAGCTGGTGGAGCTATGTGCCGCACTTTTTGCACACGCCCGGCTATGTCTATGCCTATTCTTTTGGCGAGCTGTTGGTGCTGGCGTTATACAAGATCTATCAGGAAGAAGGCGCGGACTTTGTGCCCCGCTATCTTGACCTGCTGGCTGCTGGCGACTCCGATTATCCCGATCGGCTGCTGGCGAAGGTGGGCGTGGATATCAACGATCCGGGCTTCTGGCAAAAGGGCATCGATGTCATCGCCGAGTGGATCGACCAGTCGCAAACGTTGGCGCGGCAGCTGTATCCCGACAAGTTTGCATGATGGCGACAAGGTTCTGACCATGACCACTGGCTACTCCAAGACGCCCCTGATCAAGAAGCTGGGCATCAAGCGCGGCTTTCGACTGGCCTTGCTGGATGCGCCGATGGACTACCTCGAGACATGGGGCGATCTGCCGCCAGACCTGCAAATCGACAGCGCGATCGCCAAGGCCCCGTACGACTTCATCCAGGCCTTTTATGTCTGGAGAGCCGACTATGAAAATGACTTTCTGCGGCTCAAATCCGCCATACACAAACGCGGCATGGTCTGGATTTCCTGGTACAAGAAGGCGTCCAAAATGCCCACCGACCTCAGCGAAGACATCGTGCGCGAGGTGGCGCTGGCGGGTGGGCTGGTGGATGTCAAAGTCGCCGCGATCGACGCGCAGTGGTCGGGCTTGAAGCTGGTCTACCGCAGCAAAGACCGCTGATGAGGATAGAGAAGTGGCGACCGCACACGTTGGATGAGGCAGGGCAGCTGTGCGAAAGGCTGCGTCAGGCTGGCAAGACGGTCGTCTTTACCAACGGGCACTTCGACCTGCTGCATGTTGGGCATTTGGATTATTTGCAAAAGGCGCGGGCTGTGGGCGATGCGCTGGTTGTGGGCGTCAATGGCGACCAGTCGACGCGCCAACTGAAAGGCGAGGGACGGCCCTTTGTGCCAGCTGTGGAGCGGGCGCGTCTGCTGGCGGGGCTGCGCTGCGTCGATGTGGTCCTGGTCTTCGAAGCCGACACGGCGGATGAATTGCTGCGCGCGCTGCAGCCGGATATCTATGCCAAGGGCGGCGATTATGCGCACAAGCCGCTGCCCGAACGCGCGACGGTCGAGGCTCTCGGCGGTCGAGTCGAGTTGATTGACTTCTTGCCCGGGCACAGCACCAGCGCGCTGATAGAGAAAGTTCGCAATTCTTGAGTGCGCATCGCTGTCGAGCGCCAATAGGCAAGGGATTGGCATGGACGGCTGCGACTATGCGCGCGAGGCCACCGCTGTCGTGAAATGATGGCGCAGAATCAAAAGAGGCGGGTCATTGCCCCGCCCCTCGGATAGTCTGTGCTTGTTGTCCGTATCGCTCAGGTCAAGCGGTTGTAATACTCGACCACCAACTGGATATCCACCGGCGTCTGCACTTCGCCTTCTTCTGGGACGCGGTTCAAGGTAACGCGGAACTGGTCTTTGTCCACCGACAGGTAGGGCGGGAAGTAAGCGGCTTGCTGGATCCACTCGATGATATGCACATTCTTCTTCATTTTGTCGCTGACTTCGACGACATCGCCCGCCCGCACTTGATAGGAAGGCAGGTCGAGGCGTCGCCCGTTGACCAGGATATGCCCGTGTCCGACGATCTGCCGCGCCGACCAGATTGTGGCCGCCAGCCCGCTGCGATAGACAAGATTGTCCAGCCGCCGTTCTAGCAAGCCCAGCAGGTTGATGCCGGTCGGTCCCGCCATCAGCGCCGCTTTCTTGTAATAGTTGCGCAGCTGTCGTTCGCGCACATTGTAGATGAAAGCCAGTTTCTGCTTTTCTTCCAGCTGGATGGCGTAGTTGCTGCGCCGTGACTGCCGGAAAGATTTCTCGCGTCCATGCTCGCCCGGTGGATACGAGCGCTTTTCCAGTATGCGCGAATACTTGGGGCGCGGCACGAGCAACTCGCCGAAGCGCCGCTGCTTTTTTGCTTTTGGTCCGTGATACGATGCCATAGCTAAGAACTGCCTCTGGGCTGGCCTGCCAATGTAGCGTGGCAGTATAGCAGTTTTGCGCCGCGATACCAGTGCGAGTTTGGCGGGGAGCGCGAGCATACAGACGGGCGACCCAATGGCTCGCCCCTACACCACCCGCTGTGGTGAATCTTAGGCGGGCCGGTTCTCCAGCCTGCCCAGCCAGTAATGCACATCAAATTCGCTGTCGCCAGTCAGGAATCGCCACAGCTTGATGCGGTTGACGATCTCCAGGCGTCCGCTGGCTGCCTCGAACCAGGGCTCGCGCCGGCTGAGGATATCTTGCACGCCGCCATCGCGAGAGTCTCGCGTATAGATCTCCCGCTGCGACTGATAGCCTGCCTCCAGGTCTTGCGTATTCCACAGGCGTAGCTGGCGCACAGCCGGGTTGAGGCGCAGCTTGAACATGTAACGGCGACGGTCGGTTTTGTTTTGGCGTCCGCAATGCCAGATGCCGTGATGCAGCGCCAGCAACGTGCCCGCCTTGCAGACCATGGCGATCTGCCCGCGCATATTCTGGTAGGCAGCCACATCCATCTCGTTGACGCGGCGGAAGTGACTGCCCGGCAGCAGCAACGTCCCGCCCATCTCCAGCGGCACATCGTGTGGGAAGTACATCAGTTGAATATCAAAATGACTGCGCAGGTCGATGATGGAGTCGGCGTGCAATCCCTGCGCCTTGCCTTCATTGGGCTCGCGCACATGGATGGCATCATGGTCAAAAAGCGGATCTTCGCCGACCAGGCTTTGGATCAAGCCTTGCACCGCGGGCAGGTCGAGCATGCGGCGCATGGCGGTATCGGCATAACACTGCGAAAGTGGCGTGCCGGCTGGCGCGCCTTTGATCGCCTGGCGGTCGATATCGCGCATGACCGCCTCGTTAATCTCCGCCGGCGCCAGCTCGTCAAAGCGCAGGAAACCCCGCGCCACAAACTCCGCCATCTGCTGCGAATTGAGCAAATGCTGTTTGTCGATCATGCCTCTGTGTCCTCCAGTTTCTCAAATACGAAGCCATATTTCATGAACGAAGTGCTGTACTCTTCGCCGGGATAGGGCGGGATGAGCACGGGCAACTGCAAGAGTCGCCAACCATCACGGAGGGCATCCAAGCCCGTTTCGTAGGGTGGCGTATCGCTGTCGCCGGTGGTATGCGCCTGGCTGCCGGCGCCATCGTACATCGACCAGCCCAAAACCCGGCTATCCAGCGCGGATGTAGACAGGTAGAGCGTTAAGACCTGCTGTCGAATGGTTGCCATTGATCCCTCTGCTGCGCGCGAATAATGGGCGATGCTAGCGCAGGCTGCGCCTCGCCGCAACATGTTGCCCCGCGCGCATTTCAATCAGTCAGTCGCCTGTTTCTACCGGGATCGGCACGCGCATATCGGGCAAGTCCGAGCGCTCGCGGAAGTAGCGGATGACCGCATCGCCGATCACCTTGGCTTTGGCAGCCATGGCCGCGCTTTTGACTGCCCAGCCGGCCAGTGGAATCAAGCCAGCCGCCTCGGCAATCACGCCGCCAGCAATCGCGCTGCCCACCGCGCCCGAAAGCGTCGAGAGCAGGTGGTCCATCTCGAAGGCATTGACCTCGTAGGCGCTGGATACTTGGTGAATCATGGCGGTATCGGCGGCAGTGAGGAAGAAGGCGCTGCCGGGAATCCAGCCTGTAAGCGCGGCGCCGGTCGTCCAGTTCGTCACGAGTTTGCGCGCCTCGCGGTCGGCATCTTGCAGTGACTTGGGCATGGGCAACTCCTGTTCATCTGTGTACAACAGTATACGCGAGACGGGCAGCGAGGTTTTCGCCACAGAGTCATAGAAGTAAATCCAAGCAAGCCATGCAAAATGTAGCGGTTTCAGATTGTGCTTCCCCCTTGACCTGTCAGGGGTTTGCTGGCGAAGCAATGCCTAGCCCCTACAGTTGGCCTGTCGGAGGGGTCGAGTGGGCTAGACCAGGCGCTGGCGCAAGGCTAAAATGATGGCGATGAAAATCCTCCTGCTCAACGACCGCATCCCACCCGAGGGCAGGGGTGGCGCCGAGGCAGTCGTCTGGCGTCTGGCATTGGGATTGCGCGCGGGGGGGCACCAGGTACACATTGCCGCTGCCACCGAGCGCGATTCTTTTGACGATCTGCGCGATGGCATTCAGACTCATCACTTGCACGCTCGCTATCCCCAACGCTTCCGCAGCTGGCTGTCGCTTTACAATCCGCAGACAGCGGGGGCTTTCCGGCGCTTGCTGGCGCGCATCCGTCCCGATGTCGTCAACGCGCACAATGTGCATGCCTGGCTGAGTTGGCATACCTTGCGTCTGGCGCGAGACTCCGGCTGCAGAGTCGTCTTCAGCGGGCACGACTGCATGCCCATCGTCTATGGAAAAATGAGCTATTTTGTGAATCCCGATTGGCGACGGATGCGTACCCCAGCAGATTATTGCTTGCCGAGGCTGCAGAACCTGCGCGAAAATCGCTTTCGCTACAATCCGTTGCGCAACCCGCTGATTCGCCGCGCCCTGGGGCATGCGCAGGCGGTCACCGTGCCCAGCCAGGCGCTGGCTGATGTGTATGCAGCCAATGGCTTGCCGCCAGCGCTAGTCGTGCCCAACGGCATTGACCTGAAGTCCTGGACTCCCGCCCGGCGCGAATTGCTGAGCAAGTTGCGGGGACGTTTTGGCCTGGAGGGCAAGCGCGTCATCTTGGTCGCGGGTCGGATAACCAGAGAAAAAGGCGCGGAGCAGATGCTGGTTGCGCTGGACAAGCTGCGGGAGAGCCTGCCGGATGCGCGCTTGCTCCTGCTGTCTTCGCGCAGCATCGAGTCGCAGGTCCCGGCGCGATTCCGCCACCTGCTTGGATTGATTGTTGCCGGCGGCTGGCTGAGCGGAATGGAACTGCGCGGGGCATTTCAATTGGCGGATGTTGTGGTTGTGCCTTCGATCTATTTCGATACCTTCCCCACAGTCAATCTGGAAGCCATGGCGCTGGGCAAGCCCGTGATCGCGACTTGCTTTGGCGGCTCAAAAGAACTGGTCAAAGATGGCGAAACGGGCTACATTCTCAACCCCTATGACATGGATACATTCGTCCAGCGTCTGCAGACTCTGTTGACGGACGATGAAATGCGCGCGCAGATGGGGCGGCGCGGTCGTGAACATGTCGCCGCGAATTTCCGCCTAGATCAACAAGTTGCCGCCATGAGCGCGCTGTACAAGGAGACGATGTGACTCAAGCGCAAGCCTATCGAGGCTCGGCCGACCTTTTTCGCGCGCAAGCCGCTCTGATGCGCTGGGCAAGCGAGTGCGGCCATGGCTACTACATTCACAAAGGCGATATCGGGCATCGCATCTTCAATGGCGGCTACAAGTTTGCTCCCTCCGAAGTGTTCTTCAGCTGGCTGCGCGGCGACGAGCTGGCCGCATTCGCCATCTTGTGTCCAAATTGGGAGATATTTGATCTGCAAGTCGCGCCGGGCTGGCTCTACAGCGACTTGCACAGCGGGGCGATCCGCTTCTGCGAAGTCGAAATGCTGCAGCTGGCGCAGCGACATAAGCTGACTGTCAAGCAACTGCTGGTCGAGGTGGGCGAAACTGACCGGGCCTATACCGACTTTGTCGTCCAGCACGGTTACCAGTACAGCAAGCCCTGCATCTCTGTGACCCGCCACGACCTCGCCGAACTGCCAGACAAGCCGCTGCCAGATGGTTTTCGTTTTCACGATGCGGTCCTTGCCGACGCCGCGAAGATGGCGGATGTGCACAACCACAGCTTCACGCCCAAGTGGGATGCCGAATTGTACAGCGCTGTCTTTACCGCGCCGCACATGGAACGCGAGATCGTGGTGGTGGCGCCGGATGGACGTTTTGCGGCTTATGTCAATGTCTGGCATGACAACGTGAATCGCTCGCTGCTCTTCGAACCAGTGGGCACGCACAGCGACTTCCGCCGGCGTGGCTTGGCCAGCGCCTTGATGACCTATGCGATGCGCCGTATGCAAAGCGAATGGGGCATCGAATGCGCCTATGTCTGCCACGTACCGCCCGAACAGAATGCCGCGTCAGGAGCGCTCTACGCCTCCCTGGGTTTCGTCAAGCTGCATGATTTTGACGAGTACGCCAAGCCAGTGAGCTAGCAGCCGATTGGCGATTTTCGTGGGCAATGCCCAGCCGCGCGCTGCGCGACTATCTGCTACAATGCCTGCCAGTGACGGCAGCCAATCGACAGGACTTCGTCAGCGATGACCTTGCAGCTATTCAATGTATTGGGGCGGGAGAAACAGCCCTTCACGCCGATTATCGACGGTCGCGTCGGCATGTATGTCTGCGGACCGACCGTCTACGAACATTCGCATCTGGGGCACGCCAAGACCTATGTGTCCTTCGATGTCGTCGCCCGCTATCTGCGTTGGCGCGGCTATGAGTTGCTCTATGTACAGAACATCACCGATGTCGGGCATCTGCGCGAAAATGAAGAAGACCGCGTGCTGGCGCGCGCCGCCCAGCTCAATGCCAAGCCCATGCAGGTGGTGGAGACATATACCCGCAGCTACTTTGAAGACATGGACGCGCTGGGTGTCATGCGCCCCGATATCTCGCCGCGCGCTTCGGGTCATGTGCCCGAGCAGATCGAAATGATCGAGACCCTGCTGGCAAACGACAATGCCTATGTAGCCGATGGCAACGTCTATTTTGATGTGCGCAGCGATGCGGATTATGGCAAGCTGTCTAATCGGCGCGTCGAAGAACAGCAAGACGAATCGCGCGAGTTGATCGGCGGCGACAAACGTCATCCGGCCGACTTCGCTTTGTGGAAACGCGCCGAGCCCGAGCATATCCTGCGCTGGAATAGTCCCTGGGGCGAGGGCTTCCCGGGCTGGCACATCGAATGTTCGGCGATGGCGAAGAAATACCTGGGCGCAAACTTCGATATTCACGGTGGCGGCATCGACAATATCTATCCGCACAACGAAAACGAAATCGCCCAGAGCGAATGCGCCAATCACGCGGCGTTCGCCAATTACTGGATGCTGACAGGCAGCCTGAATGTGCTTGATCCTGACGAAGGCATCCCGGTCAAGATGAGCAAGTCGCTGGGCAACTACATCACCATCAAAGACGCGCTGAAAAACTGGCGGTCGCAAACCCTGCGCTACTTCATCCTGACCTCGCATTACAGCAGCCCGGTCGTCTATGGCGAAGAAGCGCTGGCATCGGCCAAGGCCGGCTGCGAGCGACTGATGAATGCCCGGCAGCTGGTCCTGCGCCAGTTGAACAGCGCTCCCGAAGGCGAGGCTGGCAATGGCTTCATGCAGCGCCTGGACAAGGCACAGACCGACTTCCGCGCGGTGATGGACGACGATTTTAATTCGCCACGCGGCATTGCTGTGCTGCAAGACCTGACGCGCGATGTCAACAGCCTGCTCAACAGCGATGCCGAGATCGGCGCCGATACGCTGGCGGCCATCAACGCGACGTATCAAGAGCTCGGCGGCGATGTGCTGGGGCTGCTGGGGGATGAAGCGGCTGATGCGGGCGGCGACAGTCAACGCGAGGCGGCGCTCATCGAGTTGCTGGTGGAGATGCGCGCCCAAGCCCGTGCCCAACGTGATTATGCGCGCAGCGACCGCATCCGCGATCAGCTGGCGGCTCTGGGCATCGTGCTGGAAGACCGCGCCGACGGCACGTTGTGGAAGCTATCGTAACGGCAATCGCAGGGGCAGGGCGACCCAGTGGCTCGCCCCTACAATCGCCCCCGAAAAGGATGGTCCATCGTGCCAGAATTCCTGTATGGACATTGGGCGGTGATCGAGGCGATGCGGTCGCGGCGCCGTCAGTTGGATTCGCTGATGATTCACGAGCGCGCCGACAAACGCGGCTCTATCGGCGATGCGCTGACGATGGCCGGCGAGCTCAATCTGCCCGTGCAGCGCGTGCAGCGGCGCATCCTCGATGACCTGGCAAAGGGCGGCAATCACCAGGGCATGGTGCTGCGCGTTGGCGGCTTTCCCTATTGCGATCTGGAAGACATCCTTGCGACTGCGGCGCGGCGTGACGAAAAGCCTTTCATCCTGCTGCTCGACTTGCTCAAAGACCCACAGAATGTCGGCTCTTTGATCCGCGTCAGTGATGCCGTTGGCGTGCATGGCATCGTCATTCAAGAGCGGCGCAGCGTGGCGGTGACGCCGGCTGTGGTCAATGCCAGCTCCGGCGCGGTTGAACACAGCCAGGTTGCCCAAGTGCCCAATTTGGTATCGGCGATGAAACAGCTGAAGCAAGATGATATCTGGCTGGTGGGCTTGGATGTCGGCGCAAACATCCCGCCGCTGGACAAAACTGATCTCAATATGTCGCTGGGGCTGGTGATGGGCAGCGAGGGCGAGGGCTTGCGGCGGCTGGTGCGCGATACTTGCGACCTGCTGCTGACCCTGCCCATGCGCGGCGCTGTCGGCAGCCTGAATGTGGCGACGGCGGGCGCGATCGCCTTATATGCCGCCTGGAGCGCTCGCGGCTGGCAGGGCTGGGCGCACTCCTGAGGCACTCGACCGCCAGTATTTGCCCACGAATCGCTTTTGTGCTAGCGTTTAGGGTAATGTTCCCAGTGCGTCTGGACTCCTAGATGCCAACATCGCGCGAATATGCCCGCCTGCGCAGCCGCATGGTCGACGAGCAGCTTGTCAAGCGCGGGATAAGCGAAAGCCGCCTGCTGGACGCCTTGCGCATGATGCCCCGCCATCAGTTTGTGCCTGAGGAGCACAAGCCGCATGCCTATGAAGACCGCCCTTTACCCATCGGCGATGGACAAACCATCTCTCAACCTTACATCGTGGCTTTCATGACCGAAAATCTGCGCTTGAAACCGCATCATAGAGTGCTGGAGATCGGCACTGGCTCGGGTTATCAGACAGCCATCCTCTGCCACTTGGCGGATTATGTCTATAGCGTCGAGCGCATCTCGCGGCTGGCGGAAGTGGCGGGCGCGCGCATTGGCGATCTGGGCTACAGCAACCTGGATATTCATGTCGGCGATGGCAGCCAGGGCTTGCCCGACCAGGCGCCCTTTGACCGCATCATGGTGACAGCTGCTGTGCCCCGCCTGCCCGATGTCTTGTGCGCCCAGCTAAGCCAGTTCGGCGGACAACTCATCTTGCCCATCGGCGATGCGCCCGCGCAAGAACTCAAGCTCATCGCGCGCACAGCCGACCGCTTCACCACGCGCGGCTTGCTGGGCTGCCGCTTTGTCCCGCTGATCGGGCGTTACGGCTTCGACAGCAAGACCGACAGCACTTCTTTCGTGAGCTGACCATGCCCGAGTCCCAGCCCAGCGGCGATATCAACCTGGCGCTGATCCAGATGGTGCAAGACGCGCGCATGCTGCACGACGAGACGGCGCTTCCCAGTGACTATGCCGCTGTCTATTGGATCGAAGCCAAAGGTCCCGATGGCGATTATCTCGCGCCGACTCCCCATGCCGGCGAATGGCGCGTCAGCTTGCACGCGGACGAAGTCGACAAAGCCTGGCAAATGGTCAAGGCAGCGACAATGGTGGGCAAACTGGGTTACAAGTCGAAAGTATCGACGCGTCCAGCCGCCGGACAGGCGCATCCCGACCAGCGCATGCTTTGCGTCCGCACTGGCGATGCCCACGATGCGCAGGCTGTGGCGCGCATCAAAGCGGTTCTGCTGGGGATGGGACTGCGCGACCTGGTCTATGCGCCAGACAAGTCATAAGCGCTAGGAATCCGACCAATAGGCATAAACGCATAAAGACTGTCCTAGGGGTGATGCTTGTGTCACCCATGTGTGGCTGTGCGCGCGAAATTCGGGCAAGTATCGCCCCTACACCGCCCTCTGTGTCTCTTTGGTGAATCTTTTGCATGACTTGCTCAGAACAAAAAAGGGCGACTCGTCGAAATCGCCCTTTTGTCGCGTTCTTTTGGGGGCTGGATCAGCCGGCGGCAGCCATGGCTTGTTCCAGATCCTCGATGATGTCATCGATGTGCTCGATGCCGACGCACAGACGGATCGTCTCGGCAGTGACGCCAGCCGCTGCTTGTTCGACCTCCGTCAGCTGACGATGGGTGGTCGAAGCCGGGTGCGCTGCCAGCGACTTGGCATCGCCGATATTGACTAGCCGCTTGAAGACCTTCAGCGCGTCATAGAACTTCACGCCAGCCTCAAAGCCGCCCTTGATGCCGAATGTCAACAGCGCCGAGGGACGCCCGCCGGTGTATTTCTGCGCCAGCTCATAATAGGGCGAATCTTCCAAGCCCGGATAGCTGACCCACTCGACGCTGCTGTGCCCTTGCAAATGCCGCGCCACGGCCAGCGCGTTGTCGGTATGCCGCTCCATGCGCAGCGAAAGCGTCTGCATGCCCTGCAGAATCAGGAAGGCGTTGAAGGGGCTGAGCGCCGAGCCTGTGTTGCGCAGCGCCACCGTGCGCGCCCGACCGATATAAGCTGCGGGACCCAGCGCGTCTGCATAGACGACGCCGTGGTAGCTCGGCTCTGGCTGGGTGAACTGATAGAACTTGTCGCCATGCGCTGTCCAGTCAAAGATGCCGCCATCGACCAATACGCCCGCAATAGTCGTGCCCAAGCCGCCCAGATACTTGGTGGCGGAATGCAAGACGATGTCGCAGCCATGTTCGAACGGTTGGCAGAGCGCTGGAGTCGGCACGGTGTTGTCGACGATGACTGGCAGGCCGTGAGCATGCGCCATATCGGCGATGGCTGCCAGGTCGGGGATATTGCCAGCGGGATTGCCGATCGACTCGCAGAAGACGGCGCGCGTATCGGCGTCGATGTGCTTGGCCAGGCTCTCGGCGCTGTCATCTTCGGCAAAGCGCACATCAATGCCCAGCTTGGGCAGCATGTGGCGGAAGAGCGTCCAGGTGCCGCCATAGAGCTGGGGCACAGTGACGATATTGTTGCCCGCTTCAGCCAAATTGACGATTGAATAATGGATGGCAGCCTGCCCACTTGCCAGCGCCAGCGCCGCCACGCCACCTTCCATGGCCGCCACGCGCTCTTCGAGCACCGCATTCGTCGGGTTCATGATGCGCGTATAGATATTGCCCGGCACAGCCAAATTAAAGAGGTCAGCGCCGTGTTGCGCATTGTCGAATTCATAAGCGACGGTCTGATAAATCGGCACCGCCACGGCATTGGTGGTCGGCTCGCTCTGGTAGCCAGCGTGGATGGCGAGTGTTTCTTGCTTCATGCAAATCTCTCCCGGCTCAATTTCAGTTTCATACGGCATACAGACTACTCTGCGACATCAATTCTTACCAGTGCGCGAATGGGGCGCAATAGCCCGATTTCCGTGCTCTGTGCCCTCTATGATTCAAGAAAACGGGCGATATCCCTATTGCCCCCTATACCGCCCGATGCCGCCGAAGCGCCCGTGTCTGCTCATACGTGACGACGACCACGCCATAAATCACCAGCGCGCTTCCCGCCACTTGCAGGACCGATGGCACTTCGCCAAAAGCCAGCAGCGCAATCACCGCGCTCAGCACCACGCCGACTTGCAGCAGAATGGCCAGCGCCGTCGCCCGCAAAAATTGCAGCGCCAGATTCATGCCCAGATGCCCCAAGACCTGCGCCAGGATCGTCACCACCAGCGCCCACAGATACGCTTCCAGCGAATAGCCGGTGATTGGCGTGCCGGTCGCCGCCACTGCCAGGCTGACACAGACTGCCGCGCTGGAAAAAACCAAAAAACTATAGAGAAGCGGCGGGATGAGATTGTTCAGCTGCCGGCCGATGAGCAGGTAAGCGCCGAAGCAGAATGAGCCGACGAGCGCCAGCGCGCCTCCGAGCAGAGGATCGCTGCCCGCCTGCACGGCTGTCAAACCGCCCAGCCCCACCAGCGTCACGCCGATCAAGGTAACGACAAGGCTGATCCAAAAGCGCCGCGAAAAAACCGCGCCGAAGATCAATATCTCGGGCAGCACGATCCACATAGGCGTCGTGCGCCGCAACAGGCTGGTCATCAGCACACTCGTGTATTCCAGCGACACAAAAAGCAGCAGCAAGTTGAGCGCCAGCCAAAGGCCGGCCAGTCCCGCCAGCAACGCCTGTCGCCGCGTAAGACGAATCAGGTCCTGTCGATAGCGGATCCACACCAGCGGCAGCAAGCCCAGCGAGACCAGCCACAGCCGCATCCACACAATCACCAGCGAAGGGATGCCTTCGCTCTGGGCGATGCGGATGGCGATGGGCGTTAGGCCGGCTGAGAATACCAGCGTCAGCATGATGATGGCGCGTTTGTCCCGCATTGCGGAATGCTAGCACAGCCAGAGGGCGCTGCCTATGATGCGCGGAACAGAAGGAATTGCAGATAACGCAGAGGCGCTGTCCCGGTCATGCTTTTCGCGCCTATTGCAAGGCAGTCAGAACGACTGTGCCCGGGCGAGAAACCGTGGCGCAGGTAGAATCGCCCTCAGTGAATGATCGCAAGGGGATAACATCCGGGGGCGATGTTGTCGTATCAATGAAGACCAATGACCCGGGCATTCTGAAGCAAATCCGCGTGTTTGTCAGTTCCAGCATGTGCTGCGCGCAATTCGGCAGCGCCAATTCCTGCCCTATGTGGAGCAGATCCGACTTCAGGTAGTTGTGCTTTTTGAGCGCGTCGATAGTTGTGTTATAGCGGAGCGCCAGGTGAAACAGGCTATCGCCCCTGGCTACCCAATGCGCGCATTGCAGGTTCGAGCGCCAGAGTCTTGCCGCAAATCTTCCGCCTTGCAGCCCTGGGTGTTTGTCCAGGTCAAGCATGGCAATCTCTTCGACCCTGATATCGATGTTGTCCGAATACAGGGAGATGCGCTGGCTCACCGAGAAGATATATTTCGGCGGACGGTTGCCATTGGTCGGCGTGCCAGTGTGGATTGGCGTGCTGGTGGGCCATAGCGTGTTGGTGGGCCGCGGCGTACTGGTGGGCGTGCCGGGACCTGTTGTGCTCGTTGGGGCTTGTGTGCTGGTTGGCGGCCAAGGCGTGCTGGTCGGCGTGCCGGGACCGGTAGTGCTGGTGGGCAGCGGGTCGCTGGGATCGAACGGGTCGCCGGGATCAGACGGGTCGCTGGGATCAGACGGGTCGCTGGGATCAGGCGGGTCGCTGGGATCAGGCGGGTCGCTGGGATCAGACGGGTCGCTGGGATCGGACGGGTCGCTGGGATCGGACGGGTCGCTGGGATCGGACGGGTCGCCATTAGTCGATGTTGCTGTTGCTGTTGCCGTTGCCGTTGCTGTTGCCGTTGCTGTTGCCGTATTCGATTGAACAGGTGGCACTGGCTGGACAGATGTATTGGTGGCTGTTGGCGTGCTGGTCGATGTTGCTGTTGCTGTTGCCGTTGCTGTTGCTGTT